>Ga0308167_1004023_pt1 | contig 11068 bp, 10 predicted proteins | sample PhyCR1_2_FD_202138 | JGI IMG/M metagenome (GOLD analysis project Ga0308167, IMG submission 202138) | Phyllosphere microbial communities from UC Gill Tract Community Farm, Albany, California, United States - DLSLRC.R1 | ecosystem: Host-associated > Plants > Phyllosphere > Unclassified | place... | reverse complement strand
TGATACGCATACGGGACGTGATGACGTCCAAACGGTGCGGTGTTTGACCAGGGGCGCATTAATGCGCCCCCTGTGGCGGCATTTTTCCCCGTAGGGGCGCCATTCATGGCGCCCGGATTGATGCGCGTACGGAACGTGATGACGCCATTCATGGCGCCCGGGGTTGATACGCGCACGGGACGTGATGACGTCATTAATGGCCCCTCTGCGATTGATACCGGCCTTAATATTGGACGCACGCCGCGTGCTGACGCACAATGCTCTCTGTTGTTACTGATGGAATTTAGCCCGCCATGAAAAACGCCACCTTCTATGTTTTAGAGTCAGAAAGCGCCAGTGATGGCCTTAGCGCGATTGAAGCGCTGGTGTGCGATCTGGCTGCTGCCCGCTGGCGTGAAGGTAAACGCATTCTGATCGCCTGTGAAAGCGAAGCGCAGGCGAATCGGCTTGATGAGGCGCTGTGGCAGCGTCCGGCAAACGCCTTTGTGCCGCATAATCTGGCCGGTGAAGGTCCGCGTTATGGTGCACCGGTAGAACTTGCCTGGCCACAGCGGCGTAGCAGCGCGCCGCGCGATCTGCTGATCAGCCTGCTGCCGGCGTTCGCAGATTTTGCCACCGCTTTCCATGAAGTGATAGACTTCGTACCGTATGAAGAATCCCTGAAACAACCGGCGCGCGATCGCTATAAAGCCTATCGCAGCGTTGGTTTCCAACTGAAAACGGCGCCACCACCCCCGCCGCAAACGACATAGCAGAAATGGACAAGACATATAACCCGCAAGATATCGAGCAGCCGCTCTACGAGCACTGGGAACAGCAGGGCTACTTTAAACCAAATGGCGATACCAGCCAGGAAAGCTTTTGCATCATGATCCCGCCGCCGAACGTCACTGGCAGCTTGCATATGGGTCACGCCTTCCAGCAGACCATCATGGATACCATGATCCGCTATCAGCGCATGCAGGGTAAAAATACCCTGTGGCAGGCGGGCACTGACCATGCCGGTATTGCGACGCAGATGGTTGTGGAGCGTAAAATCGCCGCTGAAGAGGGAAAAACGCGTCAGGATTATGGCCGTGACGCCTTTATCGATAAAATCTGGCAGTGGAAAGCGGAGTCCGGCGGCACCATCACACGCCAGATGCGCCGCCTCGGCAACTCCGTGGACTGGGAGCGCGAGCGCTTCACCATGGATGACGGCCTCTCCAATGCGGTGAAAGAAGTGTTTGTGCGCCTCTACAAAGAGAACCTGATCTACCGCGGCAAACGCCTGGTAAACTGGGACCCTAAACTGCGCACCGCTATCTCCGATCTGGAAGTAGAAAACCGCGAAAGTAAAGGCTCGATGTGGCATATCCGCTATCCGCTGGCGGATGGCGCGACCACCGCAGACGGCAAAGATTATCTGGTTGTCGCCACCACCCGTCCGGAAACCCTGCTGGGCGATACCGGCGTTGCTGTTAACCCGGAAGATCCACGCTATAAAGATCTGATCGGTAAAGAGCTGATCCTGCCGCTGGTAGATCGCCGCATTCCGATCGTCGGTGATGAGCACGCCGATATGGAAAAAGGCACCGGCTGCGTGAAGATCACCCCGGCGCACGATTTCAACGACTATGAAGTGGGTCGTCGTCACAAGCTGCCGATGATCAACATTCTGACCTTTGACGGCGATATTCGCGCACGGGCAGAAGTGTTCGACACCAACGGTGAAGCAAGCACCGCCTGCTCCGATGAGATCCCGGCTGCGTTCCAGGGCATGGAGCGCTTTGCCGCGCGTAAAGCGATTGTCGCTGCCGTGGATGAGGCGGGCCTGCTGGATGAGATCAAGCCACACGACCTCACGGTGCCGTACGGCGATCGCGGCGGCGTGGTCATTGAACCGATGCTGACCGATCAGTGGTACGTGCGTACCGCGCCGCTGGCGAAAGTCGCGGTGGAAGCGGTTGAAAACGGCGATATCCAGTTTGTGCCGAAGCAGTATGAAAATATGTACTTCTCCTGGATGCGCGATATTCAGGACTGGTGTATTTCACGCCAGCTCTGGTGGGGTCACCGCATCCCGGCGTGGTATGACAATGACGGCAACGTCTATGTCGGCCGCACCGAAGAAGAGGTGCGTCAGGAGAATAACCTGGCCGCAGACGTGGCGCTGCGTCAGGATGATGACGTGCTGGATACCTGGTTCTCCTCCGGCCTGTGGACCTTCTCTACCCTTGGCTGGCCGGAGAACACCGAAGCGCTGCGTACCTTCCACCCGACCAGCGTGCTGGTGAGCGGCTTCGACATTATCTTCTTCTGGATCGCGCGCATGATCATGCTGACCATGCACTTCATCAAAGATGAGAACGGCAAGCCGCAGGTGCCGTTTAAGACCGTCTATATGACCGGTCTGATCCGCGATGAAGAGGGACAGAAGATGTCGAAGTCGAAAGGCAACGTCATCGATCCGCTCGATATGGTTGATGGGATTTCGCTGGAAGCGCTGCTGGAGAAACGTACCGGCAACATGATGCAGCCGCAGCTGGCGGAAAAAATCCGCAAGCGTACCGAGAAGCAGTTCCCGGACGGCATCGTGCCATCAGGCACGGACGCCCTGCGCTTTACGCTGGCCGCGCTGGCCTCAACCGGACGCGATATCAACTGGGATATGAAGCGTCTTGAAGGCTACCGCAACTTCTGTAATAAGCTGTGGAACGCCAGCCGCTTTGTGCTGATGAATACCGAAGATCAGGACTGCGGGCAGCAGGGTGGCGAGCTGAAGCTGTCGCTGGCGGACCGCTGGATCCTGAGCGAGTTCAACCGCACGGTGAAAGCGTACCGTGAGGCGCTGGACAGCTATCGCTTCGATATCGCGGCCAATATTCTCTATGACTTCACCTGGAACCAGTTCTGCGACTGGTATCTGGAGCTGACCAAGCCGGTGATGAACAGCGGCAGCGAAGCGGAGCTGCGCGGCACGCGCAACACGCTGGTAACGGTCCTGGAAGCCCTGCTACGTCTGGCACACCCGATTATTCCGTTTATTACGGAAACTATCTGGCAGCGCGTAAAAGTGCTGAAAAACATCGATCATGACACCATTATGCTGCAGCCGTTCCCGCAGTATGACGCGGCGAATGAGGATGCCGCAGCGCAGGCAGACATTGAGTGGATGAAACAGGCGATTGTCGCGGTACGTAATATCCGTGCTGAGATGAACATTGCGCCGAGCAAGCCGCTGGATGTCCTGCTGCGCGACTGCTCCGCTGACGCACAGCGTCGCGTGGAAGAGAACCGTAACTTCCTCTCCCGTCTGGCGCGTCTTGCGAGCCTGACGATCCTGCCGGCGGGCGAGAAAGGCCCGGTCTCTGTGACCAAAATCGTTGAGGGAGCAGAACTGCTGATCCCGATGGCCGATCTGGTCAACAAAGAGGCGGAGCTGGAGCGTCTGGCGAAAGAGCTGCTGAAGCTGGATGTTGAGATTGAGAAGATCCAGACCAAGCTGGCGAACGAAGGCTTTGTGTCGCGTGCACCGGAAGCGGTGGTCGCGAAAGAGCGCGAGCGCGTGGCGGAGATGGAGCAGTCAAAAGCAAAACTGATTGAACAGCAGGGCGTGATTGCGGCATTGTAAGCGCTTAAGACCTGTTCGCTAACCGAAGCCGGGCTCTGCCCGGCTTTTTTATTACCGGAATTCTGCCATGAGCACCCTCACCTCACTGAATCTGCAGGTCCGCCCGATCTGCGCCGCGGACAACCTGCCGATTGCACAGGTGATCCGCACGGTGTCAGCCGAGTTTGGCCTGACCGCGGATAAAGGCTATACCGTCGCCGATCCTCAGCTTGATCGCCTGTTTGAACTCTACAGCACGCCTGCAAGCGCCTACTGGGTTGTGGAGCTGGAGGGCAAGGTTGTGGGCGGCGGCGGCATTGCGCCGCTGGCGTGCAGCGCACCCGATATCTGCGAGCTTCAGAAAATGTATTTTCTGCCGCAGGTGCGCGGGCGCGGTCTGGCACGTGAGCTGGCGCTGCGTGCGCTGGCGTTTGCTCAGGCACAGGGATTCCGCCGCTGCTATCTGGAGACCACCGCCAGCCTGACGCGGGCGATTGCGCTTTATGAAGCGCTGGGATTTACGCATATTGACCGCGCCATGGGCTGTACCGGTCACGTCGATTGCGAAGTGCGGATGCTTAAAACGCTGGCGTAGAGGGCCGCACTCAGAACGCGGGCACGCCGCTGTGAAAGCGCAGCTCCGTATCCGGCTCGCCGATCAGGCGCGCTTCCGCTGCGCCGATCGCCTGTACGCGCGGTGTGATATCGCGCGGTGAGATCTGCGCCGCCAGCGCAAGGTAGTCCTGATAGTGTCGCGCTTCTGAACGCAGCAGCGAGATATAGAACTTCTCCAGCTGCGCATCCAGATGCGGTGCCAGGCTGGCAAACCGTTCACAGGAGCGCGCTTCAATGTAGGCGCCGCAAATCAGCTTATCCACCAGCGTATCGGGCTCATGGGTGGTGACTTCCCGCAGCAGCCCTTTGGCGTAGCGACTGGCGGTGATTTTGCGGTAAATCAGACCGCGCGCCTGCATGATCTCCCATACCTGATAAAAGTGGTGTAGCTCCTCTTTGATCAGCAGCACCATCTTCTCCACCATCTCATCCGCCCACGGCAGCTCGTTGCGCACGATAACGCTTTTGGTCAGATTTTTATGCGCATTAATGAAGTCGCTGCTGTGCGCTTCGCCAAAAACAAACGCCTCATAGGGTTCAAGCCACGCCAGAATGGCCTCGCCGCTCGGTTTATCCGCCACATATTTCCGGATCAGCCACACGGCGGTCTGCGCAGCTTTCAGCTCGCACACCATGTGATCGGTCAGCAGCAGCGTGAGATTTTCCGGCTTGCGCGCCTCCAGGATCCACGCCTCAGGCGTGCGGCAGTGCAGGAACTGGTGAATAGGGGCTAATAGCGGAGCGTAATGCATTGGTGGTCTTTACAGGCAGGTAAGTGAAACGGGCGACAGACGCCGCCCGGTACGATCAGTGACGGACGCCGTTATCCTCGCCGTCATCGTCCATCTCTTCATCTTCGTCTTCGTCTTCGTCATCTTCCGCGTTGGGATCTTCGAAGTAGGTGCCCCAGCCGTCATAATCAACGTTGTATTTGCCCACCAGGTTCACCAGCTGCTCAACCTGTGCATCGATCAGTTCAGGTTTCAGCGCAGATTCGCTGAGGATATCCACACACATCACCGTGGTGCCATCTTCCAGCTCCAGCTCTTCCGGCTCGGTGACTTCATAGCCCAGCTTAAACGCATCAACGGCGGCTTTTTCCAGCGAGTCGAAGTTGTTGCAGGAAAGATGGTGTTCAATGGTGTAGAGCGCATCCGGATCGCTTCCGTCATCCAGCAACTCTTCGATGATCAGACGCGTCTCTTCGCGCTGTTCTTCCAGCAATGCTTCGTATGCCATGGGTAAGTCCTCAAAATGGTGGCAGTGAATGCAATTATTTTCCCATACTGCCTCGCGCGCCACTACACAAAACAGAAAGTTTATTTGCGCCGGGGTTGAAAATGAATATTCATACGGTTAGATTGAATTTTAATTCATTACCAAGCGGCTTACGGAGCAAAGCATGAGCCAGTTATATTTGAAACATTTCCTGCGGTTACTGGATTTTACCCCGGCAGAGATCGCCAGCCTGCTTTCGCTGGCCGCTGAATTGAAACAGGCTAAAAAAAGCGGCAGTGAACCCCGCTACCTTACCGGCAAAAATATCGCGCTCATCTTCGAAAAAGACTCGACCCGTACCCGATGCTCTTTCGAAGTTGCCGCTTACGATCAGGGGGCGAATGTGACATACCTCGGGCCAGGCGGCAGTCAGATTGGCCATAAAGAGTCCATGAAAGATACCGCCCGGGTGCTGGGACGCTTCTACGATGGCATTCAGTATCGCGGCTATGGTCAGACCCTGGTGGAAACACTGGCTGAACATGCCGGCGTACCGGTCTGGAACGGCCTGACCGATGAGTTTCACCCTACGCAGCTGCTGGCCGATCTGCTCACGATGCAGGAGCAGCTGCCGGGTAAAGCGCTGAGCGACATGACGCTGGTGTATGTGGGCGACGCACGCAACAACATGGGCAACAGCATGCTGGAGGCCGCCGCGCTGACGGGGCTCGATTTGCGTCTGGTAGCGCCTGAAGCATGCTGGCCGGAGACGGAGCTGGTAGAGACCTGCCGGGCAGCGGCGGCGCAGACCGGCGGAAAAATTACGCTGACGGAGAATATTGCCGAAGGCGTACAGGGTGCAGACTTTATCTATACTGACGTCTGGGTCTCAATGGGCGAGGCGAAATCGGTATGGGAAGAGCGTATTGCTCTGCTGCGCCCCTATCAGGTTAACCGCGCGATGCTGGCGCTGACCGGTAATCCGCAGGTGAAGTTTCTGCACTGTCTGCCCGCTTTTCATGATGATAAAACCACCCTGGGCCAGCAGCTGGCCGCACAGTACGGGCTGGAAGAAGGAATGGAAGTCAGCGACGAAGTATTTGAGTCGGCGCACAGCGTCGTGTTCGACCAGGCGGAAAACCGCATGCATACCATCAAAGCGGTGATGGTGGCCACGCTGACCCAGCGCTGATTAACGCCAGGCAAACGTTTACTTAGCGCTTGCTGCCCGCCTGTGAATGCGTATAATGCGCCACAATTTGCCGGAGGAAACATGCCACAGCGCCAGCCACATTTTGCTGCTCCCGTCCGCCTGAACGCAGGCGGCACCGCTGTTTCTTTCCGCTATTCACCGATCGTTATAAAGCCCCTGTAAAGGGGCTTTTTTTTGTCCGCTATCCGGCAGCACTGAGGAGAAAGCTATGGCTAACCCGCTATATCGCAAACACATCATTTCCATCAACGACCTCAATCGCGATGAACTGGAGCTGGTGCTGCACACCGCTGCCCGGCTTAAGGCGCAGCCGCAGCCTGAGCTGCTGAAGCATAATGTGATTGCCAGCTGTTTTTTCGAAGCCTCTACCCGGACCCGCCTCTCATTTGAGACGGCGATGCATCGCCTGGGGGCATCGGTGGTCGGGTTCGCCGACGGCGGTAACACCTCGCTGGGTAAAAAAGGCGAAACGCTGGCCGACACCATTTCCGTGATCGGCACCTACGTTGACGCTATCGTGATGCGTCATCCGCAGGAGGGCGCGGCGCGTCTGGCTACGGAATTTTCAGGCGGCGTACCGATCCTCAATGCCGGTGATGGCGCGAATCAGCATCCGACCCAAACCCTGCTCGATCTCTTTACCCTCCGTGAAACGCAGGGACGGCTTGATAATCTCAGTGTCGCGATGGTCGGCGATCTGAAATATGGCCGCACCGTGCACTCGCTCACGCAGGCACTGGCGAAGTTCACCGGCAACCGTTTCTATTTCATCGCCCCGTCTGCGCTCGCCATGCCCGCTTATATCACCGATATGCTGGATGAACAGAACATTGTCTGGACGCGGCACGACAGCATTGAAGAGGTGCTGCCTGAGCTGGATATTCTTTATATGACGCGGGTACAGAAAGAGCGTCTCGATCCGTCAGAGTATGCCAACGTAAAGGCGCAGTTCATTCTGCGCGCCGCCGATCTGCATGGCGCGCGCGCCAATTTGAAAGTGCTGCACCCGCTGCCGCGTGTGGATGAGATCGCCACCGATGTCGACAGCACGCCCCACGCCTGGTATTTCCAGCAGGCGGGTAACGGCATTTTTGCCCGCCAGGCCCTTCTGGCGCTGGTACTGAATAGCGAACTGGCAGAATAAGGAGCAATCGATCATGACTCAGGATAATAAACTGCAGGTAGAGGCCATTAAACGCGGCACGGTCATCGACCATATTCCGGCACAGACGGGGTTTACGCTGCTGTCGCTGTTCCGCCTGACAGAAACCGATCAGCGCATTACCATCGGCCTTAACCTGCCTTCCGGCGAGATGGGACGTAAGGATCTGATCAAAATTGAGAACACTTTTCTCACAGAAGATCAGATCAACCAGCTGGCGTTCTATGCGCCGCACGCCACGGTGAACCGCATCGATGAATATGAAGTGGTCGCCAAGATTACGCCAGCGCTGCCGGCGCGCATTGAGCAGGTGCTGACCTGCCCGAACAGCAACTGCATCAGCCGCAGCGAGCCGGTTTTCTCCAGCTTTGCCGTAAAACAGCGTGATGACGATATCCACCTGCAGTGCAAATATTGCGAGAAGTCGTTTGCCCGCCATGTGGTACTGGGTCACTGGTAATCATCTGACCGCTCCCTATAATGGGAACCCTGGCTTACGCGGCAGGCGTCCCGCCGGTCGCGCACTTCTGAGGAGAAACGATGTCTCGCGAAATCAGTACGGAACAGGCACCCGCCGCTATCGGTCCCTATGTGCAGGGCGTGGATCTCGGCAGCATGATTATCACCTCCGGACAGATCCCGGTTGATCCGGCAACCGGTGCGGTCGCGGAGGACGTGGCGGCACAGGCGCGCCAGTCGCTGGAGAACGTAAAAGCGATTGTTGAAGCCGCAGGCCTGCAGGTCGGCGACATTGTCAAAACCACGGTCTTTGTCAAAGATCTCAACGATTTTGCCACGGTTAACGCCACTTACGAGGCGTTCTTTACTGAACATCAGGCCAGCTTCCCGGCGCGCTCCTGCGTGGAGGTCGCCCGCCTGCCTAAAGATGTCAAAATTGAGATTGAAGCGATCGCCGTACGTCGCTGATCCTCTGTCCCTCTGCCTGTCGGGAGAGGGACTCGTCACTTCCTTGCGGCATATCAAGCCATACGCGATTAATCCCCGCCCAGACACAACATATAGCCATTACACTACCTGGAATATCTATATATAGTCCAGGGAGCGTGTATGCCGGTAACAGTAATAAAGCGCGACGGCTGCAAAGTAGCGTTTGACACACAGCGGATTGAACAGGCCATCGCGGCGGCGGCAGAGGCCGTGGCGCAGTACGATCCCGCCTGGTGCCGGGCACTGGCTGAAGAGATCGGTCAGCGGCTGGCCACCCATGCAGAAGTTGATATTCATGAGATCCAGCAGGCAGCGGAAGACGCGCTGATGCATGCCGGCAAGCCGGCGGTGGCGCGCGCGTGGGTTGAGTATCGTCACGACCGCGATCGGGCGCGCGAGCAGCGCAGCAGGCTGCATCATGCGATCAGGGGGTTAGTGGAGCAGACCGACACGGCGCTGCTGCATGAGAACGCCAATAAAGACAGTAATGTGATCCCGACACAGCGCGACCTGCTGGCGGGCATCGTGGCAAAACATTATGCGCAGCAGCATCTGCTGCCGCGTGCGGTCGCAGAGGCGCATGAGCGTGGCGAGATCCACTATCACGATCTCGATTACGCCCCTTTCTTTCCGATGTTCAATTGTATGCTGGTCGACCTGCGAGGCATGCTGAAGCAGGGCTTTAAAATGGGCAACGCGGAGATTGAGCCGCCCAAATCGATTGCCACCGCGACCGCTGTCACCGCGCAGATCATCGCGCAGGTCGCCAGTCATATTTATGGCGGCACAACCCTAAACCGTATTGATGAAGTGCTGGCGCCGTTTGTGGAATTAAGCATGGCGAAGCATCGCCGGATTGCCGCGGCGTGGCAAATCGAAAGCGCTGAAGCGTATGCCCGTGAACGCACTGAAAAAGAGTGCTTTGACGCGTTTCAGTCGCTGGAATATGAAGTCAATACGCTGCACACCGCCAATGGCCAGACCCCCTTTGTGACGTTTGGCTTCGGGCTTGGCACCTGTGAAGCCGCGCGCATGATCCAGCGGGCGATTCTGCATAACCGGATCGCCGGACTGGGTAAAAATCATAAAACGGCGGTATTTCCCAAGCTGGTATTTGCCATCCGCGACGGCATAAACCGGCGACCAGGCGACATGAATTACGATATCAAACAGCTGGCGCTGCGCTGCGCTGCTAAACGTATGTACCCCGACATCCTCAATTATGACCAGGTTGTGGCGGTGACCGGCTCATTTAAAACGCCAATGGGCTGCCGCAGCTTCCTTGACTGCTACGAGGAGCAGGGAGAGCCGGTACATGACGGGCGCTGCAACCTTGGCGTGGTGACGATCAACCTGCCACGCATTGCGCTGGAGGCGCAGGGAGATGACGATCGCTTCTGGCAGCTGCTCGACCAGCGGCTGGCGCTGACAAAGCAGGCGCTGATGACGCGTATCGCGCGTCTTGAGCGGACTAAAGCGCGCGTAGCGCCCATTCTCTATATGGAAGGTGCCTGTGGCATACGGCTGCAGGCGGATGAAGAGATTGGTGCCCTGTTCCACAACGGGCGGGCGTCGGTTTCGCTTGGCTTTATTGGCCTGCATGAGACGCTGAATGCGCTGAACGGGAACAGGCAACACCCTTACGATTCACCCGAACTGCGGGCAAAAGGGCTGGCCATTGTTTCCCGCCTGCACGCGGCGGCCAGCGCGTGGAAAGCGGAGAGCGGCTACGGCTTTAGCCTCTACAGTACGCCGAGTGAGAACCTGTGCGATCGCTTCTGTCGCCTCGATGCAGCCGAATTTGGTGTGGTTCCGGGCGTGACCGATAAAGGCTACTACACCAACAGTTTCCACCTTGATGTAGAAAAGAAGGTAAATCCGTACGACAAAATCGATTTTGAAGCGCCCTATCCGGCGGTCAGCAGCGGCGGCTTTATCTGTTACGGCGAATATCCCAGCCTGCAGCATAACCTGAAAGCGCTGGAAGATGTCTGGGATTACAGCTACCACCGGGTGCCCTACTACGGCACCAATACACCGATTGATGAATGCTACGCCTGCGGCTTCAGCGGTGAGTTCAGCTGCACCAGCAAAGGCTTTACCTGTCCCGCCTGCGGCAATCGCGATCCCGCCCGGGTCTCCGTCACGCGCCGCGTCTGCGGCTATCTTGGCAGCCCGGATGCCCGCCCCTTTAATGCCGGTAAACAGCAGGAGGTGCAGCGACGCGTGAAGCACATGAGCGGCGGGCTGCCAAAATGATGCGTATTCATGGCTATTATGACATCGACGTGGTGAACGGGCCGGGTACGCGCTGCACGCT
>Ga0308167_1004017_pt1 | contig 11084 bp, 10 predicted proteins | sample PhyCR1_2_FD_202138 | JGI IMG/M metagenome (GOLD analysis project Ga0308167, IMG submission 202138) | Phyllosphere microbial communities from UC Gill Tract Community Farm, Albany, California, United States - DLSLRC.R1 | ecosystem: Host-associated > Plants > Phyllosphere > Unclassified | place... | reverse complement strand
TAGCCTTCAACATCACGCGGGTTAAACGCGGCAATCTGTGCTTCCAGCGCTGGCTGATCGTTGTCATAACTGAATACCTTGCCAGACTCCCAGCAGAGGCGATAAAACGGCTTTACCGGCATCAGCTCGACATAGTCAGAGAGCTTTTTGCCCGCCAGCGTGAACAGCTCTTCAATGGCGCTCGGATCGGTAATCACCGTTGGACCGGCATCAAAGGTGTAGCCCTGATCCTCATAGACATAAGCCCGGCCGCCAGGCTTGTCACGCTGTTCCAGCAGTCGGGTGGGAATACCGGACGCCTGAAGGCGAATGGCCAGAGCCAGACCACCAAAGCCTGCGCCAATTACTGTCGTTCTATTCATTGCATCGCCTGTTGACGGTGAGGAGTCATAATAGCCTGTAATGCCGCCAGTACGGGAACCGGTGGCTTGCCGCTTAGGATACGCAGCCGATCAGACAAAGTGAGTTTTCCCGCATAAAAACGGGCGATCAGATCTTCGGGAAGTCCATAAAAACGTTGCATAACCTGCCAGCGCTGGTCAGCCGGACCCGCGAGAAACAGCATCCGGTTTAGCATGCGGAAGAAGCGCTGCTGCTGCCAGGCCTGACTGGCGAAATGCGCAATGGTGGCGTGCAGGGTTTCAGAGGTAAACGTCTGCATCTGAGCCAGTCGGTCAGCCAGTGAGACCGCCAGTGGCAGAGAGTAGCCAGTGGTAGGATGAAATAACCCGGCACGCAGACCACTGCAGGGTAAATCGCGTTTCTGCCAGAAGGCAGCCACGTCGCCGGTCAGTGTAATCGGTAACGCGCCTTGCTCTTCTCGCAGTAGCTGGTTCAGTTTCCAGCCCTGCTGCGCGGCATAGTCACGGATATTCTGACGGGCGCGATCGCCTTCCAGCGTGGCGTGATCAATATAATGGGTATCTTCAATCAGCAGTGTATCGGCAGAAAACGGCAGGCTGTAGACAAAACGATAGCCTGCCTGCTGATCCACCGTCGCATCCATGATGATCGGTTCAGTCAGTCCGTGTGGTTCACTGAGCTGCCACTCCTGCCCGACGAACGACTGGAAGCCCATACGCAACGCGGTATCGGACTGATAGCCACGACCATCGATCACCGCGTCAGTGTCCAGTACGCGGCCATCCTCCAGCGTGACCGAGCGTGAAGCGATGTTCGCCACTCTGGTGTTCAGCAGCAGTTCCGACGCAAATCTGTCACGAATGACCTGGGCAAAACGCTCTGCGGTCACGCAAAAATAGCCACTGTTCAGGGAACGATGTCGTTGAGGAAAGCGCACTTCATAACCGGGCCAGTGATGAACGACCAGTGGCGCAATCCAGTGATGCTGTGTTTCAGTCAGATCTTCCGCATGAAATGACCAGGTGTGATGCGCGCCTGGCTCACTTTCGGCATCAATTAAGAGAATGCGCAGGGACGGCCGCTGCTGACGCAGGCGCAAAGCAATCAGGCCGTTCGCCAGTCCCGCACCCACCAGAATCAGATCATACCGCGGCATAATCTCTCCTCTTAAGCACCGGTTTACGGGTCAGCATCGCCTGTTCGACAATGTCCGCTGCCAGTGTTGTGCCGCCCGCCTGACGAAGGGCGGTGCGCAGCGTTTTCATCTGCTGAACGTAACTCTCATCTGCCAGCAAGGTCTGGAGCTGGCGGGCCATTGAGTGGCTGGTGGTAAAGCGTGATGCGCGACGTCCGATACCGTGCCAGACCACTCTGGCCGCAACGCCTGGCTGATCAAAGGCCAGCGGGATCGCCAGAAGCGGCGTCAGGTGGTTAACTGCATCCAGCACCGTGTTCATCCCGCCGTGGGTGATGGCCAGATCGGCCTGGGCCAGAGCCGCTGCCTGATCGGCAAAATCGACCACCTGAACATGGCTGGCCTGCGCGAGTTTCTCCGCCTGAAACGGTGACAGGCGACCGCAATGCGCCAGCAATAACTGCGCGTCAATCTCCTGACAGGCACGGACGATGGTTTTAAACAGGCCGTAGCGATGACCCTGCAGGGTGCCGAGTGAAGCAAAAACCTTCGGTTTGTCGTCCTGCGTGAAATAGCGTGTCTTCGACGCAGCCGATGACGATTCCGCAGCGCGCAGAGGTCCAACCGCGTGGAAATGGTCGGGCAGGGTCTGGCGGGGAAAATCGAGTGCCGGGATAAGCTGGCTGATCTGTGCCAGCGGTGAAAAACAGTGATGCAGTTTTTCGCGCGGTGCTAATCCCATTGCATGAGCATTGCGGGCGATCACCCGATCGTGACGCCGCATCAGCCAGTCGTAGATTTTTTCACTGGTGCGATAGCGTTCGCGCGCCTGATCTGTCCCTGCATAGTCAAATGGCATCACGGCCAGCGGAAAATCTGCCTCACGGTTTAGCGGCAGCGCACAGGCAACCGAAACGAAAGGCAGATTCAGAAACTCTGCTGCTAATGCACCGGCAGGTTCCATCTGATCGACGATGACGCCATCGATCGCCAGCGTGTTCAGCACCACCGGCAATTCGCGACAGAGCATATCGGTGCTGCGCGCCATCTCATTGATCAGTTTCAGCATCGACGGGCCAAGAGGATGCGCCGCCAGCTGCAGGGTATGCGCCAGACTGCCCGCGGGATGCGAGGCTAAGCCCAGCGGGAAAAAGCCAATTCGCCGGTCAGTGAGAAGCGCGCTGACGTCCGTCTGCTGGATAAAGGTAATCTGGTGTCCGCGCGCGATTAAAGCCTGGCTAAGATGCTGAAGCGCCTGCACATGGCTATAAAAGGGCGGTGCGATGACCGCGTAGTGGCTCATGCAGCATCCTTAACTGACGGCAGCGAGTTTTTTCTCAAACCAGGCCTGAACAAAATGATGTGTGGAATAACCGTCCTGACAGGCCGAGAGCAGATGCTCGCTGGCGCAACGCAGATGGTCTCGCAGTCGCGTTTCCACTGCCTGAGGCCCAAGCAGATTCACCAGCGTCGATTTACCCTCATCCTGATGGGTATCTTTGCCGGTATCGGCCATGCCGTCGGTAAGATCGTCCAGCAGCTGGAAAGCCTGGCCGAGATTCAGTGAAAAACGGTGCAGCTCTTCGCGGGTCTCTGCAGACGCTTCTGCCACAATGGAGGCCATCTGCATTGAGGCGCAGAACAGCGTGCTGGTTTTATAGTGATTGGTCATCAGAATGGCATCAGCACTGCGTGGTTTGTCACCCTCTGAGAGATCTTTGAATTGACCCTGCACCAGTCCCTGCATACCGACCGCATGGGATAACTCCGCGACGGCGTCTGCTCTGGCGGCCGCTGTTAAGCCTTCTGCCATGGCGACCACGCCAAATGCCTTACTCAGCAGTGCAACCGCGGCCAGAATCGCCACATGTTCGCCATACTGACAGTGAATGGTCGGCCGTCCACGACGCAACTGCGCATCATCCATGCAGGGCATGTCATCCAGAATCAGGGAGGCGGCATGGACCATCTCCACTGCACAGGCGAGATCAAGCAAACCGGCGGGCGTGACGTCGCAACCGAGATCGCGCGCGGCCAGCAGCAGCAGCAGCGGACGAATACGCTTTCCCGGTGCCAGCGCACCGTCGCGCATTGCAGCGCCGACCAGGTCACGTTCACTTTCAACCGGTAAAAGCTGGTCGAGCCGTTGCTCAATCTCGTTCAACAGGCTCGCAGCCTCACTGCGGTTGAAATTGACGTGTTGTTCTGCACAGACCGTCATCATGGCTGTCCTTATCTACAGAGGAAGTCACAGCAGGTCGAAATTCTTCGATGCCATCTTCAATAATCGTCCCCGACTGCCCTTGCATAGTGGGCAGGTTTTCAAAGAACGGCGGGTAATTCCATTACAACTAAGCGTAGTTCACAGAGATAAAAATGTCGGTAAATTCAGCAGCATTCCGTGTTTAACGTCGATAATTAACGGGGCATTCTGCCTGAATCAACCCAGTAATGCGCGCAGCGTTTTTATCACGCTGGCGACATCCTCGTCAGATAATGCGCCATCTTTGGCGAAACGCACAATTCCCTTCGGATCAATGACGACCACTGACGCGTTTTCCGGCAGAAGATGCCAGCTGTGAGCGGTAACGCCACTGCTGTCGATAATGAATTGCTGCCATGGGTCAGCCTTTTTACTGGACGCAATGCTGCGCACTACAAAAATGGCACTGCCGGGCAGAGCATCGTCAGTATTGACGATGGTGGTGGTCTGGAAACGGTCTCGCGGCAGTCGGGCCTGCTGAATGGCATTGATTAAAGGCTCGCTCTGATCTTTCGCAGAGAGACGACCCGCCACATGAATCACCAGACGCACTTTTCCGGTCAGAGTCTGACTATTCCAGCGCTGATAATGAATGTCGCCCTGTTTCAGCACCATTTCGCCTTTGTCGGCGACATAGACGGTGGGGACAGGAAAACCCGTTTTCAGGGTGTGGGCAGTGGCGAAACCCGAAAAAAGAAGGGCTATCATCAATCCATAATGGCGCACAGGGTCCTCACTTCTTTTTGGTTTACGTAGGCCAGCTATCTCATCAGCAGGCAGAAGATTAGTATCACATCTATGTTTCAGATCAATAAAGGCATTTAATAACTGGAGTCAAAATAGCGGGGAAGATCTGATTACTGGAGGTGTGAAATGAGTACAACACTGATGACGCTACCTGAATTTGCCCGTTATATTGGCATCGCAACCCCAACGCTGGCGCGCGCCTTTTGCTGTCGGGGATCGCTGGGAGGCGTGCCGCTGCCACAGGCGCTGGATGATGCCCCGCTGACGCAGCGTCACTGGCTGCGCGACGATGTCTGTCAGTTTGATCATGCCTATAAACGGGTTCAGGCGAGGCAGCAACGTAAAACGCTTTAATCAGCGCGGGGATAGTCCCGCGCTTTCTTATGCAAAATTATCGGGCTTCACCAGGAAACAGACCAGATTAGCCTCACGGTCGCCCACGATTTCAATGGTGTCATCCAGCCCGCTGACTGCGTCTCCACGACCCAGACGGTGATCGCCCACGCGGATAATGCCTTCAAGCACGGTGAGATAAGCGACAAATCCCGGCATTGAAGGCACATTGAGCGTATGGTTGCGCGCCAGCAGCGTGTCGTAGATATAGACCTCCTGGCGCAGTTCCAGTGGCGCGTCAGACGTTTCTGGCCCGGCCAGTTCGGTCCAGCCGTTGGTCATAATGCCCTGGTCGCGTTCCAGCACCTGAGTCATCGCTTCCCCGCCCGGCTGTGAAGGCCGAATCACGGCCTGCAACAGCTCCGCTTCATACAGCGGCACCGACTCTTCGTACTGAACACCTTCACCCGCATTGACCACCATCACTTTCTTTGCAGAGAGCTGTGTGCGCTCGCCGTTGCTGTCCTGATGTTGCATCGAACCGCGCCAAAGATAAGTGAACACTTCTTCATTCTGATGCTGCTGCATCGGAATCCGGGCATCCAGTTTTAACGACATCAGGTCAACACTGATCAGCGGGCTCAGGGCAGCGCCGGGCCGCTGGCGACGAACGGTGAAAGGACCGTACTCAAAAAGTTGCTCAGGATTTGCTCGCACAATGTTCATGATTAGCTCTTATATAAAGTGACCAATAACAACGATCATAGACCTCAGACGTAAAATGAGAAGCCGGGGGATTTGCCCGGCTTCGTCAGTTATTTTGAATAATAGACAATTTGCCGTGCTGGCAGCCTACTTGCCCTGTTCGTCACTTTCACCCAGAAAGAAATACCAGAGTGGAATCGACAACAGCCCGGTAAAGACGGTGGAGTAGAGCAGGATCATCATCGCCTGAGTGATATACATAGTCAGTGACCAGTGGCTGAAAGGGATCTGATACTGATCAATCACGCCACCAATCATCGCATTTGCCATTACCGAGATGACTATCAGCGCCAGCACCGTGACGCTGCGCAGAAAATAACGCATCTCTTTACGTTTACCGGCGAAGCGCGACTGAACGATAGCCAGCGGCGACTGCTTATCCGGGGCGATTTCCACCTGAACGATAGCGGCTCGCTGCGCACTGCGCCAGCGCTGAATATCCAGCAGAATCAGCACTATCAGGCTGACACCCATAACGGGCAGGGCATAGCCCAGGGCCAGCATGACAATCAGACTGGTACCCTGTGCGTAGCGCGGCAGTGACAGCCAGGCGGACAACAGCGTCTGCGATGGGCTGAGCTGAGGAACAGCCGGGCGACGTATCCACCACATGCGGTAGCCCAGCACAATCATTGTGCAGAGACCAAAGCCAAACAGCGCCAGAATCAGCTGGTTGGGCAGGCCAAACAGCACGCCCATATGGGCATCCACGCCCCAGCGGGTCAGTTTCGCCACCAGCGGGAAGCTGGCGAACTCAACGCGATCGACCACGCTGAAATTAACCGGATTGATGGAAACTGCATCGACCTGGCTCGGCCAGCTGCGATCAATCTCTGACACTGTCCATGCCTGTTCAGCGTTCTTAGGCTGGCGCAGTTCCAGTTTCGTGGCGTGAAGTCCGGCCTGACGTGCAGCCGCCAGGGCCTGATCCCAGCTGGCATTCGGCTGATTCAGGATCACCGGCGGCGCGGTTTTCGCTGGCATGGTCATCCCGGACATCGTCATTCCTTCCATCGCACCGCGATGGTCAGCATGGGGATCGGCGGCTTCGGCAGGAACGTTACCATTCAGCGCGGTGTTAACCTGCGGCGTTGTCCAGCCGAAGTCGCTGCGCATCTTATCAATGTTGTTGCCCGCCCACTGTGACCAGGTCAGCCCCGTGACTGAAAAGAACACCAGGCCGATGGCCAGAATCAGACCCAGCGTGACGTGCCAGTGACGCGTTGCTGCAAAGCCACTCAGCGCTTTTTTACGGTGTCGTGGTGGCCGCGTGCCGGCCCATAAAACGAGTCCACCCAGCGCGGCGACCCACAGCCACGAAGCCGCCAGTTCACTGTAATTGCGACCAAAATCTCCCAGCAACAGGCCGCGATGCAGCTGATCCAGCCACATTCGCAGCGGCAACACACCGCTGGTGCCATACACCGTCATATCGCCTTTCACCTGCAGGGTGTAGGGATCGATAAACAGCGAGCGCGACTCAGATGGACCCAACTGAGGCTCAGCAAACTGCACCCGGGTTGTATCCAGCGGGCCTGGTGCGGGACGCACGGCGTAAATGCGCGCGGACTCACCGGCACGGGCACGGGCAGCGGCAATCTGAGCTGACAGCGGTTGTGCGACACCCTGCGCGTCAGTGGTCAGGGCATCGTGGTAAATCGCCTGTTCCAGCTGCGGCGTAAGAACGTAGAGCGTACCGGTGAGAGCGGCGACGAAAATAAACGGCGCAATAAACAGGCCAATATAAAAATGCAGGCGGCGAAACAGGTTAAAAACAGTGCCGCGTGGTGCAGGGGACATTTCCCGATTAGAGGACATAGCATTCCACACTTTTCAAAAGACAAAGGCGATCTGGTGACGTTGTCACGCAATCGAATCAGTTAGCAGTCGGTGTGACGCAAAACAGGGTGGCGCACGCGGTCGGTGAAGGCGCAGTAATCGTCGCCATTGCGGCGGATTAATGGCAGAAGGAGGCGGGGCGCGGCTTATCAGGCACATCCACCAGATGAACGGGATAAAGACCCATAGCATCAGCGGCACATGAACCAGCAAATCGCAGTAACCACAGGCAAAGCCCGAACCCATCATCATCCCGTGATCCGCCATCGCCATCTCGCTGTGATGATCCATCATGGGCATCTCTGCGCTCATGGCAGAGGCATCCTGCATCATGGCGCGATGTTCAGCCAGATTTTTAGAGATCATCGGGGCAACAAACAACAGCAGCACGGCCAGTATCGCAATACCGGCTGTGAGTCGCTGTCGGATGTCAGATCTCTGCATGATTTTAACAGGCATTTGGGGTCAGAATTCAGGGCGGCAGTGTAACGCGAAGGGGATAAAAGGGTTAAATAAAGTGGCTTCTGTAGCGAGAAAATTCGCACTCTTTGAACATATTCACTTTAATTTCAGCATCATTTAACGTAGTTGTTACCACCAGAACACATACAAATAACATTAATGTTTCGACAGAAGTTAAACCGAACCCATAAAGGATTAAGAATGAAAATTGTCATGCTGGATGGCGACACGCTGCCTGTTTCACTGCCGACCGAAAAGCAGAATGCTGACTGGGAAATTCGTGCACAGACTTCGGTCAGTGAAATCGTGTCGGCGCTTACGGGCGCCACGGTCGCGATCACCAATAAAGTGCCGTTGCGTGCCGACACCTTAAAACTCTTACCCGATCTGCGCTTTATTTGTGTCGCGGCGACCGGATATGACTGTATTGATCTCGATGCCTGTCGTACACGCGGCATTGTGGTCAGTAATGTTCCTGGTTACTCCACCCAGAGCGTTTCAGAGGCGGTTATCGCCGCGATTTTTGCCCTGCGCCGTCAGATGATGGCTTACGCCAGCAATACCCGCATCGACTGGCCGCAGGCTCAGCACTTCTGTCTGCATCGTCAGCCGATAGGGGATATTGGCGGCGCAATGCTGGGTATCGTGGGCAAGGGCGACATTGGCCAGGCGGTCGGCAGGCTGGCTAAGGCGCTGGGTATGCAGGTGCAGTACGCCGAGCGTAAAGGCAGTGACAGGGTGCGTGAGGGTTATGTCAGCTTCGAACAGATGCTCGCGACAAGCGATATTATTTCGCTTCACTGCCCGTTGAGTGACAGCACTCGTCAGATGATCGATCGTCAGGCGCTGGAGAAAATGAAACCGCATACGCTGCTGATCAATACCGCGCGCGGCGGACTGATTAACGAGGCCGACCTCGCTGACGCGTTAAAACAGGGTGTCATTGGGGGGGCGGCGCTGGATGTGCTGAGCAGCGAGCCGCCCGCGCCCGACAATCCGCTGCTGGCGGATCTGCCAACTCTGCTGCTGACGCCGCACATTGCCTGGGCGAGTCGCAGCGGTGTGGAGAATCTGGTGACTGGCGTGATGGCCAATATCGCGGCCTTTATGCAGGGCGAGCCGGTTAATGTGGTGAGTCAGGCCTTGCGGAAATAGTTTTAATCTCTGACATGCGTTGATATTCAGAGCAACCTCGTAGAATTCAGGTGACACGTTTTACAGTGGTTATTAATCAGGCTATTAGTTTCGTTATCTCCATCAGTGACTAAACGTTCGTGCGTGACAGGAATTAGCGCCTTTTACTGGCTGACTCAGCCGTTGTAAGCGCTTCAGGAACAGAAAGGATTCTGGCCAGTGAAAAATAAGAACAGCACGCCCACACCTCATGATGCGACATTCCGGCAATTTCTGACTCAGCCGGATATTGCCCGGGATTTTATGGCGCTGCACCTGCCGCCGGAGCTGCGCGTACGCTGTGATCTCAGCACCCTGAAGCTGGAGTCGGGGTCGTTTGTGGAGGATGACCTTCGGCAGTACTTCAGCGACGTGCTTTACAGTCTTAAAACAACCGCTGGCGATGGATATATCCATGTACTTATTGAGCATCAGTCAGCACCTGACAAACACATGGCATTTCGGCTGATGCGCTATGCAGTGGCAGCTATGCAGCGCCATCTGGAAGCCGGGCATAAGACATTGCCGCTGGTGATACCCATCCTGTTTTACACCGGCAGACGCACGCCCTATCCCTATTCGACCCGGTGGCTGGATGAGTTTGATGACCCGGTGCTGGCGGACAGGCTTTACAGCCACAGTTTTCCGCTGATCGATGTCACGGTGATTCCTGACGATGAGATCATGCAACACCGCAACATGGCGGCTCTGACCCTGTTGCAAAAGCACATCCGGCAGCGAGATCTGACAGAGCTGATGGACAGGCTGGTATCCATTTTGATGGCAGGCGATCACTCTTCATCACAGGTGATATCGCTGGTACACTACATGGTACAGGCGGGCGAAACATCAGACGCCAAAGCCTTTGTACGGGAGCTGGCACGGCGTGTGCCCCAACACGAGAACGCACTTATGACTATTGCACAACAGCTTGAGCAGATAGGTCTTGAGAAAGGCATCGAACAGGGCATCGAACAGGGACGAAAAGAAGGTGTTCGTGGCGCGAGCCTGAGAATTGCGCGTAACCTGCTGATGAATGGTATGGATCGCAACACGGTTATGCAGATGACCGGTCTGAATGAAGACGATCTGACACAAATTTCACACTAAGATATTTTTTGCACTCTGATAATTACTGGTGCCTCACATCGCCAGTGCGCGGCACCCTTCAAATCAGACGGCTTTCCCAACATCCTGAAATTACGCCGTGTTTTATGACGGCGAGCTAAATATTCTCGCTCAGCATCAAAATATCGAGCGCCCCAGCTTATCAGTCAGCAATTCCAGCACAGCGGTTCCCGCCAGTGAATTACCCGCGCTGTCCAGCCCAGGTGACCAGACGGCGATGCTCATCTCGCCGGGAATGATAGCAATAATTCCACCCCCCACACCTGACTTAGCTGGCATTCCGACGCGCCATGCGAACTCGCCTGCGCCATCGTACATCCCGCTGGTGATCATCAGTGCGTTTATCTGTCGGGCCTGACGTGGCGTGATCATCTGACTGCCATCCAGCGTTTTTCCCTGATTCGCCAGGTAGATAAAGGTGCGGGCCAGCTCAATGCAGTTCATTGAAAGTGAGCAATAGTGGAAATAGGTCTGCATCACGCTGGTGACATCATTATCAAAATTACCAAACGACTTCATTAACCAGGCGATGGCTGCATTACGGGCCGAGTGTTCAAATTCAGAACGGGCAACATGGCGATCATAATTAATATCGGGCTGCTGACTGAGCTGACGCACAATTTCCAGCATTCGCTGCCGTGGTGCAGTCAGACGGGTTTCCAGCAGATCGCAAATCACCAGTGCACCGGCATTGATGAAAGGGTTACGCGGCTTACCCTGTTCCAGCTCAAGCTGCACCAGCGAATTAAAAGGCTGACCTGAGGGCTCTTTGCCGACCCGCTGCCAGATTTCGCTGTCGTCATAGCGCGTCAGTGCCACAGTGAGTGAGAGCGCCTTTGAGATCGACTGAATCGAAAAGCGCGTCTCAGCATCACC
>Ga0308167_1004014_pt1 | contig 11086 bp, 9 predicted proteins | sample PhyCR1_2_FD_202138 | JGI IMG/M metagenome (GOLD analysis project Ga0308167, IMG submission 202138) | Phyllosphere microbial communities from UC Gill Tract Community Farm, Albany, California, United States - DLSLRC.R1 | ecosystem: Host-associated > Plants > Phyllosphere > Unclassified | place... | reverse complement strand
GCCGTGTGTGCAGCCTGTCGTCGTAATGCAGGGTGACGTCAATAGCCAGCGGCGCGTCATGAATACGCACCAGGCGAGCCTGCTCATCCCAGCCCATCTCCAGCGCATTGCCGTACTCGTCGCTCAGTGAAGCCAGCCGCAGCACTTGCGGATCAGCGGCCGTACGTCTGTACAGGCGCCAAACCGCACCGTCGTCGTCGGCGATGGCGATATCACCCAGTTCGTTGCGCCGTACCATCAGCCCTTCGCTGATGCTGTAGAGCACCTCTTTTTCACCGGGAACCGCAAAGCTCAGCTCGCGCCCGTTGTCATCAAACCAGGTCGCCTGATTGCCATCCAGCGTTAAATAGCTGTCAAACACCGTCGCCCAGCCAGAACCAAATAATCCGCTGCGCTGTGTCAGGCTGTTATAGCTACGTTGGAAACTAAGCGGGAAGCGGCCAGGCAGGGAGAAATCGCGCTCGGCATCATCATTAAGAACTTTGACGCCGGTGGAGGCATGAACCGGGAACAGCGAGGAGAAGGCGGCGTTAATCGCCATATCCGCCATCATCCCGCCCACGGCGCTCGCCAGCGCGCAGGGCATATTTTTCAGGATCTGGCTGGGGCGACCACGAATCAGGGAAAGGCCGATCATCATCACGGCCAGGCCTGGCACCTTGCCACTTTTAATCTCTCTTACAGTGACGGTTTCACCACCAATGATGACATTGGGAGAAACATCGTCACTCACCGTGGCATCACAGGTGGTTTTATCCTTTGCCCGCACCGCAGGCTGGCCATTGATAAAGACGCTTTTCGATCCCTGCGCCAGATATTGCGGTGCACTGTGCTTTTCACAGGCCACTTTGTCCTGCTCCAGCGGAGAGGTGCCAGCATCGGCAGAGGCGACCGTGGGTTGCCACATTGCACTGCCAAACTGGCCCACCGCAGAGAGCAGCATGCCGCCATAGTCTGCGAAACTCTTGGGCGATTGCGGTTCCGGTGGCGGCGTATCTCCAGGCGTTAGCATCCCGGCCGCGCGTGCAGCTAAAAGACCATTAACGTGAACATTCTCAGAGCCGCTAGCGATCACACCGGCTGGAGAAGGCGGGAATATCATATTTCCCAGCCCATCGGCCGCTTTAGTGATGTCATCCGAAATGCCCGCAGCGTTCGCTAATACACCGCCAATAATGCCGCTGAGCAGACAGCTGGAACCAATGGCTGCCACGCCGGCCGCAGCCATTCCTGCACCCAGCAATGGTGCTGCTGCTGTTGCCGCCGCACCGACCGCAGCGCCGATCACGGCGTAGGCTGCGCCTTCAGCAACAATACTGGTGATATCAGCGAAAATACTGGAGTGAATGATCTCATCGCCCACACGGGCCGCACGGTTATCCATAGCTTATGCTTTCCGTGGGTTGTTCAGACTCAGGCTTTGTTTGAAGGCACTCCAGCGCTGGCCGTCTTCTTCATTGAAGGCGCGCATCGCGGAGAGGGTAAAAATCATTAAGATGTTGCTATCCGGAACCCGGGCCGCCAACTGTCGCTGCCACACGGCTTGTCCGTTACGATCGAATGCGGTTTCAACTTCTACCGCACGCAAAGCGTTATCCGCGCCAGCCGTAACCCGAACAAACTCAGTCTGCTGAATGTGACCCATCTGGCTGCGCAACGTGTCCCACTGACGTTGAAACTCTTTTTCCGCATCGCTGTCCTCAGGAATCACACCCCGGCTCACCACTAATGCCAGTCCGCTGGCGTCATCCCGCAAAATATTCATGGTGGTGTCCTGCCAGGCAGCAGGAAACAGCGCAAAAGCGCCTTCATTAAACTGATAATTCATAGGATGTCCGTTTTATTGATTGTTTGTGGCGGGTGGAACCAGGCTACGATAATCGCCATCAGCGTTATCGGCATTTGTGAGTATCTGTGTGTTATCACGAGCAACTTTGATATCAAAAAGCCGGGGAGAAATATCCGGGTCCCCGCCGCAACTGACGTCGTGGTTATCTTCACGAACCGTAATGATGTAGAACGCCTTCTCACTGGTGTCATCCAGGTCGTATCTCAGACATTGATCATCAAGCGCGGTGAGGTGATAAGTATGAATCGCGTTCGTCGCTACGGCGATAGCCTGATCAGCGCTGACTTCATGTTGCTCTGCACTCATGGTGGTATTCAACATGATGTGACTGACTTTTTGCTGGTCAATTTCGAACATCAACTGCTTCTCACCCATCTTATAGATAAGCCAGTGCTGATTATCACTGTTGTCTTCTTTTCCGGGTCCATAGGAAGCCCTGACCTGCTCTACACTATCGCCGACAGCGATGTTACGCGCCGTTGGCACCCCAGCACTGTTCAGGGAAATTTTCGCCAGAATCGTGTGACTGGCATTCCCAATCGCTGTCGCGCTATACAAATCGAAACCTTCATAGCTGTGATGGAAATAGTTAAAACGTTGTTTATCGATAACCGTTTCTCCAACGACCACCGAACTCAAGGCTTTGCCAGCACGAATAAAGCTTTGATTGCTCCATGCGTCGCCAGGCGTAAAGGCGAAATCGTTGAGTAAGATGGAAAAATCACCTGGATTAAGTGCAGGTGTTAACGTTTCCGTGCTGGATTCTGCATTGGCAATACATGTTAATAACAACAGTATTAATGCTGAAAAAGCGCGGCCTGGAAAACGATTTACGCTCATTGAGGTTTTTTATCAGGGTAAAGGGAGGAGAATACCAAATGAAATCGGCGTTGGCATCAGGTTATCATCGTGATCTTCAATGAATTGCCACAGCAGAGCAGCCCTTTTCAAAGTGGGACTTATTCTCTTCATTCAAATTTTTACGTTTCGACTTGCATCAGGACTTATCTCTTCTTGCAGCATCATTCCCACTTCCCCTGCTGATCTACGAGTACCGTTCCCGTTTTTATTACTGTCAACGATAACGGATTGAACCTTATGACATACCTAACATCCGCATTTGTAAAAATCATACCTTCGACTTGTTTGTCTGTTCAGCGTTTATAGTTTTACCTGAAAGAGTGATTTGTTTTCCATCTTTATTTCTGAAGCCAATGTATTTAACTCTATCGCAAACGTTAAAAAAATCACCGCAGCGGTTTAACAGAAGAACAGTGAAGTCCGATGTTGAGAAAACCTTAATTTAAGATTTTGAGAAATCTCTGTTTTCTTTAACCAATGTGTATCTCTGAGGGTAATCAACATCACCTTCGACAGGATTTTTATTTAAACCCAAGAAAGCGTATTACCCTTGCGAATCAGATTTGCTTCCCCTCTACCCTAACCAAAACCGGAGTTAAAAAAACTGTAGCCTGAGTCCCTTTTACAGTGCCATTGAGATTTTTATCTCCGTCCACAGAGCAATCTATTTTCTTACCGCTTCGGGTAACATAGCAGTAAGTTCCAATCAACCGACTGCCACGTTGTTCAATTTTTAGGCTTAAGTTTGAATACAATGTACCATCATTGTTTTTCTGGTCGCCGGCCCATTCACCCGAAAAAAGATCTGAAGTATACAGACTGCATGAATATAATGATAAAACAAGAGAAAACTTAAACAGTATTTTTTCATATTAGTTTATAGATTTTTCGCATGTTAAATCAAGGAAGCTACTTAAACGACATTACTATAAAATCATTGAAGTACAATTCTTATCGATAGAACTTAGTAAGTTAATCTGGATGAAGCGTGCACGACTTAATCAGGTGAAATACCTTCATGCGTCTCAGTCAACCTTTCTTTTTCTACCCAACCTGTAATTTGATCGCCATCACGCGAGAGATACATAACACTATAGAAACTTTTGTATTCAACATAGGCGTATAATCTGTCCCCCGGAATGACAAAAACGCCTTTAAGCGCGCATTTTTTATTTGGTGCAGAATAAAACTGCAACCGCCCAACGCCGCTCACTTTGAAAACATTATCATTGTTATTTAAAATTACGCCTTTAGCACTTGCAAGCTTATCAAGGTCCGCACAAAAATCATTTGCTAAAACCTTACATGGCAGTACCAAAACAGCAATCATTAATATCTTAATCATACTTACCCTAAGATTTAACAACACTCACTCATTAATAAAATTAATTTACACCAAAGAATTTTTCGATAAAAATTAATCAAAGCTAAAATGGATGAAGATGGATAAAATGGACAAGAACTTGATTAAAGCATCTCAATAAAGTAAATTAATTATTAAATAACTTTAAGACGAAAAAAATATATTGCCATTTAGTTAATTATTCCACAAGAGGCCTTCAATGGAGGGTTTACTTGTCAATACGGCTTATCTTTGACAATTACCTTCCCTCTTAAAAAATCATATTAGTTCATTGAATGGTAGTAATAGTAACGTTACTAAGGCAAATGGGTGTTTTCTGATTAAATGAAAAGGTGATCTCATGTTTATCCATATCAGAAAAACTCGTATAGCCAGTTGTCTCGTTTTCAGAATCGCCACGCGGGTAATTTGATAACTTCGCATCATGATAGTGCTTCTTGACATCACTGAGCGTGAAGCACTTTCCATTAAGTGAGAAACGCAGAAAAGGTGCCATACCTCCCGACGTTTTACTCAGACGCAATTCAATATCGGTTATCGTCGATGCATCTTCAAGCTTTACTTTTTCTCGAACCTGATAAAAATTGATATATTCATTCTGATTTATTAATTTGAACGCTAGCGGCGCACTATTAACATCATCTACAGAGAGGTTTTTTACTACAGGATTCATCTGCGAGATAAAATCCCATATATCTATTGCTTGTACCCTGGCATCAGCTACTCCACTTATCAAAACACTTAACAGTAACACTATTGCTCTAATATTGTGCTGACGATTTATTTTGGTGCAGTTAATATAAAGACATTGCACACTATTTTTTTGGGATGACATTTTCAATATTATCATAGCATCTCCAATATCTTGATCAAGAAAAGAATAAAAAATTGGTAGCGAACTTAATAGCCCGCTACCAAAAAAGCACCTTAGCCGCCTGATTTATTTCTGTATGAAGCATCACACATTTTTTAGTTATCAGTGTTAAGGGTCATCATAACATGACTGATTTTTTCATGTTCAAGCTGAAAAGAGATGCGCTTATTATTAGCATCATAATATAGCCAATGTTGATTATCACTGTCAGCCGTTGTACCTTGACCATACTTGCTGACCAGCGCATTCTGCGTGTCGCCGATCTTGATGCCCCTGGCTGTTTCAATCGCGGGAGTGTTAATACTTATCTGCGCAATAAGGTAGCTGTCAATGTCGCGCTTTTCTTGTTGCCAGAATAGATTCGCAGTATAGATTTCAAAACCGTCAAATTGATGCTGGTAGTACTTATAGCTCATGTCTCCAGCAGGCACATCGCCAACAAAATTTTCACTGATCTGGTCGCCCGCCTGCTTCTGAATTTCACCGCTCCAAACTTCACCCAAAGCTAAAAAATGATGATTAATTATCACACGAAAGTCAGAAGTTTTTAGTTCAGTACTGGAACCATCAGCTATTACACCATGAGCATAAAAAGAAACAATAACTGCCAGCAGCATACCCAGGAGAAAATTAACTTTATTGTTAAGGCATGCCATTTAACCCCCCCCATTCAATAAGACGTGCAAACATCGTGTGTGACAGTGCGAAAACATAAAGCACTATCACACACGAATTTCATTACTTGGAAATGTTCTCCCACTTTCCGTTTTCTGATAGTACTATTTTGCTATTAACAACAACCGTAAGATTACTAATAACATTGTTAATAATATAGGTTGCATCATGATTGCGAAATTTATAGCTCAGCACCGGGCAGGAAGCTTCACCACAATCACTTTTCATGGCTTTTCCTTTTAACCTGACAACCGCCCCATCTGATTTCCTTACACCCTCATAACTGACGTCATTACACTCCGAACCAGCAGCACAGAGCGACGTTATCTTAATTTTAAACTTCTGCGTCTCGAAAATTTTCTCGCTATTGCTTTGTGTTTCTTTTGGACTTTTAGCGGGAGTAGCTGACTGTTCTTTATCAAAACGTTTTGCCCAGAGTGCAATATCTTCCTGCATTTTATTATTTGGACGATCATTACTTACATAACGTATTTCATTATCTTCAGGCAGCATCCATGCAGCGTAGACTTTACCGTCTGGCTGTATAACAAATGCTGATGCCTGCTCAAGATAAAGATCCTTTAACCAGCCCTCGACAAATATACCACCACTCGCTGTTTTGTGAGGTTCGCCAAAAACATCAAAATTCTGGATAAAGTTATTGTACTCACTACCTAGAACAGATTTTAAACTGGAAACGACATTCTGGTCATTAAAAATAGTTGAAACATTGCTCAGACTATTATACTGAGAATAAGTCGACTGGGTATCCGATGCAGTTGCAACACTTACTGAGCCACTTGTAAAAACAACCAAAAAAATTAACTTAATAAATAAATTCATTTTATTCACCTGAAAACTTTAAAAACTCAGCAGCTTCATTACTATAGCGCTTGGTCAAGCCGGTAGAATAATGTTCCCACCAGTTATAAGAAACACCATTTTTCACCGTAGTAGTTGAACCATATATTGACTTGTCATAATTCAACCTGGCGCTGACAAGGTCATTTTGGAATTCAGAAGAACCCATTTTTTCAACATAGTCAATTGATTTTTCAGTCAGTTGTGAAGACTTGACGATGTCATCACCACTCATCGAATTGAGTATAGCCTGAGCTCCCCCCACTCCTCTCATATGCGCTAATGACATAACAGCGGCTTGTTTCCCTGGGTCACTAAAATTAAGCGCTCCGGCTTTTTGAGCTGTCTGGTTCATATATTTTGACACCACCTCAAATTCTTCATCACTCCCCTGTCCATACTTCTTCCTGGCGGCAGCGATATCTTTATATGCAGGCCCAAATCCTTTTCTGAAACCGTACATTTCCGGAACACCGCCCTGTTCACCACCTGCTCCTTCTGACTTCATTATTGACCGGACAACACTATCATCGAGCTTCTTCGTATCACCAGAATTAGCGCTTTGTTTTAACGGCGCAGCGGCCCCTTTCGCCGGTGCCGCCGCTGCCTTAGGCGCAGCAGGCGCGGCCTGCCCCTTTTGTTTTGGGGGGAAAAGATTCACAACGGCCTGATTGATGTTGCCTTTGTGGCCAGCACCAGGTGCACCCGTACCCGGCTGCGCACCGGACGTATTTAAATTGAGTTTTCCGCCTGATGTAGTGATGTGTCCATCACCGTTCACAAACAGATTGAAGCCCTTACCGACAATATTAATATGACCATTAGCATTGAGTTCGATAGCACTTTCGCCACATTCAAGCCGTAACTTAGTACCTGAGCCCAGTACATAGGTATCAACAACATTGTCGATTTTCCCTTGTCCCGTTAAACGCTCTTCCCCACCTTTCACGCCATGTACACGGTTGGTTTCAACGCGATAGAGTTCGTTACCGCCTGCATAGTGGCTGTGGTTATTGGCAACGGAATGGCTGGAATCATTTTTAACATGCGTATCCATGTTCTTCTGCGCCTGGATCCACAAATGCTCCTCGCCCGACTTATCCTCAAAGCGTAATGCGTTCGCGGTATCCGCAGTGCCGTCTTTCGAGCGACTCAGAAAGCCCATTTGTGTGGCGGCAGCCGGTAGTGCCCATGGCGGCATACTGGCTTCGTTATAAACACGGCCAATGATCAACGGACGGTCTGGATCGCCGTTGATGAAGTCCACGACAACCTCATCGTTGACGCGCGGGATCTGCACCCCGCCGAAGCCCTGGCCCGCCCAGGCGCTTGACACGCGCACCCAGCACGAACTCGTGTCGTCCCCTTTTGCCAGACGGTCCCAGTGGAACTTCACCTTCACCCGGCCGTATTTGTCCGTCCAGATGCTCTCGCCTTTCGGCCCCACCACCCTCGCCGTCTGCGGGCCGTGCGTCTTCGGCCACGGCGTGTCCGGCTTCGCACGGTACGTCACCGCCGCCGGCAGCACCGTGAAGTCAATGTTGTGCCGCGTGGCACCCACGGCGCCGCTGGCGTAGCTGTTCTCTTCAAAGTCGTAGTGCGCCGACGTCACCAGGTATTTGCCGTTGTCGCTGAAGTGCGGCGCGTTCAGCAGCGAAAAAGTGTACCCCGGCGCGATGCCCGTCGCCGTGCCGCTCCCGCTCACCATGTGGTGCTCCACCTGCCACACCTCCTGGCGGATGCGCGCGTAGTACTCGCCGTGACCGTGCTCCACGAAGCGACCCGGCCAGTCGTACACGTCCACCGAACCCGGGGTCGGCGACACCGGGTTCTGCCGCGCCTGCAGCATCCACGCGTTCGGCTTGCGGAAGTCGTAGTCGTCCGTGCTGTACATCCCCGGCGTCACGCTTTCCGACAGCGCCCACTGGCTCACGCCCTCTTCCGTCACGCTGCCGCCCGACGGCGTCACGTGGTAGGCTATCGTTTCGTAGCCCGGGAACGCCTGATGCTGGTCCGGCGCGTCGCACAGCACCAGCGTGTGCTTGTCCGCCTCGTGACGGAAGAAGTAGTACATCCCCTCCAGCTCCATCAGCCGGCTGATAAAGTCGAAGCTGCTCTCCTGATACTGCACGCAGTATTCCCACACCCGGTAGCTTCCCGCCAGCCGCGTCTCCACGTTTACCCCGTACTCCTTCAGCAGCGTCTGCACAATCTGCGGCACCGTCTGGCTCTGGAAGATGCGCAGGTTGCGGTCGCGCTTCATCGGCCACAGATCCGACTCCACCGTCAGCCCGTACACCGCGTAACGCACGCCGCCCAGCTCCTCGCTGCGCACGCCTATCTGAGTAATTTTGCCGTTGATGTAGCGCGGGTTCACCGCGCTCATCAGGCCGTCCGTCGGCAGCGTGAACGTGACCGGTTTGCCCAGCAGCGACTGGCGGTCAATGCGCGCGTCGGTGGAGAGCAGCTCCGCTTGCAGCACGAACGACTGGGACAGCGCTTCGCTGCCGCTCAGACGTCGGAACAGCAGTCCTTGTGCGGGTAACTGGACTGTAATGCGTGAAAACATAAAATTCATCCCTGTCAGAAAAGGGTTGGTAAAAAGGGGTAACGCGTTAAGGCGCAAGCATCAATACTTTGAACTGGCTGGGAACAATACGCATCCCGATCGCATTCGTTGAATTTTGCAGACTCATGCTCGTCAGCCGCGTTGCCGGCGTGCCTTTCAATAACACCGTGAATGAACCGGTAAGATGACGCGAGGGTCCCATGACCGTTCCCGATGCCACACCGGTTGCGACGCCTGGGTTATCGCCGTTGGTGAGTGGCGTTACGGTTGCCATATTATGCGCAGGCATTCCCATAAATAGTATATTTAGCGCATTTGGGATTGCCGTTGGCCCCAACGCGATATCTGGATAGGGAACAGGCACCGGTGCGGGCGTCGGCGTCAGGCACACATCCGGGAAAGCCAGATCCACACCAAAAAGCTGACAATTTGCAAACATGTTTACTCCTTAACCCATATGAATCTGTTCGGAATCCACTTTGGTTATCGCTTTCGAGGTGATTACCGTATTGTGAGCATGCAAACGTGCGTAATCTTCCGCTTTCATATCAAGTTGCCCAGCACGAACTTGTTCGGTGTTGTGTGTGGTACGCAGCAGGTTATGGCTAATCTGGGTGATGGTCTGCCATACGGATTCTGCTCGTTTTCCAACGATGCGTGAAAGACTGATCCATGCCGACAGCTTGTCACCACTGTAATTCATCTCGTTGATATGGCAATCACCCTGTTCAGCGCTAACGCGCAGAGCGGCACTGCTTAAACTCAGCTCACCCACACTGTTGATATGCAAATCGCCAGGTATGCTGAGTTCCGCCTTTTGCGGATCGGCACGCTCCAGCACAGCCAGTAGCCAGATCTGATTTTCGACACTGGTGATTAATACTGTGTCACCGGTTTGCGGCACAATCACGCAACTTGCAGCACGGCGACAATGCCAGCCTCGGCCTTCACACTCAACAGTCAGGCTGCCATCGGCGAAGCTGTGCGTGACAACGCCAGCCGCCTGCACTGGAGGTAAAATGGCTTTTGCCAGCGTATGATTGACACTATTCATTGCTTGATCTCCTCAACTGCGGCTCTGGCGCTGTGCACTCCATGCTTCAGCTGCCAGTAATTCTTCATCAAATTCAATAATGCCCTGACGACCAGAGAATTGCGCATTCTCCTGGCGCGCCCGATGCATGCGCGTTCTGGAAAAGGTAGCACCGCGTAAATCTGCCATGCATATGTCTGCGCCGGTCAAATCGCTGTACGTCAAATCACAACGAATGAACAACGCCTGAGAGGCCTTTACCTGCTGCAGGATGCTTTGGAAAAAACGGCTGCCCGTAAAATCTGTATGCTCCATGATTGCACCGACAAAAATAGCCTGATCGAAAAGGCTCCCTTTGCACTGTGCTCCAGTGAGGTCTGCTTCCATGAACAGTGCCTGGCTGGCGTTCACCTGATTGAGCTGAGCGGCTTTAAGCGAAGCGCCTTTAAAATTACATTGTGAAAGTTGAGCACCATTGAACTGTGCTTCATCAAGCGCGCAGTCCATGAACTGGCAGCCAATAAAACGTTGCTGTGCATAATTCTTTTCACGTTGATCGCACTTAAAAAATACCGTGCGTTCAAATGCACCTGCGCTCATAACGGTCTGACGTAAATCAATACCGTAAAAGGTCGTGAGCAAACTTCTACAGCCATTGAAGCGGCACTCATCCAGCGGTGATTCAAAAAACAGACTGCGGTCAAGCTCCACCTGGGTGAAATCGCTGTGGCTAAGCGGACATTTCATAAACTGCGTTGTAAACAAACGACTGTGCGTAAAATTGCTACCCGTGAGTTCACACTCGTTAAACATAGTTTCGTTAAGACGCGTTTCTCTGACAGTCAATCCAGACATTTCGCACTGGTTAAATACCGTCCGATCAAGCTTCGCATTACCCAGGTCGGATTGAGACAGCTGGCATTCGGTGAAAACGGCTTCCTGAAGATTGGCACCCGTAAAATTGGATCGGGTCAGTGAAACATTTTGGAATATACCACCTG
>Ga0308167_1004009_pt1 | contig 11109 bp, 9 predicted proteins | sample PhyCR1_2_FD_202138 | JGI IMG/M metagenome (GOLD analysis project Ga0308167, IMG submission 202138) | Phyllosphere microbial communities from UC Gill Tract Community Farm, Albany, California, United States - DLSLRC.R1 | ecosystem: Host-associated > Plants > Phyllosphere > Unclassified | place... | reverse complement strand
TGCCAAGGGTGTTGCCGAGCAGGAAGGCATTGCCGCCGGAATGCAGGCCAAGGCCGAGGAATTCAACCGCGCCGGCGGGGAGTTCTATATCCCCATCGTGGCGGCCAGCAGCGATACGACGGCGCGTTGAAATCCGCTGACTCCTGATCGGGAATGCGCTCTGTAGGCGGATATTTCCCCTATAGTCGATCCAGCCTTGGACTGGTCAAATAAACACCGCAGGCGCTTTTGGTGCCTGCGGTGTTTTTTCTTAGGACTATTCCTGTTTTTGCCGAGAAATAGACGGAAGAATCTGAATTGTCTTATGGGTGACTTCTTTGCGCATTCCACAGCCAATGCTTCAAGGGCCGATTGGCAATCCCTGCCGGATCACCTGAAGGGTGTGGGCACATTGGCTCGACAGTTCGCGCAGACCTTCGGTGCCGGTGAGCTGGCTGAGATACAGGGCTGGTTGCATGACCTGGGCAAGTACACCGGGCCCTACCAACTTCGGCTGCAAGGCGGCGCACTGCGCGTGGACCACTCCACCTGGGGCGCGCGCATTGCAGCCAGACACTATCCCGGAATAGGCCATTTGCTGGCCTATGGCATTGCGGGGCACCATGCGGGATTGGCCAATGGAGATGGGCAAGGGGAAAGATCCGCATTGCGCCAGCGGCTCGATGACGGGTATGAATTGCCGGCGCTCGATTCCGCCTGGAAGCGCGACATCGCATTGCCCGTCAAGCTGCCAATGGTCGATCTCAAGCCCTGTGATGGCAAACGCAAGAATTTCCAGTTGGCATTTTTCACACGCATGATGTTTTCATGCTTGGTTGATGCCGATTTTCTTGATACGGAGCGCTTTTATCTGAAGACGGAAAGCCGTCCCGATCATCGCAGCGCGGGTAAGCCGGTGCCCAGCCTGCAGGCCTTGCGCGAACAGCTCGATCACTTCCTGGCAGGTCTGCCGACGGGGGGCGACGTCAACCCCATCCGCTCAGGCATCCTGCAGCATGTGCGTGCGCAGGCGGAACTGTCGCCTGGGCTGTTTTCCTTGACGGTGCCCACGGGTGGGGGCAAGACGCTGGCCTCGCTGGCCTTCGCGCTGGACCACGCCATACGCCATGGCCTGAGCCGAGTGATCTTCGTGATTCCGTTCACCAGCATCGTCGAGCAGAACGCCGCCGTATTTCGCAGGGCCCTGGGCCCGCTGGGCGACGCCGCCGTGCTGGAGCACCACAGCGCTTTCGTGCAGACCGAGCCGCCGCGCGACGACCCCGAAAAATACCAGGCGCAGAAGAAGCTGCAGCTGGCCATGGAGAACTGGGACGCGCCCATCATCGTCACCACGGCCGTGCAGTTCTTCGAAAGCCTGTTTGCCGCCCGGCCATCGCAATGCCGCAAGCTGCACCGCATCGCGGCCAGCGTGGTCGTGCTGGACGAGGCCCAGACCATGCCCCTCAAGCTGCTGCGGCCCTGCGTGGCGGCCATTGACGAACTGGCGCGCAACTACCGCACGAGCGTGGTGCTGTGCACCGCGACCCAGCCTGCACTGGTGGCGCCAGATTTCGAGGGCGGCCTGAACGAAGTGCGGGAACTGGCGCCCGACCCGGACCGGCTGTTCACGCAACTGGAGCGCGTGCGCGTGCGGCACCTGGGCGTGCTGGACGATGAGGCGCTGGCCGGACACATGCGCTCGCGCGAACAGGTGCTGTGCATCGTCAACAACCGCCGCCATGCGCGGGCCGTCTACCAGGCCATGGCCGATCTGCCCGGCGCACGCCATCTGACCACGCTGATGTGCGCAAGGCACCGCAGCGAGGTGCTGGCCGAAGTGCGGCAGATGCTCAAGGAAGGCAAACCCTGCCGGCTGGTATCGACGAGCCTGATCGAGGCCGGCGTCGATGTGGACTTTCCCACCGTGCTGCGTGCCGAGGCGGGCCTGGACTCCATCGCCCAGGCCGCTGGCCGCTGCAACCGTGAGGGACGGCGCGCCAGGGATACCAGCGAGGTGCTTGTGTTTCTGCCGGGCAATCCGGATTGGGCACCGCCACCTGAACTCAAGCAGTACGCGGAGAAGGCGCGAGAAGTGCTCAGGCAGTTCGAGGCGCAGCCTCTGGCCCCCGAGGCCATCCAGCGCTACTTCTCGCTGCTTTACTGGCAAAAGGGCTCGCAGGCCCTGGATGTGCCGGATCTACTGGGGCAACTGACGGCAAGCCGCTTCGACAGCCTGCCGATGGAAACCCTGGCGGCGAAGTTCCGGCTTATCGACAGCGTGCAGATGCCGGTGATCGTGCCGTATGACGACAAGGCCAGGGACGCGCTGCGGGCGTTGGAGCATGCGCAAGGCAGCGTGGGCCTGGCGCGCAGCCTGCAGCCCTATCTGGTGCAACTGCCGCGACAAGGCTTTGATGCGCTGCGCAAGGCCGGGGCCGTGGTGCCGGTGGCCGAGAGCAAATGGGGTGATCAATTCATGGTGCTGGCGCACGAGGGCTTGTACGACCCGCGCCATGGCATCCATTGGGATGAGCCCGCGCTGATCCAGACCGAGCATTTGTGCTGGTAGCGCAGGCAACGGTGTCTTGCCGCTGAAGGAGAGGAGAGGGCATGGGGTTTGGAGTGAAACTGAAGGTCTGGGGTGAGCGCGCCTGCTTCACCAGACCCGAGATGAAGGGTGAGCGCGTCAGCTACGACGTCATCACGCCTTCGGCCGCGCGCGGCATTCTGGAGGCCATCCACTGGAAGCCGGCTATACGTTGGAGCGTAGACCGCATCCACGTTCTGAAGCCGATCCGCTTTGAATCGATACGGCGCAACGAGGTCGGCAGCAAGATCTCTCCGGCCAGTGTGTCCAAGGCGATGAAGGCCGGCTCCACGGAAGGCTTGGTCACGCATGTGGACCAGGACCGCCAGCAGCGTGCGGCCACGGTGCTGCGCGACGTGGCCTATGTGATCGAGGCGCATTTCGAGCTCACGCCCAAGGCAGGCGCCGACGACTCGGTGGGCAAGCACCTGGACATCTTCAACCGCCGAGCGCGCAAGGGCCAGTGCTTTCAGATGCCCTGCCTGGGCGTGCGCGAGTTTCCGGCGGACTTCGGCCTGCTCGAAGACGGCGAGGCATTGCCCACGCCGCACGAAAGCCTGCTGCCCGAGCGGGACCTGGGCTGGATGCTGCACGACATCGACTTTGCCAACGGCATGGCCCCGCGCTTTTTCCGCGCCAGCATGGCCGGTGGCGTGATCGCCGTGCCGCCCTGGCACAGCGAGGAGCTCAAGTCATGATCCTGCAGGCGCTTGCCACCTACTACCAGCGGCTGCTGGAACGCCGCGAGGAGGGCCTGGCGCCCTTTGGCTACAGCCCCGAGAAGATCAGCTACGAGATACTGCTGGCCGCCGATGGCCGTGTGGTGCAGGTCAACGACATCCGCGACACCACGGGCAAGAAGCCGCTGCCGTGCGTGATGAACGTGCCCCAGCCCGAGAAAAGGACGGTGGGCATCAAGTCCAACTTCCTCTGGGACAAGACCAGCTATGTGCTGGGCGTGAGCGCCACCAGCAAGCGCGCGGACAAGGAGCATGAAGCCTTCAAGGCCCTGCACCGCGAGCATCTGGCCGGCACGCAGGATGCGGGCCTGAAGGCCTTGCTGGGCTTTTTCGACGCCTGGACGCCGCAGCAATTCGAAGCGCCCCATTTCACCCCGGACATGCTCGATACCAACATGGTGTTCCGCATGGATGGCGAAAAGGCCTATCTGCACGAACGCCCGGCCGCTCAGGCCCTGCGTGCCCGGCTGCTCGCCAGCGACGACGGTGGAGAAAGCGGTCAGGAGTCGGTGGCGACCTGCCTTGTGAGCGGCGAAAGCCTGCCCGTGGCACGGCTGCACCCGGTCATCAAGGGCGTCAGTGGTGCCCAGAGCTCCGGCGCCTCCATCGTCTCCTTCAACCAGGAGTCATTCACTTCCTACGGCAAAAGCCAGGGCGACAACGCACCTGTCTCGGAGCAGGCCGCCTTTGCCTACACCACCGTGCTCAACCACCTGCTGCGGCGCGGCGAGCATAACCGCCAGCGCCTGCAGATCGGTGATACCAGCATCGTCTTCTGGGCCGAGGCCGCAGATGGCCAGGAGGCCGAACAGGCCGTGCGGGCCGAGTCGCTGCTGGCCGACCTGCTCGATGACCGTCCCTCGGACGACCAGGAGGCCGCGCGCATCCGCATCGAACTGGAGAAGGTGCAGAAAGGCCGGCCGCTCAGCGACATCGACCCCAGGCTTGAGGAAGATACGCGCATGTACGTGCTGGGCCTGGCGCCCAATGCCTCGCGCATCTCCATCCGTTTCTGGGAGGTCGGCACGCTGGGCCTGTTTGCGCGCCGCCTGGCGGAGCATGCCCATGACTTCGCGCTGGAGCCACGGCCCTGGAAGACGGCCCCGTCGGCCTATCGCGTGGTCTTGGCCACGGCACCGCACCGTGAGGGCAGCGCGCCCAAGATGGATGACGCCATGAGCAATCTCGTGGGCGAGTTCATGCGCGCCGTGCTCACCGGCCGCCCCTATCCACGCAGCCTGCTGGCCAACGTGCTGATGCGCATGCGCAGCGACGGCCATCTGTCGGGACTGCGCGTGGGTATCTGCAAAGGCATTCTGGCGCGTGAGCGCCGCCTCGGAATCAACCGTGACAAGGAGGAGATCCCCGTGAGTCTGGACAAGGAATCCACCAACCCGGCCTACCGGCTGGGTCGCCTTTTCGCCGTGCTGGAAAGTATCCAGCGCCAGGCATTGGGCGAGCAGATCAACGCGACCATCCGCGACCGCTACTACGGAGCCGCCTCGGCCACACCGGCCTCGGTGTTCCCCATGCTGCTGCGCAATGCGCAAAACCATTTGAGCAAGGTCCTGAAGGACAAGAAAAAGTCCAAGCTGGCAGGCTTTTTCGAAGGTCAGATCCGAGAGATCCTTGATGGCCTGTCGGATAGCTTTCCCCGTAGCTTCAACATGCAGGAGCAGGGACGTTTTGCCATTGGCTACTACCACCAACAGGCAAGCCGCAAACCCAAAGATACGGCAGAACAGGCTGCCGACAGCGACACCGATTCCACAGAAGACACCTCCGAGGAAGCCTCCGCATGACCGCCATCGCCCACCGCTACGAATTCGTCTACCTGTTCGACATCACCAATGGCAATCCCAATGGCGATCCCGATGCCGGCAACCTGCCGCGCCTGGACCCCGAGACCAATCGAGGCCTGGTCACCGATGTCTGCCTCAAGCGCAAGATCCGCAACTTCGTGAGCCTGGACAAGGAAGATGCGCCTGGCCATGCCATCTACATGCAGGAAAAGGCCATCCTGAACCACCAGCACCGTAAGGCCTACGAGGCCATCGGCCTCAAGCCCGAAGACAAGAAACTACCCAAGGACGAAGCCAAGGCCCGCGAGATCACGGCCTGGATGTGCGCCAACTTCTTCGACATCCGCACCTTCGGCGCTGTCATGACCACGGGCGTCAATGCGGGCCAGGTGCGCGGACCCATACAGATGGCCTTCGCCACCTCCATCGACCCCGTGGTGCCGCTGGAAATCTCCATCACGCGCATGGCCGTCACCACGGAAAAAGAGGCCGAAGCCCAGAGTGGCGACAACCGCACCATGGGCCGCAAGCACATCATTCCCTACGGCCTGTACCGTGCCCATGGCTTCATCTCGGCCAAGCTGGCCGAGCGCACCGGGTTTTCCAACGAGGACCTGGACCTGTTCTGGCGCGCGCTGATCAACATGTTCGAGCATGACCGCTCCGCCGCACGCGGCGAGATGGCGGCGCGCAAACTCATCGTCTTCGAACATGAAAGCGCCATGGGCAACGCGCCTGCGCATGTGCTGTTTGACGCCGTCAAGGTGGAGTCCGCACAGCCGGCCGATGCGGGCGCTCCCCGGCGCTTTGCTGACTACCGTGTGCACATCGACACTGCGGCCGTGCCTTCGGGCGTGACCCTGCGGGAACTGATCTGAGACGGGTGGCAAAGCCGCCGACGCACCATGAGCGAAGACGACGCCATTGCCCTGTCGGCATTGCAACACTACTTGTACTGCCCAAGGCAATGCGCCCTCATCCATGTCGAGCAACTGTGGGCCGAAAGCCGGCATACGGCTGAAGGCCGGCTGCTGCACGAAAAGGCCGACAAGCCCAAGGCCGAGCGGCGCAAGGGTGTGCGCACTGTCACGGCCATGCCGCTGGCCGATACGCGCCTGGGCATCACCGGCATTGCCGACGTGGTGGAATTCCACCAGGGCCCACAGGGCGAGCGAGCGTTTCCCGTGGAATACAAGCGTGGCCGGCCCAAGGCCCATCGTGCCGATGAAGTCCAGCTCTGCGCGCAGGCGCTGTGCCTGGAGTCCATGCTGGGCCAGCCGGTAGAGGCGGGCGCCCTTTACTACGGCGAGGCCCGCAGGCGCACCGATGTGCGCTTCGACGACGAACTGCGTCAGCTCACCTGCGGCACCATTGCTGCGGTGCGCTCCATGCTGGAGTCAGGCACCACGCCCACGGCGCGCTACAGCCCCCGGCTGTGCGATGCCTGTTCGCTGCTGGACCTGTGCCAGCCCAGGCTGTTGGGGCGAACCCAGAGTGTCAATGCCTGGCTGTCAGCGCAATGGGGCCAGCAGATGGAAGAAGGTCCATGCGACGGCAACTGAACACCCTGTACGTGACCACCGAAGGCGCCTGGCTGCGCAAGGACGGTGCCAACATCGTGATGGAGGTCGAGCAGCGCGAGCGTGCCCGGCTGCCGGTGCACATGCTCGAAAGCCTGGTCTGCTTCGGGCGCGTGCTGGTGTCTCCACCGCTGATGGGCTATTGCGCCGAGCAGGGCATCTGCACCAGCTTTCTCACACCCAACGGGCGCTTTCTTGCGCGGGTGGAGGGGCCTGTTTCCGGCAACGTGCTGCTGCGTCGTCAGCAGTACTGGGTCAGCGATGATCCGGGCCGTTGCGCTGCCATCGTTCACAACATCCTGCTGGGCAAGCTTCACAACCAGCGCGCGGTCCTGGGCCGGGCACTGCGTGACCACGGCGACAAGCTGGAGCCCGAAGCCGAGGCAGCACTGACGCACGCCTACAAGCGCCTGGGGCGCATTGCGGAAAAACTGCCCGGAGAAACCAGCCTGGACATGCTGCGCGGCTACGAGGGCGAGGCGGCGCAGGCCTATTTCGGCGTGTTCGACATGCTCATTCGCGTGGACAGCCCCGCCATGCGTTTTCAGGGGCGCAGCCGGCGTCCGCCGCGCGACGCGGTCAATGCCTTGCTGTCCTTTCTCTACACCCTCGTCACGCACGACTGCCGCTCAGCACTCGAAAGCGTGGGCCTGGACCCCGCCGTAGGCTTCCTGCACCGTGACAGGCCCGGGCGCCCCAGCCTGGCGCTGGACCTGCTGGAGGAATTTCGCCCCCTGCTGGCGGACCGGCTGGCGCTGTCGCTGATCAACCGCAAACAGCTGGGTGAGCGCGATTTCCAGACCATGGACAACGGCGCGGTCCTGCTGACCGAAGCATCACGCAAGACCGTGCTGACCGCCTACCAGGAGCGCAAGCGCGAACAACTGCGCCACGCCTTCATCGAAGAAAAAGCCGCCATCGGACTGTTCCCCTTTATCCAGGCGCAAATGCTGGCCCGCCACCTGCGCGGTGATCTCGATGCCTATCCGCCATTCCTTTGGAAATGAAACAAGGCCTCCACGCTCCCTTTGCTGCGCAAGGTCCGCTGCCCCCGGCCGGGCGCCCCCGAGGGAGCCTCTTTTTCATCTTGGGGGCCGGGTGATGAAAAATGAGGTGCGCCGATGATGGTCCTGGTGAGCTATGACGTCCGCACCCAGGACCCGGGTGGTGCCCGCCGCCTGCGGCGCATCGCCAAGGCCTGCCGGGACTTCGGCCAGCGCGCGCAGTACTCCGTCTTCGAGATAGAAGTGGACGCTGCGCAATGGGTCGCCCTCAAGGCGCGGCTGATGCAAATCATCGACCCCGCCCAGGACAGCCTCAGGTTCTACTACCTGGGCCAACACTGGCGCAGCAAGGTCGAACACATCGGCGCAAAGCCCGTGCTGGACCTCGACGCCCCCCTCGTCTTCTGAGCCTCCGCGCGAACCCCAAGTGACCGCCGCCTGCCCTTGAGGTTCGCGGCCGCGCAAGCTGTTGTTTTCAAAAGGGGGTGGGCGAGCGAATGGCTGAACGCCGATCCCGCAGCATGACAGTGCCGCCTAGTTCGCGGAAGCCTGGCTTTTTTCATAGCGGTGAAATTGCTCTATAAGTACCCCGTCGCGCCCCGTGCGGGCGCGTGGATTGAAACGGCCATGTTGTGCTGACGCACGGCGATGTGATCGTCGCGCCCCGTGCGGGCGCGTGGATTGAAACTTGAGCAGCCCTGAGTCTCAGTTGGGCCTGGGTCGTCGCGCCCCGTGCGGGCGCGTGGATTGAAACCTCCAGCAAACAGCGACAGCCGTCGAAGTGCTTGCGTCGCGCCCCGTGCGGGCGCGTGGATTGAAACTTGGCCTGGGCCCTGTATCCCGCATGGCGGACGGCGTCGCGCCCCGTGCGGGCGCGTGGATTGAAACGACCCGAACAACGCCAATCGCTCCATCCCCAATCCGTCGCGCCCCGTGCGGGCGCGTGGATTGAAACTGGTCCTGCGTGAGCCTGTGGGCGCAGCAAGGCCGTCGCGCCCCGTGCGGGCGCGTGGATTGAAACGCGACGCGGCGCACATGCAGGTGGCGGCCGCAGAGGTCGCGCCCCGTGCGGGCGCGTGGATTGAAACATCCGGTGCATCTGCGCCTCAAGCTCACGCCGGTTGTCGCGCCCCGTGCGGGCGCGTGGATTGAAACGCCACGGCAAAGAAGATCGCCAGCGCAGGCCACGTCGCGCCCCGTGCGGGCGCGTGGATTGAAACGCCTCAATCGCAGCTTTGACAGACGCGGCGGCCGTCGCGCCCCGTGCGGGCGCGTGGATTGAAACCGCAGATGTCCGAGGGTGTGATGCTTGACCAGCGGTCGCGCCCCGTGCGGGCGCGTGGATTGAAACACGGCCAGCCTGAAGAGCATCGCGCAGTTCAGTAGTCGCGCCCCGTGCGGGCGCGTGGATTGAAACCCTGGCTCTCGCCCTTTGCCTCGTGGCGGATCTGGTCGCGCCCCGTGCGGGCGCGTGGATTGAAACTCCACGAACCCCAAGCATGGTGACGAAGGGGCGAGTCGCGCCCCGTGCGGGCGCGTGGATTGAAACGGTAGAGGCCCTGTGACGTAGGGGTCTGGGATCGGGTCGCGCCCCGTGCGGGCGCGTGGATTGAAACTTCGCAGACGCTTCCGGCTGGCACCGGCTGGTGCGTCGCGCCCCGTGCGGGCGCGTGGATTGAAACTGCGCCAGAGCGTGAGCCTGTGCACTCGCCGCGAGTCGCGCCCCGTGCGGGCGCGTGGATTGAAACCAATTACGGTTGCACTCTGCAAAGCGGACCATGGTCGCGCCCCGTGCGGGCGCGTGGATTGAAACAGCTGAGTCCATAGGCCCGTGGCGCGGTCGCGGAGTCGCGCCCCGTGCGGGCGCGTGGATTGAAACGTGCCGCATCTGCCACCACGCCAAATCGCTCATCGTCGCGCCCCGTGCGGGCGCGTGGATTGAAACGGCGCGGGTCTGCGCAGACAGTGCATGGCTCTTGTGTCGCGCCCCGTGCGGGCGCGTGGATTGAAACAAAATCAGACCCTTGAGAAAATCAAGAGCCTTAGCGTCGCGCCCCGTGCGGGCGCGTGGATTGAAACATCACTCGTCGCGCGACGTACCCGCCGATGTGCTCGTCGCGCCCCGTGCGGGCGCGTGGATTGAAACTGAAGGTCAGCACGGAGCTGTCCCGCAAGCTCAAGTCGCGCCCCGTGCGGGCGCGTGGATTGAAACATCCCAAGACTGCTCAAGCATCTAGCCGCCTACCGTCGCGCCCCGTGCGGGCGCGTGGATTGAAACAGCATCCCCCGGCTGCTGTTACAGCTGGCCAGGACGTCGCGCCCCGTGCGGGCGCGTGGATTGAAACATGGTGCAGATCCTGGGCGCGGTGGCCCAGCTCGAAGTCGCGCCCCGTGCGGGCGCGTGGATTGAAACTCTGTCATCTGGCGGATGACTTCGGCCTGCCCCTGTCGCGCCCCGTGCGGGCGCGTGGATTGAAACGCGGCACAGGCGGCGCAGCTTGTCGTCGTCATAGCGTCGCGCCCCTTGCGGGCGCGTGGATTGAAAGCCCGCGCTCCAGGCGCCGGTCACGCTCCACATCGTCGGGCCCCGTGCGGGCGCGTGGATTGAAACGAGGTTGGGCAGTGGGGCATGATCCCGCGCAGCGTCGCGCCCCGTGCGGGCGCGTGGATTGAAACAACCATGGCTATCCCAACGCCTCCAGCTTGATCGTCGCGCCCCGTGCGGGCGCGTGGATTGAAACGATCCCGAGCGCGCCGGCCAGCAGGACGGCATCACGTCGCGCCCCATGCGGGCGCGTGGATTGAAACATTGCGCGGCTCCTAATGTGTGAGTCCTATCGAACGTCGCGCCCCGTGCGGGTGCGTGGATTGAAACGACGCACTGCTCAACTACGCGGGCTCCGTGCACATTGCGCCCTATTCGGGCGCGTGGATTGAAACGACCCTGGCACCGGTGCCTACCTCAACGACATCACCTTGTGCCCCATGTGGGCGTGGATTGAGACATCTCGCACCATCTGCACGAGGTCTATGAGATCTGTTGGCGCCCCATACTGGCACGTGGATGGTATCCCCCGTTTGCACTGTAGCCTCGTGTGGTGAAGCATGGGGAACTTGGGAGTTTGTGGCGGTCATGCCCCATCCTCGAACGTCGCTCAACCCCCTTCCAGGGGAAAACCCCCGGGCGCCCGCGCCGCAAATGCATAGGTCTGCGCATGAATCGTTCAGGCCCGGCGCCATCCCTGCGGAGAATTCATGAAAGCAGCCTGCAGGGCATCGCAACCACGGGACTGCATGCGCCCGCAAGAACAAGAAGCACAAGAACAAGAAAAAGGGCTGGCGACCGGTTTCAAGCTGCTCCCCATGGCAGCCGTGCTGCGGCCATGGGGATTTTCGCCAATCGGCAATGTCAAGGAG
>Ga0308167_1004004_pt1 | contig 11117 bp, 10 predicted proteins | sample PhyCR1_2_FD_202138 | JGI IMG/M metagenome (GOLD analysis project Ga0308167, IMG submission 202138) | Phyllosphere microbial communities from UC Gill Tract Community Farm, Albany, California, United States - DLSLRC.R1 | ecosystem: Host-associated > Plants > Phyllosphere > Unclassified | place... | reverse complement strand
GCCCGGCTCCAGAAGGAGTCGGGCCGTCGTCATGTGCTGAGGATGCGGGTCAGTCGAAGATTCCGTCGAGAATGCTCCCGATGACCAGGCCGCCCAGAATCCCGGAGGCGACGTCGCTGCCCCCGCCGCGTCGGCCGCCGCCGCTCCAGCCGCCTCCGCCCCAGCCGTCGCCGCCACCCCAACCCTGGTCCTGCGGACGGGATGAATCGATGTCCCGCTGCGCGAGCTGCAGGGCTTCCGAGGCGAGGTGCGCGACGCGCCGAGCGCTAGCCAGCGCTTCATCGCGGGTCTCTTCCGCCGGAAGCAGGTCTGAGAGATCGACGCGCAGCCTCTCGGCCTCTGCGAGGCGAGTGCGGGCATCCGCACCGATCCAGCCCCTGTGCCCTGCGATGAGTCCGCGAGCGACGCCCAGCTGACGATCCGCGTCGTCGATCGCGTGCTGCACCTGCTGGATGCTGGGCAGCGGGTGCGCTTCACGGTGGCGGGCGGTGGCGATCGCATCGTCGAGCGCGGTGTTCGCCTCGCGCAGCCGCGACAGTTCCGCGAAGGGGTCACCGGGTGAGCCTGCGGGCGACAGTGCGCTGAGTGCGTCCTGGAGGGCGGAGACCGCAGCGGTGACCGCCGGCACCTGCGGAGCGGTCCGGGCTGCGATGAGGTCACTGCGCGAGTCAGCGACGACCTCCGCGAGGGTCGACTCCGCGCGCAGCGCCTCGATCTCGAAGTCCTCGACGGCATCCAGCAGAGCGGAGGCGCGGCGCGTCGCCTCGGTCGCGGTCTCGAGGGCGAGGTTCGCCTCCTCGTTCTGCTTCGCGGCGCGTCGACGCTCCGACACGGCGGCGCCATGAGTGGCGAAGGCGATCAGCTGCTCGGCTTCCGCGGCGCTGGCCGCGATCTGGTGCATCGCCGAATCCGCGTATCGCGAGGAGAGGCGGGCGACGGTCTCGTTGGTCTGCGGGATCCGCGCGCTCAGCGTCTCGGCATCCGCTCGCACCTGGGCGATGACCTCGGGCGCTCGACGCACCTTCGAGATCGATGTCGCGAGGTCCGACGTCTTCTCATCGAGCAGGTCCTGCGCCCAGTCGCACAGCTGCATGATCCGCGCGTTGCGGGTGCGGAGCTCCTCTGGAGTGTCGGGGATCTCGTCGTGGTTGAGCTGGTGGAGCTGAAAAGCCTCGCGCAGGTGAGTGCGCACCGCGCTTAGCGCCTTCTTCAGATCCCGAGTCAGCTGCTCGCCGAGCTCGGCCTCCGCGAACGCCAACTCGTCGGAGGTGCTCCTGATGCGCTCGTCAGCGGAGACGAGCGCCTGCTCTGCGCGGCGAGCCAGGTCGGCGTCCTGTGCGGCCAGTTGTTCCTGCTCGCGCTTGCGTCTGCCCCATATTCCAGCCATAGGACTGATCCTAGTTTCCCGGGCGACGTCACTGGCTGTGCATACGCTTGAGGCGAACTGCGCTCAGGCGAGCGCCGCGACCTCTGTCCTCGACGGACGGCCGCGCTTCGGTCGCTCGGTCGTGAGCTCCAGAGCGAGCGCGTGCTGGGGATGCTGTGCGAGACGGGTCTGCACATGGTCGAGCCAGCGGAGCTCTGCCTCTGCGGTGAAGATCATCGAGTCGACGACGAGCGACCACGCGAGCCCCTGGGGACTGTCGTCCTCGCGTGACTCCCTCGCCGTGGTGAGCTCCCCGAGATGCTCTTCAGACGCCGCGCGCTGGGTCTCGATCACGCGAGTCGCATCCGCGCCGGGAAGCGTCGCCGCGACGGCCAGCTTGATCGCGAGCTCGTCGCGGGTGGCCTGGCTCCGCGCGACGGGGGAGGCCAGCCAACGGTCGACCTCGAACGACCCGGCGTCGGTGATCTCCCAATACACGTGGCCCTGCAGATCGGCGGCTCCACGCTCGACGAGTCCGTCGCGCTCGAGGCGCTCGAGCGTGTTGTAGATCTGACCGACGTTGAGCGGCCAGACCGAGCCGGTGCGTCGGTCGAACTCGTGACGGAGCTGGTAGCCGTAGCAGGGGCCCTGCGCGAGGATCGCGAGCAGACTCTGTCGGACCGACATGTGGACCTCCCGGTGTCGAGGAACAATATATACATACTCGGAAACGTCATGGCGGCGCGCCATGCGGACGACGTCCAGGTCACGGACGGGTAACATGACAAGGTATGCCTGGCACGCGCCCGACAAGCGGCGCCGCCGGAACCATCGACAGGGAGATGACATCTGTGGCGAATCCTCTTGAGAAGCTGCTGCGCGCTGGAGAAGGGCGGGTCATCCGTCGCCTGAACCAGGTGGTCAAGGCCGTGAACGCGCTGGAAGAGGACATCTCCAAGCTCACGGACGACGAACTGCGCAACGAGACCGCCGAGCTGCGCGAGCGGTTCGCGAAGGGCGAGTCTCTCGACCAGCTCATGCCCGAGGCGTTCGCCGCGGTGCGTGAGGCGGCGAAGCGCACGCTCGGCATGCGTGCGTACGACGTGCAGATCATGGGTGGTGCCGCACTCCACCTCGGCAACATCGCCGAGATGAAGACCGGTGAGGGAAAGACCCTGGTCGCCACATTCCCGGCTTACCTGAATGCGATCGCGGGCGAGGGCGTCCACGTGATCACGGTAAACGACTTCCTCGCGAGCTACCAGGCCGAGCTCATGGGCCGCGTGTACCGGGCACTCGGCATGTCGACGGGCATCATCGTCTCCGGTCAGACGCCGGCTATCCGCCGCGAGCAGTACGCGTCTGACATCACCTACGGGACGAACAACGAGTTCGGCTTCGATTACCTTCGCGACAACATGGCGTGGCGCAAGGAAGACCTCGTCCAGCGTGAGCACTACTTCGCGATCGTCGACGAGGTCGACTCGATCCTCATCGACGAGGCTCGGACGCCGTTGATCATCTCGGGCCCCTCGTCAGGTGAGGCCAACCGCTGGTTCGCCGAGTTCGCGAAGATCGCCCGCACCCTCGAAGCAGGCGTCGACTACGAGGTCGACGAGAAGAAGCGCACCGTCGGCGTGCTCGAACCCGGCATCGAGAAGGTCGAGGACTACCTCGGCATCGACAACCTCTACGAGTCCGCGAACACCCCGCTGATCTCGTTCCTCAACAACTCGATCAAGGCTCTCGCGCTCTTCAAGAAGGACACCGACTACGTCGTCATGAACGACGAGGTCATGATCGTCGACGAGCACACCGGCCGCATCCTGGTCGGCCGCCGCTACAACGAGGGCATCCATCAGGCCATCGAGGCGAAGGAGGCCGTGCCGGTCAAGGCCGAGAACCAGACTCTCGCCACCGTCACGCTGCAGAACTATTTCCGTCTCTACGACAAGCTCGCCGGCATGACCGGTACCGCCGAGACCGAGGCGGCCGAGTTCATGTCGACCTACAAGCTCGGCGTCATCCCGATCCCCACGAACCGGCCGATGATCCGCAAGGATCAGTCGGATCTGGTCTACAAGAACGAGACCGCCAAGTTCGCCCAGGTCGTCGAGGACATCGCCGAGCGCCACGCGAGCGGCCAGCCGGTGCTGGTCGGCACCGTCAGCGTGGAGAAGAGCGAGTACCTGTCGCGACTCCTCGCGAAGAAGGGCGTCAAGCACGAGGTCCTGAACGCGAAGAACCACGCGCGCGAGGCCGAGATCGTGGCACGCGCCGGACGCCTCGGCGCCGTCACCGTCGCCACCAACATGGCCGGCCGTGGAACCGACATCATGCTCGGCGGCAACGCCGAGTTCCTCGCCGTGCAGGAACTCAAGGGCAGAGGGCTCGACCCGGTCGAGACGCCCGAGGAGTACGAGGTCGCGTGGGACGAGACCTACGAGTCGATGAAGGCGATCGTGGCCGAGGAGGCCGAGAAGGTCATCGAGGCCGGCGGCCTCTACGTCCTGGGCACCGAGCGCCACGAGTCGCGTCGGATCGACAATCAGCTGCGAGGCCGTTCCGGTCGTCAGGGCGACCCGGGTGAGAGCCGCTTCTACCTGAGCCTCACCGACGACCTGATGCGTCTCTTCCAGTCGGGGGCCGCCGAGGCGATCCTGGCTCGAACCAACTTCCCCGACGACGTCCCGATCGAGTCGGGTCTCGTGTCGCGGGCCATCCGCAGCGCCCAGTCGCAGGTCGAGTCCCGCAACGCTGAGATGCGAAAGAACGTCCTCAAGTACGACGACGTCCTGAACCGTCAGCGTGAGGCGATCTACGCCGACCGTCGCCACATCCTGCAGGGCGACGACATCGCCGACCGGGTGCAGCACTTCATCGAAGACGCGATCAGCGGCGTGGTGCGGGATCACACAGGCGAGGGGCACAACGAGAGCTGGGACTTCGACGCACTCTGGACGGAGCTCAAGACGCTCTACCCGGTCAGCGTGACGATCGACGAGGTCGTGTCCGAGGCCGCCGGCCGCAAGGGCGGTATCACTGCGGACGGTCTGACCCGCGAACTGCTCTCGGACGCGAAGATCGCCTACGAGACCCGCGAAGAGTCGCTCGGAGAAGCGGCCACCCGTGAGCTCGAGCGTCGTGTCGTGCTCCAGGTGCTCGACCGTCGCTGGCGCGATCACCTCTACGAGATGGACTATCTCAAGGACGGCATCGGTCTTCGCGCGATGGCGCAGCGCGACCCGCTCATCGAGTACCAGCGCGAGGGCTACGCGATGTTCCAGTCGATGATGGGTCAGATCAAGGAGGAGTCCGTCGGGTACCTCTACAACCTCGAGGTCGAGGTCCGCCGGGCGGGCGACTCGCAGACTGCCGAGGTCGAGGCCAAGGGCCTCGCCGAGGGCGGCGGAGACCAGCGCCTCGAGTACTCAGCGGCGAACGATGCCGGCGAGGTCGAGGTCCGAGACGACCGAGGACAGGTTCAGCAGGCTGCGACCGAGAAGCTCCGTCAGGCGGCTGCCGCGCGTCAGGCGCCGGCCGAGCCGGCCGAGGCCGAGGATGCTCCGCGCGGTGCGTTCGGCCAGCGCACGGAGGCCCCCGCAGCACCTGCCGGCAACCGTGAGCAGCGCCGGGCGCAGAGCAAGAAGAAGAAGTAGCCAGGAAGTTCGATGAGGGGCCGGTCCGGATGGATCGGCCCTTCTTCGCGTCATTGTAGGCTTGCGCAATGACACCAACGCGCCACTTCGACCAGTCGTCGAAGCTCAAGAACGTCCTGTACGAGATCCGTGGAAACACGCTCGTCGAGGCGGCGCGGCTCGAGGCCGAGGGACACCGGATCCTCAAGCTCAACACGGGAAACCCCGCCATCTTCGGCTTCGAGGCACCCCACCAGATCGTGCACGACATGCTCGCAGCGCTTCCGACCGCACACGGATACAGCGACAGCAAGGGGATCATCTCGGCACGCCGCGCCGTGGTCAGCCGGTATGAGGAGATCCCCGGGTTCCCCCGGTTCGATCCCGAGGACGTCTTCCTCGGAAACGGCGTGTCCGAGCTCATCACGATGACGATGCAGGCGCTCCTCGACGAGGGCGATGAGGTGCTCATCCCGGCCCCCGACTATCCGCTGTGGACTGCCATGACGAGTCTGGCTGACGGCACTCCCGTGCATTACCTCTGCGACGAGGACAACGGCTGGCAGCCCGACCTCGAGGACATCCGATCGAAGATCACTCCTCGCACCAAAGCCCTCGTGATCATCAACCCCAACAACCCGACCGGCGTGGTCTACTCTCGCGAGGTCCTCGAGGGGATGGTTCAGATCGCGAGGGAGAACCAGCTGCTGCTGCTGTCCGATGAGATCTACGACCGCATCCTGTTCGACGGTGCGGTGCACATCCCGACAGCCACGCTCGCGCCTGATCTCCTGTGCCTGACGTTCAACGGGCTTTCGAAGACCTATCGAGTCGCCGGATTCCGGTCCGGATGGCTTGTGATCACCGGGCCGCAGGACCACGCGAAGGGGTTCCTCGAGGGGATCAACCTCCTCGCGTCCACGCGCCTCTGCCCGAACGTCCCCGCGCAGTACGCGGTGCAGGCGGCTCTCGGGGGAGTGCAGTCGATCGATGCGCTTATCGCTCCGACCGGTCGCCTGCACGAGCAGCGCGACATCGCGTGGGAGGGGCTCGAGTCGATTCCCGGTGTCTCCTGCGTCAAGCCGGTCGGTGCCCTGTACGCCTTCCCTCGTCTCGACCCGAATGTCCACGAGATCAGGGACGATGCGAAGCTGGTCTACGACCTGTTGGTCTCCGAGCACATCCTTCTCGTGCAGGGGACCGGCTTCAACTGGCCGACGCCCGACCACCTCAGGCTGGTCACGCTCCCCGAGCCTCGTGTGCTCGCAGAAGCCGTCGAGCGCCTCGGGAACTTCCTCTCGAGCTACCGCCAGTAGACGTGTGCGACGTCACCGAGGTGTACGTCTCGGCGATCCGACGCACGCCGGCGACCAGGGTCGAACGCGGGGTGAGGTCTGCCATCGGGCGGGCGTGCAGCAGAGCGGAGTCAGCGGCGCGCTGATCGAACGGCAGGAACGCGATGTCGGTGATGCCCGCGAATCTCTCGAGAGTGCGCCGGATCTGACCACGCGCGTCGATGCCCAGGGGGCCGGGTCGGACGCGGTTCACAACGACCCTGATGGGCGTGGGGGCCGTGAGTCGTCGGAGCTCGGCATGCTCCCTCACGAAGCGACTGATGCCGAGCGGGTCGGCCGACGCGACCGCGATGATCGCATCCGCCTCCTGCAGCGCTGCGACCGTGGCCGCGTGACGGCGCGGTCCGGCGAGGTCGTAGGTCGCTTCGTCGTCTGCATCGAAGGCGCTCGCCACGTCGACGACGGTCTCCTCCGCCCAGCTGCGGCAGGCGCGCAGAGTGGTCTGCAGACGACTCGCTCCGAGTTCCGGCCAGCGCCCTGGCCGATTGATGCCGCCGAGGACCTCGATCTCGCCTGCGCTCGTCGCGAGGATCGTCGCCAGCCTCGTGAGCTCGGCTGAGTCGAGTGCGCCGAGTTCTGCGCGTCGGCACGCGGCGGCGATGCCGGGCGCATCGTCGCTGAGCCCCAGAAGCAGCGCAAGCGACGGAGCGACGGTGTCGGCATCGACCAGGGCGGCGCGCCGCCCCGTCCGGCAGAGTTCGACGGCGAGTTGGATCGCGATGGTCGACCTGCCAGGGGCGCCGGAGGGGCCCCACACGACCGTGACGCGATGCGGAGGTGATGCTTCATGCCCGGTGATGCGCGGGATATCAGCGGTGAGTGCTGCCGCGACTTCCCAGCCGTTCGCATCCGCCGGAAGCGCGGTGGTGAGTCCGTAGCGTCCGAGCAGCCTGCTGTCGCTGTCGCCGAGCGGGATGATCCGCACGCCAGCCCTGTCGCACTCGGCGACGAGCTCGGATGTCAGAACGGCACGGGTGGCGACGACGATGGCCGCTTCGACGCCTTCGGGCAGAGGAAGGACTCTGTTCGGCGGCACGACGGAGACCACAGTGATCCCCTCCATCTCGAGCTCGTCGGCCAGACCTCGCGCGCGGGCTTCCGGAACAGCGACGAGGACCGAGGTCATGAGGTCGAACCGATCGGCACGACCGAGAGGACAGAGCCGCCGGTGATCGCGGCCAGCACCTCGGCGACATCCGCTCGGTCGATCACGACCTCGGCGGTCGTGCCGTCGGCCGAGAGCATCCGCTCCGCCTTCGTGACCGATGTGACGATGGCGTCGGCCACGAGGATACGAGGCGGACCCTGACTGCCGCCGTCGTCGACCGGTGGCGAATGCCAGAGCTCGATGACGCTCCCGGCGGCGACATCGGCCGGGATCCCCGTGCTGCTCTCGACGACGATCGTGGTCGTCCTGTTGGCATCGGCGCTCTCAGCGGCAGAGGTGGCCAGGAGCTCTCCTGCGAAGACCGTGCGGGACGCGACCTGGCCGGCGTGCAGCTCTTGTGGTGCCAGGTAGCGGTCCGTCACCGTGCCGAGTCCGACTTCGACCACTTGGAAGTCTTCCGAGACGAGCGTTTCACCGAGAACGATCGTGCGCGTCGCCTGAAGCACCGGCGTCGTGGTGCCCGAGGAGGAGACGACGGCCCACACACCGCCGATCGACAACGCGACGACCGCGATGCCGATCAGAAAACGGGCGTCACCCCAGACGGCGCGGCGGGAACGGACGAACTTGCTCATGTCGACATGGTCACAGAAATCGATGAGCCCGCTCGAGACTTATCCACAGCATCGGATCGGCGCTGGTGCTCCGGCACGGCTGGAGGACAATGGGAGCATGCCTCATTCCTCTCAGCCCGCGCAGGGCTTCCTCGCGCCGGCCCAGGTGGCGGAGCTGCTGAGCATCGAGGTCGACGAAGTCATCGAGCTCGTCTACGAGGGGCGTCTGCGCGGATCCAAGCTCGGCGCACCGGCCAGATGGCGCATCGAGGAGTCGAGCCTTTCGGAGTATCTCGACGAGCAGTCGGAAGAGGCCAGACGGATGGCCCTGTGGCGTCAGGCCAACGAGGCGAGCTTTCCGGAGGTCTGGGGTACATCCCGCCGTCACGGCATCTGATCGCCGACGGTCTGCACCGAGGACACCGCGGCGAACGGGATGATCTGAAAGCTGCGGACGGCCGAGGCGATCCGCGCCTCGCCCGGATCATGCAGAGCGAGGTCCAGATGATCCGCTCCCGCCCTGTCGATCGTTCCGTGCATGTCGGAGTCGTCGACGCTGACGATTCGCACCGGCACCCGCCGCCTGGCGAGATCACGCAGAACGAAGCCGAGCGACATGCGCTCGCGGAGCACAGGCGCGGAGCCGTCGTGCTCGTCCAGGCTGGAGAGCAGCAGGCCATGATCGACGGTCAGCCCGCGCACCGCGTGCAACGGAACGATCAGGGTCGACCGCGTCGTGGTCGATTCCTCGGCCTGCGCGATCGTCGCGGCGATCCAATCCGAGCCGAGCGCGTCGAGCCGGGCCCGCACACGAGTTCCGCCGGGCAGGTCGATGGTCGTCGGAGCTGCTGCGGCGCAGAGAACCCTGAGACGGCTGCGAAGCTCGAGTCGCGAGATGCGCAATCGTTCGGATTCGGCATCCAGCGCCGCGCGCTCGCTCTCCCACTCCGAGGCGAGCTGGCCTTCGAGGTCTTCGAACAGTCGATCCCAGTGCACGCGCCCCACCGTAAGCGATGTCCGGGAAGGCATGTACGAGTTATCCACATAGATCCCGAACGCGACCCGAACGGCGACTGGGCGCATGCTCTACTTGGCGCAGTCTTCCCGATGGAGAGTGCCTCAGATGATGCTTCACGAGTACTTCGCACCGCAGCCGACGCCTCGCGCCGAGCTGCCGGATCCGCATCCGCTGCTGCGGAGCCTGACACAGGGCGTGCTCGAGGTGCTCGCGGGAGTCAGAGAAGTCGATCAGCTCGCCCGCTGGTTCAATGAAGACGCGTACCGGAGCCTGGTGACGCGGGCGAACCTCTCGGCGAGGGCGCGCAGCGCGAGGGGGGTCTCGCCTGCGCGCCCGACTTTCGAGATCCTCTCGATCCGCGTGACAGAACCCGTCGACGGCAAGGTCGAAGCAGTCGTCGTCGTCGCTGGGCCGGGCCGCACCCGGGCGGTGGCGATCCGTCTCGAAGGACTCGACCGTCGCTGGCGTGCGACGTCGCTGGCCGTTCTCTGAGGCTGCGCGCTCTAGGCTGGTGGGGTGTCAACGCTCAGCGACCTCGCCAATGCCCAGGGCCGTCTTGCCGACAACGATGTCGAGTGGCTGCACCGACTCGCCGGTGACGGTCAGCTTCTCGCGGACCTCGCCTCGGCGGACATCGTGGTCTGGATCGAGACCGACGACGGATCTTTCGTCGCCGTCGCGCACGCGCGTCCGAGTGGAGCAGCCACCCTTTTCTATCGGGACATCGTCGGCGAGCGGGTGCGCCCTCAGTGGCGTACGCAGGTGCAGGGGGCGTTCGAATCCGCGGAGATCGTCGACTCGTCGTCGCCGGACTGGTTCGAAGAGACCCCGACGCGTGTTCGAGCTGTGCCGATCGTCAACGAACGTCGCGGCGGAGAGCACCAGGCCGTGGTCATCGGCGTCGTCACCCGGCACACGAACCTCGGCGAGGCCCGGACCCCGTCTCGGCAGCAGATCACGTTCGACGAGTGCGCCAACGACCTCTTCCGAATGATCGCCGACGGGAGCTTCCCGGATCCGGCGGCTCCGACCTCCCCTCGCCGCGGCGCGCCGCGCGCGTCCGACGGCCTGATCCGCATCGACGTCGACGGGATCACGACGTTCGCCAGCCCGAACGCACTCTCGGCGTTCAATCGCATGGGGTTCGATGACGAGCTCGAGGGCGAATCCCTCGCGGAGGTCACCACGAGGCTCGTGCCGCCGTCCCGACAGGTCGACGAGTCGCTGCCCGTCGTCGTGACCGGACGCGCACCGTGGCGGACCGACATCGAAGCGCGCGGTGTCACCGTGTCGCTGCGCGCGATCCCGCTCAAGGATCACGGAACCCGCATCGGCGCCATCCTGCTGTGCCGGGATGTCTCGGAGCTGCGCCACCAGGAGCAGGAGCTGATCACCAAGGACGCGACGATCCGCGAGATCCACCACCGAGTCAAGAACAATCTGCAGACTGTCGCGTCGCTGCTTCGGATCCAGGCACGACGCACGCACTCCGACGAGGCGCGCGATGCGCTGACCCAGGCGATGAGACGCGTCGATTCGATCGCCGTCGTGCACGACACGCTCGCCCAGGGCCTGACGCAGAAGGTCGACTTCGACGAGGTGTTCCATCGCGTCCTCAAGCTCGTGGCCGAGGTCGCATCGGCACCGAACACCCGCGCGCGCACACGGTCGACCGGTCGCTTCGGCGTCCTGCCGAGCGAGTATGCCACGCCGCTGGCTCTCGCTCTCACCGAGGTCGTCACGAATGCCGTGGAGCACGGTCTCGCAGGGCAAGAGGGCATGGTCACGATCGATGCGGCGCGCACCGAGGAGAATCTGCGCGTCACGGTGCATGACACCGGCAAGGGCCTGCCGGAGGGGCGGATCGGTCAGGGGCTGGGAACGCAGATCATCCGCACCCTCATCCAGGGCGAGCTCAGCGGCTCGATCGAATGGCGGGGGAGCGAAGGCGAGGGGACCGAGGTCGTCATCGACATCCCGCTTCGCTGGCTGACGAAGTAGGCGGAGGATCGGCCGCA
>Ga0308167_1004003_pt1 | contig 11117 bp, 10 predicted proteins | sample PhyCR1_2_FD_202138 | JGI IMG/M metagenome (GOLD analysis project Ga0308167, IMG submission 202138) | Phyllosphere microbial communities from UC Gill Tract Community Farm, Albany, California, United States - DLSLRC.R1 | ecosystem: Host-associated > Plants > Phyllosphere > Unclassified | place... | reverse complement strand
GACGAAAAGGGCAAGATGTTCCGCGTGGAACAGGGTAAAATAGCGGTTCAACCTGAAGATTAAATGAGCGAGAAACGTTGATGTCGAATTCTTATGACTCCTCAAGTATCAAAGTCCTGAAAGGGCTTGATGCGGTACGCAAACGCCCGGGTATGTACATCGGCGATACGGATGACGGCACCGGTCTGCATCACATGGTATTCGAGGTCGTGGATAACGCCATCGACGAAGCGCTCGCCGGCCACTGTAGTGATATCGTGGTCACCATCCATGCCGACAACTCTGTCTCCGTACAGGATGACGGCCGTGGTATTCCGACCGGTATCCACCCGGAAGAGGGCGTCTCTGCTGCCGAAGTGATCATGACCGTACTGCATGCCGGCGGTAAGTTTGATGACAACTCTTATAAAGTTTCCGGTGGTCTGCACGGCGTCGGCGTATCGGTGGTGAACGCCCTGTCGCAGAAGCTGGAACTGACCATTCGTCGCGACGGCAAAGTGCATCAGCAAACCTACGTGCACGGTGTGCCGCAGGCGCCGCTGGCGGTGACCGGCGATACCGACGCTACCGGTACGCGCGTGCGTTTCTGGCCGAGCCACGATACGTTCACCAACGTCACCGATTTTGAATATGAAATCCTGGCGAAGCGTCTGCGCGAGCTGTCATTCCTTAACTCCGGCGTGTCGATTCGCCTGGAAGACAAGCGCGACGATAAAAACGATCACTACCACTACGAAGGTGGTATCAAAGCGTTCGTTGAATATCTCAACCGCAACAAGAACCCGATTCACCCCAATGTGTTCTACTTCTCCACCGAAAAAGACGGTATCGGCGTTGAAGTTGCGCTGCAGTGGAACGACGGTTTCCAGGAAAATATCTACTGCTTCACCAACAATATTCCGCAGCGCGACGGCGGAACGCACCTTGCCGGTTTCCGCGCGGCGATGACGCGTACGCTCAACGCCTACATGGATAAAGAAGGTTACAGCAAAAAAGCCAAAGTCAGCGCTACCGGTGACGACGCGCGTGAAGGGCTGGTGGCAGTGGTTTCGGTCAAGGTGCCGGATCCGAAATTCTCCTCTCAGACCAAAGACAAGCTGGTCTCTTCCGAGGTGAAATCGGCGGTGGAACAGCAGATGAACGAACTGCTGAGCGAATACCTGCTGGAAAATCCGTCTGACGCCAAAATCGTGGTCGGCAAAATTATCGATGCCGCGCGTGCGCGTGAAGCCGCACGTCGTGCACGTGAAATGACCCGCCGTAAAGGCGCGCTGGACCTGGCGGGCCTGCCGGGCAAGCTGGCGGACTGTCAGGAGCGCGATCCGGCGCTGTCTGAAATCTACCTGGTGGAGGGTGACTCTGCAGGCGGTTCCGCCAAGCAGGGACGTAACCGTAAGAACCAGGCGATTCTGCCGCTGAAAGGTAAAATCCTTAACGTGGAGAAAGCGCGTTTCGACAAGATGCTCTCTTCACAGGAAGTCGCCACGCTGATTACCGCGCTGGGCTGCGGTATCGGCCGCGATGAGTACAACCCGGACAAGTTGCGCTATCACAGCATCATCATCATGACCGATGCGGACGTCGATGGTTCGCACATCCGTACGCTGCTGCTGACCTTCTTCTATCGCCAGATGCCGGAAATCATCGAGCGTGGCCACGTCTACATCGCGCAGCCACCGCTGTACAAGGTGAAGAAGGGCAAGCAGGAGCAGTACATTAAAGATGACGATGCGATGGATCAGTATCAGATTGCCATCGCGCTGGACGGCGCAACGCTGCACACCAACGCCAGCGCACCGGCGCTGGGCGGCGAGCCGCTGGAAAGCCTGGTGGCGGAATATAACAGCACCCAGAAGATGATCAAACGTATGGAGCGCCGCTTCCCGTCTGCGCTGCTGCGCGCGCTGGTTTATCATCCAACCCTGAGCGATCTCAGCGATCAGGCTGCAGTGACCGCATGGCTGGAGAGCCTGGTGGCTTACCTGAACGAGCGCGAAGCGCATGGCAGCAGCTATGTGGCACAGGTGCGGGAAAACCGCGAACAGCAGCGCTTTGAGCCGGTGCTGCGCGTGCGTACCCACGGTGTGGATACCGATTACCCGCTGGACAGCGAGTTCATTGACGGCGCGGAATACCGCAAAATCTGTGCACTCGGCGCGCACCTGCGTGGTCTGATTGAAGAGGATGCCTACATCGAGCGTGGCGAGCGCCGTCAGCCGGTTGCCAGCTTTGAGCAGGCAATTGACTGGCTGGTGAAAGAGTCGCGCCGCGGTCTGTCAGTGCAGCGCTACAAAGGTCTGGGCGAGATGAACCCGGATCAGCTGTGGGAAACCACCATGGATCCGGACAGCCGCCGCATGCTGCGCGTCACCATCAAAGACGCCATCGCCGCCGACCAGTTGTTCACCACGCTGATGGGCGATGCGGTTGAACCGCGCCGCGCCTTCATCGAAGAGAACGCGCTGAAAGCCGCCAACATCGATATCTGATATCGCAAAACCCTTCCCAAACGGGAAGGGTTTTTTGTTTTAATCGCCGTTATTAATTCCCTCCTGAGCACCAACCTCTTTGTTCGCAAAGCATCTTCCGCTGCCGATTAACTGGTCAATGTGAGCTGAATCGCGCTAGCATTAAAGCCAGACCCTGAATTAACCGAGGACGTTATGGCGATAAAACTGATTGCGATCGATATGGACGGCACGCTGCTGAATCCGCAGCACGAAATCACGGCGGGCGTCAAAGCGGCGATTGGCCGGGCGCGGGATAAAGGTGTGTCGATCGTGCTGGCCACCGGACGCCCGTTTGTTGGTGTGGAGCGCTACCTGATGGAGCTGGATCTGCGTCAGCCGGGGCAGTATTGCATCAGCAACAATGGCGCACTGGCGCACAGCGCGGACAGCGGTGAGGTGGTGGCCGAGAAGACGCTTGGCTTTGATGACTATCTCTACCTGGAACAGCTGGCGCGCGACCTTGGGGTACATTTTCAGGCGTTCGACAAATCCTTCCTCTACACGCCAAATAAAGACATCAGCGAATACACCATTCACGAAGCCAGCCTGACCGGCATTCCGGTGCGCTATCGCGCCGTAGAGGAGATGGACCCGGCGACGCGCTTCCCGAAACTGATGATGATCGACAAACCGGAGCTGCTGGATAAAGCCATCGCCGCCTTACCGGCGCGCGCCCGCGACAGTTATACCATTCTGAAAAGTGCACCTTACTATCTCGAAATCCTTAATCCGCTGGTCAACAAAGGCTACGGCGTAAAAATGCTGGCGGAGAAACTCGGCCTGCAGCCGTCAGAAGTGATGGCGATTGGCGATCAGGAAAACGATCTGGCGATGATTGAATACGCCGGCACCGGCGTGGCGATGGGCAATGCGATTGATTCCGTGAAGCAGATTGCGCAGTTCGTGACGAAGACCAATATGGAAGATGGCGTCGCGCACGCCATTGAAGAGTTAGTGCTGTAACCCTCCTTTGATGTGGGCGGCGTTCTGCTGCCCGTCACTTCCCTGCTGAATTTTTTGCTGCCAGTGTGCCGATGGGTTGTCTGTTTTGTGATCCACATTGTAGTACAAGCAATCTATATGGTACTACAATCGCCGCTACAGGATGCGTCAGGGATTGGGCTTTGCACTACGAAAGCAGTAATCTGATTTCTCACGCCTTTCATGGAATCGAACACGATGACGCAGGAACCACTGAGTAAAACAGAGCGCATCATCCAGACGCTGGGTGAAGAGATTGTTGCGGGAAAATATGTGCCGGGCGCCGCGCTGCCGGCGGAAGCGGAGCTGTGCGAGCGATTTTCAACCTCGCGCAACATTATCCGCGAAGTGTATCGCTCTCTGATGGCTAAACGCCTGATGGAGATGAAGCGCTACCGCGGCGCGTTTGTCACTTCACGTAACCAGTGGAACTATCTCGACAGCGATGTACTGCAGTGGGCGCTGGCGCACGATCACGATCCGCGCCTGATTGCGGCCATGAATGAGGTGCGCGTGCTGGTGGAACCGCAGATTGCGCGCTGGTCGGCCGAGCGGGCAACGTCGACCGATCTGGCGGCGATTGAGCTGGCCTACAACGAGATGGTGGCCAACCACCTCAACCGTGATGCCTTTAACGACGCAGATATCCGCTATCACGAAGCGGTGATGGCCTCGGTGCATAACCCGGTGCTGCAGCAACTCAATGTGGCGATCAGCCAGCTGCAAAAAGCGGTGTTTGCGCAAACCTATATGGCGGACTCCGGCAACATGCCGCGCACGTTAGCCGAACATAAAGCGCTGTTCGATGCCATTCGTCACCAGGATGGCGATGCGGCGGAACAGGCGGCGAAGGCGATGATTGCCAGCTCAACCGCCCGACTCAAGGAGATTTTGTGACCGGTTATATCGCTATTGACTGGGGCTCCACCAACCTGCGCGCCTGGTATTACCGCGCCGGTGAATGCGTCGATGAGCGCCGTTCGGAAGCGGGCGTGACGCGCCTCGGCGACCGCACGCCTGCTCAGGTGTTTGCCACCATTACCGACGGCTGGCCAGTGGCCGAAGTCCCGGTGATCATGGCCGGCATGGTAGGCAGCAACGCTGGCTGGCTGGCAGTGCCTTATCTCGCCTGTCCGGTGGCACTCAATGCATTAAGCGATCGCCTGACCTGCGTGGAAGGAAAAGCGTGGATTGTGCCGGGACTGAGCATCGAACGTGACGACAACTACAACGTGATGCGCGGAGAGGAAACCCAGCTGCTCGGCGCAGTCACGCTGCAGCCCGCGCCGCTGTATGTCATGCCGGGCACGCACGCCAAGTGGGTGCAGCTAGAACAGGATCGCGTTATTGATTTCCGCACCGTGATGACCGGCGAGCTGCACCATTTACTGCTGAAGCAGTCGCTGATTGGCGCCGGTTTACCCGCGCAGGAAGCCAGTCCGGACGAGTTCCGGGACGGTTTGCAGATTGGCAGCCACGACCGCTCAATTCTGGCGCGCCTGTTTGAAGTGCGTGCCGCCCACGTGCTCGGCGCGCGCGATCGGCGCCATATCAGTGATTTTCTCTCTGGCCTGTTAATCGGCCATGAAGTGGCGCAGATGACGCAGCAGTTAACGCATAGCCGCCAGCCGATTGTCATTATCGCCGGCAGCGCGCTGGCACAGCGTTATCAGCAGGCGCTGGCCTTTATCGGAACAGATTCAGTCACGCTGGAGGGCGATCGCGCTTTCCAGCACGGAATAAGGAGTATTGCGCATGTCCTGGCCCACTAAACTTCCGCTGATCGCCATTCTGCGTGGCATCACGCCGGATGAAGCTGAAGCGCACGTCACGGCGCTGATCGATGCCGGTTTCGATGCGATTGAAATTCCGCTCAACTCGCCAGAGTGGGCGAAAAGTATCGGCGCGATGGTGCAAACCTTCGGCGATAAAGCGCTGATCGGTGCCGGCACCGTGCTGCAGGTGACGCAGGTCGATCAGCTGGCGGCGCTCAACAGCAAGCTGGTGGTGACGCCCAATACCGATGCCGCGGTGATTCGCCAGGCCGTGGCGCACGGCATGCTGGTTGCCGCAGGCTGTGCCACCGCCAGCGAAGCCTTCACCGCGCTGCAGGCTGGGGCGCAGGCGCTGAAAATTTTCCCGTCGTCGGCGTTTGGTCCGGGCTACATCAAAGCGCTGAAAGCGGTGCTGCCGCCGGAGGTGCCGGTCTTTGCCGTGGGCGGCGTCACGCCGGAAAACCTGCATGAATTTATCGCCGCCGGTTGCGTCGGGGCTGGCCTGGGCAGCGATCTCTATCGCGCCGGTCAGCCGCTGTCGCGCACCGTGGAGAAGGCCCGCGCATTTATTGCTGCCTATAAGGACGCTGTACGATGAAAATTACGAAACTGACCACTTATCGCCTGCCGCCGCGCTGGATGTTCCTGAAAATCGAAACCGATGAAGGCATCATCGGCTGGGGCGAGCCGGTGATTGAAGGGCGCGCGCGCAGCGTCGAAGCGGCGGTGCATGAGCTGTCGGAATATCTGATTGGGCAGGATCCGGCGCGGATTAATGATCTGTGGCAGGTGATGTATCGCGGCGGTTTTTACCGCGGCGGCCCGATTTTAATGAGCGCCATTGCCGGTATCGATCAGGCGCTGTGGGATATTAAAGGCAAAGCGCTGGGCGTGCCGGTGTATCAGCTGCTGGGCGGTCTGGTGCGTGACAGCATCAAAGCCTATAGCTGGGTGGGCGGCGATCGTCCGGCTGAAGTGATTGATGGCATTAAGAAATTACGTGGTATCGGCTTTGACACCTTCAAACTCAACGGCTGTGAAGAGATGGGCATCATCGACAATTCACGTCAGGTCGATGCCGCTGTTAACACCGTCGCGCAGATCCGCGAAGCCTTTGGCAGTGATATTGAGTTTGGCCTCGATTTCCACGGTCGCGTCAGCGCGCCGATGGCCAAAGTGCTGATCAAAGAGCTGGAGCCGTATCGCCCGCTGTTTATTGAAGAACCGGTGCTGGCAGAGCAGGCAGAATACTATCCGCGCCTGGCGGCGCAGACACATCTGCCGATTGCCGCGGGCGAACGCATGTTCTCCCGCTTCGAGTTCAAGCGCGTGCTGGAAGCGGGTGGGCTGGCGATTCTGCAGCCGGATCTGTCGCACGCTGGCGGCATCACCGAATGCTACAAAATCGCGGCGATGGCCGAGTCCTACGACGTGGCGCTGGCACCGCACTGTCCGCTGGGGCCGATTGCGCTGGCTGCCTGTCTGCACGTGGATTTCGTGTCGCGTAACGCGGTGTTCCAGGAGCAGAGCATGGGTATTCACTATAATCAGGGCGCTGAACTGCTCGATTACGTGATCAATAAAGATGATTTTAAAATGGATGACGGCCATTTCTATCCGTTAAATAAACCCGGCCTCGGTGTGGAAATTAATGAAGAGCTGGTGATTGCGCGCAGTAAAAATGCGCCAGACTGGCGTAACCCATTATGGCGCTTTCCGGATGGATCGGTAGCCGAGTGGTAATAACCGTGGTATTGCGCCCGGTCGCTGCGTTTACCGCTTTATAACAGCGCCGATTATCAGGCGATTAAACATCTGACTATTTAAACCATGTGCTGAATATATAAGGCACAGGGCAGCGCTCAACCTGTTTTCACCGCGCTGCCAGTTTGCCGCTGCTGCGGCTTTTATCTTCGATAACCTTACCCTGCGTTGGCTGCGGCGTGTTTCGGCACGTCCGCCAGCTGACATCTGACGGAGAAACACCATGGATCTCTCTGCTGTTCAGGCGAAACCTACGCGTCGCCGTTATATTACGCTGCTGATGATTTTTATTACGGTGGTCATTTGTTATGTTGATCGCGCTAATTTAGCCGTGGCCTCGGCGCATATTCAGCAGGAATTCGGCATCAGCAAAGCAGAAATGGGGTATGTGTTTTCTGCTTTTGCCTGGTTATATACCCTGTGCCAGATTCCCGGCGGCTGGTTTCTCGATCGCGTAGGTTCACGCCTGACCTATTTTATCGCTATTCTCGGCTGGTCGGTGGCGACGTTATTGCAGGGATTCGCCAGCGGCTTATTATCACTGATAGGTCTGCGCGCCATTACCGGTATTTTTGAAGCGCCGGCTTTCCCGACCAATAATCGCCTGGTCACCAGCTGGTTCCCGGAACAGGAGCGCGCTTCGGCCGTCGGTTTTTACACCTCCGGTCAGTTTGTCGGCCTGGCGTTTCTCACGCCGCTGCTGATCTGGATTCAGGAACTGCTGAGCTGGCACTGGGTGTTTATCATCACCGGCGGCATTGGCATTGTCTGGTCGCTGGTGTGGATGAAGGTTTATCAGGCGCCGAGCCAGAGCAAAGGCATCAATCAGGCCGAGCTGGATTACATTCGTGCCGGTGGCGCGATGGTCGACGGCGATGCACCCGGCGAGAAAAAAGCACGCGTTAAACTCACCGCGGCCGACTGGAAACTGGTGTTTCATCGCAAGCTGTGCGGCGTGTATCTCGGCCAGTTTGCAGTGACCTCAACGCTGTGGTTTTTCCTTACCTGGTTCCCCAACTACCTGACGCAGGAGAAACATATTGCCGCGCTGACGGCCGGCTTTATGACTACCGTGCCGTTTCTCGCCGCCTTTGTTGGCGTGATCCTTTCCGGGATGGTGGCCGATCGTCTGGTGCGCAGCGGCCGCTCGCTCGGCTTTGCCCGCAAGACGCCGATCATCTGCGGCCTGCTGATCTCCACCTGCATTATGGGCGCAAACTACACCAACGATCCGCTGTGGATTATGGTGCTGATGGCGCTGGCCTTTTTCGGTAACGGGTTCGCGTCCATCACCTGGTCGCTGGTCTCGTCGCTGGCGCCGGTACGCCTGATTGGCCTGACCGGCGGCATGTTTAACTTTATCGGCGGCCTCGGTGGCATCACGGTACCGCTGGTGGTGGGGTATCTGGCGCAGGATTACGGCTTTGCGCCCGCGCTGGTGTACATCTCCGCCGTTGCGCTGATTGGCGCGCTCTCTTACATCCTGCTGGTGGGGGATGTGCAGCGCGTGGGCTAAGCTTCCGGGTGCGCTTGCCTGCGCACCCGCATTAGCTGCTCAGCTTTTGCTTAACTGAACGGCATCACGTAATTTGTCCGGCAACGGTTACATCTGAGGTTGCCCCATGTCAGAAAAACAACTCACCTTTACTCAGCGCCATCATCAGCTGACCAATATCAACGTCTGGACCGCCGACAGCCAGTGGCTGGCATTTGATGTGCGGCCGTCCGGCGCCTCGTTTACCAGCCTGACCATTGAGCGCGTCAACGTGCACAGCGGCGCGGTCGAGGTGCTGTATCAGGCGCGCGATGGTGCGCACGTCGGCGTGGTGACCGTGAGTCCGGATCTGCCGCCGCGCTATGTCTGTATTCATGGGCCGGAGCATCCCGATGCGCACTGGCATTATGACTTTCATCACCGGCGCGGCGTGATTGTTCAGCAGGGCATCGCAGAGAACCTCGACGCCTGCGATATCACCGCGCCCTACACGCCGGGTGCGCTGCGTGGTGGCTCGCACGTGCATGTGTTCAGTCCGGATGGCTCGCGGCTGAGCTTTACCTATAACGATCACGTGATGCATGAGCGCGATGTGCGTGACGACCTGCGCAACGTCGGCGTGGCGGTGCCGCTGCATCCGGTATGCCCGCCGAAGCAGCATCCGCGCGAATATGACGGCAGCCACTACTGCGTGCTGGTGAGCCACACCCGGCGCGATCCACAACCGGGCAGCGATCAGATTGACCGCGCTTATGAAGAGTGCTGGATTGGCGCGCGTGGCTATCAGAAAGCGGACGGCAGCTGGCAGCGCTGGGCCATCGCCTTTATCGGCGATACGCGCAATGCCAGTGGTGAAAAAGTGCCGGAAGTGTTTGTGGTCGATCTGCCTGAGGCGCTGGCGGACTATGCCAGAGCCGGCAATGCACCGCTGCAGGGCACGGCAGAGCAACTGCCGGCACCGCCGGCTGGCGTGCAGCAGCGGCGGATCACGCACAGTAAAGGGCTGGCGCTGCAGCCGCGCCACTGGTTGCGCGCTGCCCCGGATGGCAGCGCAATCGCCTTTTTGCAGGCTGACGAGCAGGGCATTGTGCAGCTGTGGACGGTCTCACCCAACGGTGGCGCGGCGCGTCAGATTACCTCACTGCGCAGCAGCATTCAGTCTGCTTTCAGCTGGCAGCCGGATGGCGCAGCCATCGCCTTTATCTGTGATAACAGCGTGATGCGTTGTGAGATAGCCAGCGGACAGTGTACGCGCCTTACCGCGCGCAGCGCGCAACCGCCGGGCGGCGACGCGGTGGTGTGGTCGCCGGACGGAAAGCAGATCGCCTACATGCGCGAGGTTGACGGCTGGCGACAGCTGTTCTGCGTCAGTGCGATTCCGCCGGCATAGCCGCCGCGGTGGCCAGGCTGGCCTGGGTGCCAGCCATCTTCTCGCTCTGCAGCACGCGTTCGCGCGGCGAATCTTTGGTTTTATCGTCGTCGGCGCGGAAGTAATCCCACGGCAGCAGCAGCGTATCCATCACTGCCGAGAAGGGCAGATCGATCAGCGCCAGCGGTTTAATCGCCCAGCTGGTATTGTCATCGGTCAGCATCTCTGCGCTGGCGCGCGTGCCGGGGTAGTAACCCTGGCTGGCACCGGTATGGGACATCACGCTGGAGCAGCCTGATGTGGCACAGGCGCAGCAGACCAGCAGGCCGGTGAGCGGAAAGCGTTTCATCATTTTCATCATCATCATCCCTACAGTCATGGCATGGCCCTGGCTGGAGTGTGTCACCTGACATCCGCATAACTCTGTGGTTATGTCCTTCCCGTCAGGCGAAGCGTCCCCTGAGTGTATGCCATATCGTCAGAATTGCTGCAAAAAAAAGCGCATTGCCCCTTGAAAGCGACCTGAGCGCACCCATCTTTAAGCTACGGTCACGACGCGGTCGCCGACAGGGACACCGACGGGCCGGACAACCTGTCCATGGTGGAAGGTTGCCAAAACTTGCTGATTATCAGGAGTCTTATTATGCGTAACTTTGATCTCTCTCCGCTTTATCGTTCTGCTATTGGTTTCGACCGTTTGTTTAACCTGCTTGAGTCCAACCAAAACCAGGCTAACGGCGGCTACCCTCCGTACAACGTCGAGCTGGTAGACGAAAACCACTATCGCATCACCATTGCCGTCGCTGGCTTTGCGCAGAGCGAACTGGATATCACCGCCCATGACAACATGCTGGTGGTACGCGGCGCCCACCCTGAAGAGCAGCAGGAACGTAAATACCTGTACCAGGGCATCGCAGAACGTAACTTCGAACGCAAATTCCAGCTGGCCGATCACATCGTGGTGCGTGATGCGCGTCTCGAACTGGGCTTGCTGAGTATCGATCTGGAACGCATCGTCCCGGAAGAGGCGAAACCCCGCCGGATTGAAATCCTGAAATAAGGCTAACGAAGTAAAGAAAAACGCCGCTGCAACGCGTAATGCCGATCAGTTAAGACAAAAATGATCGGTTGAACGATCCGGTCGCTGTGTGAAAATCCGTAATCTCTCATGGATGATTACGGATTTTTTTATGCTCCTCAGCCAGGCCCTTGATGCTGTTCTT
>Ga0308167_1004002_pt1 | contig 11118 bp, 11 predicted proteins | sample PhyCR1_2_FD_202138 | JGI IMG/M metagenome (GOLD analysis project Ga0308167, IMG submission 202138) | Phyllosphere microbial communities from UC Gill Tract Community Farm, Albany, California, United States - DLSLRC.R1 | ecosystem: Host-associated > Plants > Phyllosphere > Unclassified | place... | reverse complement strand
GGTCACGCCTGCATCTACGATGGTCATCAATGGATAAGCGATTTTGTTCAGCGCACTATGTATCCTGGGCCCAGTTACCGAACTGAGCACCCGAGTTATGTAATCTATAGGCACAATTAAAAATGAAAAAAATACTTTTAGCATTGATGCTTTTTACTCCTTTATCATTTGCCGATTCTAATGTTAAAGGTGCGGAAACAGCCGCGCTGAATTTCAACAAATGGTATGTCGATCAGCTCATGCAGGATAAATCTCCTCTGACTGATTACTCTGCCCTTTCAAAGTATGTAACCAGTGACACGATCAGTGCTTTGAAGAAGCTATACAGCGGGAATAGCAATGATGTAGATGTTCCTGATGCAGACATGTTCATCAAGGCTCAAGACTATGAAAACGACTGGAATCAAGTGAATGTTATTTCTTCTGATTTCGATCCTGTCTGCACAAACGTCTATATTAGCTTTGGTGCTAAAAAGGAACATGTTGTTGCTGATTGCATGAAGAATAAAGCAGGAATCTGGAAAGTCAGTTCAGTGACATTGATAAAATAGTCGATAAAAACAGTTCAGAAGAAGAGGGTTTTTGTTTCCTTCTTCTGAACTATATAAATGTATTAGTTAATGCCACTTCTATGAGTTTCTAACTTACTCAGCGAATATATCAATACAAAAGGCGTTATTATAAAATTACAAAGATTGTAATTTAAACTAATAAATAACCAATCTTTCACACTTTACCTTTTGTGGTCTGCAAAGCTTCTTTTCGTATATATTTGGTTATACATGTATTTTATAACTTCAGAGTTTATATCCAATTTTTTCTGAGTAGCCTAGGTTCAGCAGGCACATAGTAGCTCTACACCGGGTTCAGTTTGATTTTCATAATAATAATTCCCTGTTCACTTTTGAAACTAAAGGATTCAATATCGAGTGTATTATAAAAAAGTCGATATCAGGTATGAATATTATGACCTAGCCAATAAGTTCAAACTGAATAAAATCCAGAAATCAATTCTTGGTTTTTAATTTTTACAGGAAAATTATTTTTAGATAATTTATAATCTTTTTCTAAAATCATCACGCTCACCATTTTCAGGATTCAATATACTACTTACCTTATCCTTTTCTTCCTTAACTCTTCTCCTAACCAACATATCCTCAAGGGTATTATCAAAATTAGAATCAAGCAATTCGTCTATGATCCAATGCTCAACCTCACCATTTTTATCGGTATAATGACCTGATAAGTCAAAGTTATTTATTATAAATAGTGCTTTTTCAGCAAAATCAAGTTCAAAATATTTCCAAAACATATCGATTATTAACTTCCCTCCTGGAAAGTCTATGAAGTGGTCATATACTCCTTTATCAATTAGTAATTGTGATGTAGTCTCTCCAAGCCTAACCACAACTTCTTTTATGTCATCACTTGTAATTTCTTTCTTATCCATATAAATGCTCCTCTTTAATCGAAAATTATACAATGTACTAATATTATTTTTTATTTATGTCAAACAAATCAAAATAATTTTAAAACTGAGATGAGTCAGTTCTAACAAAATAAATCGGCTGATTTTTAATAGACATCCCCGTAGAAATGAAAGGTGTGTTCGATATTAATTTATTTTGTTCATGTGGTTTTGTCAACAATGTCAATCAAACAATATGAATTTAAAAAATTATATATTTCCTTTACTTTTTCATAATGTGAATCTCTTTCATCCCTAAATCGTCCAACTCTTGATTCACGGTTAAGAGCTGATGTTATGTAGATTTTCTCTTTAGCTCGTGACAATGCTACATACAACAAACATTTGTCTTCGAAGTTTTTATTGTCATATTTCCAAAAAGCTTCATCTTCTAACCCCAAGAAAATAACGGCTTTGTATTCCAATCCTTTACATTTATGAACGTTCATAATTTGGATACAGTTGGAAGCTGTGAAGAACTCAACAGCACTTGCATAATTACTCGTTGAATCAATGCAATATCTCAAATGCCTTTCTAGTTTTACCCATAAAGATTCAACATAAGCATTAGATTTGTATTGGTTCCATTTTGATGTCATTTTACTAAATCCGATAAAGCTGACAATGCTTTTTATAGACTTAATAATACTATCCGCATTAAGTTCATCTCGAACATTATCTCTATTAACAAGAATTTTTTTTGAAAATTCAGTTAATAATCTTTCGTTTTCATCTCCAATTGAAACATTATGGATTTGTAAAAAAATATCACACAATTCATTGTAGGCCTGGTGAGATTTGCTTATCATTAGCTTAAATGCTAAAGAAAATATTTTACCTAAAGGTTCTTTAAGCGTGTCCTGAAGATCAGTCAAATCAAGATTTTTAATGTTATGGGAGGTAAGTTTATTCCGTAACACATTAGTATACTGGGATGATTGTTGTTTGGTTAATATACATATATCTTTTTCATTATAACCGTCCCTTATTAATCCTGAAATCAATCCCAAAATCCCATCAGCCTCTGCATATTCATCTTTATAAATCTGGATAGAACAAGAATCTGATGGTTGGCTAACTTTCTTGAAATCGTTCTTATTTTCGATGAAGCTTATTAATGACGAAAGGATATCCTGTATTTCCTGACTCGACCTGAAGTTATTTGATAAAAACTTGGGTATTGCACCAAAATCTTCAATAAAATCCTTAAATACAGTCGGACTTGCTTTAGCCCAAAGCATAATACTTTGATTTATGTCACCAACGGCAATTAAAATATTATCATTAGGATTAAATAACATCTTTAAAAGATGGTATTGGTCGTGACGAGTATCTTGAAATTCATCAATAAAAATATAAGAATAGCTCATCGTAAACAAATTTCTAACTTGAAAATTTGAATGAATAATTTCATTCGCAAGCTCTCTAATTCTTTCAAAAGATAGCTTATCACTACCGTTACTTTCTTTATTTGAAAAGACAATATCATAGGTTGATTGTGGCCGCACATCTTTTGGCAGAACGTTTCTAAAACGATCAAGTATACTCTTACAAAAACCATCGAAAGTGTAAGAATCAAATCTTTCACCATTTTTGTCACATCTCAGCATGATGCGATTTTTTATATTTTCCTGAGCTTCTTTTTTTGTCGTGAGACACAGAATTCTTTGAGGCCATTTGCAAGCCGCTGTTTGAAGTAAGAAGTTGGATTTTTGGGCTAAAAATTCAGTTTTTCCAGCTCCAGCACCCGCAAGTACAGATACTGATTCTTGAAAAAAAATAAGATCTTTTAGTTCATTTGTTTCTTTTATTCCTTCAGATACCGTCCACTCTTTATTCATTCTAATGTTCCTTCCAAAATCTCAGTTGCTTTTTCTAATAATCTTTTCAATTCCGAAGGTAGCATTTCTATGATCTGGTCATCTTCATACAGATCGAATATTTTTATTAACATTCTTAAGTGTGATGCAGGTTTGCTCTTGTTGGATAAGAATCTGTATCTATACCAAGAAAATTTCTCCAGATAATCATCTCCAAATGAAAATCGTATGCCACTATTTCCTTTTTTTAACACAGCATCTATTAACTCACTTTCGTTGCCGGGTCTTATTTTCCTTGGACCTCTCTCATCGAATAACTCATCCTTTTCACAATAAACACTAGGAAAGCAATTAATCATTGAATAATCGATATCGAGTGGTGAAGAAAAGAAAACGTTATTTTCCTCTAATTCTTGAATTATGTTTTTTTCTACTTCCCTTGGGGTGTTTTCATTATAATTTATTGTAAATTGCATAGGATCTTCCAGTGAATCCCAACTCGGTAAGGAATCTGTTATTGAATTATTTATAAAATTAACAGGGTCGTTGTAGTTTTTTACAATTTGATCTATTGCATACTTCATCCTTCCGAACCCGCCTCCATTTCTGTCAATGTCGAAATCTAGTAATGTTAAGAAAGGGGTTTGAAGGTCTTTCATTAACCGCCAAAAATGATTAACATGTTTTCCTCCTAAAGGAACTACAGCTATTGAGTTGGCATCAACATTTTCTGAATATAATTCGATTAACTTAGGCAAAATAATCTCTTCGCTATCGCCCTCACCAAAGATTACTAGTTTTGCAAAATAAATCTCTGGATAAGCCTTCACTGCCTCTTTAATAAATTTTGATGTTTCATCGGTATCATCTGGAAAATGAAGTTTTGAAACAAGAGTGCTGTTGCTTTCATTATCAATTCTAAAATGTCTAATTGCTTCTGGATCGATTCGGCTAAGAATTGATGACGAGTGAGAAGATAAAATAACTTGGCAAAAATCATACATGCCATATTCTTTTACCAACCTAATGATCCTGCCTATATAGTGAGGTGATAAATGATTTTCTGGTTCTTCTAAACAAATCATACTGAAGATTGGCAATCTCATCTTTTCATGATTAAAATTGCATGGCTCCCCTTTCGTTAGAAACTCTCTCGCATTTTTATCAATATCAAACATTGCTTTAATTAATGAAAAATAAACTAAGGACTTTTGCCCATCACTCAACTTTTCCACATCTATTTTACTTCCTAACTCGTCTGGTGTGAATTGCAATTGCAGGAGCTTTAGAATCTCGTCAATATTTGATATAGGGAACTTAAGCAGGGCTTGTGATAAAAACCTTCCTTTATAAATACTACTCCAGCTTTTATTGATTGATGCAGCGATTTCAGCGAAGGCAGGATTTTCATCAGTTAGTGAATTCAGATTATTTGCATGCTTTTCAAATATCCCTCTGCTTTCGCTAGACCATTCAATAGATTTTAATAAACGGCCTAACACCGCTTTAGATGAGTATTTGAGTTGTGTTAATGGATCTCGATTTGCAGGAACATAGCTTAATTGTATTGCATTTCTGATTGAGGCTGAACACTTGAATTTATCACCTTCAACAGGTTCATCATCATTAGATGAGATTATATAAATATTTTCATCTATATCCCCAAGTGGATTTGTATCATACGTTAGGGTTCCTTCCAATCTAATGCGAAAAATGACCTCTCCGCTCCTGTCATCGAATGTTAAGTTTTCTAACAATGGAGGAATAGTAAGTTTATCTGCATTGGCTTTCGAAAAGCCAAACCATGCCTCAACACATAATATTTTATTTAATTGCTCATTTCCCGCATTGTTGTAAAAATCATTTACTCTTAACCCTCGCATATTTTGATCTAATGAAAATAATTTGCAAAGAGCTTCCATAGCTGTACTTTTCCCTGTGCCATTAGACCCAATAAACACAGTCATGTTGTCTTCAAGAAAAATCTTCTGAGGTACATCATTCGATATACTCTTAAATCCAGAGATGCGAACTTCTTTAAGATGCATTCTTTACCCTTTTGTATGATTATTGCCACTATCTTCTAAGGCGTTTAAATATGATCGTTAGTAATTTAGCGAGCTAAAATACTTAATGAATTTAACAACTGTGTATCCAAAGTTTCCCTTGCCGGTGTGGGTAGCCCATTTGCTACTCTAAAGTTCTTAATAGCAGTTCGTGTTGCAGGTCCCATATTCCCGTCAATATTACCGTTGTAAAAACCTTTATCGAGCAAGGCGAACTGCACTCTCATGATCAACCGCTTACGTTTTTCTGTATCCGAATTCAACCCACTACTTGCTCGATTAGCAACTGTGGTTCCTGCTGAGTTTGTTGTGGTTGTGCTATCTGTGTCATTAGAGCGAAGTGAACGGACAGAGGAGGAAGATGACGACGAACGAGTTCCTGAACTGGATGAGTCTGAGGTGCTTGGCGAGCTGTATGTTTTGGGATAGTAAGGAGTGCCTCCACCATAGTAGCCACCGCCTGATGAGGAACGATGTGAGCTGTGGCTACGGTGAGAACTGTGACTTCTGTGTCCTGCAATGTAGAACGGCACTTCGGTGTTGAGCGGTGCTATCACTAAATCATGTTCATTCAGAGTCATACCAAGTAAGTCACTGGCACCGTTAGATGAATCACTTGCCCATACAGAGTTATTAAGAGCCAAAAATCCAGGAAGCAGAGCCGCGAAATTAAACTTTTTCATATTATTGGTCTCGGAGGTTGATGAAAACGGCCTTTTGATGAACTGAAATAACCAGCACAGGAAGACTTCTGAGTGCATCCATCACATTCTTTTGGATAGTAATTTTTCCAGTCAGAGATCGACTGAGTTGCAAAATTCCATGCCCTTTCAGGAAGGTGGCATAATGGATAATTGAAGATGGTAAGAGGGATACCTGACCTGTGTGCAGTGTCTACAGCCGAAAGGATTTGTTCGCTGTAGTTGTCGTGCTCTATGAAGATTGATGACCAGTTTTTACGGGCCCATCCAATCGACTCTAACCCCATCAGGGAGATCTGGTTAATGTTCGAGAACACACGACCAGCAAACTCTACTATGTCATCAAGCTCTGTGTAGTTCGCCTGAGTAGGGATGACTCTCAGTTCTATGTTGATCCCAGAGTTACCAGCATTGATTATTCCCCTGACTGTTTCATCAAAAGCTCCCTCGCTTCCGACCAGATAGTCGTGCACAGATGCTCTTGAAGAATAAAGCGGTATCCCAAACGTGATTTTGATCTTATCGCTTCTTTTCTTCATCTGCTGGGTAAAGCTGACATCCGCAAACTTCCGTCCGTTGGTTAGAACATGCAGTGCTGTGTCAGGGGAATTTTCGATTATGAAGTCCATAAAATGCAGGAAGTCTTCGCCATAGAGCAAAGGCTCTCCCCCGCTCACGCCCACTACTCCATTCAGAGAGAAGGAAGCAATAGCCAGAGCTGACTGGTTGAGAAGCCAGTCATCGTTTCCAGCTTTAGGAGGCTGAGAACAAAACAGGCAACTGTTGTTGCATCTTTCAGTGACAAGGACTGTGTTGTGGTTTGCTCTACGGGACAGTATCACCCGGAGCATGTTACCGTTGTTGACGATCCCAATGTCACCATCTTCAATGGAATCGAAAAGTTCCTGGCTCACAATCGAGTCTGCAAAATATACAGGCAGTCTGGCATCGAGTTGTGTCGCAGTGACAAGCAAATTTGGCAGATAGAATTGAGGATTCTCGGGCTTGGTTTTACACAGGAAATAGAAGCCTTGCTGAACTGGTAAGTCTGATGAAAACCGGAAAATATCGTTTCTCAGCACCTCAGACATAAGCCCACCTTTTGAGCATCTCAGCCATTGGTCCATCCTGAGAGATTTCATTCAGCAGGAAGCGGAACATCCCTTTGTGATACTGGCAGAAGGTTGACCGACTCTTGTCACCAACAGGCTCCCCATGAACACTGATGTTCTGACAAGGATCTGCTCCACAGAAAGGCTGATATGCGCAGGTGTCACAACCTGGCATGGCGAAGTTGAATGATGATGAGAGAGCGGAACGGTAGTATTCGTTGCTACTGAATGAGAGTGAAGCAAACTCTCCTGCACTGAAATCTGCTTCGGGATTTACTTTCTGAAGCATACGGCTTTCATCGCTACCGTATACCTTGCCGTCATAGTTGAACAGGATGCAGTTCAGCGCGACTCCGCTTGGTGATTTCAAATCTGCATAACCACTAAAGCCCGGATTGAAAATCCGCTTTAGATGGATTGAAGCCGAATGCTCAACGACAGGTATGCCCTTCTGGTTCTGAAGCAACACTTCCTGCATTAACTTTTTATAAAACTCAAAATATTCAGGCATTGAAAAAGTGAAGCTCTGCTTCTGAGCAAACCCGTATGGGCTGACGGGCCTGATAAACATGTCAGTGAGGCCAAGAGACAGATGAGCATCCACTATGGAGGCTGGTTCTTTTGTCAGCTCCATAGTAACTGTGGTGACCGTTGCTACACGGTTTGCTCCCAGTTCTTCTGTGATTTTCTGAATGCCTGCAACGGCTTTGCTGTGAGCCTGATAGTCGGTAAGGATACGATTTTTATTGTGGACGGCTTCATTACCATCAAGAGAAACAGAAAAGGTGATGTTCCGTTCTTTAACCCAAGAGAGGATGCTTTCATCGAGTATTGAGAGACTCGTGGCAATAACCATTTCAAAAGCATCACTACCTAACGAATTAATACATTCTTCATAAATTGACTGGACGATATCGAACCTGAGGAGCGGTTCTCCGCCCTGCACTTCTATTTTGTAGGGTGGAGTGCCAAGCTTTTTAATGGTGCTGACGATTTGCGGTATCAGTTCTGGATTCAGGTCATAACCGTCAGCGGTAACCGATGCTCTGCTAACTTGGCAATACTTGCATGTGTGATCGCACCTGAGAGTAGGCACAATCATGAATATAGGTCTTACGGCCAGTTCGTTCATTAGTCGTTTGGCAAAGGCAGAACTGAGTGAAGCTTTTGAAACTGCCTGAGTAGCATCGTCTGCAATGAACAATCTGCTTTCAAGTAGGCGTGAGATGGTATGTTCTGGAGGAAAGTTGTTATTGGCAAGAAGGTTGAGTCCTTCGTCATCGACGAAGCTGTGAAAGCCAGCAAGGTTGCTGATGAAGACTTTGCCATTGCTGAGGCGGTCAAAGTTGAATGGCATCGTATTCATTCGGCAAGTCTCGAATCGATACTCCTCAGAACATTGTCGATGATAGAAGTTCTGACCTGGCCGGTGTGTGCCTGAAGCTTCTCTCTGAGTTTGTAGTCATTCAAAAGTCGTTCAAACTCGAACTCTACCTCATCGTTCCAATGAGCGAACGATACAAGCCAATGCTCCTCATCTTCATCCAGCTTCCAGCGGGTGACAGAACTCATCCAGTAAAGGCTATTCCTTAACACCCATTCAGAATGCATTGTTTTTGATATGTTTTTTTGCATAACATTACCACCCAGAAAGTATTGAAGCAAAAATCCAATAATTTAAATTACCTTTCTAAAGAAGGCGTCACCCCTAAAAAAACATCCCTAAAAAAATAGAAATCAATAAACATATGTTTTTATTGAATTTATAAGTTATATCTTCCAGAACATTCTTATTCTGCAATGATAATCATCATGCTTGAGAATGTAAATTTGTTTTGAAAACTTTTATGACACATGCCAATATTATTACATGAACTTATGATTTGATTAAATTACGTGCATCAAGAAGCACTGGCTAACTTATTGATTTAAAATGTAATGATGGAGAATCAATCAAATGTCTGAGAAACCAGCGGAAGATGTATGTTTCACATGTCAACAGTCCCTGCATGATTCTGTTATAATTGAAAAAGATGGCGAGGTGTTCAAAAGTTGTCCTTCATGCTCAAGTAAAGCAGGCACGCATGTTTTCTATAAACATGATGATTTTGGTATGCGAAATATGGGTGATGGTCGATTCATCGTCCAGTCATGGTGTCAAGGATGTAGATTACAAGATGGTTTGAAACCTAAATTGGTTTTCAAATGTTAGTCATTATCTAATAGATATTTTTGATAATCGCCAATGAAAGTTTAAAAAAAAATCAAATTCATGAAAGGTTACTTCATAAGTTCATTTAGATTTAACATTCAAATCGCATGGAAGGAGGATCTTTTTTTTAATCTCAATACCCCCCTTTTTTTATATCTATATTATCCTGTTCTGCAAGAGAAATAGTCTGCATGTTGCAAAAATTTTAAACTAACGAGGCTCAAATGACAATTGTGACAAATACTAACTCACATGATATCTACTCAGAGAAAGATAATTCTAATCAAAAGCAAATTTTTTATGTCACGAGGAAAAATTCAACTATCCGTTTAGAACCGGTTTTTTCATCTTTAGATGAAGCGGTATCCTATGCAAAAAAAATTGAAGCACAAGATGAATTAGCAATAGATGAAGCTAACAAAATCTCGGCAGATAAAAACAACGTAGAATTAAGTAATGGAGACAACAATTCAGGTAGCAGCCTAAAAGATAAAGGAAATGACATTTACTCAGAAAAAAAACCAACTGTCACTCCAGACGAACCAAAAAAAATCACTCACGATGAAGAAAGTAGTAAACTAAGTAGTAGAAAAAAATACGGACTTTAAAATTTGACGCCTCCTTTATAATGTATTATTAAGTTCATATAATTATAAAGGAGGTATCGACATGTATGATCTTTTGGACTTAATTTTAGAAAATAACTTAATAAACACACCTGACAAATATGGAAGAACTCCAATTTTCTATTCAAATAATTTATTATTCAGCTCTGCATTAATAAAAAACGGAGCAAACATCAATCACGTTGATAAAAAAGGAAGAACTGCATTCTTTTACACTTGGATACGTAGCGTAGAATTGATAAACTTTCTTATTGAGTCTGGATTAGATATTAATATTAAAGATAACAATGGATTAAATCTCTTTTCTTATACTCTTTTCGATTTATATCCAGAAACTTTTTTAAAACACCACTGTAAACTAAAAGAAAAAGAAATTATGCTTACTAAATTATATTTAAACACAAGCCATGCAATAAAATCCCTGCTTGAAGAAAACATAAAAATCAAAACCAAAGGTTATATAAAAGTTGATTACCCACCAAGTTTCTTTCAAGGAGAACTATCGAATTGCTTGTCAATCCTTGAAGAAAACAGATTAATAAATGCAGATTTAAAAATCATCACATCTGAACATTTAAATATTGTAGAGATAAAAAAACTAAGTGATTTCTCTCATTTAACAAGCAAGGGCTAACTGAGCGATGCTCAGTTGCCTTGCTTTTTCCGCCCTACGGTTGAAAAAGAAAGATCAAAGCCACCCCAAAATCAAACCCCAACCCATTGACGCAATTGATCTTTATGGTATTTATTATAGTTAGCATATGGATATGCTATTAATCAAAATATCAAAAGGAGTTGATATGAAAAAAAACAATATTATATTCGACGATGAGTTCCCTTCTTCATTTACCAATGATCCTTCTATCAAAAAATTACCCCCTAACCGCCTTCGCAGATATTCAGTGACTGTTAGATTAAATGAGATTGAGCTGAGCAAAGTAAACCAGTCCAGAGGCCAGCTCAGCAAAAGCTGTTGGCTGAGATCTTCAGCTCTCAAGCAACTTCCCCCTTCTGTTCCCGAAATCAACAAAGAAGCCTGGCAGGAGCTTACTGGTTCCCTACAGAAACTGAATGATCTTACTTCGTTCCTGCTTCGCAGAGGCGAAGATGCTC
>Ga0308167_1004000_pt1 | contig 11124 bp, 7 predicted proteins | sample PhyCR1_2_FD_202138 | JGI IMG/M metagenome (GOLD analysis project Ga0308167, IMG submission 202138) | Phyllosphere microbial communities from UC Gill Tract Community Farm, Albany, California, United States - DLSLRC.R1 | ecosystem: Host-associated > Plants > Phyllosphere > Unclassified | place... | reverse complement strand
CCCGCAAGCTCGACAAGGCCGTCAGCAAGGGTGTCATCCACCAGAACCAGGCTGCGAACCGCAAGTCCTCCATCGCCAAGCAGGTCTCCGCTCTCTGAGCTGATTCCACGCCTGACGGTGTGACAAGAGCCCGCCCCGTTCGCGGGGCGGGCTCTTTCGCGTGCGCAGGTACCCACGCGACACGTCGGGCAGGCGCGACAGCGCTCGTGCGACGTCGCGCGGAGTACAGATGTCAGCGACGGTGCCGCGCCGCCGCGATGACGCTCACTCGCCGAACGGCTGACGTGTCGCGATGACGGTGAGCATGCGCTCCAGCGCGAAGATCGGGTCGCGCGCCGCGCCTTTGACCTCGGCATCGGCGCGCGCCGTCGCCTGGATGGCCATGCCGAGTGATCGCTCGTTCCACCCGGCGAGGTCGCGCCGCGCGCGGTCGACCTGCCAGTCCTTCATGCCGAGCCGCTGGGCGAGCTGACGGCTGGGTTCGCGGTTGCCGGCGACGCGTGCCATCGTACGCAGCTTCATCGCGAAGGCGGCGACCATCGGCACCGGGTCGGCGCCAGATGCGAGCGCATGGCGCAGCGCGACCAGGGCTTCGCCGTAGCGTCCGGCGATCGCCGTGTCGGCGACGACGAAGGCCGACACCTCGACGCGCCCGCCGTAGTACTTCGTGACGACGTCCTCAGTGATGTCGCCCTCGACGTCGACGATCAATTGCTGGCATGCCGCCGCAAGCTCAGTGAGGTCATCGGCGAACGCCGAGACCAGGGCCCGCAGCGCGGGCGGTGCGATCCGCTTCTTGGCCGCCTTGAACTCCCCTGCGGCGAAGTCGACGCGATCGCTGTCGCGCTTGACCGCGGGGCACGGGATCTCGATGCCGTCGCCCGTGCCGGCGCGCACAGCGTCGAGCAGCTTCTTGCCTCGAACGCTCGCGCCCGTGTGCCGGAGGATGACCGTCGCTCCCTCCTGGGGGTGATCCAGGTAGGAGACAGCCTCCTGCAGGAAGGCATCCGAACACTTCTCGACACCCGACACGCGCACGAGACGGGGCTCGCCGAACAGCGACGGCGACGTCAACGAGAGGAGGGTGCCGGGCGCGTAGTCGTCAGCGCGGACATCGGTCACCTCGAGCGCAGGGTCTTCGGTGCGGAGGTAATCGCGGACCCCGGCGATCGCACGCTCTGCGCAGACCTCTTCGGGGCCGAACACGAGCACCACGGGAGCGGGGCGCGGCTCGCGCCAGGAGACCTGCGCGATCTTGGCTGCCTTCGCTCCGCCGCGGGAGGGGGTACGAGAAGCAGCCATGCCTCAAGACTACCGGGGGCCGCAGACGTCGCCCTCGTGGTCAGGGCGGCTGCCTCTCCGTCCAGAGCTGCAGCTCGTCCCCGTCGAGACCGACGAGGAGTCGGCCCTCCTGGTCGGTGCGCAGCACGCGCGCTCCCGCCGCCTCGAGGGACGCGAGCGACTCTGCGCGCGGATGCCCGTAGTCGTTGTCGATGCCGGCGCTGAACAGGGCGACGACCGGACGCAGGTCTTGATAGAGCGCGAAGTCCTGGTCGGCGCTGCCGTGGTGCGCCACCTTGACCACGGCGTAGCTGCCCCTGAGATGCGCCGTGCGCACCAGCATCCGCTGAGCCTCTGCCGACAGGTCACCGAGGAAGAGAGCCCGCGGCACACCGCCGCCTTCGACCTCGAGGACCACGCTCTGATCGTTTCCTGGCGGGAACACCTCGGATCCGCGCTGCGGCCACAGCACCTGCCACGATGCGGTGCCCAGCTCGCCCTGCGTCCCCGCCGTCGCGAGGGTGACCGCCGCGCCGCCGTCAGCCAACCGCTGCAGCATCCGCTCATCGCCGCTCTCCCCCGGTGGTCCGTGCAGCACCGCCCCGACTCTCCCCTGCACGGCGTCGACGCCGCCCACGTGATCGAGGTCGAAGTGTGTGAGGACGAGCAGGTCGATGTGCTCGATGCCGAGACTGCGCAGGCACGCTGCCAGGGGTTCGGGCTCCGGGCCCGTGTCGATCAGCGCGATCCGGCTGTCCGACCTGACGAGCAGCGCATCACCCTGGCCGACGTCGCAGGCGGCGATCGACCAGCCATCCGGGCTGGTGGCGCTGGCGAGCGGCCCATTCAGGGCGACGTGGGCGCCGCCCAGAGCGAGCATCACTGCGATGACGGATGCTGAAGCGCCTCTGACGAGCGGGACAGTGCGGTATGCGCCGGTCAGAATCACCCCGACCGCCGCGCTCACGATGCTGACGAGCGCTGCACTCGCTATGCCGGGAACCACCGCGACCTGCGCGTACGGAAGTCGCGCGGTGATGCCTGCCGTGTGCGCGATCCAGGCGGCCGGCAACCACGCGGAGGCGGCCAGAAGATCTGCGAGCAGCGGCAGCGGTGCCGCGAGGCATGCGAGCAGACCGATGATCGTGGCGATGGGTGCTGCGGGCGCGGCCAGCAGGTTGGCCGCCAGACCGACGAGCGACTGCTGCTCGGCGAACAGGGCGATGACGGGACCGCACACCAGCTGCGCTGCCGTCGGCACGGCGATCGCGAGAGCGAGAGGCTGCGGCATCCACCGTGCGAACCCTCGGGTGAGCGACGGCGAGAGCATGATCAGCGCCCCCGATGCGGCAACCGACAGTGCGAACCCCGCAGTGGAGGCCAGCCACGGGTCGGCGATGAGGATGCCGCTCGCGCTGAGCGCCAGCATTCCGGCCCCCGCGCTCGGCCGACCGAGCATCAATGACAGCATCGCGACGCCGGCCATGACCGCCGCCCTGATCACGCTGGGTTCCGGTGTCACGAGCACGACGAATCCCGCGAGCGCGATGGCGGCTGCGATGACCCGGGTCGCACGTCCGGCCCCGCACAGCGCGGCCAGCCAGAAGACGGCCCCGACGACGATCGCGCAGTTCGCTCCAGATACAGTTTGCCAAAGAGGTGGGTAGCTAGCCGGATGACGCTACCCCTGTGCCGCCCAAGGATGATGGGCGACACAGGAGCAACGCGATCAACTACCTAGCTAGGCACGCCGACCAATCGCATGAAGCGCGTGCGGATTGCGTCCTCTCCGCCTTCGAGGATCTCGCGAACGCTGTCCTTGACGTCGGGGTGCTGCAATGTTCCAGAAGCTTCGATAGCGGGCAACGCCGCGTCGTGTTCGAGCACCAGGATGTTCTCGGCTCCGGAGGTCACAACCACATTGGCGTTATGCGTGGACACGATCAGTTGCCGGTTCTGCTTGATCTTCTTGAGGGTTTCCACAGCGAGGTACCTGATCAGCTTGTTCTCAAGGTCGTCCTCAGGCTGGTCGAGCAAGAGGGGCTCGTCCCCCATCTGAAGGATCACAGCCAGAAGGGCTGCAGTTTTCTGACCAGGCGATCCTCGATCGACGGCCACGAAGTCTGCCTGCCCATTCGCCTGGTACATCACACGAATGAGGTCGTCAGGGAACCAAAGCATGATGTCGGTGACCAGATCGAAGCTGTCAGAAGTAGCTAGCCTGGAGTAAAACCGACCATCGATCCTCACTGCGCTGGCAATCTCCGATTCAATGCCGGCCTCAACGAGCTGAATCAACTTGCCCTTGAAGCCCGAAACGTCCTGCGGGAATCGCGAGTCTTGCGGCACCTTATCGCTCACTAACAACGGAATCCCATCCTGAGCGAACGCTCCTTCGAACGAATCAGGCGTACGCAACAACGTGCGCAACTCATCACCGAGGCCTGCAACGCTTCCCTGTTCGAAGACCTCCAGCTTCGTGCGAGTTCCCTGCGTAGCGTTGAGACTCTTCGTATAGTCCCGCCTGCGGGTGAAAAGCTCAGCCCGCTTCGCACGGATACTCCGCATTACCTCGTCTATCACCCCTTCTTGCGCGCTGCGCCTAGCCTCCGCGTTCTCAAGCTGTTTGAGTTCGGCCGTCAGCTCTGCTTCAAGTTTTCGGTCGTGACTGGTCTGATCGGCAGACGCAGCGGATACACCACCCTGTTCGTTCATCCACGCTCCCAGCCGCGCAGCCTCTTCGGTCCAGTACTTCGCTGTGCCTGTAGCTATCCAAGCCTGACGAGCGGAGCGGACGACTGCCGCGGCTTGATCGAGGAGTATGGCCGCGCTCTCGTAAGAAGCCACGTAGTCCAGATACTCGGTGCTTTCATCGGCGTCCATGGGCAGGGTGCGAAGCGAGGCGGCCTGCTGAGCGATGATCGCTTCGATCTCGCTGCTCATCAAGTTCGCCGAGTCGACAGTCCGGGTCTTCGTCTCGAGCTGAGACAGCGTCGCGTACTCGGGGCTAGCACGAAGATCTTCGAGGTGGCGTAGTCGCGCTTGCACCTCTTGGAGCTGTCCTTTCAGGCGGTCAGCCTTCTCCGACTCTGCAAGGAGCTGTCGGAGCTTGTTCCGCTCGGTCTTGAACCTGAGCCGGAGTTCCTCATATTGCTCCTCCCACTCGGCTTTTCGAATCTCCGGCATGTCGTCGACAAGCTGGAGGAAGCTTTGCGGCTTGGTCGCCATTTCATAGATCTGTTTCTGGCTGAAGACTCGCACAGGCGCACGATCGACTACTCGTCCCGATTGCTGCTCCCACGCCGAACCATCCCAAAGCGCGAGGCTCGGATGTGAAGGTGAAGCACCAACCCACCTGATCCTCAGCAGCTGTCCGCCTCGTGCGTAGATCACCTCAATCTCAGTCTCGTCATTCCACCATCGCTCGCTCGCATCTGTCGTTGGCGCAAATCGAGCCAGATCAGCCGCGAGATTGGCTGGCAGCTCTTCTACCCGACCATGCGCCAGGCGAAGGAGCTCAACGAGCGTTGACTTCCCGACGCCACGACCGCCGATCAGGCAGTTCATCCATGGGCCGAACGTAAACTCACGATGCCCGCCCCTGTGCCTCACCATGATCGCTTTGATGTGGTCGTGCTTCACATCATTCAGGTCGTGGTCACCTCGTCGAAAACGTCGGATCGACTCTGACGGCTCGGCCAGCGCCAATCGAAGGCCCTCCATATTGAGTGTCTCAGCTTTGACCATCGTCAGGTGAGTGCCCGGCGCTTTTGCTGCAGCCGGATCCGGAGCACCATCCGTGGTTAGGTGATGCGCGTCGGACCCGAGAAGAGGCACCCACCCACGTTTGCTTGCCTCGCCCACCTTGCCGTCATCAGCAACTTCAGCCGCGATGACATGACCGCTGGCGGCAAGAGTCTCTAGTTCGCGGGGATCCATACCGAGGACGCCAGCGCGCTGGTCGATGTGGGCCGGGATTAGCATGCCGCCCAAGTCGCGAACCACTGCAGCGGCCGCGTTCACAGTCATGTCGGCGACATCATCGCTTCGTCCTGGCGTTCCGTCGAACTTGCACCGCGCGAGCACCCGGATGACGATGGAGGCATCACACGTGTGCTCGAACACGGCAAGCGCATGAAATCCTCCAGCGAGAGTCAGCTCGACCCCTGGAAAAATCACAAGTGGCGGCAAATCGGGATCTGCGTCCTGGAGCTTTCTGAGCGCGGCTCGCGCCGCGTCAATCCCTTCATGCGAGTTGTGGTCAGTTACTACGATCCCGTCGACGCCAGCATCGATGTATGCACGGACCCAAGTCTCAAACGAAGGCCGCGGATTGGTCGTTGTCTCGCCCTCCAACCCACCGTAATCGAACGATGCCGGCGAGTGAGCATGGATATCCAAACTCCACCATCTCGCGCCAACATAGCCTGTTTGAGGCGCTGCGCCCTCAAGATATGCGGGGGGGTTCACCCTCTGAGTTTTCCATGCTTCATCGTGGCATGAGGATCGGCCCCGGAACCGCCCGACGGGCACGAGTGGACGATGATGCACAAAACCAGTTCGAGCGTGCGGCGCTCGCGCTACAACCGGGTCAGACCGCATGGACATGGATTAGACAAAGGTTGGCTCTTCACGAGGGCACGAGTCAACCGAGGACTCTGGCATGCACGCCCGGTTTGATGGAGAAGCTCAGAGCTCGCTCTCCCCCGCCTGGCCCAACAAATCTACGGTCGCGAACTATTGCTCGATATCCGGGCAGCTACCGGCGACGAGAACACCTTCGCACCGGGGCACGTCCGCAAGATCGCCCCGCTCTTCCCGGCGAGGTGTTCGCGACCCACGACCAGTGGAGAGGGACGGTGAATCATGCTGCAAACGTAGCAACGACAAACGAAGCCGATCAGCGCCGGAGAACTCGACCGATCTGATCGTCGACCGTGAGCTGCGAGCGCATGTCGTGCGAGCGCCCAGCGGTAAGCTCGACGCGATGCCTCTCGACTCAGCCAAACGTGTGCGTGAGTATCTTCGCGTCTCGCTCGATCGTTCAGGCACCGGGAAGAGTCCTGATCAGCAGCACGAAGAAATCGTCGCTGAGGCCCAGGGACGCGGATGGCAGGTCCACTCCTCCCCCTACCGTGATGACAACCGAAGTGCCAGCCGTTACGCGCGACGGCAGCGTGAGGGATTCGCCCAGCTGATTTCAGACCTTGAGGACGACACCTTCGACGCTGATCTCCTCGCGATATGGGAGTCGAGCCGCGGTTCCCGCCGCACTGGTGAGTGGATTGACCTGGTGGACCTCTGCCGTGAACGCGGCGTCAGCATCTGGGTCCTGACCCATAACCGCGTTTACGACCCGGCGAACGCGCGGGACCGCCGCAGCCTCCGCGAGGACGCTTCAGACGCCGAGTACGAGTCGGACAAGACCAGCGAACGGCTGAGACGCGACATGCGTGCGGCGGCGAAGCGCGGTCGCCCCCACGGCAAGAACGTCTACGGGTATCAACGGGTCTACTCTGTGACCTCAAACGGCACCAAGGTGTTGGACAAGATCATTGAGCACCCGGATCAAGCCTGGGTTGTCAAGGAGGCGGCAGCGATGGTGCTTGCTGGCCGCTCGTACTACGACATCGCAGCGACGTTCAACGAACGTGAGATCCCGCCGCGACGGCCCGCGCGCTCGGAGCACCGACAGTCTCTGGGGTGGACCGCTCCGGCTGTGAAGCAGATGTTGACTATGCCTGTGTACATGGGGCAGCGAGTCCACAATCCCCGCGAAGGAGAGGCTGCAACGTACGACGGCATCTGGCCGGCGCTGATCGAACCGGACGACTGGCAGCGCCTCCAGTCTGCGATGACGTCACGCGGATTCAAGTCGAACAACTGGCCCGCTACCCATCTGCTGTCCGGGATCGCTCTCTGTGGAATCTGCGGCGCCCGGATGCGGGCGGGAAAACAGAATGCCGGCTCATCGAAGGTCGACGAAGACGGCACGGTCATCCCCCGGCCTCGCTACTACGCCTACAACTGCATCGGCACGCCGGGACGACCCGGATTCCACGTCTCGATGCGCGAAGAGCATCTCGACCTGCTGGTTACCGAGCTAGTCCTCGCTCGCCTCGAACGCCCTGACTTCCTTGCCACGCTTGGTGGACAAGACGAGGAAGTGGACGCCGAGCGGAGGTCGATCGTCGACGAGATTCGAGGCCATGAGCAATGGCTCGAACAAGTCGCGATGGAAGCCGAGCGGCGTCGGGATCTTCGCATGCTCACCGAACAGCGGGATCTCGTCGAACCGAAGATCGAGGCGGCGCAGAAGCGGCTTGAGTCGCTTGCCGGCGCTGACCCTCTCATCGTCGAACTCGTCCGATCCCGACAGATCAGAGAAACGTGGGCAGAGTGGACTGACAAGGGCGATATCGTGCGTCAGCGCCATGTCATTCGCGAGCTAATCGTGCCTCAGGTGCATCGCGTGCCGCCGGAAGCGGTCGGCAAACGCGGCCTCAATCCCGAGCGTGTGACGTTCGACTGGCGCTGACGACTAGACAGGTCTTCAGCCTGAGCCCTCAGAGCAGGTTGGCTTCACGAGCTCGCACGATCCAGTTCGTCGCGGTCCGTGCGTGCAGCCCGAAGGTTTCCGCCACTGCCTTAGCGGGCGGGTATCTGACGACACTGGCGAGCCGGTAGACCGTTGCCACATCAGCCACATCGACGCCCTGCCCTTTCCGGTGCGCGAGACGATCTCGGTGTTGCCGAAATTCAGGGGCAACAAAATCGACGACAGCGTCTGACAGCGCGCGTCCTTCGAGCTGGAACGTGCGCGGAAGCACCCACCGCAGGACGCTTAGCGGAGCTACCGCACGAAGCAGGGAACCGCTGACCTCGGCCCCTCGTCCAGCGGTCACTGTCACCTTATGTAGTCGGTAGCTTCCACTGGAACGCCCGAGGTGAGCTTCTATCTCGAGAACCGAACCATCACGCTCGTTAGCTTGCACCCCGGGGAGGTTCGCTAGCTCGCCCCAAGCTCTGACAGTCGCGGGTGCCCATACCCCCGGATACACAAGATGGCGATCGGCACTGAGGTCGATACTCCATCCCCGGTCTTCGATGTCTGTCTCGGGTGTGATCGGCACGACGACCATCCTATCGATTCCCAGACTTGTCCGAGCTAGGCAACGCATGTAATGTATCAAACACAACAGAAGAAGGAACCGGCGGAGCCATCTTCAACTTCCATCGTGGCCGGAACACTCAGTCCCGTCGCGGCGGCCTCTTCGGGACATAACCATAAGGAGTGTTCCGTGGAGTCCACCGATTCAACGACACCAACGCCCGAAACTCTGCTGAGTGCCTTCTCTGTCGCTCAAGCTGAGGACATCACCGCTCGATCGAGCTTCGTTCTCCGCGCTGACATCCGCGCAGGCAAGCTGACCGCCTACAAATTTGGTGGCCTCTGGAGGATCCTCCCCTCGGATCTTGAGGCGTACCGCGCATCTCTGATCACTCCGTCGCGGAGCGCACGTTGAGCGCGGGCGTGCTGGAGCGGATTCAGAGTCCGACCATCTCGCACGACCCGGAGAGCATTCGCATCTGGGCTCGGGATCGAGCAGCGGCCGCTCCCCCGCTTTCGCAGCAGCAGTCGCTCCGGTTGCAGGGACTGTTCTCGGGAGGTCGTCACAAGTGACCGAGAAAGAAATCCGCCCCAGCGCGGAAAGCTCTGAGGCGGAAGAGACACTTGGCGGCGTCGCTTTCGATTCTACTGCTGACCAGGGACATTCGGTTAGCTGCGGAAGCGCGCAATCATCGCATACGACAATCCCGTCCCTTGAGACTCTCATCGGGCGCACCGTGGTGGACTACCTGAACTCCATTGCGGACGTGCCTGACCTAGCTCTGAGCGCGATCCGGGACGGAGTTCTTGCGCGCATCAATGCCGAGATTCAGCTAGAGAATATCGGGCGACAGTCCACATCGGCACCGAAGCTCCTCCCCCACACCTGGCTGGACGAACTCTCTGTGGTGAACATCCTGCTTGCTCGATATCCGATCATCAAGGTCGACCTGACCAACGGTCACGGCAACGAGAAGCACGGCGTACTAGCGATCTATGAGGACTCCGGCGACCTCAACGGAATCTACAACACCGACGAGTCGCGACTCAGAAAGCTAATCAGCGACCTCCGTCCGTCCTTCAAGAGCTCGGCGATCGAGTCTGCCCTCAAACGCATGCACATCCATGCCCCCGTCCGGCGCCGTACGCTCGAAGCGCATCTGATTCCAGTCGCCAACGGCGTTTTCGACCACGCCCGCCAACGCCTACGCGAGTTCTCACAGGACTGGGTATTCCTCTCGAAAGTTCAATCTGCGTATGACGAACATGCTCAGAGCCCCCGCATAGCTCAGGCCGACGGGACCGAGTGGGAAGTCGAAGAGTGGTTCCAATCCCTATCGGACGACGAAGGAGTCTCCGAGCTTCTGTGGCAGGTTGCGAGCGCAGCACTGCGGCCATTTGTCGGCTGGAAGAAATCGGCATTCCTCATCGGTCCCGCCGGAAACGGCGGGAAGGGAAGCTTCCTCAAGATGCTTAGCAACCTCGTTGGAGCGTCTGGGCACAGCGCAATCCCGCTGGCGGCCTTCGGTAACACGTTCAGCCTGGCCGCCCTGATGACGCGCAACGTCAATCTGGTCGACGAGAACGCAGTAGGTGTGTTCGCCACAAACCTCGACCCGTGGAAGGCATGCATCACCGGAGACATGATCAAGCTCGAGGAAAAGTACGAGCGTGCGGTCTACATGCGCTGGCTCGGTTTCGATATTCAGTGTTTGAACGAGACGAACCCCCGGGTCAAGGACAAGTCACGGTCTATGTTGCGACGGATGCTCTTCGTTCCGATGGTCAAGAACTTTTCGGGGGTGGAGAACACGGCAATCCGCGATGTATACCTCAAGGATCCTGAGGTGCTCGCTTACGTACTCAAGCGCGCGCTCCACATGACCCACACCGCGTTCGATGTTCCGCTCGTATCGCAGCAAGCGAGCGAGCGCTGGTTCAGCTCGAACAATAAGGTCGTCGGTTGGTGGATGGAACACAAGGACCAGTTCGCCTGGGACCTGCTCCCCTGGGCGTTCCTGTACGACGCGTATAAAGCGTGGCACTCGACGGTCGAGCCCAGCGGAATGGTCGAGGGACTCAATCAATTCACCGAGTCGCTCCGAGAGCATCTCCGAGTCTCGGAGGAGTGGATGCCGACTGCCACTTCGATGCGCCCCGGCGGCCGGATGGTGGAGCCAGAGCCCCTCATTGAGGAGTACAGCCTCACGCGTTGGATGAATCCGACCTACACAGGCACCGACCCGCGGAGGCGCTGTGTGCCCGTGCTCAAGGCGAACTACAAGGGGTTGCTTCGTCGTGTGGTCTCGACCGCGCCGCTGGACGGGCGAGACGACTGATGCATGTACCTATCGAGTCCCGCCGACAAGTCTCACCACGACCCGGCGGCGGCGTCCGCCATTTGCGGGCACCATGTCTTCAAAGCGGCACTGGCGTGAATCGCGTCGCCGACGGCGGTCGCAGCGATACCTACGATGCGGTGTACTTGCGCGAACGGAAACGCGACTGCTGTCAGACCGTGTCCTGCCCGCGGCCCGGCCGCGCCATCGCCCTGCGGGGTCTTTGCCCCGCAGGGCGCCAGGAGCGCCCCTGCGCTTACTTCGGCGGGCGGTGTTTTCCCTCACGTCAGAAGAAAGGTGTAGCCCCATACACTTCTGACCCCGCTTCGCTCGTCAGAAGCTCCGGCGGCTTTCCCGAGGGGCTTCTCCTGTCGCGTATCCAAAAACCAGGCT
>Ga0308167_1003999_pt1 | contig 11129 bp, 13 predicted proteins | sample PhyCR1_2_FD_202138 | JGI IMG/M metagenome (GOLD analysis project Ga0308167, IMG submission 202138) | Phyllosphere microbial communities from UC Gill Tract Community Farm, Albany, California, United States - DLSLRC.R1 | ecosystem: Host-associated > Plants > Phyllosphere > Unclassified | place... | reverse complement strand
GCTGCCGCTGCAGTGCTGTGCTTTCATCGTGTTGCCCTCAGTGGTGGTCGGTGTCGAGGGGCTGCAACCTCTCGACACCAACTCATTGCCAGCTATTGCCGGGATTGTTTCTGGCGGCCAGCTTCAAGCCTTCCGCACCAGGTGAATTACCAAATCCTCAAACTCCCCGACTTCGTCCAAGGTCTGCCATTCCAGAACGGCTCGGATCTGCGCAGTTGTGCAGTCCAGGACGAGAATCTCCCGCTGGCCACGGCTGGCCCGGATCTCCAAAGCATCGACCAACCCGCATAGGGCATAGGCTTCGGCGTAAACCGTCCGGCTTTCATTTCCAAACTGAGCCATTACCGCATTCAGCCGGCGTATCTCAGCGATTGCGATGTCTCGATCCTGATCGTTGATCAGCTGAATCTGCATGCCAGTTACTCCCGGAAAATGAAGCAGCGCATGGTGGAGGGGATGTGGGCGGTAGGAGCCATGTTTTGCTGCCGCGCACGGATCGCGCTTTCCACTCGTTTCTGAGTATCCAGGCATTGGTGAGCACGGCAGTCTTTGAGGAGGCGTCGCAACACCGCCAGATCTGGGATGCGCTGGCGGTGTTCCAGGGCGACCTCGGCGAACTGGTTGAGGTTGATGGCAATCACGCCGGGCTTTTTGCTGTGGTTGACCATCGGCGCAGAAGGCAGCGATTCCAGGTAATCAAATACCTGCCAGAACTCGTTCACTTCCTTCGGATCGGTGCTGATCGCCGCCTGGCGCTCGTTGGCTGCTTTCAGAATGTATTTGCGGCAGGCCTGGACCATGTTGTCCGGGATCGCGATGACAAGCTGCAGGCAATCCAGCAAGGCCAGCATCATGCTGTGGTTCTTGATGACCCGATCGGATGCCAGGTTACGGGTCGCCCAAAGCTCAGCGCGGTACTTGGGATACAGCTCCGCGAAGCGCTTGAGCACCTGCTGTTCAGCGCGCATTGCCTTCACCATGAAGTGGCTGACGTGTTCCAGTTCGGTCTGGACGATGGCATCAGCAGCTTTGCGACTCGCATCGGTAATCACTGGCTTGAGAAATGGCAGCCGGACGATCCGACTGATAATCGCTTCGTGGCCGGTGACGATCGCGTTCTGAGCGATCACGATGGACGCACGAAACGGCGGCTCGTAGGTGTCGTTGCTGTTTGACTTGACGCCTCGAGTACGCAGGGTGCCGCCGCCATAGAAGTCCTTGAACTGGTCCCACTCGAACGCCTTGGTATTGTCCTCGTTGGTGTTTCGGTCTGCCTCGAGGAGTACCAATGGGAGGTTGGCCACTTGGCCCATCGCCCGGCTCAAGCCTGAGAACGAACTTTTGGCGGGGTCGAAGCCCTCATAGATCCGCCCGAAGAGCTTCCAGATGAATTTGATCAGCGTGGTTTTGCCCGAATCGGGCTCGCCCGACATTTCCAGAAACGGAAAGCTCTCATGCTCTGCCCTGATCTGCTCGGCAAACAGCGAGCCGAACCAGTAGGTGAGGGCCAGAATTCCGTTCTCGCCGAAAACGGTCCAGAGGTTCGGCAGCCAGTCTTCGCGATAGCCCTTTCTGTCCAAGGCCATTTTGAGCTTTACCGACTTCATGAGGCATTTGACGCGCTGCTTGCCGAACTCGAAATAGTCCTCATCGTTGGCCTTGTAGATAGATCCGCCGTGGATGGCGATGTCATTGAAGATGTACGCCTTGTGATCACGGCTATAGCCCAGAAAGTCGATGGTCTCGACGGTTTTCAGGCGTTCGGTCTGCCGAATGATGATCTGGTCCAAGTGCTTCTGAGTGCCGAGCCAAGTTGCGCCGGAATACATCAGACGGGTCTTAAACTCGCTGCTCGAGGAGATCTGTTTTGGAGTGAAGGTGTAGTTCTCGCCCTGATCGTCGTGGATACCCAACACCTGGAAGTAAAACCACGCCTCGTTGGTGACGTCGTTCACCTGCTTGTAAAGCGCCTCAAAGCGGCAGTTAGCCAAAAGCTTCAGGCTGCAAACGTTCTGCAGCACCTTGCGGCGGGCAGCCTTGTCGTTGAGCTGCTGGTCTTCGTGGTCTTCGCTGGTTGCCAGCGCTTTCTGTTCCTCTTCGAGCTTCGACAGGTCGAACTTGGCCCAGTAGGTCTGGTTGCCGAAATCAAAAGCGAACTCCGGGAATCCTTCTTCCCAGGTGTACATCAGTAGCGCCTTCTCTTTCGGCGAGGGAGCCAACAGCAGGTCACCTTCATGGCGTGCGGCATCCAAATCACGCTTGCGCTTGTCGTTGCGGGCCTTGCCTTCTTCTTCGAACTGCCAGCGTTGATGTAGGTCGTTCCAGTCGACTTTCTTATCCCGCTGGGGAATGAGCGCACCCTTGCACGTGAAGCCCATCTCGCGGGCCTGTTTCACCCAGCGCAGCAGGTAGCCACGTGCGGTTGGTTCGTTATCTAGGGCCCAAACCAGAGTGGGAAGATTGCCCGGCCGCTGCTCGACCAGGTGCTTCAAAGCTTCGATCGGGAAATTCACGCTCGACATGGCTGACACCGCGTCGACGGTGTTTTGCACTAGGGCAATGGCGTCAAAGATGCCCTCGACTATCCACAGCTCTTTGACGGTGGCCAGGTCCACACTCGGCGGGCACCACCATTCACCCTGGGCGCTGTATTTGGGCTTGAAGCGAGCCTTCATCTTGCCGAAGCGGGAAGGGCGATCGATCAGACGTTCCCAGTAGCCACCGTTCGGCAGGGTAAATCGAATTGTGGCGCTGGACTCGTTTGTTTCGTAGTTGACGTAGTTTTCCTGGGTGAACCAACCGGTCATGTTTCCGGTGTTCAAGCCTCGCGCGAATTCCAAATACGCACGGGCCGTTACGGTAGGATCGTTGTCCGTTGCTGGCGCTCGCTTGCTCCAATCCTCGAACAGGTCCTCATAGAGTTCTTTGACGTGCTCGATATGGCCGCACCGCTCCGGGCGACCACAGCGGATCTGCCACGGCTTGTCGTGGCGCGCATACAGCTCTTTCTTGTTGCAGGCAGGGCAAACGCCGCCTCGCATGTAGTTTGTGCCTACACGTAACTTCAGGCCGAAGTCGTCTTCCAGCCGCTGAAGTACTTGAGTTCGGATGTCTTCATTCATCATGATTTTTTCGCTGCTTTAAGGCTGAGGCCGAGGCTTTGGGTGAGAGCCCCGATCAGGTGTTTCTGAGCGGCCATTACTGGGCTGTTGGCAAGAATCGATCCGTGGCGCAGGCCATCGGGAATCAGGCGGTACTCGTCTGCGTACCAAAGGTCATTGAGGCTGAGACGGTATTGCTCGCGCAGGTTGGCCAAGAGCGCTTGAGCCTGGTCGGGCGTCAGTTTTGCGTTGATGTTCATGGCGTTTTCCATCGTCAAACCTCAATTTCGGGCGCAGCTCACCCAAACCCACGGGGTGGGGCAGGCGGATTTATTGGTAGGGACTTACGGTGCGGCTACGCGGAAACGACCGTTGTCCGGTGCGTTGAGGATGCGTTCGTAGATCAAGCTGACAGGTACGGCCCAGACATTGCCGGTGGCCGGGTCGATGATGACTGTGTGGGTCGATGTACTGCTGACGATGTCCAGACGTTGTCGATCGCGGACAGCGGTCATATCGCTGCAGGCCAGATGCACCAGTTTTTCAGCCGTCTGTGTCAGCACGTCGTAGTCGCTGACCAGATGCTGGACGGTGCGATCAAACAACTGTTGATCGTCGCCGAGGTGCTCGCAGTGATGACGCTCCAAAAACACAAGGGCGGCAGCTTTGAGAACGTCCTGATATTCCTGTACTGCAGGCATCTGAGTCATTTCAATTTACCCGCTTTCGACGCGTGCAGTTGGATGACCGCCAGAACCTCTGCGTGCCTGGCTGCAAGGTGCAGAGAGTCCGCGTGGAGAATCGCATCCGCTTCCGCTTCGCTGATGATGCCGTCCTTCAATGCCTCGGCAATGAGGTGGTCGACGGTGCCTTTCTTGGCTGCGGCGTGCACGCATCGTGCGTACATTTCGACGTTGTCGAGTGTTTCGGGCTCAACAACCGGGACGAACATGCCGCCATACATCGCAGCAATGTACTCAGGCAAAAACGTTGTGGTGGCCTCGAGCTCGAGCTGGTGGATCTGAGCATCGGTCAGCGGACGGCTGTTGTTGTTTTCATAGGCGTGGTTGTCGAACTTTTTGAGCGATAGGCCTATTCGAGCGGCGGCGCATTCGCGCCCGCCTGGATAGGCGCAGATGATCGCGCTGACTACCTGACGCCGAGTTTTTAGAACTGCGCTTTTCATGTTCTGCTTTTCCCTCTGGCCCGGTGCCATTACTGTTCAATCACGCCGTCTTTGATACCCAGCAACACCGCGGCGCGATGTGCCTCCCCACGGCGGCCTTTGATCCGACCGTTCAAAAGGTCGCTGACTAAATTTTTGTTCAGTCCATTCTTTCGGCTGAATTCCGCAATGCTCATTCCTCTGCGATCCAAAGCCTCTCGGGCTTGCTCCGGCGTAACTGTGGCGGGCATAGTGCGCACTCTGTTCAGTTGTGTTTGTTTGCGTTTGTCTGTGGTGATTCTTGGTCAAAAAAATGATCAAGTCAATGGTGGTGAATAAAAAAATGCTCATTGCGGATCAAGTAGGTGAACGCCTAAGGGAAGAGCGCGAGCGCCTAGGCCTGAATCAAACAGAGTTTGGGGTGCTACTTGGTGTAAGCCGAGGGACGCAGAAAAACTATGAGCAGGGAGCGAATTCGCTAGACCTTCGCTACGTAGCGGCGTTGGAAAAGTGCGGCGTAGATGCTGCATTTGTACTGACTGGCAGGCGCTCCACACCACTGGGTCAGCTGTTTTCTCCAGAAGAAGAAAAGTTGATCAGTCAGTACAGGAGCATCACGCCCTTCGACAAAGAGGCAATTCGCCGTTTCCTGCAGGCGATGGCCGATGACGCCGCCCGGGGTCAGAAGTAAACAGCAATACTGCAAACAAGACATTCGTCGCTCCCCAGTACCATTGCTAGCTTCCGCCCCGATAACGTCGATTCAGCAATGCACTTTATGGAGTAGTACGCATGTTGGATCGCACGAAAAAAGACAGCCTGAGTGTAGGTTTCAGTGAATTCGAGTGGCTTGGGTTAACCCCGATGGAGCGGCGCCTGATCGGCCTTTACCGATCGTTGAGCGAACATGAGCAACATCAGTTACGCCGGCTTTCTGAGGTGTTAGCCACCAAACCAGAAGCCGCTGCTAGCGACCGTTAACCGTCCCTTGTAAGAGACCGCCGTCACTATCCGTCGGCGGTTCGTGATTACGCCACCGCCTGTGACCCAAGCTGCTCGAACAGCTCCCGCTGTTTTGCCCTGGGCATATCCCTCAAGTGATCAAACAACATCCTTTCGAATGACTGCGCCGATGGGCTTAACGTATGCGAAAACGTGAGATTCGCGACCCACGTGTGCCCGCATTTCGCGTCCAGGCATTGGCAGTAAAGCTTCGCGAATTCCGTGGATAGCTTCTCCCGTGAAGCGATCCGCCCTCTATGCCCGCATTTGCATTCAACTCTCATTGTGTCCCTCCCCAGGGAAGCCAATCGCCATCAGTTTGCCATATTTTGTAGTGGCAATCTCTTAGCTAGGCAACGGATGCGGGAGAATCAACTGGCTCGATTGCTTCTCGCCAGTTGATTCGCCTATCTGGTCGTAAAGTGTCGTTGACCTGATTGAACAGCTGACAGATCGGCCGGATCTCGTTGCTGGTGTAAACCCGGTCAATCTTTTCGATGTCGCCAAAACCACCGCTGTTTTCCGGAATGATGCCGGCGAGCGCGGGGTTCATACGCCAGGCAGCGATCACGTCATTGCGGGTGATGTTCTTCACTTTTTCCAGCTCGTCTTTGGCCTGAAAATCCCCCACAGGGATGATCTGAATCGCGTTCTCTTTGCCGTTGGGAATGTTGACGAACATCGATCGGAAGTTGCCCACGCCCTTGCTGGAGCTGATCTGTGCGCGCAGATTGTCCTCGTCCTCCTCGGTCAGATCTGGGTCGTTGGTGTAGAAGATGTAACCGGCGTGTGCCCCGTTGCTGTAGTAGCGCCGGCGGAACAGAGTGGCAGCTTCGTTGAGCAGCAGGGCCTGCATGCCGCCGAGATAGTCCGGCACGCCGTAGATGTTCTGTTCCACGTCGTAGTCCAGGACGTGCTCGATCTCGTCCTGGTCGAAGTCCATGAACTTGTTGTCGGGCAGCAGCATCCGAAAGCCACCGTCGACCTTGATCCGCATGTTGATCGCTGCCAGGTGCTGCAGCTCCAGAACTTGGCCGAAGGCGTTGGTATCGCGGTAGAAGAAGGCTTCGCCGAACACCATGTAATCCAGCCCAGCACAGCCCATCGTCCGAGCGCTGCAGCCGGCCGAGGGAATCAGCTCACGCAACAGCAGGTTGCGCTTGAACTTGGGAATGGCGCCGTGGTGCGCGTTGGCGCGCAACAGTTTGGCCAGACCCGGCCGCGACACCGGCGGCTTGTATATCTCGCCGTCGTCGCTGAGAAACACGCCCAGGTACTCGCCGATGTTGCCCGACAGCACCTGCTCGGGTTCGCCGAACGTAAACGCCCGCATGGGCTGTTGCTGTTGCGCCTGCTGGTTGACCGGGCGATTTCTGCGTCGATGCTTGGGCATTGTTTCCACTCGTGACGTAGCGGCTACGACGCCGCTTGTTGGTGTTCAAAGGTTCGTTGGCCAGGGCGTGCATGACTGCCCACGCGATGTCGGCGTGGCCGGTCGCGTCGGTGCGCGAAGCGCTGTAGGTGACCTGCCCGCTGTTGGTGGTGCCGCGCTTGATGGTCAGGAACGCCTGGGCGATATCGGTCCAGCCGGCATCCCACTCAATACGGCTGCCTTGGATCGTGTCCTGCGCTTTGAGCACAAGGGCGTTCTTCGCCTCGAGGCTGTAATGGATCGGCGTTGCTTTCGCGTAGAAGTCGCGTACCAGGTCGAATACGCCGTATCCCACGCCGGTGACATCGATGCCGATGTGCTGGACGTTGAAGCGCTCGGTCAGCTTCTTGACCTGAGCGGCCTGGTAGGTGAACGAGTGGCCACGCCAGCTGTGCTTCTCCAGGATTCTGAACTTCGCGCCAGGCTCGAGCGGCGGAGCGATGACAACGCACGTCGCGTCGTCGCGGGTCCGGCTTGGGTCGTAACCCAGCCAGACCGGGCTGTTGCCGAATGGTCTGTCCTCGTCAGGCTTGTAGTCCTCCCACAACGACAGGTCGGAGTAGCAGCGCTCCAGATCCTTGAGGCCGAACGCGCTCTGCGTGCTGTCGATGAACTTGCAGTAGAAGAGCTGCTGGAATTTGTCCTCGTCGTACTCGAGCTGCAGCTGCTCGAGGTCGAACAGATCACAGCCGCCGTCGATCGCATCCTGAATAGTGATGGTCTTGCGCCATTGGCCGTCCGGACACAGGGCGCCTTGGGTGTACGCCGCCTCGATCGGCCAGGTGCCGCCTATTTTTTTCCCGCGCTTGCTGTTGCGGAATTCTTCGCCGGTCCAGAACGGGTACGCCTGATGCGAAACAGCGCTGGGTGTCGAGAAATAGGTCTTGCGCCATTTTTTGTGGGTGCCCATGGCGCTGGCCACAGTGCTGAGTTTTTCGAAGTCGCGAATCCAGAAATATTCGTCGACGTAGACGTGACCGTGGTAGCCCTGGGCGGTGCTGCTGTTGGTGCTGAGAAAGCGCAGTTCGGCACCATTGCTCAGCACGATCGGGTTGCCGGTCAGCTCAATGTCGAACCACTGCTTGGAGAACTGGATGATGTAACTGCGGAAGATCTCGGACTGCGATCGGCTGGCCGATAGAAAGACCTGGTTGTCGCCACTCAACACCGCGTCCATGAACGCTTCGCCGGCGAAGTAGTAGGTCAGGCCGACCTGACGACTTTTAAGAATGTTGCGGATCCGGCAAGTCAGCGGGTTCTGCTTGGCCGCGAACAGCTCCTGCTGGTAGCGGTACATTTTGCTGATGAACTTATCCAGGAAGTCGACTTCGGTCAGCCCGCTGATGTCGTTCTTGGCCTTTTTCTCTTTCTTCTTGCCGCCGCCTTCGCTACGCCCGGAACGTTCGCCACGCGGGCGTTGGCGGTTCTCTGCCTCCTCGACCTGGTCGTCTCCAGATGAAGCCGCTGGCGCCGGCTTCGCGGCTTGTTTAAGCAGCCGTTCCCTGACAACCGTCAGCCGGTCCAACTCGTTCAGTTCGTCCTTGGAAAGGCTTCCAACCTTATCCAGTAGCAAGGTGATGCGCCGGCCAACAGCGCTCAGCGGCTCTTCGTCCGACAGCATGTCCTCCCACCCACCCTGGCGGATCCAGTAGTAGACGATCCGGATGTTGGGCAGGTTGAGTTGCGCCTGAATTTCCTTGGCCTTACAGCGGCGCAGAAACAGGCGTTTGGCGGTTTCTTTAACTTCGGTCGAGTAGTACATGGGCCGCAGTCTATGCGGCGAAAACAGCGAAAACGCGGGGTTAAATTCTGCGATTTACCTAGAACTTGAATCTAGGAGAAGCGCGCAATTGAACCGTTTGTTAGGGGGCTCTTTGCTCCATATCTTGGCGGCTCAAACCACCGATTGAGCGCAGCTATCGCCCATGCCCCGTTCCCTTGTTTCGTTCTGGAAACGTGTCGCCACCAGCGGCACTACCGCCGATGGTCGCGAGATCCTTCCCCAGGAACTGCGCGATATCGCCGAGACCTACAAGCCGTCCAAATACACGGCTGTGATCTGGTGCGACCACGAACGCTGGAGCGGTTCACACGGCACCGTTTACGCGGTGCGTCTGGTGGAAGAGGGCGATGACCTGGAAGAAGGGCAGATTGCCCTTGAGGCCCAGCTCAAGCCCAACGATCGACTGCTGTACCTGAATGACCAGGGCCAGAAGCTGTTCACCAGCATCGAGATCACCCCGAACTTCGCCGGCAGTGGCAAAGCGTACCTGACCGGCCTGGGCGTGACTGATGAACCCGCCAGCCTGGGCACGCAGGAACTCTATTTTTCGAAAAAAACCCACAAAGACGCTTTTTACGCCGCGTCCGTAGAACTGGGCTCCTTTGAAGAGGAACCCCAAGGCGAAGTGGGCAAGCTCATTGGCTTGCTTACCGGCTTGTTCAAGCGTTTTGCAGCGGACTCCACTCCCGCCGAACCGACCACCCCAACCGAGAGCAAACCCCCAATGGATGAAGCTACAGCAACGGCTTTGAAAGCCCTGCTGGCTCAATTGCTGATTGTCGCTGCTGGCATTCAAGCTGTGATTGAGCCCGTCGCGGAAGAGGCTCCTGAGCCTGAAGCCGCACCGATCGATGACGTACAAGCGGCCGTCGACGGCATCGTGACCACCGCCGAGGAAGAACGTGAGTTCGGCCGTAAGGGCGGCGCGACGAACAAAGCCCTGCTCGCCAGCATGGCCGCGTTGCAGAAGCAATTTGCCGCTCTGCAAGACACTTCAGTCGGCCGTCAGTTGCCACGCAACCCCGGTCCTGTAACCACTGCCAAAAAGCGGGTGCTCTGACATGGGCCAGCCATTGAGCGCCAAGGGCGCCAAGCAGTATGCAGCGCTGCAGGAAGCGATCGCCGAAACCTACGGTGTTGAACGCGCCAGTAAGTCTTTCAGCGTTGAACCGTCGATCGCGCAAGAGCTGAACGATTCGATCACCGCCAAGGCCGACTTCCTGGAGCGAATCAACGTCGTTCCGGTCAGCGAGATCAAGGGTGAGAAGGTGTTCATCGGTGTCAACGGTCCGGTGACCGGCCGAACCAACACCAAGACGACCGATCGCGAAGCGAAGGATGCTTCGGCGCTGGAAAACACCACCTACGAACTGAGCGACACCCAGTCCGATGTGGGTCTGCCGTACGCCAAGATCGACGCCTGGGCGAAGTTTCCCGATTTCCAGGATCGCTATTCGGGTGCTGTGCAAAAGCGCATCGCTCAGGACCGTATCGTGATTGGTTTTCACGGGACGCACGCGGCAACCCAAACCGATTTGGCGGCGAACCCCAAGCTGCAGGATGTGAACAAGGGCTGGCTGCAGCAACTGCGTGAACAGGCCCCGCAGCAAGTGCTCAAAGAAGGCGCTGCCGCCGGCAAGGTCACGCTCGGCGCCGGCGGCGACTACGCCAATCTCGATGCCCTGGTGCATGACACCAAGCAAATGGTCGACGAGATCCTGCGCGAGGACGGCGACCTGGTGGCGATCATCGGTTCCGACCTGTTGGCCGCTGACAAGGCCAAGCTGTACACCAAGCAGGGCGACACACCGACCGAGAAAGAGCGAATCGAAAACCTGCAGGTCATCGCGACCTACGGCGGTTTGCCTTCGTTCAGCGTGCCGAATTTCCCGGTCAACGCCGTGTTGGTCACCAGTTGGGACAACTTGTCGATCTACTTCCAGGACTCCAGCTGGCGCAAGCAGGCGGTCGACAACCCGAAACGCTCCCGCGTCGAGGACTACAACAGCCGCAACGAAGGTTACGTGATCGAGCAACTGGAGAAGATCGCGCTGACCGAGAACGTGGAGCTCGTGGCGTGAGCCTGGCCCTGGCGCACAAGCGTCGCACGTTGGCTTTGGGTGTAACCGCTGCCGCCGCCGCTCTGTCGAGCTCGGCCATGGCGTACACACCGGCCGATGCGCTGAGCAGTCCCGCGAATGCACGCAAGAACCTGATGCTGCAGGAAGCGTCGTTGGATCAGGATCTGGCGCGCCTGAGCGCGATGAAGGGAGCTTTGGCAGGACGCCAATTGCTCAAGCGTGACGAGCTGCTGCCCAAGTACCAGGAATACGTGCAGCGCTACTGCGAGTCGGGGCTGAACTTCACCAATCGCGTTGCGGTGCAGGTGATGGTGTGGCTGTTCGATACCGCCCAGTTCGAAGACGCACTGGAGCTTGCGGACTTTCTGATGGAGCAGGGCCAGAAGATGCCGGAGCGATTCAATCGCCGCGACATCCAGACCTTTGTTGCGGATGCCATCGCCGATTGGGCGTACGACGAATACAACGCCGGCCGCAGTCCTGAACCCTACCTGTCCGACCTGTTGCCCCGCGTTGACGGTGAATGGGACCTGCCTGAGCAGATCCCTAGCAAATACCACAAGTT
>Ga0308167_1003998_pt1 | contig 11129 bp, 9 predicted proteins | sample PhyCR1_2_FD_202138 | JGI IMG/M metagenome (GOLD analysis project Ga0308167, IMG submission 202138) | Phyllosphere microbial communities from UC Gill Tract Community Farm, Albany, California, United States - DLSLRC.R1 | ecosystem: Host-associated > Plants > Phyllosphere > Unclassified | place... | reverse complement strand
GTGAATGCTATCGAGAAACGTCAGGGCGGCGTGCGTGCGGTCATCGTTCCTGACGACAGGATGGAAACGCCGCACTACTCCGTTTTACGCGTGCGTAAAGGTGAGGAAACCCAGACGCTGAGCTACCACCTGCCGAAGCTGCATGAAGCTGAGATGGCGATGCCATCAGAAGAGGAACATGCCGAACGTCGCCGTCCGGAGCAACCTGCGCTGGCAGCGTTTGTGATGCCTGATGCGCCGCCGGCACCTGCGGAAGCCTCTCCGGATGTGGTTACCGCTGCTCCAGCGTCGGTTACTGAGACCGCCCCTGCTGCTTCGGCAGCACCTGCCAGTGCGGGCCTGGTAAGCCGTTTGTTAGGTGGATTGAAAAAACTGTTTGCTGGCGAACCTACCCCAGCAGCTGCCGAGCCTGTTGCTGAGGTTTCTGAACCGCAGAAAGCCAGCGAAGAGGAAAATGGCAATCAGCGTGGCGATCGTCGTAACAACCGCCGCAACAACAATCGTCGCGAGCGTACGCCACGTAATGGCGACAGCACGCAGCAGCGTGAATCCCGTGATAACCGCGAATCTCGTGACAACCGTGACGCTCGTGATAACCGCGAGCCTCGCGACAACCGCGAACCGCGTGAAGACAATCGCCGCAACAAGCGCCAGGCACAGCCGAATGAAGCGCGTGACGATCGTCCGGTACTGAGCGACGAAGCCCGTCAGCAACGTGATGAGCAGCAGCAACAGCGCCGCGAACAGCGTGCTGAACGTCAGCGTCGCCGTCAGGAAGAGAAACGCGCCCAGCAGGATGTCAGCACCACGGTTGAAGAAGCCGTTGAGGTTGTAGCCCCGGTCGCTGTGGATGCGCAGGAAGATGAACGCGTGCAGGTGATGCCACGCCGTAAACCACGTCAACTGACGCAGAAAATCCGCGTTGGCGAAAACACTGACCAGCCTCAGGTGGCAGCTATTGAGTCAGCAGAACCTGCTGAAGCTCGTCAGGTTCAGCCTGTTGTTGAAACCTCGCAGGTTGAGGAGACGGAGGAACATGACGGTCGCGATAATGCCAATATGCCGCGCCGTTCACGCCGTTCGCCTCGTCATCTGCGTGTCAGTGGTCAGCGTCGCCGTCGTTACCGTGACGAGCGTTACCCGACGCAGTCCGCCATGCCGTTAGAAGCCGCCTCGGCTTCTCCTGAAATGGCCTCGGGCAAAGTCTGGGTTCGTTATCCGGTCGCGCAAACCAATGAAGAGCAAACCCTTCAGGACACAGCGAAAACGACGCCAGATTACCACCGCGAAGAAACGGCACCAGCCATTGCACTGCCTGTCGTGACTGATGAAGCCCCTGCTTCCCAGGCTGCACCGGTGCAAATTGCTGAACCGCAGGCTGAAACCCCGGTTACTCTGGTGAATACTGATGATACCCACGCGATTGATGCGCCGGTGAATCATGAACCCGCGGTAATTCCAGCGGCCGTTGAAGCCCGTGCTGAAGAGATTGCGCAACAGGCACAGCCTGCTGACGTTGCCGAAGAACCTGAGGTTAACGCACCAACCGCAGTAGCATCCGCCGCAGTAGAAACGGCGCAATCTGCAACGGCAGAACATGCCGGCACCGACGTGAGCGCAGCGACCGAAGCCCAGGTGGAAGAGGTCTTAAACGCGCCTGTCGCCGCTGAGGAAACCCTCACTCCGGTTAGCGAACCTCATGCGCCGGTTGCCGCACGCGATGTTCCTGTAGAGGCGGTTAACGCCAATGTCGAAACGCGCTGGAAGCATTTTGCCTCTGCGCCGATGACTAAGGCACCTGCACCTGCATGGCAACCCGAGCCTGCGCCTCAGAGTGACTGGCAGCGTCCTTCTTTCCAGTTTGATGGCAGAGGATCGGCGGGCGGCCATAGCGCCACCCATCAGGCCACTGCACCTGCTACCAAGCCGTAAGGCCAGGTAACGGTATCGACAAACCCGGCTCCGGCCGGGTTTTTTATTGCCTGTAGTCTGCTGTATTACGAAGAGAAAGCCATTTTTGTGCCCTGGCGACTGCATGTGGGCACTCCGGGCTTTGTCGCCAGACAGTCAAACCCTCTGCCAGCCTTCGTAGCCGTCCATTGCCTGCCCCCTGCTAGCAGCCTTACCTCTTCATCGTCGGCGAGCCCGCTTTCCCCCTTATCCCACCACCAGCGTGTCGTTATACCGGGCAGAGGATTTAGCCTCAGCCCTGACTGATGCGCCGCCGGACGCATCAATACCGACCTCCGTGAAAGGGAGAATATTCAGGCAAAAAAAATCCCACCATCCCTTATCGGGAAGGTGGGAAAAACTAAGCGCACCCGGTTAAAGTACGCCCAAATTTCGTTTTATGAATTCAACTGAAACAGTGACATCTGAGACATATCGGTAAAGGTCTTGTAAGAAGCCTGCAGCGCCTGCTGTTGCATGGTGTAGCTGGAGATCGCCTGGGTGTAATCAACGTCCACCAGGCTGCTCATCTGGGAATCATAAATTACCTTGCGATCGTCCCCCTGCGCATTCAACGTATCTAACTCTTTCAACTGGGTACCGATCTCGGAACGGACGCTGAGCACGTTGTTCAGCGAGTTGCTCAGGCCACGGCTGGTTTTATCCATTGCCGCAGAAAACGTGGCTTTCGTCGCATCGTCCGCGCCGTTTTGCGGCACTTTCAGCGCACTGATGGCGCTGTCCAGCATGTTAAACACGTTCGTTTCACTGGTACCGCCGTTAGGCTCTTTCACCGCATTGCTGGTAATCGACATCACGATGCTGTTGCCGGTGTGACCGATGGTCATCGTACGGTCAGTGTCCACTTTCTGGGTAATCGCATCGGTTCCGCCCTGATAAGTGACGCCGCCCGCACCATCCACAAACGGTGGGCTATCCGTTTTGTAACCTGCAAAGATATAACGTCCGTTGGCATCTTTGCTGTTTACCTGATTGAGTAACTGCGCACGAACCCCTTCCAGCTGCGTGGCATAAGAGGCACGGTCGTCGTCGCTTAAGGAACCGTTTGCCGCGGCCACAATCATCGACTGCGCGCTCATGATGCTGTTCGTGACGCCATTAAGTGTGTTTTCTTCCAGCGATAATCCCTGGTCGGCAAAGGTACGCGCGACAGAATACTGGCTTGCCTGCGCCTGCGTTTGCGACAGCACGACCGCACGAGACGCGGCAATCGGGTCGTCTGAAGGATTAGACACTCTGAGTCCGGTGGAAAGCTGTTTTCCCGCATTTAACCAAGAGGACTGCGCATCGCTAACGCCGCGAACCTGCTGGTCAAAAATCATATTTGTACTGAGTCGCATGATGTCCTCTGCTTTTAGTTGATGCTAAGCAGGGCGTCAAAAACGGTGCTGGCCGTTTTTAAAACCTGCGCATTCGCCATGTAATATTGTTGGTATTTCGTCAGGTTCGCGTACTCTTCATCCAGGTTCACGCCAGAAACAGATTGCTGGCGGTTGGTTAGCTGCGTCACCACGTTTTGCTGCGTCGTGCTGGCGGTTTTGAGTGCCTGGGTTTTGTTGCCGATGGTACTCACCATCGCGCCGTAAGCCTGGGAAATCGTCGCGTTGCCGTTAACGACTTTGGCATCCTGCAATGCCAGCAGCTTTTGTGCATTGCGGTTATCACTCTCACCGCCGGTCGCCGCCGCAGCGGCGATTTGTGATCCGCTGGTAATAGCAACCGACATGCCGTTAACCACGTTCTGAACCGGTTTCACCAGGAAACTGTCTTTGGCGTTTGGCGTGCCGTTGACCGTCAGGCTCATCCCATCCAGGTTAAGCGTCGTAGCGCCGCCCGAGGTAGTGGGTGTGAGCGTGGTTTTGGTGTTATCTGACAAACGTGTCGCTGACCAGTTTGTCCCGTCATAGCTGACGGTATAGTTTGATGCCTGCAGGGCACTGGTGTTAGTCCACGCTGCCGTCAGGGTGGCAGAAGAGGTATTTTTGCTGTTCCCCTGCACCGTAGGACTGCCGATATTAAAGAAGTCGACGCCCTGATTACCGTTGCTGTCGAAGCCTTGCTTGTGCACGGTGTTAAAACTGGTCGTAAAGGCAGCCGCTAACTGGCCCAGTTGGTTTTGTGCCAGGTCCAGATCCTGCGAACGGAAGCTCAGCATACCGCCCAGCGAACCCGTGGTAAGAGACGATTCCGGAATCTCCACGTTGCCAGCCTGAGGGTCGACATAACCTACTGTGGTGCGCGTCAGGTCACTGCTGGACGGCATGGCCACCAGCTTGGTGGACTGAAAACCATTCACCAGTGACGTGCCGTTCGCCATCGAAACCGAATAGCTGCCGTCTTGCTGTGACACTGTCACACCAACGATATTATTCAGGCCGTTCACTAACTGATCGCGCTGATCAAGCAAATCATTCGGTGTTGCACCGTTAGCCGTGCTTAGTTTGGCAATTTGCTGGTTAAGATTCGAGATCTGCGTGGTGAAGGTATTAATCTGATCGACGTTAGAGGCAATATTGGTGTTCACGCTGTTTTGCATGTTGGTCAGGTACTGCGCCTGAGTCTGGAACTGGTTAACCAGCCCCTGCGAGTTGCTGAGCATCGACTGGCGCGCCGCCGGATCGTTGGCGTTACTGACCACGTTTTGCATGTTGCTGAAGAAGCCCTGAATCGCCGTCGACAGGTTAGTGGTCGACGTCGACATCAGATCATCAATATTAGATACCTGCGAATACTGGGTATTCGCCGCATTATAATTGGCCGACGATCCGCGCAGCTGAGCGGCGATAAAACCGTCATATTCACGCTGAACACCGGTGACGTTAACACCATTGCCGTAATAGCTTTTCCCCTGCAGGGTACTGTTTGCTTCGGCCAGAATGGTGGTCTGACGCGAGTAGCCCGCGACAGTGTAATTACTGATATTGTTACTGGTCGTGCTTAAGGCGGCCTGTGCGGCACTGAGCCCGCTCATTGCGGAGTTAATTATGCTGGACATCTCGGTTCCTTACATTCCCCCGTTGAACGGGTGGCTGTCATCAGTGTGGTCGCCAACGTACGCTGGCGCGCCTGGCTCTTGCTGTTATTATCGGCATGCTTAAGTGAAACTTGAGGCCGAATAATCAGAACAGGGTGCTTAAATCCTGGCTATACGCTTTAACCACTTTTTCACCCATGCTCTTGAATTGCTGAATCATTCCAACCAGTTTCTGTGCATATTTTGGATCGGTCGCATAACCGGCAGCCTGCAATGCCTGTGCGCCCTGCTCCGCGCTCTGCGCATTTGTTACGGCCGCATAACGTGGATTGTTTGAAATCAGTTTGACGTAGTCATTCAACGCTTCGAAATACGATCCGTAAACGCGGAAGCTGGCGCGCACTTTTTTTGCTTCGCCATGCTCGTATTCCGTGGTCATGATATCGGTTGTTTCACCCTTCCAGTTGGCGCTGGCTTTAATGCCGAAGACGTTGTAACTCGGCTTACCATCACGGGTCAGGATTTGACGTTGCCCCCAGCCGGACTCCAGCGCAGCCTGCGCCAGAATCAGGTGGTGCGGAATCCCGCTCTGCTGGCTGGCCGCCTGAGCAGGCTGCGTCAGTTGGGCAATAAAATCGCGGCTGTCGCCGGGCAGTCCCGTTGGCGAGGCTGGCGGCAGACGCGGCATGGCTTTGCGCACCATCTGCTCCAGTGGCGTTGCCCCGATATTGCTCATAATGAAACTGTTATCCAGTTTCATCGGAACGGTGCCGGCGGTCTCATCCGGGGCTTTGGCGGGTTCCATCTGTTTCACGATGATATCCGCCAGGCCCAGGCCACGTTTTCCGATGTCTTGCGCAATCTGCTGATCGTACATTGAAGTAAAAAGTTTGGTCTGTTCATTGCTGAGTACGCCGTCCTGCGGTAACGCATCGCGCATACTCTTTAGCATCATCTGAACAAACATCCCTTCGACCTGCTGTGCCACCTGCAGCGCTTTTCCTTTCGGATCGGCGGTGACCTGGCGTTTAAGGTCGTTCAGTGAGCGGCTGTCAAAAGCCGCATTCATCAGCGATTGCGCATCATTCATCAGATAATTTCCAGTTTAGCGCGCAGGCAACCCGCGCTCTGCATTGACTGCAAAATAGACATCAGCTCGATAGGCGATGCGCCCAGGGCATTCAGTGCACGTACTACGCTGTTCAGGTTGGCGCTGGAATTCACCCGTTGCAGGGCACCGCCGCTCTGACGCAGGTCGATCTGTGTATTGGTGGTTGCCACGGTTTGTCCACCCGCCAGCGGTGTATCAGGCTGGCTGACGTTCTGCTGCTGATTAACCGTCACAGACAAGTTGCCCTGCGCCACTGCACAGGTGTTCAGTTTCACTTCACGATTCATCACGACAGAGCCGGTACGCGAGTTGATAATGACTTTGGCATCTTCAACCGGGACAGACACATCGATGTTCTGAATCTCGGCCAGCAAGCGAACCTGTGCACCGTTGTTAGGTGATACGCGTACCTGAACGGTGCGGGCATCCAGCGGCTGCGCAGAGCCGTAGCCGCCACGTCCATTGATCGCATCCGCAATACGTTGCGCCATAGAGAAATCGGCGGTGTTGAGCTGCAGGTTAATGGTGTTTTGCGAGCCAAAGTTGCTCTGCAATTCACGCTCAACCGTCGCGCCTTCGGTAATACGTCCGCCGTTCAGTTGGTTAACCTGAACACTACTTCCCCCGGCAGAAGCACCCGCACCACCGACCAGGATATTCCCCTGAGCCAGGGCATAAACCTGGTTATCCACGCCTTTCATCGGCGTCATTAATAACGTCCCGCCGCGCAGGCTTTTGGCATTACCCATGGATGAGACAACCACATCCAGCGTCTGTCCCTGACGGGCAAACGAGGGCAATTTAGCCGTGACCATTACAGCCGCTACGTTTTTGAGCTGCATGTTAGTGCCGGGCGGCACGGTGATGCCCAACTGGGACAACATGTTGCTGACAGTCTGCGTCGTAAAGGGTGTCTGAGTGGTCTGGTCACCCGTACCATCCAGACCCACCACCAGCCCATAGCCCAGCAGTTGGTTGTCGCGCACACCTTGTACGGTGGTTAAATCGCGGATCAGATCGGCGTGAGCCATCAGACTTACGCCTAACAGTAACCCCAGACCGACACGCCATAATGCTAACTTTTTCATTGAAACCTCTTAGAACGGCGAGATGTTCAGGAAGAAACGCTGCAGCCAACCCATGGTTTGCGCTTCATTGATATAACCATTTCCGATGTACTCAATACGTGCATCGGCGACGGCCGTTGACAACACCGCGTTACTGGCGCTAATGGTGCGTGGGTTAACCACGCCCGAGAAGCGGATAAACTCGGTGCCCTGATTAATGGCAATCTGTTTTTCACCGACCACGTGCAGGTTGCCGTTCGACAGAACCTGATCCACGGTCACGGTGATGGTGCCGGTAAAGGTGTTGTTGGCAGACGCGCCGCCTTTACCTGCGAAATCATTTTTGCCACCTGCCGCAAAGTTGGCTTTTTCACCTGCAGCGCCTGCCAGACCGGCAAGGCCCGTAGGTACGGCGGTAATGCCCAGGCTACCGCTGCCGTTTCGGCTGGCGTTAGAGGACGAACTTTTGCTGGCGCTGACGTTTTCTTGCAGCGTGATGGTCAGCGTATCGCCGATATTACGTGGGCGACGATCCTCAAACAGCGGCTGATAACCGTAGTTGAGCGGCGCGACGCCCTGAAAAATTGAACCGTTCACCACCGGTGGTGCAGATGGCAACGGCTGAGCCGTGGTCGCCCCTTGCACCAACGGCGTGCGCGGTACCAGTGCACAACCGTTAAGAGTGAGTAGCAGGCTTGCTACTAACCAATGTCCAGGCTTGAGAATATGTTGCATCGCCACGGAGTCACGACCTTATAAATGACTATTCTTCAGGCCAGCCTGAGCCGGCCCTGTTCGCATTACAGCTGAGTTAACTTCGCCAGCATCTGATCGGAGGTGCTGATCGCTTTGCTGTTAATTTCATAGGCGCGCTGCGTCTGGATCATGGTGACCAGTTCTTCAGCAACGTTAACGTTGGAGGTTTCGGCATAGCCCTGATACAGCAGACCTGCGCCGTTCTGGCCAGGCGTGCTGTCAGTCGGTGCACCGGATGCCTGGGTTTCTTTGTAAAGGTTTTCACCTACGCTATCGAGACCGGCGTTGTTGATAAAGGTGCTCAGGGTTAACTGCCCGACCTGCGCGGCCTGAGTTTGCCCCTGCTGCGTGACACTGACGACACCATCACGCGACACGGTAATGCTGGTGGCGTTGGCTGGAATCGTAATGCCTGGCTGTACCGGGAAACCGGAGTTGGTCACTAACTGACCATTCTGATCCACCTGGAACGAACCATCACGGGTATAAGCAGACGTACCATCTGGCATCTGGATTTGGAAAAAACCCTGCCCGTTAATGGCAATATCTTTCGAGTTGTTGGTCTGCGACAGGTTGCCCTGTGTATGCAAACGCTCAGTCGTCACCGGACGCACACCGGTACCAATTTGCAAACCTGATGGCAGCGTGGTTTGTTCTGATGACTGGGTACCCGGTTGACGCATTGTCTGGTACATCAGATCTTCAAATACCGCACGTGAACGCTTAAAGCCATTAGTACTGACGTTTGCCAGGTTGTTGGCGATAACGTCCATGTTCATCTGCTGTGCATCAAGACCGGTTTTCGCGATCCATAAAGAACGAATCATGTATTTATCCTCGTGCCTTAGCTGCCGATGCTCAGCAACTGATTGGCTTTTTGTTCGTTTTCGTTGACGTTAGAAATGACCTTCATCTGCATCTCAAAACGTCGGGCATTGGCGATCATATCGACCATGGTCTCGACCGGTTTAACGTTACTGCCTTCCAGAACGCCAGGCATCACCTGCATGGTGGGATCGGCCTGCAGCGCGGCGCCGCGTGTAGCCTGCGTCGCGGCGGTTGGACGGAACATGCCATCATCCCCGCGCTGTAACTCTTTACCTGTTGCCTGAACCAGCTTCAGACGACCCAACTGCACCGTGGCATTCGGTGAGTCGCCTGCGTTAAGTCCGGTAATAGAACCGTCAGCCGCAATGGTGACCTCTGTGCCTTGTGGGATCACAATCGGACCACCGTCGCCCATGACGGGATTGCCCTGCACCGTCAGCGTGCCGTCCGAACGGATTTGCATATTACCGTTGCGGGTATAGGCTTCGCTGCCGTCTGCCGTTCGTAGTGCAAGCCAGCCGTCCTGCTGCATCGCCACATCCAACGGACGTTCGGTGTAGTCCATTGCACCCTGACTCATATCGGCGCCCGGCGTGGACGCCGTTACCAGCGTACGCGTTGGCAGCGACCAGCCAGTAACCGGTACAGCACGCAACGCGTTCAACTGCGCCCGGAAACCGGGCGTTGATGCGTTGGCGAGGTTGCTGGCGGTAACCGCCTGCTGATCCAGTGTCTGACTGGCCGCGCCCATCGCGGTATATATCGCGTGATCCATAGAGCAATCCCGTTAGCGAATTAACGTAAGTTGACCAGGGTGTTAAGGATCTGGTCCTGCGTTTTGATGGTCTGCGCGTTCGCCTGGTAGTTGCGTTGCGCGACGATCATGTTGACCAGCTCTTTACTCATATCAACGTTCGAGGACTCCAGCGCACCGGCGGTCAGTGAACCAAATGTTCCGGTGTTCGCCAGGCCAACTGCAGCCTGTCCAGACGCATTCGTTTCCGACCAGACGTTGTCACCCTGAGATTTCAGGCCTTCCGGGTTAGAGAAGCTCGCCAGAACGATTTGTCCCAGCAACTGAGTACGTTGGTTGGAATAACTGCCGGTGATGGTGCCGTCATTATTAATGGCGTAGCTGGTCAGGTCGCCTGGGGCATAACCGTTTTGCGTGGCGTTACCAAAGGTGGTCGCACCGGTGTTTTGCTGCAGGCTGCCCACAAAGTTCAAGGCCACGGTCGTGCCATTTGCGCCATTGACACCAGGAATGGTGATACTGGCTGTGCTTGGCGTGGTTGAACCCGCGACAACGGCGCCTGTCGCATCCAGGCTGGACACACCGGTCATTTGACCGTTGGCATCGTAGGACATCTGGTAGTTACCCACAGCGGAACCCGCAGTTGAGTCAATGCCATGGATCTTCCAGGTGTTGTTTGCCGTCTTAACAAAATACATGTCAAGCGAGTGGGCGTTACCCTGCGTGTCGTACATGGTAATCGTGTTTTTAGCACTGTACGTCGTCGGGTCGGTGGCTGAAAACTTGGTGTCATCCAGCGTTGCAGACGTTGAGTTCAGCTTTGCCACCTGGTTAGCCGTGGTGGTCGCGTTCGCAGACATCTGCGTGGTTGGGATTTTAATCGCAACCGGGTTGGCACCGCTTTGAATCGTTGGCGGCACGCCTGATGCCGGATAACCGGTTACATTCAGACCCTGGGTATTCACCAGGTTACGGTTCTGATCAAGTGTGAACTGACCGTTACGTGAATAGGAAACCGCGCCCGCAGAGTTGGTCAAACGGAAAAAACCGTTTCCGCTCAGCGCAACATCCAGTCCACGGCTGGTGGTGGTGGTTGAACCATCGTTAAAGTTCTGGATAACGGCGGCAACTTTTGTACCCAGACCTACGTTAGAGCCGGCGAACATGTCGGCAAACGCGATGGTACTGGATTTGAAGCCCGCTGTGGCGGAGTTAGCGATGTTGTTACCGATAACGTCCAGGTTACTTGAGGCAGCGCCGAGACCGCTGACCGCTTGTGAAAATGACATTTAAACCTCTCCTGTCTACAGGTGAATCAGAGAATCTGACGTACGTCGTCAAGGGTGGCGGAGCCCATGGTGCCGAGATCCAGTGTTGCGGTATTACCCGCCGTGCTTACGCCATTGACGTAGGCATAATTAAGTGGCTGTGCTACCTGTTGACCGCTGCTGTTACTGGCAGCAATCGCAACTTTGTATTTACCGTCTGGCGCAACGCTGCCATCAGGTAATTTTCCGTCCCACGAAAAGGTGTGAACGCCCGCAGTGAGTGAACCCAGGTCCTGGGTACTGACCACATTGCCTTGTGCGTCACTGATCGTCGCCGTGGCGGTGGTCGCTGCGTTAGTCAGCTCAACGCCAAACGGTGTCGTGGTGCCTTTACCTACCA
>Ga0308167_1003997_pt1 | contig 11131 bp, 10 predicted proteins | sample PhyCR1_2_FD_202138 | JGI IMG/M metagenome (GOLD analysis project Ga0308167, IMG submission 202138) | Phyllosphere microbial communities from UC Gill Tract Community Farm, Albany, California, United States - DLSLRC.R1 | ecosystem: Host-associated > Plants > Phyllosphere > Unclassified | place... | reverse complement strand
TGCACAAGCATCGGTTTTTGATCGCGCATTCGCCGCGTTCCTGTTCGATATGGACGGCACCGTCCTCAACTCCATCGCCGCCGCCGAGCGCATCTGGTCAGCGTGGGCGGTGCGCCATGGCGTTGATGTCGAAACATTTTTGCCGACCATCCATGGCGCGCGGGCGATCGACACCATCATCCGCCTGAATCTTCCGGGCGTGGATGCCGAGGAACAAGCGGCGTTTATCACCGCTGCCGAAATCGAAGACGTTGAAGGCATTGTCGAGATCCCGGCTGCGGCGGCGTTTCTCAACGCACTGCCGAAAAATGGTTGGGCGATGGTGACGTCGGCGCCGCGTGACCTGGCCCTGCGCCGGATGGCGGCGGCGGGGATTCCCGAACCAGCGGTGATGATCACGGCGGAAGATGTGAAGGCCGGGAAGCCTGATCCTTCGGGTTATCTTTTGGCGGCGAAAAAGCTTGGCGTTGAACCGGCGGATTGTCTGATTTTTGAAGATGCCGCGGTTGGCATTCAGGCTGCGGAGGCGGCGGGTGCGGCGTTGATGATCATCACCACCACGCACCAGCATCCGATCGAAACAGCTCATGCGACGTTGGCCAGTTACGATGCGATCAGCGTCAGGGTCGGCGCTGATGGTTTGCTTCGTCTGACGCAAATCTGATCTGCATCAGAAGATGTTGCTCAACCACGTCAACGGTCGGCAGCTCTCTCGCAGATGCAACATCGCAACTACGCTGATCCATGCTTCTGAAATCGCCGCCATGGTCGAGTCCGCACAGGCATCGGCCGTCCGGCGCGAGCCCTTGCCAATCGATGAGGTAAACGCATGAAGATTGATCTGAGTGGGAAATTGGCCATCGTCAGCGGCAGCACCGCCGGTATCGGCCTGGGCATCAGCCAGTCGCTGGCCGAGGCCGGGGCGACGGTGGTGGTGATCGGTCGTGACACGGCCAAGGTCGAACAGGCGCTGGCGAGCATTCGCCAAGCCGTGCCCAGCGCGCAGTTGCGTGGTCTGACCGCCGATCTCGGGACGGCCGAGGGCGCGGAAAAGCTCTTCGCTGCCGAGCCGCGCGCAGACATTCTGGTGAACAACCTGGGCATCTTCAACGACGTCGATTTCTTCGAAACCCCCGACAGCGAGTGGACACGCTTCTATGAGGTCAACGTGATTTCCGGCGTGCGCCTGGCGCGGCATTATGTGCCGGCGATGGTTGAGCAGGGTTGGGGCCGGGTGATCTTCCTGTCGTCCGAATCCGGGGTCGCGACGCCGGCGGACATGCTCAATTACGGCGTGACCAAAAGCGCCAACCTCGCGGTGTCCCACGGCTTGGCCAAGCGTCTGGCTGGCACCGGGGTCACAGTCAATGCGATCCTGCCGGGGCCGACCTTCACCGATGGTCTGCAAGACATGCTCAGAGACGCAGCCGCCGAGTCCGGACGCGACCTGCGCGACGAAGCCGACGCCTTTGTGCGCAAGGCCCGCCCGACCTCGATCATCCAGCGCGTGGCGGATGTTTCGGAAGTGGCGCATCTGGTCACGTACATTGCTTCACCGCTGTCCTCGGCCACCACGGGCGCAGCGTTGCGCGTCGATGGCGGTGTGGTCGACAGCCTGACAATCTGAATTTTCCGAAAGAGAGGTTTTATGCCAACAGCATCTGCAACCATCGACATCCCGGCCTCGGCCGATCAGGTCTGGCAGTTGATCGGCGGCTTCAACACGCTGCCGGACTGGCTGCCGTTGATTACCAACAGTGAACTGAGCGAAGGCGGGCGCGTGCGCACTCTGCAATCCGCTGACGGCGGGGTGATTATCGAACGTCTGCAGACCTTCGATCACGCGGCCAGAACCTACAGCTATTCGATCGAACAGGCACCGTTCCCGGCCAGCGATTACCTGGCGACGATCAAGGTCGAGGCCCAAGGGCAGGGCGCGCGGGTGACGTGGTCGGGACGCTTCAACGCGGTGGGCGTGAGCGATGAGGAAGTGGTGGCGTTGTTCAACGGCATCTACCAGGGCGGCCTCGATGCCTTGCGGGCCAATTACCCGACCTGAGACGCAGATCGTTCCCACGCTCCGCGTGGGAATGCAGCCCGGGACGCTCTGCGTCCCATTTCGAAGGCCGGAACGCGGAGCGTCCCTTGGGGCATTCCCACGCGGAGCGTGGGAACGATCGGCGCGAGACGTCAGGCCTGGCTGATCAAACTCTGCCGACAATCCAGCACCAGTTTCGCCCCGCCCAGATCACTGCTGCCGACCTCAAGGCTGAAGCCGTGTAGGCTGACGATCGCCGCGACAATCGACAATCCCAAGCCAAAGCCACTCTGCGGCTGGCCACCCTCGGTGCGATAAAAGCGCTGGAACACCGCCTCTCGTTCAGCCTCGGGAATCCCCGGCCCTGAATCGTGAACCTCGATCCGCGTCTGCCCACCCGCATTGACTCCACGCAACATCACCGTGCCGCCGGGCGGGGTGAATTTGATCGAGTTGCTCAGCAGATTCGCCAGCGCTTCGAACAGCAACGCCCGGTCGCCATTGAGCGGCGGCAGTGTTTCCGGCATGTTCAGCTGGAAACGCAGGTCGCCTTCCTCGGCCAGTGGCAGATAGAACTCGTGCAATTCTTCCAGCAACTGCGCCGGGTCGAGTTCGACGAAACCTGAACGGCGCTGACGATCCTCCAGTTCGGAAATCCGCAGCAGCCCTCGAAAGCGCGCCATCAGCGTGTCCGCTTCGGCCAGCACCAAATCCAGTTGCGCTGCTTGCTGCGAACCTTCGCCGGCCTGTTGCTGCATGCGATACAACTGCGCGCGCAAGCGGGTCAGGGGAGTGCGCAAATCGTGGGCGATGTTGTCGCAGACGCCTTTGACCTCGTTCATCAAACGTTCGATGCGCTCGAGCATGGCGTTGACGATCGCGGCGAGCATGTCCAGTTCATCGCGGCGATTGGACAACGGCAAGCGGTGCGTCAGGTCGCCGGCGACGATAGCCTGGGCGCTATTCTGGATCGCGCGAATGCGCTGCAACGGTCGACGCCGCAACAGATGCCAACCGGCGATCCCGGGAATAATCGTCAGCGACACGCCCCAGAACAGCGCGTGCAAAATGATCCGGGTGACCGCAAACAGCGAGCCATTGTCACGCAGCAGCACCAGCCAGCGTCCGTCGCGGGTTTGCGTGGCCACCGCATCGCAGCTGTCGCTCGGCAGGGTCGGATCGTCGGAATCGGCGCATTCGGCGAGCATGTGGATCTTGCCATCCAGCGGCAGCCCTTCGGGGATTTGCTGGAGTGCACCGCCCAGGTAAACGCCGTCCGCGCTGAATAGACCGTAGGCATCGATGCCGCGGATATCGAAGGTCATGCTGGCGGCGAGGGCGTCTTCCAGTTGCTCGCCGCGAAAGTGCGAAAACAGGTGCTGACGTTGCATCAACGAATGTTTGGCGAGTTTGTCGAGGTAGCCGGACACCTCGTAGTACATGACCCCCATGAGGATCGCGCTCCACGCCACGAACAGCGAACTGTACAGCGCCAGCAGGCGGCTGCTGGAGGAGCGCCAGCCGTCAGACGGGTTCGGCAATGACATAGCCGGAGCCCCGTACCGTGCGGATCAGCGGAACGTTGCCGGCTGCGTCGATCTTCTTGCGCAGTCGGCCGATGTGCACGTCGATCAGGTTGGTGCCTGGGTCGAAGTGATAACCCCAGACCTCTTCGAAAATCATCATCCGCGAGAGAATCTGGCCGCTGTTGCGCATCAGAAACTCCAGCAGTTTGTATTCGGTGGGCAGCAGCGTCAGCACCTGTCCGGCGCGGCGGGCTTCGTGGCTGATCAGGTCCAGTTCCAGGTCGGCGACTTTTAGCGTCGTGGCCTGGGTGGCGACGCTGTTCTGCCGGCGTAGCAACACTTCAACCCGCGCGGCCATTTCATCGGTGGCGAACGGCTTGGTCAGGTAGTCATCGCCACCGGCGCGCAAACCGCGCACGCGCTCATCGACATCGGAGAGGGCGCTGATCATCAGAATCGGCGTCGCTACGCCCATGGTGCGCAGCGTGGTGACAATCGCCAGGCCATCGAGCTCGGGCAGCATGCGGTCGAGGGTGATCAGGTCGTAGTTGCCGCTGACGGCGCGGTCGAGGCCTTCGCGGCCATTGTCGACCCAGTCGACGTCCAGCCCGTGGCTGCTCAGTTCGGCAACGATTTCCCGCGCGGTCACGGCGTCGTCTTCGATGGTCAAGATACGAGTCATAGGCAGGCCTGCTGATCGGTTCAAACGGAATGGCAGCATTTTGCCAAGAAATTACCGTGACGCTTTAAATTAACTTTCATGTTGCCGCTGCCATTCACCGGAACGGAAGCTTTGCTTGTCAAAAGATTGATATCATCTGGCCATAAAGTCCAACAGGAGTGGCGCGGTGAATACATTGATGAGCTCTGGCTGGAGGCCGATCGTCCTGCTCTTGCTGGTGTTTGCCAGCGGCCTCGCTTTTGCGGCCAATACGCCTTGTTCCGGCAAGAAAGGCGGAATAGACCGCTGCGACGGCGACCTGTTCCTGTGCAATGACGGCTCAATCAGCGGTTCGAAGAAGAGCTGCGCGGCAATGTTTGGCGAGCGTCAGCAGGCGCGTCCGCAAAACTTCCTGCAAGGCGACGATGGTTGCGTCTGCGGTACCGGCTCGTTTTGCACGGGGCCTCGCGGCGGCGTGTATTGCCTGACGCCAAGCGGTAAAAAGAGCTACAAGCGAAAATGATCGACTTTGCCAATGCATAAAACCCGCTGTAATTTGGCAACTGTTGCAATTTGCAAGGTCCTAAGAAGTTCATATTTTATAAGCCATTGAAAAATAAGGATTTATTCAGTCGCTGTACCTGGCACGGTCACTGCAATTCCTCACATGACGAGTTGTAACACCATTTTTCATGCCTGGAGCAGCACAACAATGAATAGATCCCCTGATGGCTATTATTCTGCCGTGGAAGAGTCGAGCAGTGTTTCAGGCGTGTCCTGGGGCGCGATCTTCGCCGGTGCTGCGGCTGCCGCTGCACTGTCGATGATTCTGGTATTGCTCGGTTTCGGCTTGGGCTTTTCGGCTGTTTCACCGTGGGCCGGAGAGGGCGTCAGCGCCAAGGGCCTGGGCATTTCGACGATTGTCTGGCTGGCTGTGACGCAGATTATTGCTTCCGGTATGGGCGGCTACATTGCCGGCCGTCTGCGTGTGAAGTGGGCCAACATGCACGGTGACGAAGTGTATTTCCGCGACACCGCCCATGGTTTCCTTGCTTGGTGTGTCGCCACCTTGGTCACCGCTGTGCTGGTGGTCGGTTCGGTCAGCAGCGTCGTCAGTGGCGGCGTGCAGGCCGGTGCCAACGTCGTTGGCGGTGCTGCCGGTGCGATGAGCCAGGCCGCCGGCTCGGCTGCTGCCAACACTGACAGCGATCAGTACGGTTACTTCGTCGACAGCCTGTTTCGCGATGATCGTCCTGCTGCTGTCAGCGATGATGCCGCACGCGGCACCGTGACCCGCATCTTTGCCCAGAGCCTGGCCAACGGTCAGCTCAGCGCAGAAGACCGTACCTACCTCGCGCAACTGGTGTCGCAACGCACCAACCTGAGCCAGGCCGATGCCGAACGCCGTGTCGACGAGATCTACGCCAACACCCAGAAAGCCATCGCTGACGCCAAACTGAAAGCCCAGCAAGCTGCCGACACCGCCGCCAAAGTCGCTGCCTACACCTCGCTGTGGATGTTCGTTGCGCTGTTGGCCGGTGCGTTCTTCGCCAGCCTCGCAGCTACCTTCGGCGGTCGTCGTCGCGATGCGGTCGAGTACGTTGAAGTCGACACCTACACCACTACCACTCCGGTCCGTTAAAAAGGAGAGTCACCATGCGCTCATTACTGTTGTTCTTCCTCGGCGTACCGATCCCGATCATCATCCTGATCGCCCTGTTCGTGCACTGATCCCTCTGAGGCAGGATGCCTCTGCCGCTTTTACCTTCGGGTAAAAGCGGCTTTTTGCTTTCTGCGGTGCCAAAAGCGAAAATCCCTGCGCAAAGCGGGCGTTCCGCTTTATCACTTTAAGGATGAGTCAGTTGGACAAGAAGGAAACCAAACGCCAGGTCGGCGAAATGCTCGATGCCGGTCGCTCGAAAACCGAGACTTTCCAGGCATTCTCCGGTGGTGCGCTGAAAGACAAGGCGCTGGCCTACCTGATCGGCTCACGCCCCGATCCGGATCTGATTGAACGACACGCCGGCAAGATCAAAATCCTTCTCGGACTGATCTATGTCCAGGCGCTGATCGGTCTGGTGGGCGGCTATTTCCTCGGGCTGACTATCAGCACTGGTTTTGCCATCGGACTTGGTTTGTTTGCAGGTGGCGTGCCTTTGCTCTTTGCCTGGGGTTTTTATCGCAACGCAGCTCACGCTTACACGGTGTACGTGGTGCTCTCGATCAGCCAGGTGCCGCGCATGTTCAAGGAATACGGAGATGACCCGACCGGTACGGTGATCGGCGTGGCAATCACGCTGGCGATGATTTTCTACGTCGCGTGGTTGAAGAACCTGCTGTTCCCCGACCTCGGTTTCTTCGGCGCAAAGAAAATCAAAGGCCAGTTCGTCTTCTCCAACTAATCGTTACCATCCCGCCATTTTCACTGGCCTGGATCAATATTTCGCGTGGCGATGTCGCCTACCGTAAATGACCCAGGCCTTTGCTGAGGTATGAGCTACAGTGCTTCTCGCGCACCTTGTTGCGCTGACGAAGTATCCGCGTCGACGTTGAAAACACAGCAAAAAAGCGTCGACGAGGCGTAGTGCAGCAAGGAGCTGTCACAACCTCAACTGAATCTTCACGGACGAACACCGTAATGAACTGCCTAGAAAGAACCTTCGATATCCAGCCCTTGGTGCAGGCGGACATGACCGTGCACATCAACGGCCAAACGGTCAGCGCCGCCATTGGCGAAACTGTCCTCAGCGTCATCCAGTCCCTCGGCGTGCGCCAGATCGCACGCAACGACCACGATCAGATCAGCGGCGCCTATTGCGGCATGGGCGTGTGCCAGTGCTGTCTGGTCAAAATCAACGGTCGCCACAAACGCCGGGCCTGCCAGACCGTGGTGCACGACGGCATGCAGATTGAGACTCAGGTCAACCGCGTCGTCGCGCAGGAGGTCGTATGAGCCTGCAACCGTTGATCGTCGGCGGCGGGCCGGCGGGGATGGCGGCGGCCATCGAACTGGCGCGCCACGGCGTGCGCAGCACCTTGCTCGAAGAGGCTTCGCGCCTCGGCGGGGTGGTCTATCGCGGGCCGTTGCGTGATGGCGTGCAACTGGATTATCTCGGGCCGCGCTATTCCGAAGCACTGGAAAAACTGCATGGTGAATTTCAGCAACAGTCGGGGCTGATCGACGTACGCCTCAACCATCGCGTGGTCGGCGCCGAAGGCACCCGCGCGTTGGTGGTGCTCGACGGCGATGAGCAACTGCACGAGATCGCTTATCCGCAACTGCTGCTGGCCGCCGGTTGTCATGAACGCAGCGTGCCGTTTCCCGGCTGGACGTTGCCGGGAGTCATCCTGCTCGGCGGCCTGCAACTGCAGATCAAGAGTGGCGTGGTCAAGCCGCAAGGGCCGGTGATCATCGCCGGTACCGGGCCGCTGCTGCCGCTGGTCGCGACCCAATTGCATGCCGCTGGCGTGCGCGTCGCCGGTGTCTACGAGGCTTGCGCGTTCGGCAAGATCGCCCGCGAGAGTCTGGCGCTATTGAACAAACCGCAGCTGTTCCTCGACGGCTTGAGCATGCTCGCTTACCTCAAGTTGCACGGCATCCCGATGAACTACGGTTGGGGGGTGGTCCAAGCCCACGGCGAGGGCGAATTGAAGAGCGTCAGCGTCGCGCCGTATTCGTCGACGTGGGAGGCGGATCTGTCGCGGGTCGAACGCTTCGAAGCGCAGACGTTGGCGGTGGGGTACGGTTTTATTCCGCGCACGCAATTGAGTCAGCAGATGGGTCTTGATCACGGCTTCAGCGACGATGGCTACCTGCGAGCCCACGCCAATATCTGGCAGCAAAGCAGCGTGGCGCATGTGCATCTGGCCGGTGACATGGGCGGAATTCGCGGCGGTGAAGCGGCGATGCTCGCCGGCAAGATCGCCGCCACTTCGATTCTGCTGCAACGTGGCGTACTCGACGCCGGACTCGCCCGCGTTCGCCGCGACCGTTACGCGAGCAAGCTCAGAGCCATCGTGCGCTTCCGCGCAGCGGTGGATCGCTACACCGAGCGCGGCGTCGGCCAGACTGCTTTGCCCGCAGCCGACACGGTGATCTGCCGCTGCGAACATGCGACCCGCGCCGACATCGACCTGGCCCTGGAGCAGGGCGTGCAAGACATCGCCAGCCTGAAAATGCGCACCCGCGTGAGCATGGGCGATTGCCAGGGGCGGATGTGCGTCGGTTATTGCAGCGATCGCCTGCGCCAGGCCACCGGGCGGCAGGATGTCGGCTGGCTGCGCCCACGCTTTCCGATTGATCCAGTGCCGTTTTCCGCGTTTCAGTCCTTCGGCACGGAGGCCGCTTCCCATGAGTAAGTTCTACGACGTGGTCATTGCCGGTGGCGGTGTTATCGGCGCGTCCTGCGCCTACCAATTGTCAAAACGCAAAGACCTCAAGGTGGCACTGATCGACGCCAAGCGCCCCGGCAACGCGACCCGTGCGTCGGCGGGTGGTTTATGGGCGATCGGCGAGTCGGTCGGCCTCGGTTGCGGGGTGATTTTCTTTCGCATGATGTCGGCCAATCGCAAGCGCGCGACCCAGGGCGCAGCGGTGGCGGTGGACGCCAGTACGCCGCATATCTTGCCGCAGTCGTTTTTCGATTTTGCCTTGCAGTCCAACGCGCTGTACCCGGCGTTGCACCGCGAGCTGAAAGACAACCACGGCATGGATTGCAAGTTCGAGAGAACCGGGCTGAAATTCGTGATTTATGACGACGAGGACCGGCTCTATGCCGAGCACATCGTCGGCTGCATTCCGCATCTGGCCGATCAGGTGCGCTGGCTCGATCAAGCGGCGTTGCGCGCGGCGGAGCCGAGTGTCAGTCATGAGGCTTGCGGGGCGCTGGAGTTTCTTTGTGATCATCAGGTCAGCCCGTTCCGCCTCGCGGATGCCTACATGGAAGGCGCGCGGCAGAACGGCGTCGACATCTTCGTCAACACCAACATCACCGGCGTGCTGCATCACGGCACTCGCGTAACGGGAGTGCAGACGGCGGAGGCGGGGGTGTTTCACTGCAAGACGCTGATCAACGCCGCAGGCGCCTGGGCGGCGGATTTGAGCGAGTGGGCGACGGGTATTCGCATTCCGGTGAAACCGGTGAAAGGCCAGATCCTGCTGACCGAGCGCATGCCGAAGATCCTCAACGGCTGCCTGACCACCAGCGATTGCTACGTGGCGCAAAAGGACAACGGCGAAATCCTCATTGGTAGCACCACCGAAGACAAAGGCTTCGACGTCACCACCACCTACCCGGAAATCGCCGGGCTGGTGCAGGGCGCGGTGCGCTGTCTGCCGGAGCTTGTGGACGTCAATCTGAAACGCACTTGGGCGGGACTGCGTCCGGGCTCACCGGATGAATTGCCGATCCTCGGGCCGATGCGCGGGGTCGAGGGTTATCTGAATGCTTGCGGGCACTTCCGCACCGGCATTCTGACGTCGGCGATTACCGGGGTGTTGCTGGACAAACTGGTGAATGACGAGCCGCTGCCGCTGGATATCACGCCGTTTCTGGCGGAGCGGTTTGCAGTTGCAGCCGTCGAGCCGGTGCCCGCGCTGGAACTGGCCTGACCCAGGCAGCATTGATGTTGAATGTGCCGGCCTCTTCGCGGGCAAGCCCGCTCCCACAGGGTTATATGTCGTACACGAAATATCGGTTCGACTCGACCAATGTGGGAGCGGGCTTGCCCGCGATGGCGGCTTGAGCAGCGCCGGATTTTCAGCTGTCGCGCGCTTGCTCTTCCAGTTGATCCGATTCAAACAACTTGGCCAGTTCCGCCCGGGCTTCCTGGGCGGTCTGCAGGACTTTGGCGGCGTCGTCGTAAACGGCGTGTTGCGCCTCCAGCACCTGTTCGTCGTGATGCTTGAAACGTTTGATGCGCGCATCGGCCTGGGCCTGGGTCAGCCCGAGGCCGACCAACGTGCGCCGGCTCATTTCCAGACTTGAATAATAGGTCTCACGAATCGCCTCCGCGCCGACATCAACCAGGCGATGCACGTGCTGACGGTTACGCGCGCGGGCGATGATTTTCATGTGCGGATAGAGCTTGTGCACCACTTCGGCAGTCTTGATGTTGGTCTCCGGATCGTCCGTGGCAATGACGAAATACTCCGCTTCGCCAACCTTTGCCGCGTGAAGGATTTCCGGGCGCATCGGGTCGCCATAGAACACCGGCACACCGCCGAAGCTGCGCGACAGTTCGATGGTTTCCACCGAGGTGTCCAGCGCAACGAACTTGATGTTCTGCGCGCGCAGAATCCGCGCCACGATCTGGCCCATCCGGCCCATGCCAGCAATCACCACGCGCGGCGCTTCGGTATCGATTTCGCGGAATTTCTCCGGCACTTCCACCGGCTGCACTTTCGGGCTGACCAGCCGTGCGCAGATCAACAGCAGCAACGGCGTCAGCGCCATCGACAGGGTGATGGTCAGCACCAGCATGTCGTACAGCTGCGGCTCGAACAGGCCTTGATCGCGACCGATCTTGAATACCACGAAGGCAAACTCACCGCCGGCAGCGAGGACGATGCCGAGGCGGATTGCGCTGATCTTGTTCAATCCTCCCGCCAGGCGCCCGACCACGAACAGCAGCGGCAATTTCAGGCCGATCAGCAGCAGGGTCAGGCCCAACACGGTGATCGGCGCGCTCAACAACAGGCTGAGATTGGCGCCCATGCCGACGCTGATGAAAAACAGCCCGAGCAGCAGGCCTTTGAACGGTTCGATCTGCGCTTCCAGTTCATGGCGATATTCCGAATCCGCCAGCAGCAGGCCGGCAAGAAACGCACCCAACGCCATCGACACACCGACCAGATCCATCAGCCACGCCGTGCCGATCACCACCAGCAGCGCAGTGGCAGTAGAT
>Ga0308167_1003994_pt1 | contig 11137 bp, 10 predicted proteins | sample PhyCR1_2_FD_202138 | JGI IMG/M metagenome (GOLD analysis project Ga0308167, IMG submission 202138) | Phyllosphere microbial communities from UC Gill Tract Community Farm, Albany, California, United States - DLSLRC.R1 | ecosystem: Host-associated > Plants > Phyllosphere > Unclassified | place... | reverse complement strand
TAAGCCCGCTATCGCCATTCTCGGCCTGACCATCGCCACCATGGGCGCCCTGACCGGCCTGCCGATGTTCTGGCCGGTGCCCACCGCGATGCTCAGCGCGGGCGCGGCGGCGGGTGGCTTGGCGTTGATCAACTCCATGGGCCAGATGGCGGGTTTTCTCAGCCCGTATATCGTGGGTTTTGTGAAGGATGCCACCGGGTCCACGGATATGGCGTTGTACCTGCTGGCGGCGGTGATTGTGGGTGGGAGTGTGCTGGCGTTGCGGATGACGCGTACGTTGAAAGCATGAGGACTATTTTGCGGTCATAAGGCTTGCCCTCGCCCGCAATCGGCAAGGCGCTCATCCTGATAACCAAGGATGGGCGCCTAAAGGGTCAAGCGCGCAGGCATAGCCGACTACGAATGATGGACATCGAAGGAGCCAACAGCGGAAAACTTATTGAGTTCATCGTTGAATTCGCACTCGAAGTTCCCCTTGGCATACCCCGTTTCAGGTACATGCTCTAAAACCACCTGACCACTGCGTGCCTCTAACAAGGCACGTTTTACGAACTGCGTGAACAACACTATTACCGCCGGATCGTCACCCCCCAACTGATAGGTGCCTGGCGGCGTTCCCTTGTTAACCACAATAGACAAAAGATCGTCTTGAGTCGGAATGGGGTCATAGTTATGAATGCGCCCTTTTATAGAATCGGCATCCTTGGGCAGCGGAAACAGGTCCAGATGATTTATCTCGACCGTTGTTGCTTCAAATGTCGGATACGGACGCGCTTCACCCCTAAAGTCCGCGTTGATAAAGCCAGTCCCGTTGCTGACCTCAAACGTGCCACTGGAGACCTCGATTTCATGAGAGGTACCGATTGCTTGTGCTTTGAAATTGAACGTTGCCGCCATCCGGTTATCTTTAAGCGATACCGTGATCTCCCCCGTCTGGGCAACGAAATTAAGCTGCTGCGTATAGAGCGAAATGACGGTGTTATGGCTGCCTATCAAGAAGGTTTGAGGTTTTCCGTCGTCACACAAGTTGCTAGGGACGTTGACGGTGAACACAATCAAACTACCGCCGGTTGAGGGGCGCCCGTAACTGATGAGTGTCCACACATCTTGATCCAGACGTAGTTCTTGGGTGGGATCGCCAACATAATCAAGCGCCAAGTAGCCGTTCAATGTGGCGGTGAAAGTGCCTTTCGACAACGGTAAAATAGGGACATGCAGTGACTGTTTCATGTTAACCAGCCTCGCCAATAAATAAGTTGATAAAAGAGTTTGTGGGAATGTTAGTACCCTGCTGGCTCGGGCGACACTGTCAACTTTGACAGGTATAAAAAATGATTCTCTTATAACAGAGGCCTATAGAAGGGTGCACCATCAGTAAGAGAGGTGCTCCTAGCGACTCTAGTAATCAATAAACGTTTTCTAGCCTGTAATTTCTAACAGTATCCAAACCTTATCCGTGCGCCTAGGCTGAGGGCTCAGTCACGCTTGGAGGGCTATCGAAATGAAAGGCAAAACAGCAGCTACTGAAGGTACTTTTAACGTTACGGTGACAGGCCAACATAACGTCGTTTTCATCGGCGACGCCGACAAGATGGAGCTATACCGTGAGACGAGTGGGTTATGGCATTTGGCTGCGACCCAGCGCTTATCGGACGTACCGAGTGATTTTCTAGGTATCGATATTTTGCTTCCTTCCGATTTACCTACGGACGGAAGTAAACACACCTACTCGTTTGCAGAAGGCGCAACCAGGCTTCATTTCTCTACGTATGAAAACCAGGGAAATCCAACCTATGCCGCCACCGCAGGGAAAATAGAGGTGTCATTCGACGGTACGAATCTAAAGGCCTCTTTTGGGGCGAGCGCCGAATTTGGCAGCCAAAAAATAGAGTTGGTTGACGGCACGGCGGAGCTGAGAGGCCTTTCAACTGGCCTGACTGCACAATACCCGGCAACGGGCGAACTGAAAGCGGTGTTCCAGGGTGGCCCATTACCGGATCCAAAGTTTGTCGCAACCGAATTCAGAATTGATAGCTCAGATTTCGGCGGCCACCGCCCTGATCACCGAATGTTTATCGGCGACCATTACGATGACGACCTATCGCGAACTCGAAATATTCTATCCATCGTGATCAATAAGGACACGAAAGGACTGACCCATGTTTTGGCCGGCAACAACAATGTCCGGGTTCAGTTTATGCGCCTAGACACGTACGGTGGGGTGACAGCCCATGCGGGTACGCTGAAACTGAACGAAGAAGTCACCGACGATCATGGCTCGGGGGAGTTTTCCTGCTCCTTTCGAAAAAATGACGGGCCTGAGTTTACTGTCGAAGGTACGTTTCGACTGACCAGAGTCCGTCACTGAGCCAATCACCTTGCGGGCGGGGCGTTTACAGCAGTCCCCCGCCATCAATGTCGATGATGCTGCCAGTCAAGAAGCCATTTTCCATTGCCAACACATACCCCGCCGCCACCTCCTGAGCCTGCCCCACCCGCCCAACCGGCAATGCGCCGCCCGCCTTGGCAAACATCGCCATACGCTGCTCTTCTCCAAGCCCTGCATAGGCCGGCGTGTCAATTACCCCGGGGCTGATGACATTGACCCGACGCGGTGCCAGTTCCTTGGCCAACTGTTTGCCCAATGCCTCGGTCGCGGCGTTAATGCCCGTCTTGATGAACTGCCCTGCCGCCAACTTGCGCCCCAGTTGGCCCGAGGTCAGGCTGATGCTGCCCTGTTCATGCAAAAAGGGCAGTGCCTGCTGAATGGCACGTAGTGAGCCCCAGAGCTTCACATCGAAGTTGTCCTGAGCTTCATCCAGGTTGGTTTCACTCAAGGGTTTGGCCTGCACCGAAGGGCCCGAGGTGTAGACCAGATGGTCAAAGCGCCCTACGGTCTCGAACAGCCGCTGCAAGGAGGCACTGTCAGTGACGTCCACCGGCTCACTGCGCAGGCCGTTGGCGGAGCTTGACGCCAAGCGGCGCCCGGCCACGACCACGTGCGCGCCGCGTGCCAAGGCTGCCTGGGCCACTGCCGCGCCGATACCGCTGCTGCCGCCGATGACGATGATGGTTTTACCGCTCAGAGAAGAGGTCATGAGAAAACTACCTGGGTCAGAAAGTGAGCGTTCATCTTCCCAGCTTGGTAATCGATGAAAAATCCGGGTAAAACGACAAGATCTTTAAAGGATTTTTATCAATGAGCTCGATTCTCGACCTTGAAGTCTTCGTGCGCAGCGCCGACACCGGCAGCCTCACGGCCGCCGCCCGTGGCCTGGGCCTCACGCCAGCGGCGGCCAGTATTGCCCTCAAACGCCTGGAAACGCGCCTCGGCATCCGCCTGCTCGCCCGCTCCACCCGCAGCATGCGCCTGACTGAAGAAGGCCGGCGTTACCTGGACAGTGTGCGGGTGGCGCTGGAGGCGCTGTCGGAAGGCGAGCACGCCATCAAGCAACAGGGCCAGAGCCTCAGTGGTTTATTGCAGTTGGCCGCGCCCTCGGACTTTGGCCGCAATGTGCTGCTGGGCTGGCTGGACGAGTTCAAGCTGGAGCACCCTGATATCCGCTTGCAACTGTTGCTCAACGACAGCAATGCCGACTTGTTTCGCGACACCGTCGACATTGCCTTGCGCTTTGGCGTGCCGAGGGACTCCAGCCTCGTGGCCCTGCCGGTGGTACCCGATCACCATCGCATTGCCTGCGCCAGCCCTGAGTACCTGGCGCGCCACGGCACACCGCTTGAGCCCGAAGACTTGGCCCACCACAGCACGCTGCGCTATATGCGCCGGGGCCAGGCCAATAGCACCTGGTATTTCCGCCAGGGGGCGTTGCTTCAAGAAGTCGAGGTGAGCGGTGACTACCTCAGCGATGACGGCGAGATTGTCCGTCGCTGGGCGTTGGCGGGGCATGGCATTGCTTATAAAGCTAACCTGGACGTGGCCCGTGATATTCAGGCCGGACGGCTGGTGCCCCTGCTACCCGACTGGCAAGGCGAACCCACGCCGTTCAACCTGATGTGCCCGCACCGCCTGCAAGTGTCGGAACGCGTGAAAGTGCTGCATCGTTTTTTACAGGCGCGCTGCGTGACTTTGCTACGCACATGAAGAAATGCGCTCAGGGCTTGTTCCAGAGCGCTCGGGTCTGGTATTGCATCACTTACATTTTGCCTGCCATGAGGAGCTTTGCATGATTTACCGCACATTGGGCCACTCCGGGTTGAAGGTCAGCGCTCTGACCCTCGGCACCATGATGTTTGGCGAACAGACCAGCACCGAAGATTCGCTGCGCATCATCGACAAGGCCTGGGACCAGGGCATCAATTTCATCGACACCGCTGACGTGTACACAGGTGGGCGCTCCGAGGAAATCGTCGGTGAGGCGATTGCACGCAACCGCCACGATTGGGTGGTGGCCTCCAAAGTCGGCTTCGGCCCTGCCGATGGCGTGCCCAACCGCAGCGGTTTGAGCCGCAAGCGTATGTTCACTGCGCTGGACGCCAGCCTGGCACGGCTGGACACCGAGTACCTGGACATCTACTACCTGCACCGCGAAGACCACGACACGCCGTTGGAGGTCACCGTGTCCGCCATCGGTGACTTGATCCGCGAAGGCAAGGTTCGCTATTGGGGCCTGTCCAATTACCGGGGTTGGCGCATCGCTGAAGTGATTCGCGTGGCTGAACGCCTGGGGGTTGATAAACCCATCATCAGCCAACCGTTGTACAACATCGTCAATCGCCAGGCCGAGGTGGAACAGATCACCGCTGCAGCGGCTTATGGGCTGGGCGTGGTGCCTTACAGCCCGCTGGCCCGAGGGGTGCTCAGCGGCAAGTACGCACCGGACGTCACGCCTGAACCCGGCAGCCGTGCCGCGCGCCAGGACAAGCGCATCCTGGAAACCGAGTGGCGGGTTGAATCACTGCGCATTGCCCAGCAGATCCAGCAATACACCCAAGGGCGTGGCGTAGGGATCGTCGAGTTTGCAATCGCCTGGGTATTGAACAATGCGGCGGTGAGCTCAGCGATCGTCGGGCCACGCACCGAGGCGCAGTGGGACGCCTACACCGGCGCGCTGGCGGTGCAGATCAGCGCCGAAGACGAGGCGTTCATTGATTCGTTGGTCACGCCGGGGCATTCGTCCTCGCCGGGGTTCAACGATGTCGGGCATTTTGTATCCGGTCGATTGGCACGCCTGTAGACTGCCGACGAAATAATCGGCTTTCGCGAGGACAGCGTGTCTAAAGGTGTGGTGTTATCGGTCTTGGCCTCGGTGTTGTTTGCGGTGATGTATTACTTCACATCGCTGCTTACCCCCCTGAGTGGCCTGGAAATTTTCGGCTGGCGCATGTTGCTCACCGTGCCCTGCATGACGGTGTTCATGATTGTCAGCGGTGAGTGGCGCAGGGTGTGGGAACTGCTGCGCAGGCTGGCGGCTAAGCCACGGCTGATTGGCGGCGTGCTGGTGTCTTCTGCCCTGCTCGGCGTGCAGTTGTGGCTGTTCATGTGGGCGCCGCTCAATGGGCGCAGCCTGGACGTGTCGGTGGGGTATTTCCTGCTGCCGTTGACCATGGTGCTCACCGGGCGCCTGGTCTACGGCGAGCGTCTGTCACGGTTACAACAGATCGCCGTGGTGTTTGCCGCGCTAGGCGTGTTGAACGAGTTGTACCAGGCCGGTGGTTTTTCCTGGGCAACGCTGGTGGTGATCATCGGCTACCCGGTGTACTTCGTGGTGCGTAAGTACCTGAGCACCGACCATCTGGGTGGGCTGTGGCTGGATATGGCGTTGATGCTGCCGGTAGCCTGGTGGTTTGTACAAAGCGGCGAACAAGGCTTTTCCGTCTTGGATGGGCACCCAAAGCTTTATGCATTGATTCCCATGCTGGGCCTTATCAGTGCCTCGGCGCTGGTGAGCTACATCATTGCCAGTCGCTTGCTGGCGTTCAGCCTGTTCGGGCTGCTGAGCTACGTGGAGCCGGTGCTGTTGCTGGCGGTGGCGTTGCTATTGGGTGAAGGCATCGAGGGTGGGCAATGGCTGACCTATATCCCGATCTGGCTGGCGGTGATGGTGCTGGTGTATGAGGGGTTCAAGCACTTGGTGCGTCAGCGCCGGGCTTGATGGGCGGCTTAGCGTGAATGTCGGTTGCGGGGTTTCCCTACCCCTCTGTCGATTGAGTCAGGTCCTGACTTCGGTCGTCGGCACTTCAGGTGTGCCGGCGACTTGTTCAATGACGTTGGCTGTATTTTCCAACCCGTCTCGCCACGCACCGTAATAGGGAATGTTGCTTTGGATTTGGCTGCCTGTGCTTTCCAGATGGGCATCCATCTCGGCCTGATCGACTCCAAACAGCTTGCCGATACGATTGTCGCGGTTCAATTCAAGCAACGTTCCTTTAACGGGGTCTTTCACGATGGTTTCGATGGAGTGGGCCACATCGTCAGGAACACCCAGCGCTTTCAGCGCGGTGGCAAGGCCATGCCCAGGGCTTCTGAGTTGCTTCAGGAATTCGTCGTAAAGACCGTTTAGATTATTGGCACCCACATTGTCCAGGGCGGTACGGGCTATTTTTTTGCCGAACTCCTTTTCGGTCATGGGTTCAAGCGGTTTATTTTCGGTCAACCCGTTTTGAACGAAATAATATCTGAACTCCTTGTCGTCCTTTTTTTTCCCCGCGCCTTGTAAATTTCCATAAGCGTCGTAGCTATAGACTATGGCTTCCCCATCTGCCCGGTGCCCGACATAAAACGCCTTGCCATCTGGTTCAAGTTTATAGAGCTTGGTTCGCACCAGCCCGTCGACCGGAGCGGGCGGCACCGAAGCATCTTTGTTCAACCGTTCGAAAATATCACCCTTCTCGTCGCCAAAGCTGCCCACTACTGCATTGATGTCGCCATCAGCGAACTCGCCGAACTTCTTGTTAACCCGATCCTCCTGCTTCGGCGCTTTATCACTGGAAAAATGCTGGGTAAATCGCTTGCGCTCGGCCGGGTCGTTGGCCACATCCTTGAGCCAGGCAGTCATCTCCTCTTCATTTTTGAACTCATGAAACGAGGTCACGTCATCCTCCGGCATATACAGGACGAGATTAGGCCCCTCTTCCGTAGGCGGCACCCGCTTGATCACCATCATGTCGTTGGACTGAGCGCCATCAACGGCAAATGTCGAAACCTGTACCTTTGGACTTCCCGGTTTGTTGGGTGACACAGCTGCCTTCGTCAGTTGATACCCCTCGGCGCTGAGTGTGCCGCCCAAGTATTCGGTTTCACCGTCATCGAGAAACTTTTTACGCGCCTGATCGACCGGGTCTGCATTGCCGGTTGAACGGACATTGCGCACAGGCCCTGCCTGCTCCGTTGATACAGATGGGCCGATCGGGCGTTGAGGGGTAGGAGAATTTACATTCATAAGAGAGCCTCTTCATGGTTCAGACGCAGGCTTTTCCTGCGTCCTGCCCTCTATGTGATATGTGAAGAAACATCTGTTCCTATTTCACCGCCGTTCAATTGCGACAGAACGCAACGCACACGAAAAAGCCCGGTAAAAACCGGGCTTTTTCGTTATCCAGTCAATCAGTCGGCGGTCAAGACACCACGACGCACCTGGTCACGTTCGATCGACTCGAACAGCGCCTTGAAGTTGCCCTCGCCAAACCCATCGTCGCCTTTGCGCTGGATGAATTCGAAGAACACTGGGCCCATCAGGGTTTCCGAGAAGATCTGCAGCAGTAGACGCTTGTCACCGGCAACCGACGAGCCATCCAGCAGAATGCCGCGCGATTGCAACTGGTCCACCGGCTCACCGTGGTTCGGCAGGCGGCCTTCAAGCATTTCGTAGTAAGTGTCGGGCGGCGCGGTCATGAAGCGCATGCCGATCTTCTTCAGCGCGTCCCAGGTCTGGATCAGGTCGTCGGTGAGGAACGCGACGTGCTGGATGCCCTCGCCGTTGAATTGCATCAGGAACTCTTCGATCTGCCCGGCGCCCTTGGACGACTCTTCGTTCAAGGGAATACGGATCTTGCCATCCGGCGCGCTCATGGCCTTGGAGGTCAGGCCGGTGTATTCGCCCTTGATATCGAAGTACCGCGCTTCGCGGAAGTTGAATAGCTTCTCGTAGAAGTTGGCCCAATAAATCATGCGCCCGCGATAGACGTTGTGGGTCAGGTGGTCGATGACCTTGAGGCCCGCGCCTACCGGGTTGCGATCAACGCCTTCGAGGTACACGAAGTCGATGTCGTAGATCGAGTTGCCTTCGCCGAAACGGTCAATCAGGTACAACGGCGAACCGCCAATGCCTTTGATTGCCGGCAGGTTCAATTCCATCGGGCCGGTGTCGATGTGGATCGGCTGGGCCCCCAGCTCCAGGGCACGTTTGTAGGCCTGTTGCGAGTCCTTGACGCGGAACGCCATGCCGCACACCGACGGGCCGTGCTCGGCCGCGAAATAGGAAGCGAGGCTGTCGGGTTCGTTGTTGAGGATCAGGTTGATCTCGCCCTGGCGATACAGGTGCACGTTCTTGGAGCGATGGGTCGCCACTTTGGTGAAGCCCATGATCTCGAAGATCGGCTCCAGGGTGCCTGGGGTGGGCGCGGCAAATTCGATGAATTCAAAGCCCATCAGGCCCATTGGGTTTGCGAGTTGGTCGGTCATGTTCGGTGCCTCATCATTCTTGTAGGTAGCAATTGATTAGTTGCGAGCAAGGATGAGGCTGGAGGGTGGCGCACAAGAGAGGCCCCGCACGCTACGGGCGAGGAAGTCACCAAAGATGAGGGGGGAGCCAAGTAGCTTCATGGTGTCGTCAGTCTCTGACGGCCGAGGCTTGCGTGAGCGCAAGTCCATATTCTTGTATGCGTAAACTGATTCTACACAGCGTAACCAGGTTTGTCCGTACTCTTATCAAATCCCCATTGCCCTGCCCGGCGCAAGGGGTTTGTTGCACAGGTAGATACCCAGCAGGATGATTGCGCCGCCCAGTAACATCGGCATGCATATCGGTTCTGTGATGCTGGATCGGCGTCAGTCTTCCCCGGCTGCCCTGGCATTCATCGCGCTGGCACAAGGGCTGTACCCCTCGCCTACTTAGTTACCGGCCTATGCGCTGCGTGCTCTCATGGGTCGCGCCATAGTCATCCAATGTGGTGAAGCGCAGCGTCGGCGTACCTCGCCACGGTACAACCCAACCCGGCATGATCAACTCGGCCGTTGAGCGCGGTGCCAGCATCGGTGGGTTTTCATGGCGGTATTCGACGCCCTCAAGGTTGAGTGCCACGCTGGACAAGGTCACATGAAAGGCACTCGGGTTGCGCACCCGCAGCACCGGGCGGTCGTCTGCCAGTTGCCATTGCAACGCCGCCACGGCATCTTCCGCCCTGCCAGGCAACGCATTGGGGCGCAGGAACAGTTTGATACGCGTGCGAAACGCCAGTTGCAGTTGATGGCTTGCCGCGTCAGTAGGCCGTATCCCTAGCACATTCAGCCAATACACCACTTCCTGAGGATCGGTCATGGCTTGTCTGGGTACCGGGTGATAAATCACCCGCAACGCTTGAGCCTTGCCGGGGCCCATTCGCAGAATCGGTGGTGTGACAGTAAAGGGTACGTCACTCAATTCCGGCGCCATCTGGGGGTCGCCTTCATCGATCCATACCTGTACCAGCCGTGGGCTGTCCGCCTCGTTGCGCAGGGTGAGGGTTACCACCCGTGCCGCGGCCGGGTAAATAAGCCGGGTGCGATCAATGACGATTTCCGCTTGCACCATCGCCATAGATGCCGCCAGTGCCAGACCGGACACGCAGGTCAATAAGACTCGGATCATCACGCCGACTACCGATAGGCCAAAGTAAAGGTCGCCAGCCCGTTGGCCGTGCCCGGGCGGACGGTGGCGCCGGTTTGTATGTAGCGCGCGGTCAAGGGAATCTGGAAGGTGCCGTTGCCGGTGCTGCCTGCCAACCATTGATTCGGCGTGCCGATAGCGGCGGCGTCGGGGCCGTAGCTGATCAGGCGGTTGCCAAACAGCAGTTGCAGCGCCACGCCCTTTGCGGTGGAGTTGGCGGTCAATGTCAGTTGGTCACTGCGATTGGCCGGTTGGGTCTGGTCGGTCAAGGTCAACAGCACATCGCTCTCAGCGCCCCCGCCACCAGCGCACTGCAAGGTGATGGTGCGGGTGGCATTGCCGGCCACGCTGCCAATGCCCTTGAACGCCCTGCTCTCCACCGCCCCCAGCGGGATCGCCACGGAGGGCGTCGAGACCGTGCAGGTGGGTTTACTCGGCGGGCCGACTTCGACACTGCCGAAGTTGAACGCGTGGTGCGTGTCGCTGGTGTACAGGTACAAGCCCGCGAAGGTACGCGGCGTAATGGTGCCGCCCTGGATCGGGCCGGTTACCACGAAGAACAAGCGGCCGCGCAAGCCCCACGTAGGCAAACCGGGATGGATCGGTCCGCGCAGCACCGTGACTCCGGTGGTTACGGTTTGCATCGGCCCCACGTCACGGTCCTGCGCCATGAACGCAAACCCGACGCCTTGCACGCCGGTCAGATGAACCGGCATGACGACCCCTGAGTGGAAGAAGTTACGTCCTGTCCAGGGAATCTCCCGTGCAATCCGCGTGGAAGACCAATAGCGAACAATAAGGTTGGGCGGATATGTGCACCTCAACCCGTGCGCTACCTCGACGGGGTAGCCACCCGGGTTGCCCAGGGCCTGGCCGACCACAGGGTTGGCGGGCACCGTAATGCGCGGCACCGACAGCACCGTCGGCGGCGCGGGCGTACACGTCGCCTTGGCCTGGGCATGGGGCGCGCTGGCGAGGGCGATGCAGGTCACCATTACAAGCCCTGCCAAACGTTGCGTACCGGGGCTGATCATCGGCTGCTGACCTCATCGTTGGCGGTGTTGGCGTGGCACCGGCTGACCAGTTGGTCGGCATTTTCCTGGCGGTGCCCCGGTGGCCGCGGTGGCAGACGGTATGGGATATAGCAGCGGTCACTTGCCGCCTCGGTCCAACGCACGGTCAGCGCGCCCTGGTCGGCCACGCCGCGCACAAACGCCTTGCCGGCTTGCCCAATCACCCCGACTTCCCTGCCCTGCTCGTCGAACACCTGAGCGGCAAAAGGCAGCGGCTGACCGTTGCGATGGGTCGCCTTG
>Ga0308167_1003986_pt1 | contig 11160 bp, 10 predicted proteins | sample PhyCR1_2_FD_202138 | JGI IMG/M metagenome (GOLD analysis project Ga0308167, IMG submission 202138) | Phyllosphere microbial communities from UC Gill Tract Community Farm, Albany, California, United States - DLSLRC.R1 | ecosystem: Host-associated > Plants > Phyllosphere > Unclassified | place... | reverse complement strand
CACGAATATTAATTTTACTGGATTATCTTCATTCCTGCCTCTGGACTTTCCGCTCGGAAATTTTAACTATCACTCAGTTAACCCGGATTTATAAAAATAATAATTAATGCGTATAGTTGTTTTAAAATTAATCATAAGTGAACTTATAATTTATAATGTAAGACCCTATTTTATTAGTATGAGCCGTCACCCATACTTTAGTCATACCTTGCTTCCTGTCATTGTATAAATTCGTACGATTTGTACAAAGTTGAAGCCATCTTTTTGTGTGAGCATCTTTAATCCACAAACCAGCTTCACAATGGCTATATTTCCCAACTGCCGGACCTGGAAACGTAACCTCGTATTCAGACTCATACTGAACAATGTTACCAGGAGCGATATAAACATAGACACTGTAACAATTTAGAATGCATATAAGACCAATAGAAAAGCCACATCCAAAAGCTTTCAGTACATAGATAGCTGATTCACCAACTGGTCTAAAATAAACAACTCGCCCCGAAAAAACAAGACCTACTATTGATGCAACAGTAATGTATGTTGTCCACTCGGGAACACTCTTCATTAATACAACACGACTTGCGACGCCAGTTGACCACATCAGATACCATAGCCATGCTGCGAATATGATGAAAAAAACGGAGAGTAATAAATAGCGTTTAACATTGCCTTTTTCATAGCCAGAAAAAAAACGGCTTCCATGCATTTTAATCTTTCCTTATATAACACTAAAACTTATTTTAACTTCTGGTTGTTAGTGAGCTATCTTCTCATAAATATACTTTCAAACAATTTAATTTGCTAATGGAATTAGCGAAAACTCACTTTCACTTTGCTAGTTGACTATAGGTTTTAGAGCGTATTTTTATTATACTTCGTCACTGACACCGTCCGGTACGCCTGTCAGCGCCGAGTTGCAAGAAGCATAAGAGGTTACCGTACCCAGCAACGCGCCCCTATCGCCTGTACTTCCGAATAGTCTTCCGTCAGCTTATTTATCTGTGTTGCCAAGCAAACTGCATCCGTATCGCTTACCACCTGCGCCAGGTTCTTACCCGTCAGCCCCTTCACCGACACCGTCTGGCGGAAACACTGTTTCAGCGTGAAAGCTTTGCAAGGACGACGCCGCCTGCGGCGTGATGGTGTGCTGTAGATGGCAGGTGAAAAATTAAAAGGTGCGGTTTGGGGGCTAATTGTCTAATTCAGCTCTGAAGCATGCCGTTCTGTCTGACGACGTTCTTATGCCTGACAATCTGATGCTGGATGAACAGGCTAACTATCCTTGATAGCGGCCTGATATTTTCCGGGATGTATGAAGTACCCGCAGGATGCAAACGCCATCTGTTTCGGCAACATAGATGATGATGAACGGAAAGCGTGGCACCACCAGTTTATATTGTTTTTCTGTGCCGACTTTTGTTCCGGCCCGCGGGTTTTCGCTAAGCAGACTGGCCATACGGGTAAACTTATCGTCTGTTGCACTGGCTACCAGCAGGCCAGCCTCACGATACAGATAACGAAATATCGTCTCCCTGTCTGCCTGCGCCTGTTTTTCCCATTGAACGGCTGATATCACAACGTTCCCCGCGCGGCCTGCGCTTTCAGTTCTTCCATGCGGGCATTCATTTCATCGTTACTGATGAACTCGCTATCACCGGCATCATAACGACTGAATGCCGTCACTATCTGCTCTTCCAGCCATGCATCATGTTGGCCATCCTGATATTGCCGCTCTTCAGCAGCCAGCTCTTCCGCTCGCTGACGCATAACCTGTGTCAGCGTCATCTTCTGGCGCTCTGCTGCCCGCATCGCCAGTCGTTTAACGTCGTCATCAATTCTGAAGTGGATAGTACTCATAACCTGCCTCTCGCGTGGTGTCATTCGTGGTGTCATGATGCCTGTCATCCTTTTCTCTGTCATCTTCATTTCACTCTTATGCGATGCCGGAAATCGCCACACCCATAGGAAAAAATGGCCGGCTGCAGATGCTGAAGAGAGTATTGGGAAGAGGATGTAAACGAAATAGTAAATGGAAAAAACAATCCGTTTTTCAGAGACGACTCGCAGTTTATTACTTAGCTTTCAGCGAGTTTACAAAGCGGGCGGTGTATATTTGAACAGGAGAAAACAGAAAAGGAAGAACGTAACGAGAGATTTTTAGCGCGAGCTGAAGGTGGTGGAACACCAACAGCCCGCTGACCACAACTAACTGAACTGGAGTTAATTATGGCTAGAGCTGATTCTACGTCAGAACCCGCTGTACCCCAAGCACGCAAAAGCATCGTTGGTTACCGCCCCAACGGTGGCAGACCGAATCCATTACCCCAACTGACCATCAAAGGACGATGGCTGGAACAGTGGGGATTTATCAAAGGCCAGCCGGTCAGCATCATCGCCGAAAAGGGCCAGCTGATTATCCGCATCGCGACCGTCAGGGAGGATGATTTATGAATAACAGCCTTATCCAAGGGTCGGTGCCGGAGCTGAACATCGCGGGCACTCAGCTTGACGCGCTCGGCTTCACCACCGACACGCCGATCCGTCTGGTGCTGCGCGATAACAAGATTTCGGTAACAACCGTGATCGATGAAGCTGAGTGGAAAGTACTCTGTGAAGCCAGCCAGCAGAGGCAGGATTTAGGTGCAGAATGGGTGCGGGAGAACGGTGAGCTGGTTATCGGCGGCGACTGGCTGACCGGCTTTGATATCACTGAGGTGGAACAGCTGGAGATTACCGCTGAACCCGGTGTGATTCGGTTGCAGCGGCGGTAAGCGGGAAGGATTTAGGGATTAAAAGCAAAATCCCGGCTCACTGGCCGGGATTTAACGTTTAAGGCTGATAATCTTCATATTCCCAGGCAAATACGCGGGAGAGTTTATGCGCTATCTCCATCCAGTCTCTCCCTTCGCACTGGTCGATATAATCCGTAATGGTTTTGGTGATCTCATCCAGATCGTATTTACGCACCAGAAGCGTATGGCGCATCAATTCTGGTAGCCAGTGGTGTTTGCAGAGCCATTCTGGGGTACAGACATAAACCTCAAAATGATTTATTCCTTTTTCTTCTGATGGCCCTATACATAAATGGGCTAAAAATTGAAAACAATCATCTGCTTCAGGTTCATAACTTGATAAATCAAACCAATCACAACCAATACTTCTCAGAGATGCTTTCATTTATTTTCCCCTGAAATATTCAAGTGACCGTTACCAGTTTTATCCATTTTTCCTGTTTCAATATTTTTTGTATAACTTTCAAAGTTAGCCTGAGTTCCCGTTGGATTTAATGAATCCGGAGCATTTGGCTTTTCTTTAGGGGATCTATAAATTCTGGTTCCATCAGCACTGACTAATCCTGTGCCATCACTTGTTGGTCTGGCTCCGTCTCCCACCCAAATTTTACCCAGCCGATCAGCTTCCTCTTTAGTGCCAGTACCAACACCATAGTTCAGCTTTCCATTGTCACCTTTGACAACCGCCGCCAGTCTGGGATCCTGCTTCGCGATATTATTCAGATTTTGCTGGATCAGATCTTCTTTCAGTTTTGGATAGGTAGCTGAACTATAGGCCGATATTTCATCACTTGCTTTATTAATCAGCTTCGACGCTTCAGCCACGTCGCCTTTTTTCAGCGCCGTTTCTGCTGCCCTGATGACCTTGCCTGCCGCATCTCCCGCGCCAGGAATGGTACGAGGTTACCGCACCCAGCACCGCGTGCGCCATCAGGTTCGCCTGGATATTAACCTTACCGTTCGCGTCCGTCGTCAGCTCATGTATCTTTTCCGCCAGGTACGGTGCCGCCGCGCCGCTTATCGCCTGCGCAAGGTTCCCGCCCGACAGGCCCTGCACCGCCGCCGTCACTGCGCTGATGCCCTGCTGCAGCGACGAACCCGTGCCGAACGGCTTCATCGCATTGTCATACGCCCGCTGCGATATATCGGCTTCCGTATAAGGCTTACCGCTTGCCGCCAGCTGCTCACGCGCCGCCTGAAGAGCCGCCGGGTCCTGCTGCGCCTTCATGCCCGCTATCTGACCCTGCGTCCGTGCGATATCTCCCGCCTGAGCCCCGATTTCCCCGATAAGCTGCGCCGCCTTCAGCCGGTTCTGCTCCTTCTCCTTATCAAAGATGACGTCCAGCCCCGGGTTCGCGTTCGCTACGTCGCGGCTCAGCCCTGCCACGTCCTGCGCCTGTTTTTCCTTATCGCGGATAACGATGGTGCCCTCACTCACCGCCGCCTTCGTGGTGCTGTCCGCGCTGCCGCTGCCGTTCAGCCCCGCCAGCATGCCGTTCGCCATGTTCCCGGCGAACTGACCGCCGATGCTGCCGCCCGTGCTCATGCCCGCGCTCTGGTGCTCCACCCTGTAGTCCGCGTGGTTCTCTATGTCGCCGAAGCCCAGCGTGCCGGTGTCGAGCCGGTTCTTATCGGCGGTGGCCGTTGAGCTGATGACCGCGCCGTTCAGCTGCGTATGCTCACCTACCGTGACGTCAAAGCCGCCCTTCCCGGCAAAGATACCGGTCTGCTCGGCCACGCTCTGCCAGGTGCTGTGCATCTTATCCCGGCTCACGTTCACGTTTGCCGACCCGGTCATCGAGCCGAAGGTGAAGCTGCCGCCCGCGCTGCTGCTGGTGCTGTCGGTGACAGTGATGAGGTTTATTGAGTAGCGGCCATTATCGGGTAACTCACTGGTTATAAAGTAAAAACCCAGCCGTGAAAACTGGGCTTTCTATTAACAAGGTGTTATTGTTGGACTAACAGAAGACAGTACTTCAATAACATCATCGCCTGTAACTATTAAGTAATGATTTATAGTACCCCCATCATGGATGTTGGCGCTTTGCTTATTAAACCATGATAAATAATGAGATCCTTCTACTGTATAAATTCCTGTAATCATCTGACCATTCAGATCATCTTGCATTTTTAGCAAGTCACCTTCATCTGTTACACGAAAGGAGTGTATCCATTCAAAAGTAACCATAACATTACTTTTAAAATCCTCATCAAATAAGTAAAAAGTCAGATCAAGCGCCCCAGAAAAATACTTAATATCCTTTAGCTGAATATTTTTAAAGGAATGAACACCGATATCAATACTTAAAATTTTCTCAGTCATATGGCATCACTCATCATATCTAAACTTAACCCTATTTTTAACAGACTGCATTAACTTTTTGTTTTATTCAAATTTCTTTTTCTATACGGTAAATAATAAGATAGCCATAAAATGATACCCAATAAAAACCCCACTCCTGCCATATTTAATGCAACATTTAAATTTTTCTCCGCAAAAACCCCCTCCCCTACTGGAGACGGCTGCCATAGAAAAAATAGACTCAATAAAAACATAAACACAGGAATAGTGGTGCATGAGTATATGAATAAAATTATTAACTTCCATTTAGTTATACGGATCATTTTTTCTCTCCCGAATTATTGCCATTCGGTGAATTAAATAAACCTGATGTGAGAGAGTCTGCGACATTACCCGCCACAGATGGCACTGAGCTTTGAGGGACCGGTTTTGATATTGTCCAAACTCCGCTCGACACCCATTCATATTGCTTTGACACAGGATTGAAGACCTTATCAAAAGGTACTTTTAAAATATTTCCTGCTTTATATCCTGCCCCAGAACTAGTAGTACTCATAAGTGCAGCCATAATCGGATCATCTCCACTTATTTCTGCCTGATAATACCCACCTGCTGCATTCCATGTAACCGTTGGGTTATAACCTTTACCCGCAGTAATCCCACCAACAATTACAGATCCAATTACATCAGACAGTTTTACCTCACCTGTCGTGCCATATTGAATACCTACATTTGCAGCCCCAGCAACTCCAACAGCAATTAATTGCTCCTTGCTGTTATTCACAATATTCGTAATAATTGCTTTCCCACCCATTATCACTACCGGCCAGGAAGTTGGGTTCATTACCACATCCATAAACCGATCACTTTTCGTGATATTATCCTTAAGGAATTTAAGATCAGACCCGTTAAGATATTTAACTATCGCAGCTGCATCCGGATCTTTCAGTTTATCACCCAGCCTTACCTGATGTTTATCAGCATCCAGAGCAATGTTAGTTTCCGCCTGAACCAGTTCTTCCCAGCTTACACAGGCAACACCTCCTCCGGTGCAGGCTTCCGCCAGTTCTTTACTGTTTTTATTGCTGATATCGATATATTTGTTAATTACGGCCTGACAGTCACCGCCCGACGCTTTACAGTCCGAGAGTTCTTTATCAAGCGCCCTGGCTTCTGCGGTGTGCAAATGATTATTCTCAACCGCATTTTTACCCGCCTGAGCCCCCGCCACCGCATCCGCCGTGCTGTCACCCACAACGCCGCCCGCAAGACCCGCCGCCAGCGTACCCAGCGCGCTTATCGTCTGCCGCTGCTCCTCAGACAGGTCACTGCGCTTAACCCCCGGATACAGCTGCTGCGCGATGTACTCGCCCATCACCGCGCCCGAGGCTCCGGCCAGCGCAGCATTGCCCGCCGCGTACGAGGTTACCGCACCCAGCACCGCGTGCGCCATCAGGTTCGCCTGAACATTAACCTTACCGTTCGCGTCCGTCGTCAGTTCATGTATCTTTTCCGCCAGGTACGGTGCCGACGCGCCGCTTATCGCCTGCGCCAGGTTCCCGCCCGACAGACCCTGCACCGCCGCCGTCACCGCGCTGATGCCCTGCTGCAGCGACGAACCCGTGCCGAACGGCTTCATCGCCGTATCATAAGCCTGCTTCGCTATTTCATCTGCCGTCGGGTTCAGCTTCCCTTTTTTGACCAGCTCTTCCCTCGCAGCCGCCAGCGCCGCCGGGTCGGCCTTCGCCTTCATACCCGCTATCTGGCCCTGCGTCCGGGCGATATCTCCCGCCTGCGCGCCGATTTCCCCGATAAGCCGCGCCGCCTTCAGCCGGTTCTGCTCCTTCTCCTTGTCGAAGATGACGTCCAGCCCCGGATTGGCATTCGCCACGTCGCGGCTGAGGTCCGCCACGTCCTGCGTCTGCTGTTCCTTATCGCGGATAACGATGGTGCCCTCACTCACCGCCGCCTTCGTGGTGGAGTCCGCGCTGCCGCTGTCGTTCAGCCCCGCCAGCATGCCGTTCGCCATGTTCCCGGCGAACTGACCGCCCACGCTGCCGCCCGTGCTCATGCCCGCACTCTGATGCTCCACCTCATATTCCGCGTGGTTCTCAATATTGCCGAAGCCCAGCGTGCCGGTGTCGAGCTTATTCAGGCTGGCATCTGCCGTACTCGCAATAACCGCGCCGTTCAGCTGCGTATGCTCACCTACCGTGACGTCAAAGCCGCCCTTCCCGGCAAATATCCCGGTCTGTTCCGCCACGCTCTGCCAGGTGCTGTGCATCTTATCCCGGCTCACGTTCACGTTCGCCGACCCGGTCATTGAGCCGAAGGTAAAGCTGCCGCCCGCGCTGGCGCTCTGCTGCTTGCTGTCGTAGCGGTCGCTGTCCTGCTCTGAGGTCAGCGTCAGGTTGCGGCCCGCGTCCACCTTCACGCTCTCACCGCTGGCCTGCGCGCCCGTGAGCGTGATGTCGCGCCCGCTGGTCAGGCTGAGCCGGTTGCCCGCGTCCAGCGTGGTCTCACTGTGCGTCAGCCCGTTGCCTTTTTCGCTGCCCTTCGCCGCGTTGACGCTCGCCGACACGCTGATGCCGTAGCCGCCCGACCCCACGCCGATGCCGACGCCGACGCTGCCGCCCTTGCTGCTGTTCTTACTGTCGGTGCTCTGCGTGTTCTGCGCCGACTGCAGCAGGATGTCCCGTGACGCATCAAGACCCAGGTCGCCGCCCGCCTTCAGCTGGCTGCCGGCGATGCTGATGTCGCCGCTCTGCGCCGTACCGTTTTTGCCGGTTGCCGTGACGGTCAGATTCCGGCCCACCGTCAGCGTACTGCCCTTCGACTGACTGCTCTCAGTACGCGCTTCGCTTTTCGACGACTGACTGCCGTACGAGGCGCTGACGCCGATGGTGTTGGTCGAGCCCGCCTGATAGCCGTCCTGCCCCGGCTTCAGGTCGCCGGCGGCATTGTGTGCGTCCGCGGCGGCGGTGTTAAGCCCGTCCATCTGAGCTGCCTGCGCCGCCTGCACCCCGTTCAGCGCCGCCTGGGTGTTCTGCAGCGCGCTGACACGCCCGCCACCCGACTTCCTCGCCTGCTGCGCGCTGCTCACTGCCGTGTTGAGCGCGCTGCCTGCCGTGCCTGACAGGGCGATGCTCAGACCGCTCTGTTTCTGCTCGAAGGTTTCCTTACGGCTGCGTGAATCAAAGCCCGGGTCGATAGTTACGCTGTCGCCCGTCAGGTTCATGTCCTGACCTGCCACCAGGTCTGCGCCGCCGACGTGCAGCCGGTTGCCCGCCGTGATATCCACGCTGCCCTGGCTGCTGCCGATGGTGCTGACGCTCTGGCTCTGGGTGGTGCCTTTCTCATCAATTTCGTGCCGCGTGGACTGCTTGCCGACGGTGAAGCCGATGCCGCCGCTGCTCATCAGCCCGCTTTTTTTCTTTTCTTTCAGCTGGTAGTGGCTGTCGGTCTCGGTTGCCGCGCCGATCTCCACGTCGCGTCCGGCCCGCAGACTGACGTCCTGGTCTGCGGCCACCGCCGAGCCGGTCACCGTCAGGTCGCGCCCGGCAATGACCGTGACACTTTCGCCGCTCAGCAGGCTGCCGTTCTCGCGCGTGCTGCCGTCCTGCGTAATAGTGTGGCTGCTGCTCTTTTTCAGGAAGCCTTTTCTCTCAGAACGTTCTTCACTAAAGTCCAACGCCCGTTCGGTGGCGGTATTGAGGGTCACATCCTGTTTCGCCTGCAGTGCAACGGCCCCCAGCTCACTGTGCAGAGTGCTGGCCGTGGCGGTGATGCTGCCGTCCTGCGCTACCACCGTGACGCCATCACGTCCACTGAGTGTGCTCCCCACCACGTTCTCACTCAGCATTTCCTCTGAGCGTTCACCTTTGGTTTTCCGGCCGCGACTTTTTTCTTCTGAGACGCGGTGCTCGCTGTCTGTCGTGTGGCTGAGGATGACATCCTTTTTCGCCTGCAGCGCAACAGCACCCTGTCCGCTGTGCAGCGTGCTGCCGGTGACCGTCACGTTACCCTCACGCCCGATGACCGTTACACCCTGTTCTCCGCTGAAGGTGCTTCCCATGCTGCCCTCGCGAATCGTCTCCTCGTCACGATGACTGCGGGTATTACCCAGCCGCCTGTTCTCGCTGTCCAGGTCCTGCGTGTGGGTACGCGCGTCCTTGATGGTAACGCTCTGCGCACTGACGCCGATGCGGCCCTGGGTACTGTCAACCTGCGCGCCTTCGGCCAGCAGGTTATTACCCGCCACCAGCGTCACACCCTGAGCGCCGCTCAGGGTGCTGAGCAAAAGACGATCTTCCGTGCGGCTGTTGCTGACCGATGAAGTCCGGCTGCCAGCCTCAAGATGGGTGGTATTGGTGGTGGTTTCAGCGCCGATGTGAATGTCGCCGCCAGCCTGAACCCGGGCAGAGCCGGAGGCGCTGGCCTGGCTACCGGTCAGCGTCAGGTCACGCCCGGCCGAGAGCAGAAGATTGCCACCGGCGTTAAGCTCGCTGCCCTGCGCCTGCTGCCACTCGCCGCTGACCTGCGCCATGCGCCTGCCCGCTTCTTCTATGCCGCTGCTGGTGCGGTTACCCATCGCCCCGGAGATCACGTTCAGGCTGCCGCTGTGACTGCTTTTCGCGGCACCGATCTCAAGGTTGTTGTGCGCGCTCAGACTGAGGTTATTGGTGGCATTGAGTTTCGCGCCCTGCAGCCGGATATCGGTGCCGCTGAGGCTGATATCCTCAGCACTCATCGTCGCCTGACGCAGGGCATTCTGCAGATCGGTGCTGATCGTCAGCGTCTCCGCCTTCACATCAATGCTGCCCGCCTTGATATCGCCGCCCAGGTGCTGAAACTGCCCGCTGTCGATGGAGAGCGCCTGATCCGCAAAGAGGTTACCGGCATTGGTCACGCTCTCTGCCGAGAGCTGCAGATTACCGCCGCCAATCACCGCGCCCGCGCCAGTCAGGCGCAGCGTGGTCTGTGCCAGATAAACTTTCGGCACCCACACAGTCTGAGGGCCGTCTGCCGTATCAACCGTTTCGCTGACCAGCCAGACGATATCCTGTTGCAGCGCCGCAATCTGTTGCGGCGTCAACGCCACGCCCGGCACCAGATGGAAATCCTGCGCCACTTTAGAGCCGTTGTTCATTAGCTCCTGATACTGCGCCATCGCATCCCAGCCGTTAACGGAAGGCCTGCCGGTCAGTTTCAGGACCTGCTCGCGAACCAGACGCTGCTCATAAAAACCGTCGCCCAGGCGTTTATGCACCTGTGACGGATCGTAACCCACCCGTTCAAGCAGATAGTCGCTGCTGATAAATTTGCTCTGGCTGGTAAAACGCTCGTCAGTCACGATCAGATACGGGCTGCCCGCCGCGGTATGCTGGCTGAACAGACCATTATTGGGGATGGTTGTGGCGACTTTCTCCAGCTGTTGTAGCGCCGTCAGGGCCAGTTCAGCCGGTAACAGTGGGCGACCCGATGTGTTATCACCCGTCGTAAGTTCTGTGTCGCCGTCATGGCGGGCGACCCCGTCCACGGCAAAGGCCAGTGGGTTACGTTCATACTCAGCGCGCTCAGCGTCCACTGCCTGCAGCGCCGCTTCAAGCTGGCTTATCTGCGCCTGATTAACGGTGGTAGTGCTGATGCTGGCCCCGTTAATGCTGACGTTGCCGTTGCCGCTAATGATGCCGTCAACGGTCGCCAGGGCGGTGGTCTCATCGGAATTGAAGGTCGGATACCAGTGGTGGGTATCTTTATCCATATGATCGACAATCACTTCCTGGCGTCGCTCATTGACCGAGTAACCCCGGTTATCAATGCTGCCACCGCCATCCAGTGTCAGATTGCCGTTAGCCGTGATCACGCTGGCATCGTTGAATAACGCTCCGGTGATGCGCAGGATCATGTTGCCGCCCGCCAGAATACGGGCGCCAATGCCTTCGCTGACCAGCCGATCACGCGTTATGGTGCCAGTTGCAGTTCGTTCACGGAAATTGTTGTAATCAGTAACGAACGGCGCATTGTCGATGTCGATATGTTTTTCGGGATCCCATTGCTCCA
>Ga0308167_1003984_pt1 | contig 11166 bp, 12 predicted proteins | sample PhyCR1_2_FD_202138 | JGI IMG/M metagenome (GOLD analysis project Ga0308167, IMG submission 202138) | Phyllosphere microbial communities from UC Gill Tract Community Farm, Albany, California, United States - DLSLRC.R1 | ecosystem: Host-associated > Plants > Phyllosphere > Unclassified | place... | reverse complement strand
AGCTACGCAACTGGCAACCGATTGGCTGTGTCTGGCTTAACCCGCAAACACATCATCAAACGCAACATGTGCAAGAAGTGGTAGATGCCGCATAACTCACGTTCCAACTACCTTGACAGTCACCGCCGACAATCAAAGGAAATCACGAACGGCAGTTGTTAGCCGGTGTCGTCGCGAATATGGGAGAGTCAGATGCGTACACGTACGGGCAATTGCGGAAAGACCAATTAGAGTGGATAGAAAGCCTTCCCACGTCATTACGGATAGCCGAAGACGTACTGCTGGTGCATGGAACCCCTTCCAGTGACCTAGAGTATTTCCTTGAAACAGTGACAGCTGAGGGGTGCCGTCAGGCAACCCTGCAAGAAGTCGAAACAAGAGCCGGCACTGCTAATGGAGAGGGGTTGGTATTATGCGGGCACACGCATATTCAACGCTCAGTGCGACTGTCCGACGGACGCCTGATCGTCAATCCGGGGAGCGTCGGGTTACAGGCGTACAGCGATGTTCATCCTTTTCCGCACAAAATCGAAACAGGCTCTCCACATGCACGTTATGCAATAGCAACGCGGTCGGAAAAGCAATGGCACGTTAAGTTTTACTTGGTCGAATATGACTGGGCATCAGCCGCCGATGTGTGCAAGGTGAACGGTCGCCCTAGTTGGGCGCTTCCAATAAGCGCTGGACTCATTGGCCAACGCTAACGTGTTAATAAAACCCGCCGCTCACCCTTCCACAGCATCCGGCGAATACCGCCCTGGTGTCGTACCTGTGGCGCGTTTGAACATGTCGATAAAAGCGCTAACGTTGTCGTAGCCTAATTCCAGCGCAATCGTCGTAATGCTGACGCCGTCGGCGATCAACTCCAATGCGCGAAGCAGGCGCGCTTGCTGTCGCCACTGCGCAAAAGAAAGCCCGGTTTCGGCGACAAAGTATCTGCTCAAGCTACGGGGCGACAGACCTGCCCAATGTGCCCATTCGGCATGGCTGCGTCCATCCGACAAATCGGCTGCCAATGCCGTGGTAATCCGGACAAGCCGAGCATCGTACGGGCTGGGCAAGGAGAGCGGTTCCGCTTCGGATGCAGCGATTTCGTCCAGGATGACGTCGGCAATACGGGCCTGCGCGGGTGCCAATGCTGTTCCCTGCCATTGTGCCGCCCGTCTTACCGCCTCACGCAGCAGTGGCGTCGTACGCAGCGCACGCGGCTCGCTTGGCAAACCCTGACAGCGTGGTTCGGCGATGAAGACGCTCCATCCAGAAAAAGGGCCGTATGACCGTACCGAGTGTTCAACGTGCGGTGGCAACCAGATCGCGTGGATCGCTGGCACGACCCATTGTTGTCGATTGATTCCTACGGACGCGAGGCCCTCTAGCGCGCCCATCAATTGGCCACGCGCATGGCTGTGTGACGTCACTGTGCGCGATTCCGATTGGGTCAATTCCGCGGCTGCGAGGAAAGGACCCTCGGCCGAGAGGACCAGTTCTGGTCGAATCAAGGGTGTATTCATGGCCGAAATACCGTAGCGATTGGCTTTTATACCGGAGTCGGGCCAACCGAGCAAGCCTAGACTAGCCTTACTCCCTGTCTTCACGGCGAGTAAAACATAGCAAGCAGCAAGGAGCGAATATGAAAGCAGCGGTAGTGGTAGAGGCGGGCGGGCGCCCGCAATATCTGGACTTCGAGGAGCCCATCCCGGCCCACAATCAGGTATTAATCAATGTCCAGGCATCCGCGCTAAGTCAGCTTGCGCGCGGCAAAGCTTCCGGCAGCCATTATTCATCGACGGGGCGTTTCCCCTTTATTGCGGGTGTCGATGGTGTCGGCGTCCGTGAGGACGGCACGTCCGTCTATTTCTTAGGCATACCGGCACCTTTCGGCGCAATGGCGCAGCGTACGGTTGTGCCGGAGACGATGTGTGTGCCGCTGCCCGTTGGTCTCGATGCAGCGTTCGCCGCGGCTTTGGCAATACCAGGCATGTCGTCGTGGGCCGCTTTGCTGGAGCGTGCGCGTTTCGTCAAGGGGGAGACGGTTTTGATCAATGGTGGGACAGGCGCATCGGGACGTTTGGCGGTGCAGATTGCGAAGCATTTGGGCGCACGGAAGGTGATCGCGACGGGCCGGGATGTCCGGACGCTCGACGCGCTCGGAAGACTCGGCGCGGACGCGGTGGTGTCTTTGGATCAGGCCCCCGAAAGCCTTGCCGATGCGTTGACGCCGCATTTGGCCGAAGGCGTTGATGTCGTACTCGACTACCTCTGGGGACCAAGCGCACGGACCCTATTGACGACAGCAGCGAAAGTGCTGCCGGAGAGTTATCCGCTGCGCTTCGTGCAGATTGGCACGATTGGCGGAGCAGAGCTGACCTTACCGGGGGCGGTGCTACGGGCATCCGCTATCACGTTGCTCGGTAGCGGCATTGGCAGCATACCTATGCCACGCCTGCTAGAGGCAGTGAAAGAGGTCTTGCAGGCCGCGATATCGGTGCAGCTCGAAGTCGATATCGCACCTGTACCTTTGTCGGCACTGGCCAATTATTGGGACAACGACAGCCGCGCACGCACAGTGTTTTTGACTGAACAATGACGTAATGACTGATGAGGTCGGAAATACCTCGGTCACACGAGCCATTTGCACCAGAGCCTTCACGCGCGGCCCCTAAAACGTGACACCCGCCACCAATATCACATTCGCATACGGCGTACATTCACCTGTGCGGATAAACGCGCGTGCTTGTCCGCTGAGCGTTTTCAGTTCCGCATGGGACATCGTACGATGGTCGATTGGCAGGGCGGTCTGGAGATCGGCGAGCCAGCGGTCCGCGCGAGTCACCGTCTCCGAGGCGATCACATACGACTCCACCTGCATTTCCGTCAACACTGTGGAGAGCACGACATCGATGCCTGGCATGCCGGGTGTCAGCGCCAGATCGATGATCTCGACGCCTGTGTTGCGCGGCGCCGGCATGCCGGCATCGGCGATCAATATCATGTCGCCATGCCCCAGGCTGGCAATCAGGCGCGATAGCGCCGTGTGCAGTAAAGGGGTTTTCTTCATACGTCAGATCCCATGAAAGCCTTGACCTCCGCGTAGGAGGGAATCGATGTCTGCGCACCGGCGCGCGTAACGGAGAGGGCGGCGGCGGCCAGACCGAAACGTATCGCCGTCGTGGTCGCCGTGCCGGCGGCAAGCGCCGCCGCGAGCGCGCCGACAAACGTGTCGCCCGCCGCTGTCGTGTCCTTCGCCTCGACGCGATGTCCTGCGTAATGGCGCGCTTCGTCGCTACCCTCGGGTAACCACAGCACGCCCTGTGCGCCCAAGGTGATCACCACATGACGCGCGCCATCGCGACGCAAGTGCCGGGCGGCGGCGGCGGCATGCTCGATCGAATCCACCCGGATGCCCGTCAACGACTCGGCTTCGGTCTCGTTCGGTATCAGGAAGTCGATCAGCGGCAGCCATCCCGCTGGCAGGGCCTGTTGCACCGGCGCGGGATTCAGGATGACCACTTTCCCCGCTGCGCGCGCATGCGTCAACGCGGCATGCACCGTTTCGGTCGGCACTTCCATTTGGCACACCACGACGTTGGCCGCATCGAGCGTTGCACGATGGTCTGCAATGGCGCTGGGTGAAAGCGCCCCATTGCTGCCGGCCACGATGGTGATGGCGTTCTGCCCCGCATCGTCGACGACGATCACCGCGATACCGGTGGGGAGCGCTGCCGCTACGCTCACACCGTCGCACTTGATGTGTTCGTCCTCCAATGCCTGCTTCAAAAGTGCGCCGAAATGATCCTGGCCGATGCACCCCACCATGTCGACGCGTGCGCCCAATCGCGCGGCGGCCACGGCTTGATTCGCGCCTTTGCCGCCTGGTATCTGTGCGAAGCCGTGGCCGGCGAGCGTTTCGCCAGGACGCGCCATGCGAGAGGTCCGCACCACCAGATCCATATTGATGCTGCCAACCACCACTACCCGGCCTTGACGGCCTGAGTCGAGCGTGTCGTGTGAGGAGGGCGCGACAACGGTGTCGGCGGAAAGCGACGTAGTCTGAATGGTGCTCATGTCATGATTTTTGAGATGGGGCAGGTTTGGCGGCGACGCGTGCGCGTGTGGCACGGCGTGGTGCGGTCGTCGATTCCCGCACCAGCAGGCGCGGCACCAGCATATGGTGCTGCACCTCGCCGGTGACACGTCCTGTAATTCTGTCGAGCAGGCCGATGGCCGCCACCTCGCCAAGGCGTCCGATGGTCTGACCAACGGTTGACAATGCGGGATACACATAGCGGCTCATCTCGATATCGTCGAAGCCGACGATCGAGCAGTCCTCGGGAATGCGAATGCCGCGCTCGGCGGCGGCGCGCAGCACACCGATGGCCATCGCGTCGTTGCTGGCGAAGATCGCCGTCGGCGCATAGTCGCGAAACAAGGCGACGGCCGCGCTATACCCGCCCGGACTCGTGAAGTCGGCGACAACAATCGCATCCTCGGGAAGCGGCAGGCCATGTTCGGTCATCGCCAAGCGAAAGCCGTCCACGCGATGCGCGCTCACTGTGGTGCTGTCGGGTCCCGCAATGCAGGCAATGCGCCGATGCCCTATATCGATCAAATGCCGGGTGGCTATCGCCGCGCCGGCGCGGTGATCCACCTGTACGCGGTCCGCGCGAATACCGGCAATGGGACGGTCGATCACGACGACAGGCACCGTCACGTGCCGCAGCGCCTCGGCGGCGGCAGCCTCATCCCCCACCGACGCGATGATCAAGCCGTCGACGCGCTTTTCATGGAGGACGCGCAGCCACTCGCGCTGCACCTCCACGTCGTTGTCCGAGTTGCAGAGGAAGACGCAATAGCCATGACGGCGCGCGAGATTCTCGACGCCTTGCGCGATCTCCGCGAAGTAGGGGTTGGTATTGCTGGGCACCAGCATGCCGATCGTCCGCGTGGCCTGCGCTTTCAACGAGCGGGCCACCGCGGAGGGAACGAAGTGAAGTTCGGCCACCGCCGCTAGCACGCGCTCCCGCTTGTCGGCACGAACGGGCCGGGTGTCGTTCACGACGTGCGACACCGTGGTGTACGAAACCCCGGCGAGCGCTGCGACATCTCGAATGGTCGGCATCGGCTGTCTTGTCGGCGTGCGTCAGCTACGACGTTTCGCGCGCCGGCTCCGGTAGGTGTCGAGTACCACCGCCACCACGATCACCGCGCCCGTGATGACACGCTTGGTCGGCTCATTCGCTCCGATCTGCGCAAGACCCGCTGCCAGCACGGAGATGATCAATACCCCGATGAACGTGCTGATGACCGAGCCTCGGCCGCCCATCAAACTGGTACCGCCGATCACCACAGCGGCAATCACTTGCAATTCGATGCCGGAGCCGGCGTTCGGATCGGCCGCCTCAAGCCGTGCGATCTGGAACAACGAGGCGAGTCCGGCGAGCGCTCCCATCAGCGCAAAAACGATGACTTTATAGGGACGCGGGTCGATGCCGGCGAGGCGCACCGCCTCTTCGTTGGTGCCGATGCCTATCAAATAGCGACCGAACACGGTTCGCGTCAACGTCAACTGAGCAACAATCATCACGAGCACCGCGATGATGAAGGCTGGCGATACGCCGAACGCGATCGGGTTTGCCAGCCAGTCGAATGCCTCGCCGATGTACGCGGTTCGCGAATCGGTAAATTGATACGCCATCCCGCGCGCCATTTCCAGGACACCGAGCGAGACGATAAACGACGGAATGCGCCAGGTCACGGTGACAATGCCCGTGATCGACCCCGCTAGCGCGGCGATGGCCAGCCCCGCCAGGGCTGCCGATATCGGATTCCAGTGCCAGCGCAATGCGGCGACGCTGACGACCGATGCGGCCAGGGCAAGCACCGAGCCCACCGACAAGTCGATGCCCGCGATGATCAGCACGAAGGTCATGCCGACGGACATGACCACGAGATCGGGGATCTGGTTTGCAATCGTGATGAACGTGTCGTAGCTGAGGAAATGCGAACTCAGCACCGAGAACAGCGCGATCATGGCGAGCAGCGCGCCGGTCAGCCCAAGATAGCTGTTGAGGCCCATTCTCGTGCCGGCATTGACGGCCGGTGTCGGCAGGACCGCTGCCGCGTCGGCGTTTTTATCGACGGGAGCCGTCATGGTGTATCTCCATTGGATGCAAGATGCGAGGCGTCAGCCGCCTCGGCATGGGTCGGCGCATGGACCAGCGTGTCGCGCGCCGCATATCCTGAAAAAGCGGCGGCCAGAAGATTGGCTTGCGTCCACTCGCCGCGAGCAAAGGTCTGGACCAGGCGGCCAGCGGACATGACCGCGATACGATCGCAGATCAGCATCAATTCGCGCATATCGCTCGACACCACGACGATCGCCTTTTGCTCACGCGCCTGCGCCCCCAGCAAGGCATAAATATCGAATTTGGCGCCTACGTCGATGCCGCGCGTGGGCTCGTCGAACAGCAGCACGTCGCAGTCCCGTGCGAGCCAGCGCCCGATGACGACCTTTTGTTGATTCCCGCCCGACAGCTCTCCTACCGGCTGACGCGGACTGGAGCAACGGATGCGCATGGCATCCACCTGTTTTTGCGACAACGCCTGTTCCTTGCCGCCATCCATCAAGCCGAAGCGCGACACCGCAGGGAAATTGCCCAATGCCAAATTGGCGGCCACCGGTTGCGGGAGCAGCAGCCCCTCGCCCTTGCGGTCCTCGGTGATCAGCGCCACGCCGTTGCGCACGGCCTGCGACGGCGAGGCAATCTCGCGGGGGCGGGGCGGGTCGCCGATCTCGACGGTGCCGGCGTCCTTGCGGTCCGCGCCAAAGATCAGGCGAAGCAACTCGGTGCGACCCGAGCCGATCAAGCCACTTATCCCGAAAATCTCGCCTTGTTTGACCTCGAATGAGACGTCGCGCACGACGTCTGCACGACGCAGTCCGCTTACCCGAAGCAGCGGATTGCCGATACGTCGCTCACCTAGATCAATGCGTTCGCCTATATTGCGGCCTACCATCAACTGCACGAGACGATCCGTGGGATAGTCGGCAATCGGGCCGACGCTGACGAGTTTGCCGTCGCGTAACACCGCAATGCGATTCGCGATGCGCGCGGTTTCCTCCAGACGGTGCGAGATATAGACGATTGCCACGCCGTCGCGCTTGAGCCGCTCGACCTGCTCGAACAGCAGATCCACTTCGCGGCCGCTCAACATGGCGGTGGGTTCGTCCAGGATTAGCACGCGGCAATCGCCGATCAGATTGCGCGCGATTTCCACCATCTGCTGATGGCCAATGCCTAATGCCGCAACCGGGGTGTCTGGATCCAGGGTATCGAGCCCGACACGGGCCATTGCCTCCACGGCGTTGGCACGCAGCGTTTTACGAGAAATCCATCCGGTGCCGCGGGCGCGGGGGAGTTGATTGAAAAACAGGTTTTCGGCAATCGTCAGCGTTGGCAGGAGATTGATCTCCTGCATGACCATCCGCACGCCCAGCGCTTCGGCGTGGCGCCGGCTGGACGGCGCATAGTTCCCGCCGCGATACGTCATGGTGCCTTGCGTCGCGGTTTCGAGTCCACCGATAATTTTCGAGAGCGTGCTCTTGCCCGCTCCGTTTTCACCGGTCAGTGCCAACACCTCGCCGCCTATCAGCGAAAGGTCGATGTCGCTAAGCACCGGCGCCGCATACACCTTGACGATGCCGCTGACGCGCAGGACTTCATTTCCCTGCGCGGGCGATATCGTCATGGCACCCGTGTCGATCGTCATTTTTTCGTGACCAGTACGACCGGCGTTTCGACAACGGACGACAGATCGTTTTGCTTGGTGTGCTCGCGGATCGCCTTCAACGCGGTATCGATGCCGAAGACCGCCTGTTTCGAGCCGAACTGGTCGACCGTCGCCAACACCCGGCCGTCGTTTAGCATCGGCTTGATCGCCGCGATGTTGTCGTAGCCGATCACGGCAACTTTGCCTGCCCGTCCAGCGGCACGAATCGCCGATACCGCGCCGATAGCCATGTTGTCGTTGCCGGCGAGCAGGGCTTTCAGATTCGGATACTCGTTGAGCATGGCGGATGACACGGCGTTACCCTTATCGATCTCCCAGTCGCCCGATTGAATGGAGACGACCTTGATGTTCGCCTGTTCCATGGCCGCCTTGAAGCCTGCCGTGCGTTGCTGCGCGTTCGTCGTCGTCGATACGCCCTCGATGATGCCCACCTGATCACCGGCTTTTAGCGTCTTCGCTAAATAATCGCCGGCCAGCTTGGCGCCTTTCGTATTGTCCGGGCCGACGAAGGGGATCTTGATCCCCTTCGAGCTCACCACCTCCGGATCGAGCCGATTATCGATATTCACGACGATGATGCCCGCGTCCACTGCCTTCTTCAGCACTGGCACCATTGCCTTGGAATCCGCCGGGGCGATGACGATGGCGTCCACCTTCGCGACGATCATCTGTTCCACGATACGGATCTGCGCACTCGTGTCCGTCTCGTTCTTGATGCCGTTGGAGATCAATTCGAAGTCTTTGGGATGGGCTTTCTGATATGCCTTCGCGCCGTCTTCCATGGTCAGGAAAAACTCATTTGCAAGCGATTTCATGACCAGGGCCACGCGCGGCACGTGCGGTGCGGTGGCGCTCTGCGCATGGGCGAAGCTCGGTAGCAAGGCGCCAGCCGCGAGCGTGGCGACACCAGCAGCGAGGATACGACGGCGGAAAGTCTGGTTCATCATGCGTCTCCATTATTTTCGTTTGACGCGCGCACCGGCTCGCCTCGCTCTTGTCTCTGGACCAGAAGGCAAGGCACAACGACCGATGCGCGGCAGGCCTTTGGGCGGCCTGGTGCGTCACGAGAGCGTAGGAACCGGTGGATTCCGTTCCGCAAACGTTTGCGGATTCGATAATGTGGCGGAAGACGGTGCGCGTCAATCTAGGGAAAACCGCAGCATCGCCCGGCGGCCTGCATTACAAGGGATGGGATCGTCGCCGAGACCTGTGGGAACGTCATGCGCTCGTCAAGATGGGTGAAGACTCCGGCTGGTGAGAGCCGGTACCGACCTCAACGAATAGGGTTCCTGTGCGATGTAGTCGGACCGTCACAGCTCATCAGAGGCATGCTTATTTCGCGTCGTGCGGCAGCTTTTCGTCCGTACGACGTAGTACGCTTTTTAGTATCCGGCATGCTTTCCCCAAATTACTCATTCCGGTCTTGCAAATGAAACTCTGCTTTCCGTGTTTCTCGCCGTCGGAGGTTTCAGGAGATGATGCCCCGGTCAGGCGTGGAACGCCGCCTGCAGTACCGACTGCGCGGTCATCCCGGCGCGAAGGCGGCGCTGCCTTGCAAGAGTTGCCGCCGCGAACGTTGACCACTTCCGCCTCACCGATGCGCCAGAGGCAGCGATTGCCCATGCAGGCAGGAGGTTCGTCGCGAGCGTCCGGACACGACGCTGCGGTACCTTCGCCTTCGCTCGACACGGTGCGGAAAGCCTGTGATCCGAATCGGATGGGCCTGATCGCCAATAACGGGTTCTCGATCGAAATCGACCATCCGTACGATTCTGGAAGGACGGTACCCGACAAGGAAGTCCTTGAGGACATCATTCATGTAATGAGCTTCCGCCGTAACGCCGATCAGGCAACGGGGAGAGGACTCAACGCTGTAGGCGTCGCATTGGCGGTCAGGATGTTCGCGGAGGCGTTGACGCATGTCGCGCCCGTTTCCCCTGATGCCTCAGCCATTCGATCGGTTGCGGCGGCGCTGAGAAACAGTACGCAGATCACCGTCTCTCGCCAGCCCAGAAGAATTTCAGAAGATATTGTCGAACAAAACTTTCAATGTCGATCGCGCGTCGGTGCCAGCGAGATTGCTGACTTGATGAGCCAAATGCGTCCGGGCCAACATACATTCTTCCTCATCAATAATCGATCTTTCGTCGCGCACATGGTGGGCCTCTCACTGTCTAAGATTGACAAGGATGTCGTGCGCGTCAGCTTAGTCAATCCCGTGAACTCGAGGGTAGGCAGTTTCATTGATGCTCCGCTCGAAAACATTGAGCCAGGAATGGCAAGCTTCTTTTCCGGGGACATCTTCAAGCACATCTGCGCGACGTTCGTGTCGGAATCGATCAACGAGATACCGACGCAACCGGAGTCCAGCACGATCTTTACCGAATGGATGAAGACCTTGAATCCCGGCAAGGCGCTGTCGTCCGATTACTTCGACGGCAAGCCGCTGCTCCAGCGTTCCCAGAAAGGCGGATCGTGCACCATCGAGTCAGCCTTCGCGCTAATGGCCACGACCTTGCCAAGGAATGCGTACAAGCTTGCAAAGGCAGCGTGCCTGAGTACCGTGCTTGAAACGGGCAATGCGCTTGACGCGTTGAACCCCGCCCAGCGCGAAAGGATCAAAGAACGACTAGACTCCGCTGTTCGAGGCATCGACAGCGAAGCAATGCCTGAAAAATTCAAGCAGTATCATTGGAGGTGATCTCACCTGCTCCCCGGGATTCGTATGCGAATGATTTGGAGCCGGCTCCAAAGTTACCCGTACCGCTGAAACTAGGTTGCTTTCTCCATTTCCAGAGTTCTTCCAGGGAATAGGCTTTGATGCGTGGTATCGAATTGCGTAGCGCGGCACTTTTGTAAGCCTCGCCTTCATCCAGAAAGCACCAGCAGTCGTTAACGAACTCACTAACGCTGCAATACGGGATGAGTAACCCGTCTGGCGATGACACGCCGGACGACTTGGCATTAACCTTTAATATATCGCTGTCAGGAAGATCCGTCGGCAGGTTACCATCCATGCAAGATGCAAGGATTGCTTTTGTCCGCTAACCTGGAAATAGGCAAATAAGCAAATAAGCAGGAATTCCCAGGGAACTTGTTTGTTGCTTGGGGTTATGACGTTGACATCACCTTGTCGTGCATCTTATCGGGCAAGTCAATCGAGAGCCCGTATATCCAAAGCATCAATGGCAAATTTTGCGATGAGTGGCGTTTCTTAGAAAACTGCTTACGTCGAATATCATTGCTCATTGAACCACGCCGGGATTCGTGGAGGCGGGTTGGTTTAAGTTGACGCTGCCTCGGTTACGTTAATTTTGCCGTGGCGGTGATAGTTTGCCTCAGCTTCGGCTGGAGGGATATATCCGAGTGGCCCCA
>Ga0308167_1003974_pt1 | contig 11178 bp, 12 predicted proteins | sample PhyCR1_2_FD_202138 | JGI IMG/M metagenome (GOLD analysis project Ga0308167, IMG submission 202138) | Phyllosphere microbial communities from UC Gill Tract Community Farm, Albany, California, United States - DLSLRC.R1 | ecosystem: Host-associated > Plants > Phyllosphere > Unclassified | place... | reverse complement strand
GGGTGGACCCGGCGGGCGGCTCCGGTGCCTGGTGGGGGAGGTGGTAGTCGCACATCAGGTGGTCCCAGTCCGGCCACCACTTCTTCGGCCGGGCGTCCTCGGCGTAGCCGCAGACGACGCACTCCAGACGTACCCACACCTTCTTGGCTCCCGTGCGGTTCGCCCAGGACTGCGCGAGCCAGGCCGGCGGGTCCTGGCGCAGCGCGTCCAGGTCCGCTTCGCTGATGCGCGGCGGGATGCCGTGGTGGGCCGCCATCTCCAGCGGGATGTCGAGCCGGACGGCGGCCTCGCGTCGGGAGAGCATCTCACCACCCTAGGTCCCCGCCCCGGATCCGCCCCTCGACCCGGAGTGCATCGTGTGCCAGACTCGTTTGAGCACACCTGTACTCAAACGATTGTGGACCCGTGACCCTCATCGCCATCGTCGCCTGCGAGATCGCCTTCTGGATCGCGATCCTCGGCGGACTCACTGCCCGGTACGTGCTCCGCCGGCGCCGTCTGAGCACCGCCCTGCTCGTCGCCGCACCCCTCGTCGACGTGGTCCTGCTCGCACTCGTCACCGTCGACCTGGTCGGCGGCGGGACCGCGTCCTGGCACCACGGACTCGCCGCGATCTACATCGGGGTGTCGGTCGCGTACGGGCACCGGATGATCGCCTGGGCCGACACCCGCTTCAACCACCGGTTCGCCGGGGGGCCGCCGCCGGAGCGGCTCTCTGGCCGTCGCTACACCGCCCGGTGCTGGGGCGACGTCGGCCGGACCACGATCGCGGTCCTCATCGCCGGGGTCGTCCTCGGCGGACTCATCGCCGTCGTCGCCGACCCCGCCCGGACCGAGGAACTGCAGGGCACGTTCGCGCTGCTCGGCGTGGTCCTCGGCGTCGAGTTCCTCTGGGCGGTCAGCTACACGATCTGGCCGAAGCGCCCCGCGGACGCCACTCGTCGCGCGGCCCTGGACTGACGCCGTGCCGCGCCGTGTCGACACGGAGGAGCGGGGCGCCGTCGTCACCGCGGCCTGCCTCCGCATCCTCGAGCGTGACGGTCTCGCCGCGCTGTCCGTCCGCAACGTCGCGGACGAGGCCGGGATCGCCCCCGCCTCACTCCGGCGGGTGTTCCCCACCCAGGCCGCGCTCCGGGAACACTGCCTGACGATCATCGAGCACCGGGTCACCGAGCGGATCGTCGCGCTGCGCTCCTCCGGCCGCGCGTACGCCTTGGACCTGCTCGCGCAGGTCCTGCCGCTGGACGCCGAGCGCACCACCGAGATCCTCGCGCAGGTGCAGCTCGGCGTGCTCTCGCGCACCGACGGCGACCTCGCCCGCAGCGCCCGCCGGCTGAACGACGGCGTCCGCCGGGTCTGTGCGCACGCGCTGCAGGTCCTGCACGACGACGGCTCCCTGGGTGCGGGCCGGGACCTCGCGGACGAAGCGGACCGGCTCCACGCGCTCGTCGACGGACTCGCCGTCGAGCACACCTGGGACCCGTCCGCCCGGACGCCCGAGCGGATCCTCGGGCTCGTGGAGCTGCACCTGGACGACCTGGTGGCCCAGCGCCGCTGACCCGCACGCCGGACGCGCCCCGACCCGAACGCCGTCGACACCGCGGCGCGTCGAGAACGGGACACGTCGAGAACGGGACCGGTGCGCACGACCGCCACCGCGCCTCCCGTCAGACCGTCGCCCCGGACAGCTCCCGCGCCGCCGCGTGCAGGCACCGGACGAACGCCGTCACCGGCGGCCGGTCGGGCCGCTCCGCGTGGACCGCGACGAGTCGCGACGTCGGTGACCCGGCCAGGGGCACCGCGACGATCGACGGCGGGATCAGGTGCCGGACCGACTCCGGCAGGATGCTCGTGCCGACCCCGGCGGCGACGAAACCGAGCGCCGTCTCCTGGTGCACGACCTCCTCCGCGACCTGCACCGACGCCGCTGCCGCTCCCAGCACCTCCGTGACCCGGTCGACGTAGCCGGGCATGAGTGCCCGCGGGTAGGAGATCATCGGGACGGCCGCGATGTCCGACGCCGCCACCTCCTGCTGCGCGGCGAGCGGGTGGTCGGCGGGCAGGCACGCGACGAGGCGCTCCTCGAAGACCACCTCGGCGCGGACGGCGCCCCGGGCACCGGTCGCCGGGATCTCGTCACGCACGATGCCGACGTCGAGGGTGCCGGCGCGGACCCGCTCGAGCTGCTCGCCGGAGGTGAGCGGGCTGAGGCTCACCGTGACGTTCGGACGCTCGGTCCGGAAGAGCCGCATCACCGCCGGCAGGACCGTGTAGTTCGCCGAGCTGACGAACCCGGCACTGAGGCGACCGGACAACCCGTCGGCGTACTCGCGGATCTCGTCACGGACCTCCTCGAGCCGGTCGAGCAGCCCCTGCGCACTGCTCCGCAGGTGGTGTCCCGCCGGCGTCAGGGTCACCCGACGGGTACTGCGCTCGAAGAGCGGGGTCCCGAGCTCCTGCTCCAGACGGCTGATGTGCACGCTCAACGGCGGTTGCGACATGTGCAGCCGAGCGGCCGCGCGGCCGAAGTGCAGCTCCTCGGCGACGGCGAGGAAGTAGCGCAACTGCCGGATCTCCATCTGCCGACGATAGGGCGGCGGTATTACCGCGCTGTTACGGCCGGATTGCGTTGGGAACGCTCATGATCCGGCGCGGAAACGGTATTGGACCGGGTGCCCGAATGTCTGCGAACTTTCCATCACGAACCCCGACCGACCACCTCGCACCCGCCCGGAGGCCCCCGTGACCATGACGCCCGAGACCGCGACCGCACCCGCGACGACCACCGCTCCGAGCACCCGCATCGACATGCTGTACCTCAGCGAGCCCGAGGTCATCGCGGCCGGCATGAAGGACATGGCGCAGTGCATCGACGTCATGGAGGAGGTGCTGGTCCTCGTCGCGAAGGGCGACTACCGGATGGCCGGCAACTCCGCGAACTCGCACGGTGCCCAGATCAGCTTCCCCGCGACCTCGCCGTTCCCCGGCATGCCGCTCGACGCCGCCGACCGACGGTTCATGGCGATGCCCGCGTACCTCGGCGGCCGCTTCGACACCGCCGGGGTGAAGTGGTACGGCTCGAACGTCGACAACCGCGAGCAGGGCCTGCCCCGGTCGATCCACCTCATCGTCCTGAACGACAAGACCACGGGCGCCCCGTTCGCGATCATGTCGGGCAACCTCGAGAGCGCCTACCGCACCGCCGCGGTGCCGGGTGCGGCCGCCAGGAAGCTCGCCCCGGTGGGCGCGAGGTCGCTCGGCATCATCGGCCCCGGTGCGATGAACAAGAGCGCTCTCCACGCGATGACCACCGCGCGGCCGACGCTCGACACCATCCGCATCAACGGCCGACGACGCTCGACCTCCGAGACGTTCGCGGCGTACGTCGCCGAGCACTACCCGCAGTTCACGACCATCGAGATCGCGGACACCATCGAGGCGGCCGTCCGGGACTCCGACATCGTGTCCGAGGCCGTCACCGGACTCGTCGGCTCCGAGAACTACCCGTACATCGAAGGCGACTGGATCAAGCCCGGCGCGTTCCTCAGCCTGCCCGCCAACCTGCGGATGGACAAGGAGTACACCCTGTCCGGCAAGGCCCGGCTGATCGCCGACGCCAAGCCGATCTACCAGGCGTGGGCCGAGGAGTACCCGTCACCGTCGCACGAGACCGCCTTCGGCATGATCGGCCTGTACTGGCAGGACCTCATCGACGCCGGCGAGCTCGACGAGTCCCGCGTCGTGAACATCGGCGACGTGTTCGACGGCACCGCCCCCGGCCGCGAGTTCGACGACCAGCCGGTGCTCTTCAGCGTCGGCGGTATGGGTGTCGAGGACGTCGCGTGGGCGAAGACCGTCTACGAGAACGCCGTCGAGCGCGGCATCGGCACGAAGCTCAACCTCTGGGACGCACCCGACCTGTCCTGACCAACCCCTCCCCATCCCTGCACCACCCCTGACAAGGAGTGACACCCGTGGACTCTGGAAACGTCGCCTGGATCCTCACCAGCAGCGCCCTCGTCGCGCTCATGATCCCCGCCCTCGCCCTGTTCTACGGCGGGATGGTCAGTTCCCGCCGCATCCTCAACATGATGATCATGTGCTTCGGGGGAGCCGCCCTCGTGGCGATCCTCTGGGTGCTGTTCGGCTACTCGGCCGTGTTCGGCGACTCCCTCGGCGGCCTCGGGCTGCTCGGGAACCCGCTCGAGTTCGCGGGACTCGGCGAGTCGCTCGTCGACGACCCCGACGCGAGCCTGCCACTGGCGCTCTTCGCGGCGTTCCAGCTGCTGTTCGCCGGGGTCACGACCGCCCTGGTCGCCGGTGCCGCGGCCGGACGCATGAAGATCGGCGCCTGGATGCTCTTCGCCGGACTGTGGGCGACGTTCGTGTACTTCCCCGTCGCGCACTGGGTGTTCGCGTTCGACGGTGACGGCACGACGGGCGGCTGGATCGCGAACACCCTCGCCGCGGTCGACTTCGCCGGCGGCACGGCCGTGCACATGAACGCCGGTGTCGCCGCGCTCGCCCTGGCGATCGTGCTCGGCAAGAGCAAGGACTTCGGCAGCCCCGTCAAGCCGCACAACCGGCCGCTCGTGCTCGTCGGCGCCGGCCTGCTCTGGATCGGCTGGTACGGCTTCAACGCCGGCTCCGCACTCGCCGCCGGCAACGCCGCGAGCGTCGTCTTCCTCAACACGACCGTCGCCGCCTGCGCGGGGCTGCTCGGCTGGGCGTTCGTCGACCGTGTCCGGCACGGCGTCGTCACGAGCCTCGGCAGCGCATCGGGCATCATCGCGGCCCTCGTCGCGATCACCCCGGCCTGCGGCGCGGTGTCACCGCTCGGCGCGATCGCGATCGGCCTCATCGCCGGTGTCGTCTGCTGCCTGGCGGTCGAGTGGAAGTTCCGGCTCGGCTTCGACGACTCGCTCGACGTCGTCGGCGTGCACCTGGTCGGCGGCGTGATCGGCACCCTGCTCATCGGGTTCTTCGCCACCGCGGACGCACCGAACGGCGCCGCCGGCCTGTTCTACGGCGGCGGGCTCTCGCTGCTCGGCAAGCAGGCGATCGCCACCGTCGCGGTCCTCGCGTACTCCTTCGTCATCACGTGGGTGATCGCGAAGGTCCTGCAGGTCACCATCGGCCTGCGCGTCCCCGAGGAGCACGAGGTCGGCGGCATCGACGAGCACGCCCACTCGGAACGCGCCTACGACGACGAGCAGGTCACCGCCTCCCCGGCGACGTGACCGTCACCGTCCGGGTCGACGTGACCGAGGCCGCGATCGCAGCGCTCCGCCAGGAGCGCTGGCCCAACGGCCGCGGCGTGACCCGGACGGTCGCCGAGGGCGGGGACGCCCACGGACGCTGGCGGGTGAGCATCGCCACCGTCACGGACGGCGCCCCGTTCTCGGTCCTCCCCGGGGTCGACCGGGTCCTGCTGCCCCTGACGGACGGTTCCGTGCGCCTCCAGGGCCCGTCCGGGACCCTGCCCGCCGACACGGACGGTTCCGTCCGGTTCGACGGCCGTCTGCCCGTCACCGCGACCGTGCCGGGAGGCGCGGCGCACGTCTGCAACGTCATCACCACCACCGGCACACACCGGGTCAGCACCACCCGCCACGACGACCTCGTCGTCGTGCGCCTCGAACGACAGGAGACACCATGACCAGCGTCATCGTCATCGGAGCCGGGCTCGCCGGATCCTCCGCCGCCTGGCGCCTCGCCGAGGCCGGGCACGACGTCACGGTCCTGGAGCGGGGCACCCCGGCGAACGCGCTGGGCAGCTCGCACGGGTCGGCACGGATCTTCCGCTACGCGTACCCGTCGCGGACGTACGTCGACCTGGTCGTCCGGGCCGCCGCCGGGTGGGACGTCCTCGCCGCGGCGAACGGTGCGCCGCTCGTCACCCCGACCGGTGCCGCCGACTTCGGGGCGACCCGGGACCCCGCCCACCTGGCGGACGTCCTGGCCGACGCCGGCGTCGAGCACTCCTGGATCACCGCGTCGGACGCCCGCGAGCGCTGGGGCATCGCCGCCGACACCGACGTGCTCTGGCACCCCGACGCCGGGGTCATCGACGCCGAGCGCGCCGTCGAGGCGATGCTCGCGCAGGCCGTGGCCGCCGGGGCCCGGGTCGTCACGGACTGGCCCGTCGCATCGGTCACCCGCACCGCGACCGGCTACCGCGCCACACGCGCACCGGGCACCACGGACGCGCCCGCGTCGTTCGACGCCGAACAGGTGGTCGTCGCCGCCGGCGGCTGGTTGCCCGACCTGCTCGACGCCCTGGCGCTGCCGGACGGGTACCGCGCCGGGTTCCCGGAGCTCGAGGTCCGGCAGGAGCAGGCGTACCACTTCCCGTACCGCGACCCGTCGACCGCGGGTGCGTGGCCGACCTTCATCCACAAGTCACCGGAGATCCAGGTCTACGGCCTCCCCGGCGGGCGGGACGCCGACCACCGCGGGCAGAAGGTCGCCGAGTACAACGGGGGCAAGCGGATCCCCTCGGCCGCCCACCACGACCAGGTGGTCGACCCGGCGAACCGCCAGCGGGTCATCGAGTACGTCGAGCAGTACCTTCCCGGACTCGTGCCCGAGCCGTACGCCGAGACCACGTGCCTGTTCACGAACACCCCGGACGAGGACTTCGTCATCGACCGCGTCGAGGGCATCACGGTGCTGTCGCCGTGCTCCGGCCACGGGGCGAAGTTCGCGCCGATCCTCGGGTCGTTCGTGCTCGACCTCGTCGAGGACCGACCCGACGAGGTCCCGGTGCTCTTCCGCCCGGGGCTGGCGGTGGCCCGGTGACCGCCGGGGCCGGGCGGGTCTCCTCGATGGCGGTCGACTCCGTGCCGGTCGGCCCCGTGCGCATCGACTCTGTGCACGTCGACTCGGTGGTCTCGTTGCTCGGGGATATCCAGCGGATCGGTGTCGACCGTGTCCGCGGCGGGTACTCGCGCCCGGTCTTCTCCAGCGCCGAGCTCGACCTGCGCGCCTGGTTCGTCGGACAGGCCGAACGCCGCGGACTCGACGTCGAGACGGACGCCGTCGGCACGATCCGTGCGTGGTGGAAGCCCGCGTCCGGATCGCTCGGCGACGCCGTGCTCACGGGCTCCCACCTCGACTCGGTGCCCGGCGGTGGTGCCTACGACGGTCCGCTCGGGGTCGTCTCCGCCCTCGTCGCCGTCGACCTGCTCCGCGCCCGCGGCGTCGAGCCCGTCCGACCGCTCGTCGTCGCCGTCTTCCCGGAGGAGGAGGGCTCCCGGTTCGGCGTCGCCTGCCTCGGCTCACGTGTACTCGCCGGAGCGATCAGCGTCGACCGGGCCCTCGCGCTGCGGGACTCCGAGGGCGACACCTTCGCCGAGGTCCTCACCCGCAACGGCCACGACCCCCGCGCCGTGCGCCCGGACACTGCCGGGCTCGCCGACCTGCACGCGTTCGTCGAACTGCACGTCGAGCAGGGTCGGGCGCTCGTCGACCTCGACCAGGCCGTCGCCCTCGGGTCGAGCATCCTCGGGCACGGCCGGTGGCGGCTCTCGGTCGAGGGGCAGGGTAACCACGCCGGCACCACGCTCATGCGGGACCGGCGGGACCCCATGGTGGCCGCAGCCCGCGCCGTGCAGGCCGTCCGCGACCTCGCCCGGGACACCCCCGGTGCGCGCGGCACCGTCGGACGACTGCAGCCGGTGCCGGGCGGGACCAACGTCATCGCGTCCCGGGTCGACCTGTGGATCGACGTGCGGCACCCGTTGGACGTCGTCACCCGAGCGCTCGTCGAACGGGTCCGCGCCGAGGCCGGGACGATCGCCGCTGAGGAGGGGTGCACGGCCACCCTCACCGAGGAGTCGTTCAGCGCCACCACGCACTTCGACCCCGTGCTCCGCGAACGCCTGCACCGCGTGCTGCCCGACGCACCCGTCCTGGACACCGGTGCCGGCCACGACGCCGGGGTGCTCGCGGCGCACGTGCCGACGGCGATGCTGTTCGTCCGGAACCCGACGGGGATCTCGCACTCGCCGGAGGAGTACGCCGCCGACGGTGACGCCGAGGCGGGTGCCGTGGCGCTGGCGGACCTGCTCGAGGACCTGCTGACGGGGGAGTCGGACGCGCCGTCACTCCCGCGGCGGACGGCCTGACTCGGGCGGCGCACGGCCGGACCCGGGAGGTCGCTGCCGCAGGAGTGTCGGCTGCGTCGGGTGGCCCGGCCCGGACCGTCTCGTCGGCTACCGTCGAGGTGTGTCGACGAAGCGCGGGGCCAGCGAGCCGGACAGCAGGGGACGGACCGGGCTCGACCAGGTCGGTCGTGACCTCGACCGCAACCCGGACGTCGTCGTCCGGGACGTCGAGGTCACGTCGGACGGCTGGCACGTGCTGCGCCGGACCACGTTCGACGTCCGCGGGCGGGACGGCTCGTGGACGACGCAGCAGCGCGAGACCTACGACCGGGGCAACGGTGCGGCTGTCCTGCCGTACGGCCCGTCGCGCGGCACCGTCCTGCTGACCCGGCAGTTCCGGTGACCGGCGTACGTCAACAACCACCCAGACGGAATGCTGGCCGAGGTCGCCGCGGGTGCAAATGCCGCGGCCGGTACGAGGCCGGCTGAAAGGTCGACCGTCGAAGCTGCCAGGGGCCGAGAAGCAACACCTTGTCGAGCTGCACGTCGAGGCACGCGAGGACGGAACACGCAGATACACCGAGTGTGAGGTAGCCGAACTGTTCGGAGTGGGCCGTGCCACTGTCTATCGCGCCGTCGAGCGTGCGCGATCGAGGCAGTGACGGGCCGCGCACTGTTAACTTCAAGCCCAATGCGTTAACATAGGGAACCAAAGAGGCCGGCACCTTGCGGTACCGGCCTCTCATCCCTGCTGAGGATCCCGACTGCGACTTACCTGGCCGCGGTGACGGGCGGTGCCCCCTTCCGACTGCGACTTACCTGGCCGCGGTTACGGAGGGGGCAAGTTCGTTAGGGCGTGTCAGCGGCCCCCTCGTCGCCTGCCTCGGTTTCATCGCGACGACGCTGTTCGCCCCGCTCGCGGTTGCTCGTGACGATCTGCGGTTTCTCGGTGGTGTCGATGACAGCCATGCCGTCCTCGAACTTCGCGACCCAGCGGCGGGCCTGCGTGGTGTCGAGGTCGATGAACTGCGTGAACGCCGAGCCCGCGAGGATCAGCGGCCCTTTCCCGGGAGTCGTCTGCCGAGGGGAGTAGGCGTTCGGTGCGGTCAGATCGGCGGGGCGGAGGGCGATGGCCTTGCGGTCTTCGTCCCACAGCAGCTCGATTGCCTCGGGGTTACCGAGGCGCTCGAACACCGGGCGACTGATCGAGAACAGTCCGCGCTTCTGCACGGTGATCGTCGGCACAGTCTTGGCCGGTGCGCTTGCCTTCTCAAAAACCTTGAAGCCCATTGCCGCTCCTCTCGCTCATCGTCCGGGTATCTCCCTGCGTCGATCGTACACCACATCGAGGCTTTCGTGTGGAAGTTCGGATGTGTGGGTGTGACACCCCCACACTCCTGTGGGGCCCTGGCGGATGCTGTGCGGTGGCACGTGGCCGCTGCGCCAGAGTGCGTACCTGTCCAAATGTGTACATCGGCAAATAAGTTTGACGGCGTCGTGGACAACAGTCACGTCGACGCGCACGACGGCATCGTGGGCAACGATCGTAACGACGCGACGTACAGCAACGGCGGGAAGGACGGCATATACCGCACGGCTACATCGGATGCGATGGCCGCGTTCGTTTCCGCAAAGCTTACGATCGCGCTCTACAAAATGTTGGGAAACTTAGAAACGTTAGGCGCGTCGCCGAAGTGGCCAGCTCACCGCGCTTCGGGTTCGCGTCCGCCAGATCACCCTCCCTGCGTCACAAGCAGACCGAGCGGGACACCTTGGGGTGTCCCGCTCGTTTGCGTCAGGGGGTTGCGTCTGGGCAACGTAAGGGTTGTTTGGGTCGACTTGAGGTCAGTTCGCCTCGGGGGCCGACCAGACGGGCTCTGCCAGGGCGTCACGGTCCCCGCGGCGCGCCGTCTCCAGGTCGGACAGGCGTTGGCTGATTTCGTCAGCGTCGGCGTCGGCCGGCGCGACGTACACCACGGGCGTGCTGCCGTTGCTGAGGACGAGCATCACCCGCTTCTCGGGCGTTGCCTCTGTCGGTTCGACGTACTCGAAGCGGACGACGTGATCGAGGTTGACCGTGACGAGTTCGGAGGTCTGGCCGTCGTAGTCGGCACACTTCTGGAACGAGACAAGCATGAACGACTCCTAGGTTGAGGCACGCAGGGCCCTCGAGGGTGATCCGGTCGACATCCTCGTCAACAATGCAGGCGGCTACGACCAGGTCGAGTGGAAGGACGCGGACCCTGAGATCTGGGCCCGGACCTACAACGTCAACGTGTTGTCGGGCGTCCGGATGATCCTCCGCCTCGTCTCTCCGATGCACCGTCGCGGGTGGGGCAGGGTCATCACCACCGGAGGTGGCCTCGCGCTGCAGCCGATGAACGTCCAGCCGCACTACAACGCAAGCCTCGCGGCTCGGCACAACCTCGCGGTGTCGCTCGCCCGCGAACTCAAGGGGACCGGTGTCACCTCGAACGTGGTCGCGCCAGGCGCGATCCTCACCGACGCCGTGCAGGAGTTGGTGACGTCGATCGCTCCCCGGCACGGCTGGGCCGGATCGTGGGAAGAGATCGAGGCAGCGGCCACTGAGGACTGGGTGCCGAACGACATCAACCGTTTCGGGCGAGCAGACGAGACTGCCGCAGCGGTCGCCTACATCGCCAGCGACCACGCTGCGTACATCTCGGGTGCGACGATCCGCGTCGACGGCGGCCTCATCCGAAGCGCGTTCTGACGCAGGTGGCGCGACCAGGACCGGTCACGAGGGGGTCGGCCCCATCGATGCCCAGCGCGACGTTGCACAGCGAGCGGGTGCCTCGTGCGGCGGCGCGTGGCCAGTCGGTCCGTCAGGGGTGCAGCGAGAGGTTCGTTCACCCGGGCGCCGCACCGGCCGCTGCCGCTGAGCAGCTGAACCCTGCAGCGACTCCCTACTGCGGCATGTCGACGAACCTCGAGAACATCCCGTGGAACGCCACCGTGATCGTGTCCGTCGGCCCGTTGCGGTGCTTCGCCACGATGAGGTCCGCCTCACCCTGCCGCGGGTTGTCCTTCTCGTACGCCGACTCACGGT
>Ga0308167_1003972_pt1 | contig 11183 bp, 10 predicted proteins | sample PhyCR1_2_FD_202138 | JGI IMG/M metagenome (GOLD analysis project Ga0308167, IMG submission 202138) | Phyllosphere microbial communities from UC Gill Tract Community Farm, Albany, California, United States - DLSLRC.R1 | ecosystem: Host-associated > Plants > Phyllosphere > Unclassified | place... | reverse complement strand
CCCGGTACCGTGTCCGAGCGGCCGAAGGATCATGTCTCGAAAACATGTGTGGGGGCAACTCCACCGTGGGTTCAAATCCCACCGGTACCGCCACAGGGTCATTTGCAGACCAACCCCGTTTTGGTTTGCAGGGCAGCCCGAACGCGAAGAACCCTCGGATTTTTCCGAGGGTTCTTCGTCGTTTTGGGGCTCGCGGCGGCCTGGTCTGGGCTTTGAGCGCCCTGGTTCAGCCGGATCTCTGAACACGGCGCCGGCAGCGCCCGCAGAGACCGCTTCTGAGTGTCGGGGAGTGTCCATCGCTTCTAACGGCGGGGGATGAGACCCGTAGCGGGATAGTCCGAGGCGGTCGCGTCTGCGTGGAAGCTTCGGCTTGCGGGGGTTCTCGGTCCCTGGCGGTAGCGGGTGATCTGCACCGCAAGGAACTGCAGGAACTGCCCCTGCTGCTCCAGCGGAAGCGTGTGCAGACCGGCGTCGCGGACCGGCGGCAGCAGTGGTGCGGCAGCACCCTCAATCGCGGACAGCCATGCCTCCCAGGCCACCGGGGAGCCGCCGTCGACGGTGTCGGGATTGATTCGGTAGAAGTCCGTTTCGACGAGGGCGTGCTCGGGTCGCAACGTGTACGTGTGTCGTTGCCGCAGGAGGTCAGTGACCTGCACAGTCCCGTCTACGGACCACTGATCGAGGAAGAACCGGGGCACCAGATGATGTCGGCGCGGTTCCTGCTTCGCCGCTGTCATCGCCGATGCGGCCCGAAGGATTTCCTGCAGCTGCGCCCGCTGCTGTTGCGTTCGCTGCGCACCACGTCGTCGTTTCACCAGGAAACTGTACGAAGGTGCGCTGACATTGCAAGAAAGCTCCGACGGTAGCGGGGAACCGTCGGAGCCGTGTCGATCATCGCACGGTCTACGCTGGTCGGAAGAACTCAACGGCAAGGCGGCCTATGACGACTCCCTCCTCGATTGAACACTTCGGTGAACCGCTCCGGGCTTCCCGCTTCGGGTTCCGCATGACCCGTGACATGTACGGTTTTCCGAACCGCTCGCCGCATCAGCGATTCCGCCGTGAGTTCCTTGGCGAAGACCTTTGGGCAGGGACCGCTTGGGCGTACCGTGACGCGTTGCACGGTGAGCATTCTGACCTCTACCTGCTGGTGCAACGCGACGACGCGCTCCGCAACTACGACTTATCAATGCGATACTTCGAGTCGCTCGACGGGGACGGCTTCGAGGATGCCCTTGCATATGTCCTCGCGAAAGTGAAGTCGTTGAAGCCGGTGGACCGGCTCGCCGATGTTGCGGGCGCCGACGGCGCCTACGTCATGGTCTTCCACGATTACAAGCAAATGTACATCGGGCAGTCGTCCGACATTCGAAAACGAATCCGGTCGCATTGGAGCGGCCGGAAAAGTTTCGACCGTCTGGTCTATGGCGACGTGTACCGGTCGATCCTGCCGGTGGACGAGTTCCGTGCTCTCGACAACACACGCATTTACGCTGCGCGCAGCCGCAATCGGTTCAGTCTCGAGGAGCGGGCAGAACGGGCAGCGCGGCCGCAGTACTGCTTGAACCGAATCGGCGGTGGGGAGCTGAGCCCGTTCATGCAGATGCTCGCCGTCGGTAGCCCGCGCGGCCGTGACCACGGCACGGTCCCGGAAGCCTCACGCGAGCAACGGGATCAAGCAGTGGTGGAGGTACGGAGCATCATCGGGCAGCATCATGCCCAGGGGAGATTGTTGGTTGAGGCGCTTACGCAGCTCGACATGCGCATCTTCCAGACGCGTCGCGTCGACGGGAGTTCCCGCCTGTGGTCGCGGCGGGATCTGATCAACTCCGCTGCCAGGCGCGGCGAGCTGAGCGTCCAGCTCTTCGCAGCGTTCCTGACCGCGATGGGGGAGACCATCGTCTGGCCCGACCGATGACCGTTAGCCCCAGTTGGAGGCGTCGTCACACGCGTCGCTTGCGGCAGCCGTCTCCGCCGCAGCGCCACCGCTTGCACGCACCATCAACGCGCGCCGCACGGCGTCCTGCCGGAAATCGGCTGGCAACCCTTGGGCTGCCCAGCGGTAGAACGGATGCTGGGCAAATCCGTGGTCGATGCGGTCGACCAGGTCGAGCAGGTGCACGACCTGGTCGTGGGTGAGCGCCGGCTGCAGAAGCATGTACTGATCCGTCAACGCGTCCGGGTTCACCGCCATTACTTGGTGACCGGGAGCCCACTCGACCATCACGCCATCCGCGAACCGTCCGCCCCCTCCGTGCAAGAGCGGGTTCCGAAACTCGTCGGCCAGTTCACCCAGGTCATCTTTCAGCTGCTTAGTCGCGGTGTCGTGCGGGGGCGGATAGGCGAAGTCGAACTGCACCGCCCATGGCGCCCGTAGCAGCGTTGTCAGCGAGAAACCTTCGTTGGTGGCTGCGGGTGAGAACGCGGTCAAGATGACGAGCAGATGCTGGACCCAAGCGAAGTAGCCAGCGACCAGCGCCGTCGCCCGGTACGCCTGATCTTGATCCTCGTACATCGGACGGAGGCTGTGCTGCACCAACCGCAACACGGCCGCCGACGCATCGCCGTCATGCTCTGTTGAGGGTTCAGCCTCGGTCGCAGCGGCGTCAGCGTCGGAGATAGTCCGCCGGTGGAAATCGACCATTCCGCGATACCGGGGGACCTGGTTCATGACGATCGCTTGCCCGCTTGCGATGCTCGGGTCGAGACGCGGCTTCACGGCACGAACATAGAACGACTTTGCCGCGCTGAGCAGCCGCTTCCCAATCGCTGCGGCGTCTTGGTCGTCATCGCGCCCCTCGACGGAACCGAACAGGTTGAGTCGTATCCCGGACTTGCTCCACCGCAGCTGGCATGACCGACCCGACAGGGAGAAGTGCAGCGACCAGCCGTACGGGCCGGACACTGGCTCGTCGAACGCCCCACCGGTGCGGAGCAGCAACGCAAACAGGGGCTCGTACGCCACGGCAGAAACCGGAAGCTTCAGAGTCGCAACCCGTTCGTGTTCGTCAGACGCTGCATCGGCGGCGCCGAAATCCCGCAACTGCCGGTGGAAGATCCCTACGACGACGTCTGCACCTGCCTGCGCCTGCTCCTCGTCCCCAACAGCCTCGTCCACAGCTGCCAAGTATTCCGCACTCACCACGGCAGGCCGCACCATCACGCGTGAGCGACGGAGGAGCCCGCTTCTCGCGCGCAAGCCGCAGGGGACTGCTGCCGTCCCGTACTGCGACATCGTTCTCACCGATGCTGCAGCCCGCGACGCCCTCACCCGCCGACACGTCCACGAGCGGTTGAAGATTCAGATGCCACGCCGTGCACAGAACCTCTCCAATTCTCTAGATCAGCTGCTTCACAGTGCCGCCTGACGCTCGTAGTGACTGCTGGCATCGCGCTCATCGTCTGGAATCATGTGTGATATGGGCGAGTCGTGGCTCGGCTTGCTGACTCAGAGGCGTCAGCGGTCGCCTCTACGCTTCGAGCCGTCGGAGAGATTGAAAGGAGGCCTCGAATGGGCGGACTGAGGACGTTTGAACCGGTGACGGTTCTCGACGCACTTGACAGGGCAATCGGAGATCGTCGAGGTGCCGATCTGCACAACCTCTCCCTAAGCGAACTCGACGACATCGGAGAGCTACTCGAGGAGTTTTGGTCATCTCAGTACCAGACGGTGCTGACCTCAACGCCGTCGCGGTCAGCGTTTGTTGGCGGCTGGATGGGCCCCTTTTTCAGCGAGCCGATGCTCCGCCGCGACCTCGCGGACGCGCTGCTCTACTACCCAAAAATCATGGTGCTGGACCCGCTCGCCGACTTCTTCAGCCGAGGCGAGGGCCTTCCCGAGCTATGGTCGGTTGGCTACGTCCGCCCAGACCGCGAGATCAACAGAGTCGCGTCTGGACCCGCGATGTGGCGGAACAACGGAACCTACGAGTCGCTTCGCACCGACCCGGAAGGCGCCGCGCGACGTTTCGCCAGTATCGTCGACAATCTCTACCTACTGGAACAGCCCATCCGCGCCGACGTGATCGATGTCCGCAGCCAATGGCCGATCATCAGAGAAAGATCCCGTCAGCTCGAGACTGCGCTCCGCTTCGATGTGCGTAATGCGGCACTTCAGGACTACCTCGCCGCTGCTGACGTCAGCGGCTTGCACGTCTGGGACAGCATCACGGGACTGCAAGTCAGCATGGACTTGCCAGTCGTGCGTCGGGACGCGCCGATGCAGGCCGCCCCGATGCTGTACTACCTTGCGAAGACCCTCGCGGTTGCTGATGCAGCCGACGCGCAATACGTTCCGACGAACGAGTCGTCGCTTGATTTGCTCCGAACCAAGTACAACGACGCCGTCACTCGTACTCATCCGGCTGCCATGCTGCGAGAGGTCGCACGCATCGCTGTCCCTGCGGCCGACGTCGCGCTGCGCGAGGTGGTCGCAATCCGCCAGTCCTCCGACAACTTCGAAGACTGGCGGCTCGGCCTGCAAGCTCTGCATCGTGCAACTGTCTCCGACGACGCTCAAACGCTCCGAGAGCGGGTTGAGGAGACGCTGCTGCCGAAAGTGCACAGCGTCGAGCGTGAACTTGGAAGCTCGTCGCTCGGGAGCTCGTTCCGGAAAGCCGGTGCCGACGTCGTCATCGACGGCGCGGTCGGAGCGGCCACAGGCGCTATCGCCGCGGGGAGCGTCGACCCAGGCGCCGCTGCGCTCCTCGGCGCCGGTGGGGCAGCCGCAGCAGGAGCGCTCAGATGGCTGCTTCGGCAGTACGCTCCCGCACCCATCGAAGGCGACCAAGCGGTCCTCGCAACCCTGATCAAGGCACAACAGAAAGCCGAGTGACCGTCGCCCGTCCGCGGTGGATTCAAATGTGCATGTGCCGCCCTTGACGTTGCTCCCGCGATGCCTCGCAGCGTCAGTTCGTAACCACGGGACAGCAACGAGTCGAGCTGGGAGATGGCGTGCTAGGTCACCCCATCGGACGGTCGAGAGCGATCGTCGGTTCCGGATGCTCCGTCTCCCAAGGCTCTTTGATACCTGGAAGCATCCGAATGACGATGTGTCGGGTGCCGGCTTCGCCGACGAGTTCGTCGGAGAGCGTCGCGAGCGCGTTTCGGTACTGCACCTCCACTGTGCCGACCGCTGCGGTTCGGGTCTTCACCGTCAGTAAGTGCTGCTCGGCGAGCTCGGCGACCTCAAGATGCTCGAATAGGAAACCGCGAACGCCGACGTTCACGAAGTCGCCGCGGATTCGGTCCGCGATTGTCTCCCAGAACGCGTTCCGGTCCACCACGCTCAGATCTTCCGTCTTTGCATCATCGACGAAGGTATCGGCGTGGCCGGCGAGGAACGGCAGCGGTTTCGCCAACGTCACCCACACCGACGGGAAGTACGGTGCGACGGCTCGCAGCGTCGCATCGTCACCGGCGGAGAGCGTGAACCCGAACTGCAGCTCCGGAAGCACGTCGATGAGGCGGAGGACATACGCAGTGTGGTGACGGTCCGCAGCGAAGCCGAGCTGCGCGACCGGGACCGCGTGGGCGAAGATACTGACGAACAGTCGCGACACGGCGTCGGCGTCGAGGTCTGCCGCCGGCCGGAGTGTGATCTGTCCGTCGATAACGGCGCAGAACGGCTCCATCCCGAGTTCTTCGGCGGCCGTGCCGGGTTCGACTGACTGCCCGGCAAACATCCGATTCATCAGCCGCAGGCGTTCCAGGTGAGTTTCAGCGTCGCGTTCGGCGACGTCTGCGTCGGTGAGGAGCGCGCCGGAGACCGCTGCGGTCAACGCCGGGTTGAGGTCCTCCACGACCTCCTGGGGGAGTGCCCCTCCGTGCCCGTCGGTGATGGAGTACTCCCCGACGGTGGACTGCCAGGTGATTAGCCAGTAGTAGGCGCCGCCGTAGTAGGCCAGTTCCGTGGTCGTCGCTACTCGGTTGTAGCGCTCCTCCGCCGTCGCCTGCACAGTTGCGGCGTCGCCGACTTCACCGGTGCCTCGGGCGTTCTCCTCGAGATGCCGACCGGTGATGATGAACACCGAGGTGTCGGCTTTCCGCAGATCGCGGAAGCTGCCCTCGACGTTGCCATTCACGCCGTTAAGTGCGATGAGCACGCCGACGGTGCTGGCGTCCGACGCGCGGGCGATGAAGAGCTTCCCGAGGAACCGCTGCCACGCGGGTGTGCCGACCGGGTCACGGTACGCCTTCGCTTCGCAGACCACAGGGGTGCGCTGCACAGCACCGAAGACGGGTGAGGCGCGGACCGCAACGACGTCGAGTTCGTTGCCGCCCGCTTCGATGAGGTTGCTAGTGACGTCTTCGTAGCCTTGTTCGGTGAGGGTGGTGGCGACGACCGCCTCAAGCTGCGCGCCTTTGTCGTCAGCGGTATTCCCGAGCACGATCATCCCGACTACCTTCCCGTAGAGTCCGGGATCACTTCATCACATCCGAGGCAGCCGAGGCGCACACAGGCGAGTTCAGGCGCCAGCCGCTCCGGTCGACGCCGCGGCGCTCCAACGCGGACAGGCGTGGGCGGCTCGGTTCCGCGTCCAGGCGGCAGCCTCGGCAAACATGCTCCGATCGAAGCTCGTTCGCCAGGGTCAGCTCACGGCGGTTCCGTGGGCGTACTGATCGGAACGCGGCGCAACAGCTGGGACGATGCCCGGTGGTCATCTGCCGTTTTCGGCTGTTGTCCTCGACGCTAACGCCTTCGTCACGAGTGTTCGGGTGAGGATGAACCGCCACAACGGCAGCTGCGTCGAGTCGTAGCCGTAGGGAAGTAGCACGGCCAGCGTCCCCGGGGCGAGTAGCGGGTCCAGGGCTGTGATGCCGTGCGGGCCGCGAGTACCCGAATCGAAGTACCGTGCGTACATCGACGACAGTGCGCCGACCACGTCGAAGCCCTCGCCCGACGGTTCAATCGGGGCCGTGGTCACGGTAACGCCGGTCATCATGTCGTCGACGATCGTCGGAGACTCCACCATGTCCCATCCGCCGAACAGCATCATGAACGTCATCGGACAGTGCTCTACCGGCTCGGTGATTTGGCGCTCCCCGGCGACGTACTCGACCGCGCTCCTAGGCGGCACGGACGCATCGCGGTAAGCAGCGACGGTCACCGGGGTCGGAAAGGTCACACGAAGCCGCAACGGAGCGACGGTGCCGAGGGTCGTCGACGCGCTCCGCGGGATGCAATCGAATAGTGATGACTGAGGGTTGTGAAGATTGTCGGCATTCCAGGTACGACCAAGGCGAGCCGAGTTGGGTTGCTTCACTCCGGATCCGCAACTCAATCTCAGTATCGTGTGGAAGGCGGCCGAGGCGAGTTGCAGCGAAGTAGGTCCTGCCGAGTCAAGTCGCCGATCCTGGCGGGGGCGCCGCGACAAGCTGATTGAAGAACGGTGTGAGCACTAGGCGCAACACCAGCCACCACGCGTACACCGACAGGACAGTGCCAGCGGTCGCGTCATCGACCAGACCGTGAGCGACATCGTGGCGCAGGTTCGCGCCGAACCGTCCCGCGAACAGACCCTCCAACTCGTATACGACACGGTCGCCGAAAACCTCGGCGGTCTCAGCCTTGCTCAGTAGCGCTGGCAGGCTGAGTTCCTGCTCTCGGCCGTCCGGCTTCAACTCCGTGGTCGGTACATCGGCGCTTTTCAGGTGGTAGCGGACGATCGCCTCCAACCGTGGCACCAGCAGGTGCACGGCAACACCCACGTCGAGATTCCATCCAGCGTGCAGACCCGCAGCGACCAGCTGTTCCTGGCCGGGTGGGACCACAGCAGACGCGAGCGCGATGCGATGGAAGTCGGGCAGTGACAGAGAATGCTCCTGCCGCAGCTGGTGCAGCGCCGGCAGAATCATCCCGAGGGTGTAGAGATGCCGACGCAGTTGCCCGTCCTGCCCCATCTGCCGGTCAACTGCATCCTCCGTGGATGACTTGTCCGCGACGCGGCCATCACGAGTGAATGTGGTCGTGGAGAACAGGCTTGAGAAGGAGCCTGCCACGACTCCTTGCGCTTGGGCACGATCGGTTGCCTCATCGGCGAGCGGGAACATGTACCCGAACTGCGCGAGCGCCTCGAGCGCCTCCAAATCAGACACGCGTGCTTTCGCTTCCGCTGCCGCTTCACTGAGGTCGACCGGGTCCGACTCGACTGCCGACATCTCATCCATCGCCGCTTCGTTCAAGTCGCCCATTTTCCGGCGTAGATCCACAATCCGATTTTCAGCATCGACGCGACGACGATGACGTCGTGGAATGGATCGCAACGTCTGGATCGCGTTCTCAACAAACGACGCGGCGACAAATGCGCTACCGGTGATCCCATCGAAACGGGAGTCGGCCTCCAGCGCCCACAAGTTGGCGATACGGGATGTGATGTCGTGACGGGCGGGATCTTCCGCCGGCAACCACGCCCGGAGCTCCGACGACACGTCCCGAGCAAGCGGGAAGTCCTCCTCGTGTTCTGCCGACGCGGACGCTGCCGTCAGCGCTTCGATCGCTTCTGTCCGCAGCGCCTGATCGACGGTACCGGCGCGGAGGAGACTGCTTGCGCCGATCAGTTGGCGGGGCGTGCCGGCTTCGTTGAGGGCAGCCCGCAGAACCGTCTGAACTCGGTCCTCGCGTGCGCTGTCGTCGGTGCCTCGGAATCGGGAAGCGAGTTCCTGCGCCCGGCGCAGGTACGTCGCCGCGTCATGCCATTCGGTCGTCTCCGCCAATCGGATGTACGCATCGACGGCGCGGTGCGCCTGCATGACGCGTTCTGCTCCCCGGACTTGCTCCCACAACACATCCGCGACGCGCGCCTCCACGGCCGCATTTGCGGAACGGACCGTCCGCAGGAGAGCGATGTCGTCGTCCGTGAGACGACTCGGCGACAACGTAGCGGACCCGTCCGTGAACGTCGCGAACGGAAGGAACCGTTCACCGTCGCCACCGGCGGCAAACATCATCTGCATCACGTCTGCGAGCAACAGCACCAACCGATCCTCATCAGCGGTGTCTCGCAGCAGCATCGCGATGTCGTGGTAGTCGCTCGTGTCAGCGACGACAGCATCGATCCGGTCGGTATGGTCCTCAGTCACTCTCCGACCCTACGAAGAGGCGCCGACAGCGACGTGGCAAGCCGTCGCGCCTGGAAGGAGCGGGTGTCGACTCCGGCGAGATGCTGTTGGCGATGATGCGGACCATTTGGCGAGGCCACGCCGCCCGCCACGGTGGACAGGCCGATTACCAGCCGAGTTCGCAGTCACACGCGGAGTCAGCCGTGCTTCTAGCCACCGTCCTCATACAACTGATCACCAGCGGCAAGGTCATCCAGCGCGACGCGCGACGTTCAGACCGGCCGCGATGCATCGGGCGTGACAGAGGTGACGAGCCGAACCGCACCCGGGACTTGGTCAGTCATCGGGGAAGTGGCCGTGCGCCCGACCACTCGACCCGTACTGACGGCACGACCGCCTCCCGTTATCGTTCCGCGAGGTTCGCAGGGGATTCTGGCGGATCGCTAGACCATGATGGGGCTGTGTCTTGGCTCGGTTTTATTGACTCTTTGGTGCGCTCACTCGCGTGGCCCGCTGTTGTCCTCACCGCTGCTCTGCTGTTCCGGACTGAGGTTGCGGGTCTTGTCGCCCGGTTGACGCACCTGAAAGTACCTGGTGGTGAGGCGACGTTCGGCGAGAAACTGGCAAAGGCCGAGCGGACATTCGAGAAGTTTCGGGCATCGGTGACGGGTGCTGAAGCTGCGTCCGGTCAACCGGGTGTGGAGGAGCCTGGCGGGACGGGCAGCGCTGATTTCGGGCCACTGGAGCCTTCGGCGCTGGTGTTGAGCTCCTGGGAGCACCTGGCGGAGGACATCATCGATCTCGCGCATGTGGCCGTTCCCGGAGTGCGCACGACAAACGCCGCATCTGCAGCGGTGGCTCTTGAACGCGCTGGCACCGTCAACGACCTCTTCGTCGAGACGGTGAATGAACTCCGCCAACTTCGAAACGCAGTTGCTCACGCTAGGGAGACCCCGACCCCGGGCTCGGCGATAGCGTACGCAGAACAGGCCCGCGAGCTGCGGGTGGCCTGCAGAGCGCTCGCGCAGTTGCATAACCGTCGCAGCGAAGCAGCGTCTTGACTCGAAAGCTTGGGTGCATCCAACGTCGCTTCCCCCGTTCACATGTCAGAGTCGATGTGTGGACCTTGACACGCTGCGGACGCTGCCAGCCTCTGACCAGCGGCTGTTCCTGCTCGGACGGGTGACCGCGGAGACGACGAGCCTGGACGCGGCTCTCCGCTTCGTGCACGCTGCTCTGCGCGGGCGTCACGAGGTCGATGCGTTCCTCGACGCGCCGCGGTACATCACGACCATCGTCAAGGAGTGCAAAGCGCTCCTCGCTCAGCATGACGGCATCGACGACGCCGGCCGGCGAGCAGTGAAAGCGACGCTCACCGCCGCGAACAAGCTGTACGCGACGAGGAACCGGTTCGTCCACGACATGCTCCGCGCTGACCTCCTCAGCGACGATGGGAACTAGCAGGGCTTGAGCGTCAATCTGACAGCGAGCAGAACATCACAGCGACCACACTCGACGGTATGGTCCAACTAGTCGAGGACCTCGTGGGTGTCACATGGCGGCTCCGAGGAGCGGCGTTCTACATCCTCAACGGCTCCTGGAGCGGACTCGCGACCGGGGCCGTCGAAGGGTAATGGGACGGCAGCGCCGACTACGTCAGCTGAGGCCTGCTGACCCTGCCTGGCTTTCATCGAACGCCCAAGATTGAAAGCGATACATGGTCCGACTGGCCACCGCATCGTTCGCTGACATACCGCTGCGGGTCGAGAAACTCGCGGACCTGAAGCTGGACCAGTAGACGCTTTCGCGCCATCCAACTTTGACGTCCCCTTCGGCTACGTGCTGCGGGTCCGCCCCAGGCCAGAGCTGACAAGGGCCTATTCGCACCGCACCACGGGCAGGACGCGTTCCTTCCGCGCCCCGCGAGCCTTCGAGATTCGAAAGGTCGCCACTGTTCGAGTCCTGCCGACTCCGCTTTCCTCGCCGATATGGTGCTTCGTGTTGTCGATCGCGCACCCCGATCAAGAGTCGTGGTGTGAGTCACCTACCTCTGACGAGGTCACGATCCTCGTCTCCGGCCTGCCTGAGGGTTTCGACGAGGCGTCGCTCGTCGCCGTCGGCTA
>Ga0308167_1003966_pt1 | contig 11207 bp, 10 predicted proteins | sample PhyCR1_2_FD_202138 | JGI IMG/M metagenome (GOLD analysis project Ga0308167, IMG submission 202138) | Phyllosphere microbial communities from UC Gill Tract Community Farm, Albany, California, United States - DLSLRC.R1 | ecosystem: Host-associated > Plants > Phyllosphere > Unclassified | place... | reverse complement strand
TAGCCGCGCAGCGACAACCGCCGGAGCTGGCCAGCGATGCCGATAAGCAGGCCTACGCCGCCGGGGTTTCGCTGGGGCGTGACATTCTGCATTTACAGGAAGAGAACCGCCGCTTGGGAATTGAAGCCGATCGCCCGCGCTTGCTGGCGGGCATTGCCGATACGCTGGCGGGGCAGCAACGGTTGGATGATGCCGCCATCGACAGCGCGCTAAAAGCCGCAGACGCTGCCTTGCAGCAGGCCCAACAGCAGCGACAGCAGGCGATACGGGGGGAGGGTAAAACCTACCTCGCCGATTTCGCCAAGCAGCCTGGCGTGCAAAAAGATGCGCTCGGTTTTTATTACCGTGTGGACTATGCCGGCAGCGGGCAGATAAACGCCAATGACAACGTCGATATCGTGGTACGCGAGAGCCTGCCCGATGGGCAAGTGATCAAGGATATGGACTTGGCCGGCACCACTATCTCTTTGCCTTTGTCGCAATATCCACCGCTGTTTCGCGCCGCCATCGGCAAATTGAACAAGCATGGGTCCATGACGCTGGTGGTGCCGCCAGTTCTGGCATACGGCGACAAAGGAAGCCCGCCCGCAATCCCCCCGGGCGCCACGATGATTTACACCTTGCGCGTGGCCGACGTGCTGCCGCAGGACAGGAGCAGGCAAAAGTAACCCAAGGAGTACGCGATGGCCAAGGCGCCGATAACATATGAAATCAGGAAGTCACATATGCTAAACGTGTTACGAAAACTCTGTATGGAGCGCGCGTCGGGGGCAGGGGAACATCACCCTCCGGCACCGGAACACTGGCCTAAAACCAGGGAGCTGGCGGACAAATGCGGCGAAAATATTTACACCACGCGCACGCTGTTATTGGCATTGGAAAAAGAGGGTAAAGTTCGTTGTACTCATCGCAGCATCAATAATTCGTTACGCTGGTATATTTGTGCATCACCCAAAAAAATGTAATTCCTTTCCTGTTTCGTCATTTTGACTACCCTTCACAGCGGATCAACACAGGGCTGACGGAGCGAAAAGCGCCTCAGCCCGACTCCTTTGTTACGACTAATGACCAGCCATTGGCAGTGCAATTTTTGAGGCCGTATACTGAGGGCCTGGGTGAAAATATTTTCATGAGGGATGCGTGCATATAATGAAGGAAAGCAAAGAAATACTGTTATTGGATGATATTCATTATCAAATAGACGAGCAGGTTATTTTAGATTCCGTGTCTTTCGGTCTGAATCAGGGCGAATTTAAACTGATTACCGGCCCGTCTGGCTGCGGAAAAAGCACCCTGCTAAAAATCGTATCTTCCTTGATCGACCCGACCCGTGGAAAAATTATTTTTTCCGGTAAGGCCATTACCGATATACCGCCGGAAGAGTACCGTCAACAGGTGTCGTACTGTTTTCAAACCCCTTCGCTGTTTGGCGACAGCGTGTATGACAATATCGCGTTGCCCTACCAGATTCGCAAACAAAAACCGGACAGGAAAAAGATGCAGGCCGACCTGGTGCGCTTTGGGCTAGCGGAAAATATGCTGGATAAAAGCGTTAACGAATTATCGGGCGGCGAGAAGCAGCGAATTTCGTTGATCCGTAACCTGCAGTTTATGCCCAAGGTTCTGTTATTGGATGAGATCACCAGTGCGCTGGATGAAGATAATAAACGCAACGTTAATGAAATTATTCATCAACTGGTCGCGCAGCATGGCGTCGCGGTGTTGTGGGTTACGCATGATAAAGATGAAATCAAACATGCGGATGATGTGATTACTTTGAGTGCGCATGGCGCTCGGGCGCAGGAGACGACCAATGAACCAGCATAACATCAGCAATGAATCTTTGGCTTTGTCGATGGTATTGGTGATTATTGCTATTTTAATCAGCCATAAAGAAAAGCTGGCGCTGGAAAAAGACATTATCTGGAGTATTTGCCGGGCGGTGGTGCAGTTGATCATTGTCGGCTACGTGCTGAAATACATTTTTGATGTAAATAACGCCATTCTGACGGTGCTGATGGTGCTGTTTATCTGCTTTAACGCCGCCTACAACGCGCAAAAGCGCAGTAAATATATCGATCATGCATTTATGACGTCGTTTATTGCCATAACCACCGGCGCGGTATTAACGTTGGCGGTGCTGGTACTGACCGGTTCGATTGAGTTTACCCCAATGCAGGTGATCCCGATTTCCGGCATGGTGGCCGGCAATGCGATGGTGGCAGTTGGCCTGTGCTACAACAACCTGGGGCAGCGTTTCAAAAGCGATCAGCAGAAGATTCAGGAGATGCTGAGCCTGGGCGCCTCGCCGAAGTTCGCTTCGGCGGCGCTGATCCGTGACAGTATCCGTGCTTCGTTGATCCCTACGGTGGACTCTGCCAAAACCGTGGGGTTGGTCAGCCTGCCGGGCATGATGTCGGGTCTGATCTTCGCCGGTATCGATCCGGTCAAGGCGATTAAGTACCAGATTATGGTGACTTTCATGCTGTTGTCGACCGCCAGTCTGTCGACCATCATCGCCTGCTACCTGGCCTACCGGAAATTCTACAACGAGCGCCATCAGCTGGTGGTCAGCACGTTGAAATAATCTGGAGAAAATAAGGGTAGGGGCGCCCGGTTAAATCAGGGGCGAGCATGCTCGCCCCTTTGCAGCCGCTACCCTTGCAGCAGAGCGATGCTCTGACGGATTTCACGTTCTATATCCGCTGCCGTCCAGCTGTCCAGTTGCGACGAAAACGGCTCGAAGGCGTAAATGCCGGTGTAGCCCAGGCGCTCCAGATCCTGCACCTGCTTTTTGCTCTCCAGCCGATCTTTGTCACTCAGCATGATGCGTTCTTCGTCGCTTAATGCGCTTTTAGCACGCAGATCTTCCACCCCGGAAAGGTGCACCAGCCCAATGCCGTCGATCTGAATTTGCGCATCAAATTCAGGCTGCGTGACGTCGCTTAAATAGTGGTGGAAGGTATCCAGCACGATTTTGTACGGCGCGCCAGAATCCCGGATCAGGGACTGCGTCAGCAGCGATGAGCGCAGTGAGCTGATACCGAACCCCAACGGCTCCACATAGCCCTGTACACCGTATTGCCTGAACAGCGGAGCCAGCAGCTTAAGGGCCGCCAGCGTGTCGGTTTTTTTCTGCTCTTCGCTGCGGTTATCGCCCGCGCTGCAATGCGGGCACAGTACCAGCGCCTTGCTGCGGATTGCCTGAGCTTGTGACAACAGCGCCTCGGCGTTTTTCAGCAACGCGGCTTGATCGTCCAGCAGGTTAAACATGCCGAGCGCGTTAATGGTGACGATTTCGATACCGTATTTTTCTGCCAACGCATTTAATTGATCGTTGCTCAGGTTATCGGTCACCTTGCCGCTCGGCATATCGTTGCGCAGCTCTACTTTGTTGAGCCCGCACTTTTTCACCAGGCTGAAAAACTGTTCCAAATCGAGGTTTGGCGCGATCTTGCGGTTGATGCAAAAACGGTCTGGCGCAATGGTCATGATGCATTACTCCTGAATGAGTTGATAAAGCCTGATATTTGCCGACCTACAGCGGCGTGCGTTGTATTTCGGGTTGAGGTTGGCGATAGCGTTTTGCCATGACCACGTCCTCCATTTTTTCCAGCGATACCCCTCGCGTTTCAGGAATATAGCGGCCGATAAACCAGTAACTGAACAGGCAGCAGACGGCGAACACCCACATCGGGAAGGCACCGTGGAAGCTTGAGAACAGATAAGGGTTATCGTTGATCATCGGGAAGGTCTGAGACACGACAAAGTTGGCCAGCCACATGCAGCCGACGGCGATGCTCATGCCCTGAGAGCGCATGCGATTGGGGAAGATTTCTGACACCAGGACCCAGGCGCCCACGCCCCACGAGAGCGCATAGAACACCATAAAGAACAGCATGCCAAACAGCGCGAAGTAGCCGGTGGCCTCGGTATAGAGCGCATAGGAGGTGATCAGCAGGCCGGCGATGACGCCCAGCGTACCCCAACGCATCAGCGGGATGCGGCCCATGCGATCCATCAACATGGCACCGATGACGGAACCGACCAGCTGCATCACGCCGATCCAGATGGTTTGGAACAGCGCTTCCTGCGCGTTTACGGTGACGGTTTTCAGCACCACCGGCGCGTAATACATCATTACGTTAACCCCGGTGACCTGCTGCAGCATGGCGATCATGCAGCCAACGAACAGAATGAAGCGTACCCGTTTATCGGCATAGCTGAGTTTTTTCTGGCTGGCTTGTTGATCCTGTTTTATCGAGTCTTTGATTTCCTGCAGCACTTTTTTCGCATGTTCGGCGTTGGACACTTTGGTCAGCATCGCCAGCGCCTGATCGTCCCGGCCGACCATCACGCTCCAGCGTGGCGACTCTGGAATGATAAATACCAAAATGCAAAACAGGATGCAGGGCAGCACGCCGGAGGCGAACATCCAGCGCCAGCCCATCTCCACCAGCCAGGCTTCACTGGCGATGCTGGCGATTTTGAAGTTAACGTAGAAGATCACGATTTGGCCGAACACAATGGCGAATTGCTGCATGCTGAGCGCACGGCCGCGCATGTCTTTGGGTGAGACTTCCGACATGTACATCGGCGAAACGGTCGCGGCGATACCCACCGCCAAACCGCCGATAATGCGGTAAATCACAAACCAGGTGAAAGTTGGCGCCAGTGAAGAACCCACCGCCGAAATGGTGAACAGCACTGCCGCCAGCATCAGGGCCTTCTTACGACCGTATCGCCCGGCCAGTGGCCCGGCGGCAAAGGCACCGACCACGCAGCCGATCACCACGTTGGAAACGGCCCAGCCGGTTTCGGCGGGGCTGAGATTAAAATAGGTTTTCAGGGATTCGATCGCGCCGGAGATTACGGCGGTGTCGTAGCCGAACAAAATGCCGCCAAGTGCCGCAATGCCGCATATTCGCAGTATGTACCCGGTATTATGCTTACGCTGAGATGACATGTGTTGCTCCGATTTTTTTCCTGGCTTCCACCCGCGCTGTTGGTTGTAGGGAAGAGGAGGCGGAAGGGGTTGGACCCTGCCTGTCATTAAGGCGGTGATAGTCGAATTAACGCTTCGGTAAACAAGAACATTTATTTCATAATTAGTGAATAATGAAATATTGATTTTTAGATCCAGTTCAAAAAAAACCGCAAATGCCCCTCAAGCGTTACCGCGCGATCCTTTAGCGTCTGGCCGGGTCGTCTTTCCCCGTGGGCTGCCTGTTTCTGTATAAAAGTCAGGGCTAATTCCCTGCCGTTGGCGCGTGAACACAGGGACCGCTTTTTTTCCTGCATGTAATGGCCTTGCACGGTGATGTGGCAAAACTGCGACCTTCCGCACTAAAAACAAATTTTCTAAAATAATTTATTTGAAACTTTTTTTTCAATGAAATAGAGTTTGCTTCATCCGGTCAGGATTTAGCCTGCTTGCGGGCAGTCTCCGGCAAGCGGTGTGATGAAAACGCTACGGCCGCAGACGGTCAGGCGACAGCGGACTTAAAAGAGGGTGAGACATGAAAACCGTGGGTAACTTTATTGGCGGGCAGGTGTGCCTGAGCAGCAGCAATCAAACCGTCGACGTGCATAATCCGGCTTCCGGGCAGGTTGAACGCCGCGTGACGCAGAGCACTGCCGCCGAGGTGAAGCAGGCCATTGACGTGGCCCACCAGGCATTTGCCGACTGGTCGCGCACCACACCGCTGCGCCGTGCGCGCATCATGTTCAATTTTAAGGCGCTGCTGGAACAGCATCGCGACGAGCTGGCGGCGCTGATTGTCAGCGAGCATGGCAAGGTGTATTCCGATGCGCTGGGCGAACTGACCCGCGGCATCGAAGTGGTGGAATTTGCCTGCGGCATTCCACATCTGATCAAGGGCGAATATTCTGCGGACGTCGGCAGCGGCGTTGACAGCTTCTCGCTGATGCAGCCATTGGGCGTGGTCGCGGGTATCACCCCCTTCAACTTCCCGGCGATGGTGCCGATGTGGATGTTCCCTATCGCGCTGGCCTGCGGCAATACCTTTGTGCTCAAGCCCCCGGCGCTGGTGCCTTCGGCCTCGGTTCGCATGGCCGAACTGCTGAAAGAAGCCGGGCTGCCGGACGGCGTATTCAACGTGGTGCATTGCGCAAACGAAGAAGCCGCGCAGCTGTGCACCGATCCCCACATTCAGGCGGTGAGCTTTGTCGGCTCCTCTGCGGTGGCTGAACATATCTATACTACCGCCAGTGCCCACGGCAAGCGGGTGCAGGCCTTCGGCGCGGCGAAAAACCAGGCCATCATCATGCCTGACGCCGATCTGGACGCGACGGTCAATGCCCTGATGGGCGGCGCATTCGGCTCGGCCGGCGAGCGTTGCATGGCGTTGCCGGTGGCGGTGGTCGTCGGCGACGACACGGCCGATAAACTGATTGCCAGACTGAAGCCGCTGATCGCTCAGCTGCGCGTTGGTCCAGGGCTTAAACAGGGTGGCGAAGAAAACGAGATGGGGCCGCTGGTATCCTCGGCGCACCAGAAGAAAGTCCTGGGTTATATCGATCTGGGCGTGGAAGAGGGCGCTACCCTGGTGGCCGATGGCCGCAACTATCAGGTGGCGGGTTACCCGGACGGCTACTACGTTGGCGGTACCCTGTTTGACCACGTTACGCCGGAAATGCGTATCTATCGCGAAGAGATCTTCGGGCCGGTGTTGGGCATTGTTCGCGTGCCGGACTACCAGACCGCCATCGATACGGTGAATAGCCATGAATTTGGTAACGGCAGCGCTATCTTTACCAGTAACGGTCACTACGCGCGCCAGTTCGTGCAGGAAGTGCAGGCCGGCATGGTGGGAGTCAACGTCCCGGTGCCTGTCCCGATGGCGTTCCACAGCTTTGGTGGCTGGAAGCGCTCGGTATTCGGTGCATTAAACGTTCACGGTACCGACGGCGTGCGTTTCTACACCCGGATGAAAACCGCCACCGCCCGCTGGCCAACCGGGCAGCAAACGGTGTCTGAATACAGTATGCCGACGCTGGGTTAAGGCACTATACCCGTCGTCTTTCAAGCCGCATCTGTGTTGGCTGCGTGTATTTGGCCCAGTCACCCTGTAGGGGGCGAATAAATTCGCCCCGATTAATGCAGGCGCGGCATGCAGCGCCCCTACGATGATGCAACGCCAATTATTTGGGGTCTATTCATACTTAATTGGGAGAATTACCATGTCTTCATTGCTCGCCAAATGTCAGCAGCCAAATGCCGAGGGGCGCATCCAGCACGTCACCCCGGAGAATGCCGACTGGCGCTTTGTCGGGTTTGACGTCTATCGTCTCGAAGCCGGTCAGTCGCTGCAGTTGGAAAGCGGCGACAAAGAACTGTGCCTGGTGCTGGTCGCCGGTATCGCTTCTGTCGCTACCCTGCGAGCGGAATACCCGAGCATCGGTAAACGGATGAGCCCGTTTGAGCGCACCCCGCCTTATGCGGTGTATGTGCCGCATCACGATCGAATTGAAGTGCGCGCGGAAAGTGCGTTGGAGTTGGCGGTTTGCAGCGCGCCGGGCCACGGGCACCTGCCATCGCGGCTGATCACTCCGGCAGACGTGGGCGTAGAGCGGCGCGGTAAAGGGCGCAACCAGCGTCTGGTACACAATATCTTGCCGGACAGCGCGCCGGCCGACAGCCTGTTGGTGGTGGAAGTGTACACGGATGAGGGCAATACCAGCTCTTACCCTAGCCACAAACACGATCAGGAAGATTCGCCGGATGAAACCTATCTGGAAGAGACTTACTATCACCGGATCCAGCCGGAACAGGGCTTTTGCATGCAACGGGTCTATACCGACGACAGGTCGCTGGACGAGTGCATGGCGGTCTATAACCGCGACGTGGTCAAGGTGCCGCGCGGCTACCACCCGGTGGCAACGCTGGCCGGCTACGACAACTACTATCTCAACGTGATGGCCGGGCCGGTGCGCCTGTGGAAATTCACCTGGGAAAAAGACCACGCCTGGATTAATAGCGACGGATACCCAGCGGCGAAATAATTCGCATCAGGCCCGGCTAGCCGGGCCTTGTTGATCCTGCACGTATTACTCTTCTTTGGCGTTATTCAGCGCCAGCGAGACCGCCAGGGTTTGCGCCAGACACATAGAGGCGACCTGGGAGCGGAAACCGTCCACCTGCGCTTCGCGCACCACAAAGCACACGTCGCTGAAGGCGGCCAGCGGGCTGACCTGGCTGTCGGTAATGGCAATCTGCTGTGCGCCACGCTTGGCGCCCAACTCCACCAGCTCCAACGCTTCCTGCGCATACGGCGAATAGCTGATGGCGATCACAACGTCATTGGGTTTCACCATGCTGAGTTGCTCGGTAAACATGCCGCCCAAACCGTCGATCAGAAAGGCTCGGCGCTCCAGATGACGCAAGGCATAGGTGAGGTACGAGGCGACGCTGAATGAGCGACGCAGACCGATCACGTAGATATTCTCGGCGTTGTTCAGCAACTCAACCGCGCGATCCAACTGCTCGGGGCTGGTTTGCATCGCCAGCTGTTGCAGGGCCTGAGCATTGACCATGGTGAAAACGTTAAGAATTTCCGCCGGCTTTTCCGGCGCAACGTTATCGTCGGTAGAGGTCTGGCGAAACAGGCGAGCGCGTTCGGTGTAGTTGACCGTTTCTTCCATCAGGTGCTGGCGAAAAACCTGTTTCATTTCGTTGAAACCGCTGAAGCCAAACGCGTTGGCAAAGCGGATCAGGGTCGACGGCGGGACGCTGGCCTGTGCGGCGATGGAGGCGACGGTATCGAAAGCAATGCTGTTACTGTTATCCAAAATGTAACGCGCCACCTGTTTCAAACGCTTGCTCAGCGTTTCATAACGGTGGCGGATCTCGTCCTGTAACAGCGAAAGTTGAGTTGGGTTGTTCATCCATTCGGCTCGCAGTGTGGGCTAAGGCGTATTGGCCTGACGCCTGAATTATTGACAGCTCATTCTAACAGATGGAGCGGAAGTTTCATTTCACCAAAAAGCGATTTATTCGATTGCAAGTTGCGTTACTTCACAGAAAACCGGCAAAAAAATCCCCTTAAAGCGGCGAAAATCGTTTAAGGGGAGGGTTTGTCGATTAAGACGAGTGAGAGGTTGGGCGGTATTGGCGCCAGAAGCCAATCAGCGTCAGGTATTTTTGTTTCACCTGCTCGATTAAGCCGGCGTCATCCAGTTCGCCCTGCAACCAGCGGCGTGAAGGCTGGCCGAAGATGGTGCGGCCGACGGCAAAACCTTTTACCCAACGGGCGTCTGCCGCCGCGGCGAAACCGGCCTTCAGCGTTTCTTCCGGTGAGTCCAGCCCCAGTATCAATACGCCACGGCAGAATGGATCGTTCGCCTCTATCAAAGCCCCCACCCGCTGCCAATTTTCTGCGCTCAGCGGCGGCAATTTCCACCAGTCGGGCTTGATGCCCAGCGTGTAAAAATATTGCAACATCTCCAGATAGTAGCTTTCGGCCTTGTCGGCGTTGCTTTCCGGCAGGATAACCTCCAGCAACAGTTCGTGGCCGGACTTGCAGCAACCGCGATACACGTCGCCAATCAGTTCATCCTGCTCGCGACGCAGCTCGGCGGCGTCATGCGGATGGTAAAACACCAGGCACTTCACCACGTGCTCCTGCGGCCAGTCGATCAGCTGCGAGCCAATATTGCCGTGCTCCAGTCGTAGCGGGCGTGAACTGGGCAGCTCGATCGGTCGGCCAATCCACCAGCCCTGGCCGGTGATGCTGTTCAGCGCCGCCTGCCCATAGGTGGTATCGGCCAGAATGCCGCTGTTGCCCTGCAACCCGGCAACCTCGGCGGCCTGTTGCGCCGCGGTCAGCAGCAGGGTTTTCAGTTTGGGAATGCGTTCCTCGCTGACGTTGGCTTCTCGCGCCATATCCGCCAGCTGTTTGCGGTGGTCGAAAGCGAACACGCACAGCTCCGGCCACTGCTGTTTGCGGGTAGTGACCCGGTGCAGATGGTTAAGCCGCGCATCGCGATCCGGACGTTTCACTTCCTGTTCGCGCTGCAGGTAGTCATCCAGTTCCTGCTTGGTTGGCATCGCCGGCGCACAGCCGTGACGCGAAACCACCAGTGCGCCGCAGGCATTGGCATAGCGGCAAGCCTGATCCCAACCTTCATCGTTCAGGTAACCGCGCAGCAGGCCGGACATAAAGGCATCGCCCGCACCCAGTACGTTCAGTACCTCAACCCTTACGCCGGAGTGCAGTTTGACCTGTTGCCAGCTTGTCGGGATCTCCGCTTCAAATACCGAACAGCCCTGGGCGCCGCGTTTGCAAACCAGCGTGGCCCGGGTCGCCTTGCGCACGTTTTTCAACGCGGTCAGGGTATCGGTGCTGCCGCCAGCAATATGAAACTCTTCTTCGGTGCCGACGATCAGATCAAAGTGATGTAGCACTTCTTGCAGTTCGCGGGTCACTTTTTCTGACTCGACGAAACGGGTTTCACCGTCGCCCAGCGATGTCAGGCCCCACAGCACCGGCCGATAATCGATATCCAACGCGGTGCGCAGACCGTGGCGTCGGGCGTATTCCAGCGCCTTTAACACTGCCGCGCGGGTGTTCGGATGCGACAGGTGGGTGCCAGTAATGGCCAATGCCCGTGACGATGCAATGTAAGCCTCGTCGATATCGTCCGGCGTCAACGCCATATCGGCGCAGTTTTCGCGATAGAAAATCAGCGGGAAGGTTTCCTGATCTTTAATGCCGAGGATCACCAGGCCGGTCAGGCGCTGGGGATCGGTAATCAGGCTTTGGGTGTCGGCCCCGACGCGCTGCAGTTCTTCGCGCAGGAAACGGCCCATATGCTCGTCGCCGACGCGGGCCAGCATGCCGGACTTCAGACCCTGAATGGCCGTGCCGTAAGCCACATTGCCGGAAGAGCCGCCGAGATATTTTGAGAATGTGCTGGCATCTTCCAGGCGTGCGCCGATTTGCTGTGCATAGAAATCGACGGCGATACGCCCGAGACAAATGACATCAAGCTGTTTTTCTTGTGTAGCCATACCCGTTTCCTTCTGTATTAAGCGAAACCCCGACTGCGAAGCATTTTGGGAGTATGAGGAATAAAAATTTCAATTTCAAGATTGAATGAAATTTACACCCCAAAAATGTGATGCATTTAAAACCCCGTTGCTACAACGGTAAAGGGCATCGAAAACCCCGCCCGCCCTGAGGTGA
>Ga0308167_1003961_pt1 | contig 11215 bp, 6 predicted proteins | sample PhyCR1_2_FD_202138 | JGI IMG/M metagenome (GOLD analysis project Ga0308167, IMG submission 202138) | Phyllosphere microbial communities from UC Gill Tract Community Farm, Albany, California, United States - DLSLRC.R1 | ecosystem: Host-associated > Plants > Phyllosphere > Unclassified | place... | reverse complement strand
ATCCTTCCTTTCAGGAAACACATTCTGCTGGAAATTCAGAAATCCGTTGATGATCTCTTTCATTATTTAGCTCTCACATTATCCATTTCATTACCTGAGGGGCATAGCCCCCTCAGTGGGGTTTGCTGGTTTATTATTAATGAAAACAAGTGAATATCAACCCGCGTTTTATTGGATGTTGTAAACAAGGGCCACTGTCAGCGTTTCGCTTATCTGCCCCTCGCTTACTGGAAAAACCATTTCTTTTTACAGGACGGTGAGTTACTGGAAAATGCAGGCTGTAAATAGCGCGTTTTTTCGCTGGTGCCGTACAACGGCTTTTACGCGTTTTTTCACTACTTTACGCCGCCTGGCCATCAGCGATGCGGATTTTGCAGTCTGTGAATGGAAGGGGTGGTGTGGCGGGAGAGGCTGATTGATGTATTAACGGCAGCAGACTGATCTGCTGCCGGGCGAAAAGGATTTAATCTTTAACCATACTGCTGCTGATGCGCCTTTTTGCGTCGCAGATAGTCCTCATCTTCACGCAGCTTGTCCCAGTAGCCCTTGAAGATGGCCGCCGCCGCGGCCTTTTCCTCGTTGACGCCGCGCGGAAACTCTTTGCCGTCAGCATCATACTTGCGGCCACCTTTGTGGTTGCTGTAACGGCGCGCGCGGGTATATCCCATCTGGATAAACTTGCGCGCCATATCCATGCCGACAAAATCGTCCTGACGCCGGTAATCCTCAAACAGCGCCATGATTTTCTCAGCAGACTCTTCGGCAATGGGAACGGTACGAAAACGCCAGTGCGGCAGAATTTCGCTCTTATACGGCTCGACCATCAGCACACCCTGCTCGCCTCGCCCGACCTGATAAAGCTCGGGATGCTGGCGGAAGTTGATAGTGCTGAAGTCCTGATCATAATCGAAAGGTTTCATCTCTTTAGTTTAGGATCAAGCGCGTCACGTAGCCCGTCCCCGAGCAAATTAAATGCCAGAACAGTGAGAAAAATGGCCAGACTGGGGAAAATGGCCACGTGAGGCGCAATCACCATGTCGGCCCGCGCCTCATTCAGCATCGCGCCCCACTCCGGTGTAGGCGGCTGTGCGCCCAGCCCCAGAAACGACAGGCTGGCGGCGGTGATGATGGAGGTACCGACCCGCATGGTGAAATAGACCACAATCGGCGAGACCGTGCCCGGCAGGATATGCCGCATCAGGATCGTCCAGTCAGAGGCTCCGATACTGCGTGCCGACTCTATAAAAGTCTGATGCTTCAGCACCAGCGTATTACCGCGCACCAGGCGGGCAAAAGCCGGAATACTGAAGATCGCCACCGCCACTATCACGTTGCTCATGCCGCTGCCCATAATCGCCACTACCGCAATCGCCAGCAGAATGCCAGGGAAGGCAAACAGCACGTCACAGATGCGCATCGTGATGCGATCCCACCAGCCTTCGTAATAACCTGCTAACAGACCGAAGAAAGTACCAATCAGTGCGCCGATCACCACCGAGAAGAAACCGGCAATCAGGGATATACGTGTGCCGACCAGCACCCGGCTGAAGATGTCGCGCCCCAGCGAATCGACGCCAAAGAAGTGCAGCAGCGAGGGGCCTTCGTTGAGCCGGTCATAATCGAAGTAGTTCTCTGCGTCGAACGGCGCAATCCACGGAGCAATCACCGCCAGCACAATCAGCAGCAGCACAAAAGCCCCGGCCATCAACGCCACCGGCTGATGCCGGAAACGCCGCCAGAACTCTCGCCACGGCGTACGAACCCGATTCTCCGTAATCAACGGCATCGTTTTCAGTGCCGCCTCACGTCGCCAGTTTTTCATCGCGACTCCTTAAAGCGAATAGCGGGATTGATCACCGCATAGAGCATGTCGACAAACAGATTGATCAGAATAAACTCCAGTGAAAACAGCAGTACTTCTGCCTGAATAACCGGATAGTCGCGCATCGCCACCGAGTCGACCAGCAGACGGCCCAGTCCCGGCCAGTTAAACACCACCTCGACGACGATCGATCCCCCCAGCAGAAAGCCAAACTGCAGCCCCATCATCGTGACCACCGGGATCATCGCGTTGCGCAAGCCATGTTTCACCACCACCAGCGACTCGCGCACGCCTTTGGCCCGGGCGGTGCGCATGTAATCTTCCTGCATCACCTCCACGAACGAGGCCCGGGTAAAGCGCGCCATTACCGCCGCCACTGCTGCACCTAATGTGATCGAGGGCAGAATATAATGTTTCCAGCTGTCGGCACCGACGGTTGGCAGCCAGCCCAGCTCTACCGAGAAGACCTGCATCAGCAGCATGCCCAGCGCAAAGGCGGGAAACGAAATGCCCGACACCGCCAGCGTCATCCCCAGCCTGTCAGGCCAGCGGTTGCGCCAGACAGCCGAAACGATGCCAATGGTCATGCCAAAAATCACCGCCCAGATCATGCTGGCCAGCGTCAGCCACAGGGTCGGCATAAAGCGCGAGGCGATCTCATCCGCGACCGGCCGCTTTGAGACCATCGACTGACCGAAATCGCCCTGCAGCGCATTCAGCATGAAGTGCCAGAACTGTTGCGGCAGCGGCTGATCCAGCCCCAGTTCCTGACGCACCAGCGCCACCACGGAGGCATCGGCTTCCGGCCCGGCAATCAGGCGTGCGGGATCGCCCGGCAGCATATGAACAAACAGGAACACCAGCACCGCCACTATCAGTAGCGTCGGGATCAGCCCAAAGAGTCGTTTGAGAAAATAGTTAAACATGCAACATCCTGCAGCTGCGGCCAGCCACGCGGGCTGGCCGGCTCCGTTACTTCAGAGTGGCCTCATCAAAATTGAATGAGGTATCGGGCATCACATAAAAACCGCTGAGGTTTTTGCTATGAGCAGAAACCAGCTGCTCAACCACCAGCGGGATCCATGGATGGTCCTGCCAGATGGTGTCCTGTGCATCTTTATAGAGACGCGCTTTCTCTGCACGGTCAGTGGTTTTCAGCGCATCGGCCAGATCGTTATCGACCTTAGGGTTGCTGTAGAACGCTGTATTGAAGATCGCCGGTGGCCAGGCTGCGGTAGCAAACAGTGGCGTCAGCGCCCAGTCTGCTTCACCCGTTGAGGCGGACCAGCCGGTGTAGAACATCCGTACGCCGCTTTCCTTCTGGCCTTTGCCTTCTACTTCTGCAGCACGCTGGCCCGCATCCATTGCCGTGACTTTGACCTTCACGCCAACCTGCGCCAGCTGCTGCTGAGTGAACTGCAACACTTTCTGCGCGGTGCTGTGGTTATGTGACGACCAGAGCGTGGTTTCAAATCCGTTCGGGTAACCCGCCTCTTTCAGCAGCGCCCGGGCTTTGGCTGGATCGTAGCTGATGGCCGGATAGGTCTGCGCAAAGTCGACCGCGGAAGGCACAATGCCGGTAGCGGGCGTGGCGTAACCGGAGAAGGCCACTTTCGCCAGCGCCTGACGGTTGATGGCATATTCCAGTGCCTCACGTACCTTCGGGTTGTCGAACGGCTTCTGCGTGACGTTGAGGCTGATGTAACGCTGCATAATGGAAGGCGAGGTCACCACGTCCAGCTTGCTGTTTTTCTCCAGCAGCTTTACCTGCTCATAAGGCACCGGGAACGCAAAGTTCGCTTCGCCGGTCTGCAGCATCGCCGCTCGGGTGTTGTTGTCCACCACCGGGCGCCAGGTGATGCTGTCCAGCTTCGGATAACCCGGCTTCCAGTAGCCGTCCCACTTCTTCACCTTCACAAAATCAGTCTGGTTCCAGGTTTCAAACACAAACGGGCCCGTTCCCACCGGATGGAAACCGATCTCTTTGCCATATTTTTTCAGCGCGGTGGGCGAAATCATCGCCGCCGCCGGATGGGCCAGATTGTTGATAAAGGCCGAGAACGGCTCTTTCAGCGTCACTTTCACGGTGGCTGGATCCACCACTTCGGTGCTGGCGATGCGTTTAAACAGGTTGTAGCGCTTGAGATGGTTATCCGGGTTGCTGGCGCGATCGAGGTTGACCTTGACCGCTTCCGCATTGAAGTCTGTGCCATCCTGGAATTTAACCCCAGGACGCAGCTTGATCGTATACGTCAGGCCGTCGGCGCTGGCCTGATAGCTCTCCGCCAGCACGTTGGTGAGTTTCATGTCCTTATCGAAGCCAAACAGACCCTGATAGAAAGATTTCGCGACCGCCTGCGACAGCGTGTCGTTGGCATCATAAGGATCGAGCGTGGTGAAGTTGGACGCGACAGCAATCACCGCATCCTGTGCTGCCCACGCGGGCAATGTTATTGCGCTGCTTAACACGCCAGCTGCCAGTAACCCTTTACGCATCGTCATCTGCATCTTGTTCTCCTGTAATCCCTGTCGGGGTGGTCGCCGGGGCGACATTGTCACTGTTCAGGTCGCACTGATCACGTGGCGAGCGACGAAATGGCCCGGGGCCACCTCCATCAGCGGCGCCACTTCAGGTTCATCCCCTAACGCATGAATCGGGCTGGGGATCTCATCGACCAGTAAAGCACGTTCGCGACGCCGGTGAGCCGGATCGGCGACCGGCACTGCTGCCATGAGTTTTCGGGTATAGGGATGCTGAGGCTGTTCAAACACCGCCTGACGCGGCCCCATCTCGACAATCTGACCGAGATACATCACTGCCACGCGGTGGCTGATACGCTCCACCACCGCCATATCGTGAGAAATAAACAGAAAGGCGATGCCAAACTCGCGCTGCAGGTCGAGCATCAGATTGATAATCTGCGCCTGAACCGACACATCCAGCGCCGAGACGGACTCATCGGCAATCACCACTTTAGGGTTCAGCGCCAGCGCGCGGGCAATGCAGATACGCTGACGCTGCCCGCCAGAAAATTCATGCGGATAGCGCTGAGCATGCTCCGGCAGCAGCCCCACTTTATCCAGCAACCAGGCAACCCGCTGCTCCGCCTCGCGACGCGGCATCGCCTTGTGGACCAGCAGCGGTTCCATAATAGAGAAGCCGACCGTCAGCCGGGGATCGAGCGAGGCATAAGGATCCTGGAAGATAAACTGAATGTCGCGGCGCAGATGGGCCAGTGCAGTCCCCGAAAGGTGGTCTATTCGCTGACCGTCAAACGTCAATGTGCCGCCCTGACTGGCCACCAGTTTCAGCAGCGAGCGGCCGGTGGTCGATTTACCGCAGCCAGACTCGCCCACCAGCGCCAGCGTCTCACCGGCATAGAGATCAAAACTGACTTTTTCGACCGCATGAACCCGGCTTTTGACGCGATTCAGCAGACCACCGCGAATATCAAAGCGGGTGACCAGATCGCGCACCTGCAGAATCGGCGGCTGCAGGCGGCGTACCGTATCCTGCGGCACATCATCAACGGCATCACTGTGCAGCAAGGGAAATTTGGCGGGTAAGGGCTGCCCCTGCATCGCGCCGAGTTTTGGCACCGCCGCCAGCAGCGCCTGGGTATAGGGCTGCTGAGGTGCGCTGAACAGTTCGGCGACCGGGGCATTTTCCACCACTTCGCCGCGATACATCACCTGAACCCGATCGGCCATTTCGGCGACCACACCCATATCGTGAGTGATAAAAATCACCCCCATCTGCATCTCTTTTTGTAGCACGCGGATGAGCTGCAGAATCTGTGCCTGAATAGTGACGTCGAGCGCGGTGGTCGGCTCATCGGCAATCAGTAACGCCGGTTTGCAGCAGAGCGCCATCGCGATCATCACGCGCTGGCGCATTCCGCCCGACAACTGGTGCGGAAAGCGGGACAAGACATTGTGCGCATCGGGAATGCGCACCAGATCCAGCATCCGGCGTGCCTCGGCCAGCGCCCCGGCGTGGCCCAGGCCCTGGTGCAGACGAATGGATTCGGCAATCTGCTCGCCGACGGAGAAGACCGGATTCAGCGAGGTCATCGGCTCCTGAAAAATCATCGCCATATCCGCGCCGCGCACCCGGCGCATCTGACCTTTTGAGGCGCGCATCAGATCCAGCACGTCGCCATTGCGACGGCGCAACTGCACCTCGCCGCTGACGATTCCGCCCGCCTGCTCAATCAGCCGCATCAGTGCCAGTGAGGTGACCGATTTCCCGGAGCCTGACTCGCCCACCAGCGCCAGCGTTTCGCCGCGAAACAGATCGAGTGACAAATGACGCACGGCGTCCGTGACGGTATCTTCATGCTGAAAACGCACATTGAGATCGCGCACTGCCAGAACCTGCTCAGGGGCAAGAGGTGGTAACGTTTGCCTGTCGCTCATCTCTGCTCCTTAACTTTCGCGATAGATAGCGACTTCCGCCGCCTCACCGACGCGCGCGACGCCCCGGTACATACCTTCGCTGTTAAACGGCAGCGCCACGTTGCCTGCACGATCGACCGCAATCAGCCCGCCGCTGCCGCCCAGTTCCAGCACGCTGTCATGAATGACGTTAACTGTAGCCTGCTGCAACGAACGTCCGGCGTAGCGCATCTGCGCAGCCACATCGTAGGCCGCCAGCGTGCGCATAAAGACTTCCCCGGTGCCGGTGCAGGAGACTGCCACGCTGTCGTTACTGGCGTAGCAGCCCGCACCCGGCAGCGGCGAGTCGCCGACACGCCCGGCCTGCTTATTGGTCATACCGCCCGTTGAAGTGGCAGCAGCCAGGTTGCCCGCCAGATCCAGCGCGACAGCGCCTACCGTGCCGAACTTACGGTCCGGGTCCAGCGGATCGTCGCTGTGCGCAGCGCCATCATGGTCCAGCACCGCCGTATCGCTGTTGAGCGCGCGCTGCAACTGCTCCCAGCGTTCCGGCGTTGAGAAGTAATCAGGCGCGACCGTTTCCAGTCCGTTCGCTACGGCAAACTGCTCTGCACCCTCGCCAATAAACAGCACATGCTCGCTCTTTTCCAGCACGGCACGTGCCGCCAGCACCGGATTGCGAACCTGCGTCACGCCCGCGACCGCACCCACATCCAGCGTACGGCCATCCATAATGCAGGCATCGAGTTCATGGGTGCCCTGATGGGTGAACACTGCACCTTTACCGGCGTTGAACAGCGGACACTCCTCCAGCAGTCTCACGGCCTCGGTCACCGCATCCAGTGCACTGCCACCCTGAGCCAGTATCTGCTGACCCTGAGTGAGAATATCGTGTAGCGCCTGGCGATAGCATTGTTCCTTTTCGGCGCTCATTGCTGCGCGCGAAATCGCACCTGCGCCGCCGTGAATGGCGATCACTGCATTGACCATAACGCTCTACCCTGTGGTTGCATCAGGACGAAAAACACTGATTTAAAATGGTTTTCACCCATTTTGGGTGATTTTTGACTATAGAAAGCCTGCTAAGTGTTGTAAAGCGGAAACTGTTCCTGTGGTTATAACCTTTTCTTACCACTCTATTTCCTTTTTGCCATAGCAACTGGCGCGCTATGCCGACACCGATGTGACTCAGCAGCTAATCCGACCCATAATAGGCAGCATCTGAGTTAACCAGGCTGGACTATTTATGGAAAGTTTTACTGCAGGTTTGATCTCCCTTGAGGAGGCGCAACAAAAAATGCTGTCACAGCTGACGCCCGTGACCGACTCACTGAGCGTGCCGCTGGCCGATGCGGTCGGTCGCATCACGGCAAAAGCAGTGACCTCGCCGATTGCGGTGCCGCCCTTTGATAACTCCGCGATGGATGGCTACGCCGTCAGGCTGGCCGATGTCAGCAGCGGCCAGCCGTTACCCGTGGCGGGCAAAGCCTTTGCGGGCGCGCCGTTCAGCGGTGAGTGGCCGCAGGGCAGCGTGATTCGCATCATGACCGGTGCGCCGGTGCCCACAGGTTGTGAAGCGGTGGTAATGCAGGAGCAGACCGAATCTCAGGGCGAGGCAATTGTGATTACCGCGCCCGTGCGTTCCGGACAAAACATCCGCCTGATCGGCGACGACATTCAGCCGGGCCATGTGGTGCTGGAAGCGGGAACGCGTCTGGGTGCCGCTGAGCTGCCACTGCTGGCTTCGCTGGGTATCGCGCAGGTCAGCGTGCTGCGAAAACTTCGGGTCGCTATCTTCTCCACCGGCGATGAACTCCAGCCGGTCGGTGAGCCGCTGGCAGAGGGCCAGATTTACGACACTAACCGTTTTGCCGTGTCGCTGATGCTTCATAAGCTCGGCTGTGAGGTTATCGACCTTGGCATCATCAAAGATGATCCTGCTGCGCTTCGCGCTGCCTTTGAGGAAGCCGATCGGCAGGCCGATGTGGTGATCAGCACCGGCGGCGTCTCGGTGGGCGAAGCGGACTTCACCAAAAATATGCTGGAAGAGCTTGGCGTCATCAGCTTCTGGAAGCTGGCGATGAAGCCCGGCAAGCCGTTTGCTTTTGGCCGCCTCAACAGCAGCTGGTTCTGTGGTCTGCCAGGTAATCCGGTCTCTGCTGTCGTCACCTTCTATCAGCTTGTTCAGCCCCTGCTTGCCACCCTCACCGGCCAGCAAAAATCCGCCTTGCCGCCCCGTCAGAAAGTGCGTTGCGCCTCGCGACTGAAAAAATCGCCGGGGCGTCTCGACTTCCAGCGCGGCATCCTGCGTCAGAACGCCCAGGGTGATCTTGAGGTAGAGACGACCGGAATGCAGGGTTCACACGTCTTCAGCTCTTTTGCCCAGGCAAACTGCTTCATTGTGCTGGAGCGGGATCGCGGTAACGTTGAGCCGGGCGAATGGGTTGAGGTAGAACCGTTCAACACCCTGCTGGAGGCATAAATGCTGCCTGAATTAAGCGATGAGGAGATGCTGCGCTATAACCGGCAGATTGTCCTGCGCGGCTTTGATTTCGACGGTCAGGAGCGGCTCAAAGCGAGCCATGCGCTGGTCGTGGGACTGGGCGGACTCGGCTGCGCGGCTGCGCCCTACCTGGCGTCTGCCGGCGTCGGTAACATGACGCTGCTCGATTTCGATACCGTGTCGCACTCTAACCTGCAACGGCAGATTCTTCACCATGACGCGGATATTGGCCGCGCCAAAGTGGACTCCGCCGCACAAAGCCTGGCCGCCATCAATCCGCACTGCCAGTTGCATCCGATCAACGGACAGCTGGACGATGCAGCGCTGCTGGCGCTGATTGCCCGGCAGCAGGTCGTGCTGGACTGCACCGACAACGTTGCGGTGCGTGAGCAGCTCAACCGCCTCTGTCGGCAGCAGCGCGTGCCGCTGGTCTCAGGCGCCGCAATTCGGATGGAAGGCCAGATCAGCGTATTCAACTGGCAACCCGGCACACCCTGCTATCGCTGCATCAGCCGCCTGTTTGGCGCACAGACGCTGAGTTGCGTGGAAGCTGGCGTCATGGCCCCACTGGTCGGCGTCATTGGTGCGATGCAGGCGATGGAAGCGATTAAAGTACTGACTGCCTTTGGCACACCCGCCACCAGCCGGTTGCTGATGTACGATGCGATGAGCGCAGAGTTCCGCAGCATGAAAGTCGCGCAGGACGCGCATTGTGAAGTGTGTGGTCGTGGAGCTTAACCCTCTGCGGGAATCATTTTGCAAACAGCTCAAAACTCAAAGTGAAGGAAGCTTTCGCCTGTAGCAAAGCATCGCGGGACAGAGATGGCGGGGTTTACGTTTTTGTGAAAGGCGTATGCTCCCTGAGCTTATGCTGAACAACAGAACAAGCCGAACCACCCGCCTCAAAAATAATAAGCCAGTCATCGGCACAAAAAAAACGGGGTGGCCTGCGCCACCCCGTTTTTATCAGACGATACCCTGACTCCGCAGGTAATCTTCGTAATTACCGGTGAAGTCCACCACCTTGTCTGCTTTCAACTCAATGACGCGGGTTGCCAGCGAGCTGACAAATTCACGGTCGTGTGAAACAAACACCAGCGTGCCTTCATACATCTCCAGCGCCATATTGAGTGATTCAATCGACTCCATATCAAGATGGTTGGTCGGCTCATCCATAATCAGGATGTTCGGTTTTTCCATCATCAGCTTACCGAACAACATACGGCCCTTCTCACCACCCGAAAGCACTTTCGCCGGCTTCTTAATATCATCCTGAGAAAACAGCAGACGACCCAGAATACCGCGAATGGTCTGCTCATCATCGCCAGGCTGTTTCCACTGACTCATCCAGTCAAATACGGTCAGGTCATTGGCAAAATCATCCGCGTGATCCTGAGCGTAATAACCAATACGCGCATTCTCTGACCATTTAACGGTGCCATTATCTGGCGTAAGCTGACCCACCAGTGATTTCAACAGCGTCGACTTACCAATACCATTGGCACCAATCACCGCCAGCTTCTCACCCACTTCCAGCAGCAGATTTAAATTCTTAAACAGCGGACCGTTATCAAACCCTTTGGTTAAACCTTCCACTTCCAGCGCATTACGGAACAACTTCTTGTCCTGCTCAAAGCGGATAAACGGGTTCTGACGGCTGGACGCTTTCACTTCATCCAGTTTAATTTTATCCATCTGCTTAGCGCGTGATGTCGCCTGACGCGATTTAGAGGCGTTGGCGCTAAAACGACTGACGAATGATTGTAAGTCAGCAATCTGCGCTTTCTTTTTGGCGTTATCAGATAACAGACGTTCACGTGCCTGGGTTGCAGCGGTCATATATTCGTCATAATTACCGGAATAAACCCGCAGCTCGCCATAATCCAAATCGGCCATGTGGGTGCAGACCATATTAAGGAAGTGACGGTCATGCGAAATGATAATCATGGTGCTGTCACGCTCGTTCAGCACCTGCTCCAGCCAGCGAATAGTATCGATGTCCAGGTTGTTCGTCGGTTCGTCGAGTAACAAAATATCGGGATTTGAAAACAGCGCCTGCGCCAGCAACACACGCAATTTAAAGCCCGGCGCAATTTCGCTCATCGGACCATAATGCTGCTCAACGGGAATGCCGACGCCGAGTAATAACTCACCGGCACGGGACTCGGCGCTATAGCCGTCCATCTCACCATAGAGCGCCTCAAGATCGCCGACTTTATACCCCTCTTCTTCGCTCATCTCTGGCAAAGAATAAATACGGTCGCGCTCCTGCTTCACTTCCCATAATTCATGGTGACCCATGATCACAGTGTCCAGCACGCTGAATTGTTCAAAGGCGAACTGATCCTGACGCAGCTTACCAATGCGCTCATTAGGATCGTAAGAGACGTTGCCGCCTGAAGGCACCAGATCGCCACCCAAAATCTTCATGAAGGTGGATTTTCCGCTGCCGTTCGCACCGATTAAACCGTAACGATTACCGCCGCCAAATT
>Ga0308167_1003958_pt1 | contig 11220 bp, 9 predicted proteins | sample PhyCR1_2_FD_202138 | JGI IMG/M metagenome (GOLD analysis project Ga0308167, IMG submission 202138) | Phyllosphere microbial communities from UC Gill Tract Community Farm, Albany, California, United States - DLSLRC.R1 | ecosystem: Host-associated > Plants > Phyllosphere > Unclassified | place... | reverse complement strand
CGGCGGTCTTCGCGGCGTGGGCGGTCGCGTGCGCCATCTGGATCCCGCAGTTCAAGGAGTTCGACCTGCACCACTGGTTCTTCTACGACGACTCGTACTCGGGTCTCGGCGAGGACGCCTGGTGGGCCGGTGCCGTCCGCTTCGGCTTGATGCTGCTCGCGGCGCTGCTGACGGCGTGCTTCCTGCTCCTCGTGCCCCGTCGGAACATCTGGATCACGCAGTTCGGCGCGGCGACGATGTACGTCTACCTGCTCCACACGTTCCTGCTCTACCCGATCCGCGAATCCGGGATCCTGGCCGGGCCGCACTCCGCGTGGCCGTTCGTGCTGCTCATGGTCGCGATCGCCTGCGCGGTGAGCCTGTTCCTCGCGCAGCCGTTCGTGCGGCGCGGGATGCGCTGGCTGCTCGAGCCGAACGTGCGCTGGCTCTTCAGGTGACATCCCCGTGGCCGCCTCCGTCAGACGGGCGTCAGCTCGGCCCGGAGGGCGGCGGCCGGGAGGCGCGGGGCGGCTCCGGCGCGCGCGTTACGTCGTGAGGCGGTCGCGCTGGTACCAGCGCGACCACCTGCGTACCGTGAGTCTCGACGCAAAGCCGCTTCGTGCCTCCAGGCCGAGCGCAGGGCGACCCGACGACCAGCCGCACCGACAGGAGCACGAGATGAGCACGAACGACGCCGCCCAGTGGCGGTTCGAGACCACCCAGGTCCACGCCGGCGCGCAGCCGGACCCGACCACCGGCGCCCGAGCCACCCCGATCTACAAGACGACCTCGTACGTCTTCGCGAACTCCGACGAGGCCCGCGACCTGTTCGCCCTCGCGAAGCCGGGCAACATCTACTCGCGCATCATGAACCCGACGAACGACGTCGTCGAGCAGCGCATCGCGGCGCTCGAGGGGGGTACGGGAGCGCTCCTGGTGTCCAGCGGCCAGGCAGCGGAGACGTACGCCGTGCTGAACATCGCCGGCGCCGGTGACCACATCGTGTCCTCGTCGTCGATCTACGGCGGCACGTACAACCTGTTCAAGTACACGTTGGCGAAGCTCGGCATCGAGACGACGTTCGTCGAGGACCAGGACGACCTCGAGGAGTGGCGCCGCGCCGTCCGCCCGAACACGAAGCTGTTCTTCGCCGAGACGATCGGCAACCCGAAGATCAACGTCCTCGACATCGCCGGCGTCAGTGACGTCGCGCACGAGTCCGGCGTCCCGCTGATCGTCGACAACACGATCGCGACACCGTACCTCATCCGTCCGTTCGAGCACGGGGCGGACATCGTCGTGCACTCCGCGACGAAGTTCCTCGGCGGCCACGGCACGGTCATCGGGGGTGTCCTGGTCGACGGCGGCCGCTTCGCGTGGTCGCAGCACCCGGACAAGTTCCCGGAGTTCAACACGCCAGACCCCTCGTACCACGGCGCCGTGTTCGCCGAAGCGGTCGGCAACGAGCTCGCCTACATCGTGAAGGCACGCGTGCAGCTACTGCGCGACCTCGGTGCGTCGAACTCCGCGGACACCGCGTTCACTCTGCTCCAGGGCATCGAGACGCTGTCGCTCCGCATCGAGCGGCACGTGTCAAACGCGCAGGAGATCGCCGAGTGGCTCGACCGGCACCCGGACGTCGCGACGGTGGCCTACGCCGGGCTGCCGACCTCGCCGTGGTACGCCGCGGCGAACCGGTACGCCCCGAAGGGGGTCGGCGCCGTGCTGTCGTTCGAGCTCAAGGGCGGCGTGCCGGCGGGCAAGGCCTTCGTCGACAACCTGCAGCTCTTCTCGCACCTGGCGAACATCGGCGACGTGCGCTCCCTGGTCATCCACCCGGCGTCGACCACGCACTCGCAGCTCACGCCCGAGCAGCAGCTCACGACCGGGGTGACGCCGGGTCTGGTGCGACTGTCGGTCGGCATCGAGAACATCGAGGACCTCAAGGCCGACCTCGAGGCAGGGCTCGCCGCTGCCCGTGCGGTCGCACAGGAGGGGCAGCGCGCGTAGCGTCCCGCCGGCCGACTCCGAACGACGAGACCGCTGTCGCACGACAGCGGTTTCGTCGTTCCGGGTCCGCACCCACCCCGCGACGCGACCACGGCCCGAGCGCCCGCGACGCGCCGGACGTGACGTAACACGGCGGCCGCAGGGCGCACCTCCCGGCAGACTGGACCCGATGGACTGGCAGACGACACCCGAGGACTCCGTGCCGTCCACCCTCGTGCCCGGCACCGAACTCGGCACGCTCGGGAAGCCGCCCGTCACCGGCGCCTGGCGCCCGGGCGACCACCCAGGGGCGCGGCACTTCGAAGCGCTCGGCGAGCAGTGGGTGCGCGGCGGCCGGATCCCGGCGGTCCGGGTCGCGTACGAGACCTGGGGCACCCTGACCCCGGAGCGGGACAACGCCGTCCTGGTCTTCCACGCGCTGACCGGCGACTCGCACGTCACAGGGCTCCCCGGCCCCGGCCACAGGACCGCCGGCTGGTGGGGCGACGTCGTCGGACCCGGCCGTGCGATCGACACCGACCGCTGGTTCGTGATCGCACCGAACATGCTCGGCGGCTGCCAGGGCACGACCGGGCCGTCATCGGTGTCCCCGGACGGCCTGGAGTGGGGCTCGCGCTTCCCGTTCGTGACCGTGCGCGACCAGGTGGCGCTGCAGGCACAGCTCGCCGACCGGCTCGGCATCGACACCTTCGCGGCGGTCGTCGGCGGCTCGATGGGCGGGATGCACGCGCTCGAGTTCGCCGTCGCACACCCGTCCCGTGTGCAACGGCTGGCGGTGCTCGCCTCGACGGCGCAGACCACCGCCGACCAGATCGCGGCGAACTCGTTGCAGCGCGCAGCCATCCAGATGGACCCCGCGTTCGCCGGTGGCGACTACTACGAGGCCGACGCCGGTGAGGGTCCCCACCGCGGGCTGGCCCTGGCGCGGCGGATGGCGCTCATGACGTACCGCGCCTCGGACGAGCTGAACGGCCGGTTCGCCCGGTCGTGGCAGAGCGACGTCTCACCGCTCGGCGACGACGGGCGCTTCTCGGTGGAGAGCTACCTCGACTTCCACGGCAACAAGTTCACCCGGCGCTTCGACGCGAGCTCGTACATCACGCTGACGCACGCGATGGACTCGCACGACGTCGGGGCCGGGCGCGGCGGGGTCGCAGCGGCGCTCGGGCAGGTCACGGCGCGGACGCTGGTCGTCGGGGTGTCGAGCGACCGGCTGTTCCCCATCGAGGACCAGCACCGGATCGCAGCGGGCGTGCCGGACACGCTCGACGGCGACCGCGCGGCGGTGATCGAGAGCGAGTTCGGGCACGACGGGTTCCTGATCGAGCACGAAGCCGTCGGCGAGCACCTCCGTCGACTGCTGGACTGAGCGCTCGCGGCTGCTGGACTGAGCGCTCGCGCTCAGGGACACGACGAGTTCACATAACGAGCGCAATAACAATCGCGACACCATCCGACACGGCCAGGCGCGCCGAACACCCCCCAACGGGTGTCGCGCGTGGAATGATGGCGTGGGGCCCGGGCTGACCGAGGCTCGGTTTTCCCGCACACCACCGTCACCAACCAGGACACCGATGGACTTCATCGCACAGGAACGCGACCGCTTGCTGCGGTCGACCACCCGTGTCGTCGGCGTCGTCTGCGCACTGGTGTCCGTCATCGGCATCATCAGTGCCCTCGCCGTGCCGATCATCCCCCTGCTCGGGGCCCTGGCCTGCATCGCCATCATGATCGGCGGCTTCCTCGTCTTCGGCTGGAACGGGTCGGTGTGGTGGACGGCGCTCATCCTCGCGTCCGGCCTCGGCGCGCTCGCCCTCCTGTTCTTCGGCGTCGACGACACCGTCCGCCCGGTGATCGCGAGCGCCGTGGTCCCCCTCGCAGCCGGCAGCATCTCGGCACCGCTCATGGCCCAGCGCGGCCAGCCCGTCGGACTCGGACTCACGATCGCGGCCGGTGCCGCCGTCGTCGTCGCGATCGTCTGGGCCAGCGGCAGCATCCTCGCCGCGCCCGTCACCGGTGCGCTGCTCGGGTGGGTCCTCATCGCGGTCGTCACCATCTGGATCTCCCGCGCCATCCCCCGGGTGGCGCGCCGCATCTACAGCATCGGCACCGCGCACCGCGCCGAGCGCCAGGCCAGCGAGACCGAGGCCCAACGACGCCAGGGTGCCAGGCTCCTGCACGACACCGTGCTCGCGACCCTCACGCTCCTGGCACACTCCGGCGTCGGGGTCTCCGAGCAGGCCATGCGCGAGCAGGCCGCCGAGGACGCCCGCCTGCTCCGCCACCTCCGCCTCGGCGCGACGCCGCAGCCCCAGCAGTCCGGCGACTACTCGCTCACCCGCGAAGAGGAATCGCCCCTCGGTCAGACCCTCGAGTCCGTCAAGCAGCGCTTCGGCCGAATGGGTCTCGAGGTCAGCTGGCACGGCACCGGGCAGGTCCTGCTGCCGTCCCACGTGCTCGACGCGTTCCTGCTCGCCCTCGGCGAGTGCCTCGAGAACGTCCGTCGTCACGCCGGGGTCGGCGAGGCGCACGTGACGATCGTGCACGACAACGAGATGGTCCGAGCGATGGTCACCGACTCCGGCGTCGGCTTCGACCTCACCCACGTCAGCGCCGAGCGTCTCGGCTTCAAGGAGAGCGTCGTGAACCGGCTCCGCGAGGTCGGCGGCGATGCGAAGCTCTTCTCCGCGCCGGGTTCCGGCACGACCGTCGTGCTGGAGGCGCCGCGATGACCCGCATCCCCGAGGACACCATCAGCCGCGGACTCCCCGGCGAGACCGTCCAGCCTGCCCCGCGGACCCGTCGGGAGGCCCGCGAGCGGTACCGGGGCAGCGAGCGTCGACAGGCACGCGGCCTCCCCTCCACCTCCACCGGTGCGCGGTCGCTGCGGCAGGCCGCCAAGCCCGGAGCCTCGCTCGGGGCCGGGTACCTCGGCCTCGGCGCCGCGGTGCTCACCGGCATCGAGGCCGTCGCCGGCATCGTCTTCTTCCTCATCCGCTGGACCGAGTTCACCGACCCGTGGCTGCCGGCCGCTGCCTGGGCGCTCTACCTGGTCGCGGCCGTCGGGGTCGGGCTGAGCCTGCTCACGTACGGGGAACGCCTCACCGGGCTCGCGTTCGTGCTCATCTGCGTCGTCCTCGCCTGCGTGGTGACCCTCGACTTCATCGGCATCTGGCCGGAACACGACCTCGCGCACACCGCCTCGGCGTCGGTCGCGGCCGGGTTCGCGCTCCTGCCGGTCGCGACGCTGCGGCCTGCCCGCGAGGTCGCCACCGCCATCGCCGTCCTCGGCCTGGCGTTCATCGGCATGGCGATCGCCTCGACCCCGATCACGAGCGACACGATGCCCGCCTTGGTCTCCACGCTCGCGCTCGTCACGGTGCCGCCGTCGATCGCCATCTTCGTCGTGCACCGGTTCCGGCAGCTCGTGCAGCGCGAACTCGACCGGGTGCTCACGCAGAGCAACGTCCAGGCGCCGCAGTTCGCCGTCGGGATGCTCGCCTCGGACGAGCTCGCCCGCCTCGACCTCGCCGCCGAGAAGCTCCTCGACGCCGTCGCCAACGGCAGTGATCCCCTGCCGCTGTCCGACGCGTCGGCGTCGGTGGCGTCCTCGCTCGCGACCGAACTCCGGCTGCACCTCATCGAGGGCCGTCGCGAGACATGGCTGTACCACGCCATCACGGAGTCGGACAACCTCGGCCGGTCCGTCAGCGTCGCCGACCCGCAGTCCCTCGCTGGCCACCTCTCCCCCGCGCAGCGCGACGGTCTGCTGCAGGCGCTGTGGCAGATGGTCGGGGTGGGCAACGACGCCCGCACCACGACCGCCGGATCACCCGTCGTCTCGGTCACCCTCGGCCCGGTCGGCTCCGACGGCCACCCCGTCACCGACGAGACCATGGACGTCCCGATCGTCTTCGAGTCCCGCGGCGTCCCCCGCCGCCGGCTCGACCCGACCGCCTGGAGCGCACTCCAGCGCATCGGGCCGTACACCGACTCCGTCCGCGACGGAGCACTCCACGTCGTCGCGCACTGCGTCGTGGACCGACATCCGTCGATGTAGTCGTCGCACGGAACCGGCTGGGCCCGAACTGCCGGACACCCTGACCAGCCTGCCCGTGTCACGTGGCCCGTCCCCCTAGGATCGGCCACGACCGCCCCCGAGAAAGGACGCCACCATGGCGACTCCAGAGGAACCGATCCGACTCGCGCTCGTCGACGACCACAGGATGCTCCTCGGCGCGCTCACCGAGTGGATCCGCAGCGCCGCCGACGACATCACGCTCGTCGCAGCCGTCACCACCTGGCCCGAGCTGCTCACCAGCCCGGCGTTCCCGGTGGACGTGGTGCTGCTCGACCTGGACCTCAAGGACTCCATCCCGGTCTCGCTGAAGATCTCGACGCTCAAGACCGCCGGGGTGAAGACCGTCGTCATGAGCACGTACTCCGAGCCGAACGTGGTCCGCGAAGCCCTGGCCTCCGGCGCCCTCGGCTACCTCGTGAAGAGCGAGGACGCGGACATGATCGTCGAGGCGATCCGTGCCGCCCGGCGCGGCGAGCAGTACGTGTCGGCCGAGCTCGACCTGGCGATCAACAGCGGCGACGTCGGCGGCGTGCCGAAGCTCAGTGCGCAGGAGCGTCGCGTCATGGCGCTGTACGGCGGCGGTGAGCCCGTGAAGAGCGTGGCGTACCAGCTCGGCATCTCCGAGGAGACCGCGAAGAGCTACCTCAAGCGCATCCGCGAGAAGTACCGCGTCGCCGGCTTCGACGTCGGCACGAAGGTGGCGCTCCGGAAGCGCGCGATCACCGACGGCATCATCGTCCAGGACGGCAGCCCGCTGGGCTTGTAGTCGCGCGTCGCGTCGAACGCTTCGTGAGCAGAAAAGGTCGGGTCCTGTGACGGGACCCGACCTTTTCTGCTCACCATGGGCGGTCTGCCGCACCCTGCGACGGCCTGGAGGCGCGGGGCGGGCCGGCACGCGCCTCCAGGCCGGTGGGCGGTCGCGTCCCACGCGACGGGCGCGATGCTGTACCGCGAAAGCGACAGGGTGCCGTGGATGGTTCGCGGCACCCTGTCGCTTTCGCGGGACGAACCCGCGCGACGCGCGCGTCAGACGAGCGGGATGGGCGCGGTGATCGGGCCGGTGGACGGCGACGGCGAACGCAGGGCCGCACGACGCGTGCTGCGGCGTTCGGCACCGTAGCTGACCATCGTCACGAGGACACCGAGCAGCGCCAGCACGATCCCGAGCCACCCCGGCGCGAGGAAGCCGAAGCCGGCCGCGATGACCGCACCACCCAGGGCCGCGCCGAGCGAGTTGCCGATGTTGAACGCCGAGTGGTTGAGCGCCGCCGCGATGGTCCGTGCGTCGCCGGCGACGTCCATCAGGCGGGACTGCACGGCCGGCGGGATCGCGGACGAGGTCGCCCCGAGCAGGAACGCGCCGAGGAAGATCCCCCACACCCACTGCGCGGTGAGGACGGTGACCAGCAGGGCACCGATCAGCGCGAACATGCCGACGTAGATCGTGCGCTTGACGCTGTGGTCGGCCAGGTGTCCGCCGAGGACACCGCCGATGACCATACCGACACCGACGACCACGAGGACGAGCGGCACGAACGACTCCGACAGCCCGGTCACGTTCTGCACGAGCGGCGAGATGTACGAGTAGACGGCGAAGAACCCGCCGAAGCCGACGGCTCCGAGGCCCATGACCATCCAGACCTGCGGCACGCGGAAGGCGCGGAGCTCCCGGCCGATCGTCGCGTGCTCGTCACGGGCGCTCCGCGGCACGAAGGCCCACACCGCGAGGAAGGTCAGCGCGAACAGCACCGCGACGACGCCGTACGCGATCCGCCAGCTGGCGACCTGTCCGACCCAGGTGATCGACGGCACCCCCACGACGTTCGCGACGGACAGGCCGAGGAGCACCATCGCGATGCCCTTGCCGCGCTTGCCGGGGCCCATGATGTCGCCCGCCACGATCGACGCGATGCCGAAGTACGCGCCGTGCGGCAGGCCGGCGACGAAGCGCGCCACGAGGACCAGGCCGAACGACGGCAGGACCGCGCTCGCCACCGTCGCCAGGACGAACCCGACGAGCAGCACGAGGATCAGTCCCTTGCGCGGGAACTTCGCGGACATCGCAGCGATGGTGGGCGCGCCGACGACGACGCCGAGGGCGTACGCGCTGACGAGCCAGCCGGCGTGGGCGATCCCGGCGTCCGGGTCGATGCCGTACTGGTGCGGCAGGAGTGCCTCGGCGATGTTCGGCAGCAGGCCCATCGCGACGAACTCGGTCGAACCGATGGCGAACCCACCGAGGGCGAGGGCGATGAGCGCGAGTGCGCGGCGCGCAGGCGTGAGCTGGGACATGGTGCCTGTTTCGGGACGGGAGGAGCGGGACGGGTTCCGGACGTCGACTCGCGTGAGTCGGCTGGGACCGTCGGTGCGCGTGGTCGCCGCACCGGGCCTCCGATCCGTGCGTCTCGGGACGACGCAGCCGGAGCGGCGTGCGCCGCGACCCGACCGGGCGGAGGGCGGTCCTGGTTCAGCGGCGAACGGGGACGACCGGGCGCTGCGAGCGTCCGGTCCCAGCAGTGTAGACCGCTCCAAACCCCGAACGGAAGTCAGGCGGACGAATCGATTCGACCCGCGTCACGCAGCGCGGCGCTCGACCTGTGCGGGAGCAGCAACGACGAGGCCGGGGAGTTCGTCACGGTGCACCCAGCCGGCGCCGCACTCGGTGCAGCTCGCCCAGGCGTGGGTCCCTGCTTCGTCCGTGTCGATGACGACCGTTCGCAGGTCGCAGTCGGGGCACCAGCCGTCGTGCATCATCACGCGCTCCTCGTCGTCGTGTGGACGCCACTCGCGTCCGACACCGACAGGACACACCCGACCACCGACATCCGTGGGAGGCGCCCGGCGTGTCGCCTCAGTCGTCGAGCGCGGCCTCGAGCCGTTCGAGCTTGCCGTCGATCTCACCGGTGTGGCCGGGTCGGATGTCGGCCTTCAGCACGAGCGACACCCGGGTGCCGTACGCCCCGACGGCCTCGGTGGCGCGCTTGACGACGTCCATGACCTCGTCCCACTCCCCCTCGACCTCGGTGAACATCGACGAGGTGCGGTTCGGCAGGCCGCTCTCGCGGACGATCCGCACGGCAGCGGCGACGGCATCGTGGACGGAGCCGTCCGAAGTTGCGGCAGGACCACCGGACGGGGCGACGGAGAACGCGACGATCATGCGCCCATCCTGCCCGGCGTGACGACCGCTCGCCCAGTCGCCGGGCGTGCCGCGCCCAGCCCGAGCCGGACGATCGCGACGACACTCCACACGAGCACGGCGATCTCGAGCGCGTTCCGGAGCGTCAGCACGACGAGGATCCACGGCTGCACGGTGAGCACCTGGTCGTAGAAGCCCGGGTAGATCACCTGCGTCAACAGGGCCATCGGGATCGCGGCGACGGCGACCGGCAGGAAGCGTCGGGCGCTCGGACGACCGGCGACGAGACCCCACACGATCGGCACGGCGAACCAGCCGATGTACTGCGGCGACCCCACCTTGTTGGTGGCGACGAGCGCGGCGACGAACAGCAGCGCGAGCACGGGCGCGGCCTCGGCGCGGTGGGCACCGCGGCGGACGGCCAAGAGCGCAAGCACGACGCCGGCCACGACGACCACGGCCATGAGCGGTGTGGACACCGCGGCGGCCGCGTGCGTCCCGGCGCCGGAGACCTCGAAGGTCAGGATCTCCTGGTTGTAGTAGACCGCGGCCCCCGGTACCCCGAAGGCTGCCGCCCACATGAACGGCGTTGCGAGGGGCGCTTCGATCTGCAGGGCCCGCCCGGTCTGCTGCCCCACGAACGACAGCAGGTGCGCCGCTCCCCCGTACAGGACGTCGACGAGCACGATGAGCGCGGTGAGCACGAGCGCGCCGGCGACGACCCCACGTCGGTGCCCGCGCCGGAGCAGCAGGAGCACGCCGACGAGCGCCGCGGGCCACACCTTCGTCCACGCGCCGGCGGTGAACAGCGCCGAGGCCACCGCGGGCCGGGTCGCGACGAAGGCCACACCGATCAGGGCGAGCACGGTGGCGACGGTGTCGATGCGCCCCAGACCGATCGGCCCGAGGGCGAGCAGGAACGCCAGCCACCACCACACGACGCGGACGCCGAGGCCCCGGAACCGCCAGAGGAACCCGCACGCGACCGCGTCGAGGACGATCATCAGCACGAGCCAGCCAGTGCCGATCGACCCGACGCCGCCGAGCGCCGCCGCGGCCATCGGCACGATCGCGAGGATCGGGTACACCCAGTCCTCGTGGATCCCGACCCAGAACCCGGACGCGTGGCCGGTCTCGATCCACCGCCGGTACGTGATGGTGACGTCGCCGAGCGGCAGGTTCGCCGAGATTGACGTCAGCCACCAGAGCACCGCGTGCACGGCCGCGAACGCCATGGCGAAGCCGACCACCTCGAGCCACCGCGTCCTCTGCACCGGACGAGCGTAGCGGGAAGACACAGCGCTTCCCGAGCATGACGTGTCACCGTTCTGCTCGTGACCACCGACACCCCGCGCAAGCGCCGCAAGGCCGTCATCTGGATCTCCGTCATCGCCGCCGTCGTCGTCATCGGCGTCGTCGCGGCGATCGTCGGCACGAACCTCTACACGAGCAGCGAGAACGCGAAGGCATCGGCGACGCCGTCCGTCGCCGCGAGTCGCGCGCCGTCCACGATCGACGACTCGGACCTGTCCGGCGAGTGGACCGTCGGCGGGGACTCGGAGGCCGGGTACCGCGTCCACGAGGTCCTCAACGGCTCGGACGTCACCGTCACAGGGCGCACCGACAGCGTCACGGGCAGCGCGACCGTCGACGCGACCTCCATCACGAAGGCGACCATCACCGTGCAGGTCGCGGACATCGCCACGGACTCGAACCAGCGCGACTCGTACTTCCGCGACTCGGCGATGGACACGTCGGCGTTCCCGACCGCGACGTTCGAGCTCGCGGAGCCGATCGCCGACGCAGTGCCGAGCGGCACCGGCACGACGAAGATCGAGGCCTCCGGCAACCTCACCCTGCACGGGGTCACGAAGGCGGTCACCGCGACGCTCGAGGTCGGGCTGAACGGCGACGGCGTCGACATCTCCGGCTCGATCCCGATCACGTTCTCGGACTACGACGTGCAGGCCCCGAGCCTCGGCTTCGTGAAGGTCGACGACGCCGGTGCCGT
>Ga0308167_1003954_pt1 | contig 11229 bp, 10 predicted proteins | sample PhyCR1_2_FD_202138 | JGI IMG/M metagenome (GOLD analysis project Ga0308167, IMG submission 202138) | Phyllosphere microbial communities from UC Gill Tract Community Farm, Albany, California, United States - DLSLRC.R1 | ecosystem: Host-associated > Plants > Phyllosphere > Unclassified | place... | reverse complement strand
TACGCTGGTTAACTTCAGCCTGAATTGAGTCGATGTCAGACGCTGAGTTAGAGCTGTTCTGCGCCTGAACGGTCAGGTCACGCACGCGCTGCAGGTTGTTGTTGACTTCGGTCAGTGCGCCTTCAGCGGTCTGTGACAGAGAGATACCGTCGTTAGCATTACGGGCAGCAACGGTCATACCGTTGATGTTAGAGGTGAAGCGGTTGGCGATGGCTTCACCGGCTGCATCGTCTTTAGCGCTGTTAATGCGAAGGCCGGAAGACAGGCGCTCAATCGCCGTGCCGAGTGAAGACTGTGATTTTGTCAGGTTATTCTGCGTAACCAGAGACAGTGTATTAGTGTTGATAACGGCCATGTTAAATCCCTTGAGTTAAAGCGTGAAAATCACGCCTTAATGTTATCGTCACGGAAGTGACTTTCCTTAAGAGGGAGGCGCTAGAATCACATTTTTTGATATCGACAGCACCCTGTATTTTATCCTTAACGGAAGCATCCCTTCTGCAAATTCAGTGTAAAATCAAACCCTGTCCATTTAAAAAAACTGACACCAACAGACGCACGGTTTATTCAAAAATTAAAGACCAGCCCTCTCTTCTGGAAATTTAAGCTCCAGATAACTCATCAGCCACCCTCCACTGAGAGATAAAATCATTAACGGCTAACCCTAAAAGAATATTCATTAACAAAAAGGGGGAATTTAATCCTCAACGTATGTGGAATTATTATGTGAATACTTAACCTAAATCACAGCATTTAATCTGCTTCTGAACTGGGTATAAAATCCGGGCCACTTTCCCTGATGGTACAAGGGCTCTGCGTGGCTGCAGGAGCACATGGTCTGATGTCGCTGAGCATATGATGCATGGACTGGGCGTGCCTGAATGAGCTTCTGACTGAGCCAGGCCCTGCTCAGATTAAAGGAGTGTTATACATAATCTCCTTTTTTAACCGAACGATTTAAGGAATCAGAAATATATAAAGGCTATTCTCACAGAAACTATCAGGCTTTAAATATTAAGCATGCTTCTTTTGCATTGACAAGGCTGCATCTGTTTTTTGTAAAGAAGATTCAATAAAGAAATAATTGCTCATATTCATAAAATTCGTGTCGATATAACCAAAGTACGGGTCTGACCCCGTAATCACTTGATGATTTAAAATACAGGATGAAAAGATGAATATAATAAAAATTTTCTCGCATTTGAAAATAGGCGGGAAGCTGACGCTGGGATTTATGATGGTTATCTTTGCCTCGGTGATCATCGCTTTACTGGCTTTTCGCTGCTTTCTCAGCATCCAGGAAAATTCCGCGAAACGCGATATCATCGTGAATATGGTCGATACGCTCGGCAGTGCGAGGCTGAACCGCACGCTGTTTCAGTACACACGGGATGAGAAGTATTTCGACCTCAACGGTAAGGCCATGAGTCGCCTGACGGAGTTATCAGACAGGCTTGAAGAATATGACTGGCCTGAGGAAGGGCGCAGTAAAGTCAGCCTGACGGATGATATGCTGAAACAGTATAATGACAGGCGTAAGGCGTTTGTTGAAAGCTCTAAGGCGGCCGTGGAGTCACTGACAAAAGTCAGGGAGCTTCATTTTGCCGCATCTGCAGACAAACTCACTGGTTTTGCCAGTAGCCAGCCGCAGGATACTGCTGTAACACTGCTCTCCCTCTCCTCTGAGCTTAACGCCACTGCGCTGAAAACTGCCGATTTCCTTAAGTCACCCGATGACGTGTCACTCGGTGAGGTCATTCACCGTCTTGACGTCATTGCCACGCTGGTTCAGAAAATGGCTGTTTCATCTGATCCGCAGATAAACAGCCTGCTGACAACCGTTCAGCAGTTGCGCGCAAGTGTGCCCGGTATCCTCAGTGAATACAGACAGACGCTTCAGGTTGAAAAACGCGCTTCAGATGACATGACCAGCGCAGCAGGGAAACTCAATCAGTCGATGACTGCCCTGTCCGAGTTCCAGTCCGTGATGGCCAAAAAGTACATCCGTGCCGCACTCTGGCAGATTGCGTCTGTCACGGTCTGCTGTATTGTTCTGAGCCTCCTTATCGCATGGCGTATGGCCAGAAGCATCACGCGGCCAATCAAAGAAGCCCTGTCTTCCGCTCAGCGCATTACTGAGGGAGACCTGACCTCTGAAATAGCCAGTAAACGTTCCGATGAACTGGGGCAGCTGATGACCGCTGTGGGCGCAATGAACCTGAGCCTGCGTACCATCATCATTCGCGTTCGCGACGGCGTTAACAGCGTGGCCCGCGCCTCCTCTGAAATTGCGGCAGGAAATACAGACCTGTCTTCACGAACGGAACAGCAGTCAGCAGCGGTAGTTGAAACGGCTGCCAGTATGGAAGAACTGACATCAACCGTAAAACAGAATGCGGAGAATGCCCATCACGCCAGTCAGCTGGCAACGGAGGCCTCGCACAATGCCGGGCGGGGCGGGGAGATAATCAGGGAGGTCATTACGACAATGGGCGGCATCAGTCAGAGCTCAGGTAAAATCGGTGAAATTATCAGCGTGATTAACGGCATTGCTTTCCAGACCAATATTCTGGCCCTGAATGCGGCTGTTGAAGCGGCCCGGGCCGGCGAACAGGGGCGGGGTTTCGCGGTCGTGGCTGGCGAGGTCCGGAGCCTTGCGCAGCGTAGCTCGACTGCGGCGAAAGAAATTGAGGCACTCATCCGGGAATCGCTCAGCAGAGTGAGCGACGGCACTACGCTGGTCAACCGTGCCGGCGATACCATGGGCGACATTGTCAAATCCGTATCACAGGTCAGGGATATTATGGGTGAAATTGCGGCGGCGTCAGATGAACAGAACCGCGGTATCAGCCAGATATCGCTGGCAATGGCAGAAATGGATACCACCACGCAGCAAAATGCGGCGCTGGTTGAGGAATCTTCTGCAGCGGCAGGCAGTCTGGAGTCACAGGCCCTTGAACTTGAAAAAACCGTTGCCGTTTTCCGCCTGCCCTCCTCTGCTCATGACATAAGCGCTAAAAGTTTAACTGAAACCCGGCCCGTTAAAAATGTCAGTGCCGGACCTCATATGATTAAGTCCGGCGAGGCCAACTGGGAAACGTTCTGAATGCCGGCTCCTGTCTGTATGAGGGGGCCGTGTTTTACAGCTAATCTTTTCAGAGCACGGGGAAAAGATGGAGAAAGAAAAAGTGCACAAAGCAGAATATGTTGTTCTGGGTCAGGTTTTTGAGGCCCTCCTGTATGATGCGGAATCAGTAAGCCGTACTGCTGTAATCAAAAAACTGAAGTTACTGCTTAATGATAAGCAGGACGACCCGCAAAAAAACGCGATTGTGAAGGCGCTGAACCTTCTTTGCTGAAAGAAAAAACCCATCCGTCCGGGCCGTGCACTGTTTTGCAAAGCAGCGCACGGCCCGGACCTTCACCAGAAAGTTAAAGGTCAGTCATTAAACTTTCTGCCCCGCCATTCCAGGTCAGTGCCTTTTCTGCAGTCATGAAGGATAGGCAGGCTGTACCCGCTTATCTCAGTCGCGTTACCTTCAACCTCCATCAGAAAAGTAAGTCGAAAAAATGCTATTTTTGATTTTAAACATTTAGACACACTAAGGCGCTAAGGCCCTGATAAACAATGCCGATTTACTATTAGCGAACCGGCATTGCCGGTAAGCAAACCTCTACAATAAAAAGCAAGTTGATGTACCCATTTGGGGCTCCCGTCCGGCCCCTTTTTTTTAGTTCAGCGTATTATTTTCCGGTTACCCAGCCTGCTGTAGCTTTTGACTGAAAATATGTCTGGTGGCTGCAGACGATCTACGTTTGCTATGAGTTTTGAGTTCAATGGGTCGATGCAACGCTGTCCTTAATCAAGGGGGGACGCTGCCTTTATGACCTCAGCACGATCGGCACGCGCGGGAGTGACCCTCCAGATGAAATGCACAGCATTGTAGAGGTCGTTATCTTGTGAGCTCAGGTTAACGGATACATCAGGGCCCGATGCCTGAAAACCACGGTTTCAGGCTGACACGCGGCGATTAACTCCTTGATGTGTGCCGTTCCGAACTCCTTACTTCCGGCCCCGTTCATGATGTCAGTCAGAACCGGATAGGCGTCTATGAGTGCTGCCTCCACCTCGAAAGCGGTTTTTTCATCTGCCATACTGTGCCGGTGAATGACATGGATGACCTCAAGCCCGGCGAGCCTGCTTTCCCGGAATTGCCTGAGCTTGTTGCTGAGCAGTTCATCGCCATCAGAGGCGACAACCCACCACGTATGTACGCGAAGGCGCTGTTGTCTCTGCCCTCCCCAACGTGAAATGTGCTGCCATCCCTCGGGTCAATCAGCCGGTATACTCACCAGTCAAGATGCCTGATGAAGCCAGAAACGCATAGATCTCTACATCAGAAGAACTTTTATCCGCGACATGGGGCGTGAACTATACGCGCAGACTGCAGGCGATAACGGGCAGAGTAACTGTTTAAGCTTTTATACTAACTAACCGTAAGAGTTTATTTTTGCGGGAGTAAGGGCGTTTGAGCTGATTTCTGGTCAGCATACCTTAATTGGCCTGTTTGTTTTTACAGGCCAATAATAACTTAATGCAGTTTAAATTGGCTACATATTTATTGGCTACTTAAAATGGCCTTTTTATGACATTTAATATAGTAACTTTGGTTATTATGTACGTGAGAATTGATAAGGTTGGTTATTAATCCTAATGATACATTTTCAAATGGTTATTTCCTCCTGATTATGAGTTGTGTAATAAAAAAAAGAGTAAATAATATTTTACGCTAATGAATAGCGTGCAATTAAAAAGCGCGGCTTTACTAAAGATAAATTTATGTTAGTGTTATAGAAATTTGGCGATCGATGTTTAATGGTATCAAATGTATTAATAAAATACAGATGAGATGTCTGATAATCAGGCGGCATTATTACTAATTCGCTTTTAAATAGCTTATATTATATGAAGAGGATGAGATAATGTCGGGTGTTAGCATTAATGACTTTAAGCTTTTGAATATCAAATGTCAGAAGTATTTTGATCTTTTCAGCAAGACTAATGCTTTTGATAAAGACATTAAGGAAATTAAACTTCAGCAAAGGATTGGGTTTTATTTGTTTATGTTGGAATCGCTTAGCGATGAAAAGGATTTAGATAAAATAAGCGATTACATTACTGATACAGAGTTCAACTCTCATTTGAATGGAACTAGGTATGATGATAATGGAATTGATGCTGTATATGTAGATGAGAACAATAAAGAGATAAAGCTATTTAATTTTAAGTTTCGTGAGAGTTTTAGACCCGACCAAAAGCAAAGTTTCAACGATGCATTTGTTTCAACGAAGTTAGTCAATTGTATCATGAATGACAGTACGGATGGACTTGAAGGAAAACTAAAAGCTTATGTAAGTACAATAAATGAGGTACTGAATGGAAATGATGTTTGGCGCATTTCTCTCTATATGATTAGCAATGAAGCAGTACCCATTGAGCGTGATGAAAGTGCTATCCAACAACTGAAAAACTTCTATGACATGGAAGTTTTTTCAGTATGTTTGCCTCAGATCACAAGCATGATGTCTATACGGCCCGCACCTATCAATGCAGAACTGATTATAGATAATGACGCTTTGATGTCATACTCAGAAAGCTCCATATCTACCTCAAAGTCATATGTTGTCAGATTAAATGCTGCGGATGTTATAAGAATGACCTGTCGTAATGTTGAATTACGGCTAGACCATAATTGCGAGAATATTCAAGAGCTTGCTGATGAAAAAATTGATTTTGGAGTGCTTTTCGATAATGTAAGGGGTTTAGTTCAAAGGTCGAGATATAATGCTGCAATAGCCAAAACCCTTCGTGATGAGCCTGGCAAATTCTTCATGTATAACAATGGCTTAACTATAGTCGCAGAGGATATAAAAGCTCATCCTGTTAATGGGAATAGAAAAATACGAATTAGCCTTACCGGCATCCAAGTGTTGAATGGAGGACAAACCCTTAGAACATTACATGATTTCAATTCAGCTGATAAAAAAACATACAAGATTTTCTTTCAAAGAGTGAAATCCTTGTTCGAATTTTCAACGCATCTAACAGCAGTACGGCAAATAAAATTGCTGAATTTACTAATAGCCAGAATTCAATTTCTAATGTTGACCTGAAGTCACTAAGTACATTACAAATTCAATTGGAGCAATTATTGGACGAGCATGACATTGTTTATTCCAGAAAGAACGGTGATACTGGAATTGATGATAAAAAACAATATAGGTTTAAAATAAGCATGGAGCAGTTCGGTCAGATATTGTTTGCTCTTCAAGGTTTTCCTGATAAATCTTCGAACCAAAAACAACACATTTTTGGAAAGTATTACGATGAAATTTTTGATGAGTCTGTTTTTAATATTTCAGAAGCGCCAGATATAATTAGTAGTTACTTTGAGGTGAAAAAGGCATACTCATCTTCTTCAGATAGCATCCAAAAGATAGAGCAAAAAATATTTTACGTAATTTTCATGAACCGCCTCAGGCCGGAATGGAATTATGTGTCGTGCATCGAAGTATTGGAATCAATGTTAAAGCATTTTGAGCCTGGATATAATCTTACTGATGCTCGTAAAATGATTCAGGTTCGTTTCAGAGAATATGTTAGTTCGGAATTGAAATCTGGTATAGATTTACTAGATGTTTTGGATAAATATCATTACCCTATTGAATTCTGAGCAAGGGATTGTTCAACTCGGGGTTGATTACAACCCTCATTAAATTTATATTTCATAATAAATATATTTTCCCTAAGGTCTCTATTTAATTGCCTGTTTTTTTATTAAATGAAACATTTTCGCCTAACTATTGTTTTTTATGTGTATTTTCTTAAATAGTTGTAGGAACTACATAAGTTATGGCAATATAGCATGATAATTCTATAAGAGAGTGGAATATAAGAGTGGCAATACGATACCTCCGTATGATGAAGGCTGACATTGATGAATTGCCACTTATCGATCGTGGCCAAAGAGATTGCCTGGCTGTACGGTCAGAGGAAACTAATAATATTCATAAAAATCAGGTGATTGACATCGAGCTTACCACTGATGGCAAGTTCGTTCATCTTGCTCAAGGTCTTTCGTTAACAATCCCACCTAAGTCAAACATCCCGGAACAGCTATTTAAACCCAAGCGTATGTTAAACTGTTATGAGATAGAAGGCGCAGCTTTGAATCAAAATCTTCACTTGAAAATCATTGAGGATTCTGATACTCATGCTATGATAGTTCCTAAGTACGATATGCACATTACTGAGTACGAACAACACCTCGAAGCTACCCGTCATTTGTGGGGTAAACATGATGGATAAAATGATTTATCAAAAACTCTCTAATACAGAGAATGCGTTGTCTGATCTGGTTAATCTGGGAGCTGGTCGAGAAACCCTGTTCCATTTTGCGCGGTCTTTGGTTGAAGACCAAGGTCGTGATGGTGGTTTTATTGCTTTTCACGCATTCAACAACGTTCTCGACCAAGAACTTCCTGAGTCTACAGAAGAAATTTTTATGGACGTTCTAGACGCTTTAACTGGTCAGTGTAACAGCTCTTGCCGTATCGGTTCAGGCGATTACCATCTTTCTTATCAAGCTGCATAATCAATAACTCTGACGTTATGCAGCTCTTCTGATCCCTCCTGTTTGATTTAGCGATCATTTTGCTAACTCATTTTTCCTGCTAGTTTTTCACCTTAATTAGCCTCAATTTTCTTTTTTCTGCAAAATAATCAGCCGGATAACTATCTGTAAGGCAATTAAGCTAAACTTTAATCTTGCAGCAATATAATAGCATGCTGCATTATTGCTGCAAACAAGTTGAAAGCTTCTTCATTTTTTTATAAATTGTCTTGCAGCAAGATTGCTGCTTAATTGAGAGGGTGTATGGCCTGGATTGTCGGATTCATTTCCCAGAAAGGTGGTGTTGGTAAAAGCACAATGTCCCGTGCTTTTGGCCGTGAGGCTAACGCAGGAGGTATTGTTACTAAAATAGCTGATCTTGATACTGAACAGGCTACTACCACTGACTGGCATCGTAGACGCCTTTCCAATGGTCTTCCCCCTGCCTGTTCAGTTGAGCTATTCAAAACTGTTTCTCAGGCGCTATCCGTTGCTGATAATGTAGATCTTCTAATCCTAGATGGGCCTGCTCGTGCAAGTAAGGGCACAACTGAAATTGCTAAAGTGGCTGATCTCGTAGTGCAACCTACAGGTGCATCACTTGATGACTTAGTTCCAGCAATCAAAGTTTTTCATGCGCTTGTTAAAGAAGGTGTTCCACGCAGCAAACTCGTTTTCTCATTGAGCAGGGTTGGAACTGATGCTGAAGAAGCTGATGCTCGAGCCTATATCTTAGAGGCTGGCTATGACGTTCTCGACGGCTGTCTTTTCGAAAAACCTGCTTACCGCAAAGCAATGAACGCAGGACTTGCGGTTACAGAAACCCGATATAAAGGTCTCAATGAAAGAGCTGATGAGCTGATTCAGGCTCTCATTAACAAAGTGGGAGAGCAAAATGGCTGATTTGTCTGCATTGAAAAATAAATCTAAATCAAAAGGGTTAGGATCTCCTCCGGGACCTGATGAATACGCTACGAGTTTGAACTCTCCAGAGGTCGCGCCAGCTCCAGATATTGCTGAAGCGGCAAAAGCACCTTCTTCAGCTGGGGCGTCATTGGAACAACCTGTTCAAGAGCCTTATATCAAGCGTGATGGCAGAAGCATGCGTAAAACCAATCGTACAATTCCTTTCGCGACTCGCGTTTCTGCTGAGTTTGATCAGCGCTTCCGGGATATAGCCTATAAGGAAGATCTCAAAATAGTTGAGCTGTTGGAAAAGGCCCTGCAAGCTTATGCGGAAAAACAGGGTTATAAGTAGCAGCAAGATTGCTGCTAGATTGCTGCATGATTAATTCCATCCTTATTACATGGAGCCTGAAGTTAGATTTTATTTGCCTGCAAGATAGCAGCTATCTTGCAGCATTCTGTTACTTAAAGCTCCTTTTGTTTTATTGAGTTTATCTTGCTGCAATCATGCTGCAATCTTTTTTCACTCATTTAGAATTAGTGTGTTCATTTATATTGCAGTAAGATTGCAGCAATCTTGCTGCATAAAATCTAGTGAGGCTTGTTGATAGTTGATTAGAAAAAATAGCAGCAAGCTAGCAGCTATCTTGCTGTCATCTTGCTTCTAAATTCTGCTCTCAGGAAACCAATTGCAGACCTACTGTTCATGTTATCTGCAATCTTGCAGCAAGATCATAAAATTTGATGAGTTATATAAGAGAATAATTTGAGAATTATTGAGGTTGAGTATATATCTGAGTCCCTGCATAGTGTATATTTATCTCATATTGTTCTCACTTAATGGGTGGTTTGGGATATGATAGTGTTCATCGATGATGGTTCTACAAACGTAAAGCTGGCCTGGAAAGACAACGGCAGTGTCAGAACGCAGCTGAGCCCGAACAGCTTCAAGCGCGAATGGTCAGTGGCATTTGGTGAAAAACCGGTTTTCAATTACACCATGAACGGCGAGCAGTACTCTTATGATCCGATTGCGCCGGAAGCGGTGAAAACCACGAACATTGCATGGCAGTACAGCGACGTGAACGTGGTTGCTGTGCATCATGCGCTCCTGCAGACCGGCCTCAAACCCTGTGAGGTGGACATTACGGTTACGCTGCCGCTGACAGAGTTTTATGATCACAATAACCAGCCCGCAGCAGCAAACATCGAAAAGAAAAAGGCGAGCCTGCTGCGTCCGGTTTCTCTGAACGGGGGTGAGGGCTTCAAAATCCGCAGTGTCTCGGTCATGCCCGAATCCATCCCTGCCGGCTTTGAGTTGCTGAGTGAGCTGGACCCGCTCGATTCACTTCTCATTGTTGATCTGGGGGGAACGACGCTCGATATTTCACAGGTCCGTGGTCGCATGAGCGGTATTACGCGCATTCATGGTGACGCAACCATCGGTGTGTCACTGGTAACGACCGCGGTCGCGGACGCGCTGCGTGTTGCAGGAACGCGGGGCAGCAGTTATCTTGCCGATGATATTATTGTCCATCGTAATGATGATGCATACCTGGAGCGCCGGATTAACGACCTCTCCCGCGTGAGCCTGGTTAAAAGTACCATTAACGAATCACTCGAACGTCTGACGCAGCGTGTTCTCAGCGCCATGAAGGCGTTTGAAGGCTATACCCATGTCATGGTGATTGGCGGGGGGGCCGAAATTATTGCCGAGGCCGTTCGCACGCACTGTGGTGTGAGGGCAGAGCGCTTTTATAAAACCGACTCATCCCAGTTCGATTTGGTCAGGGGGATGATTGCTATCGGATAACGTCATGGATACGCGCCGAAAGATCCAGTTTTACATTAATCCTAAAAGCAGCCTCGGTGAGGCCTATGCGGACAGTCACACCGATGAAACTCCGCAGGGTGAGCGCGGCCGTCTCTGGAAGGCGGCCATGCTCAGTGGGTTTGCACTTGAGCGTATTGATCCGCGTCTGCCGTTCCTGCTGTCGGAACTGCTGAGCGAAAACACGACTGCAGAAGAAGTGCTTCAGGTGATACGTGCTGTCAGCCCTAAAAGCGCCACAGCGCAGACTCCGCCTCAGGCTGAAAGCGTTCCTGAGCCGGCTGAAGCATCCCCGAATGCCACTGTCGATGAAACCCGCAGTAATGCCAGAGGCATGTTTGGCGGAGGCTAATTTAACGAGGTCATTATGAACAGACTGGTATTGCTGGTATCCGGATATATCGGATTTATAAAACTCACCGGCAAAGACAGAAAAAGTGCGGCTGAATGGGGCTTTTTACTCGGAATGGCGTGTATAGCTCCACTTCTGTTAGGGGTTATCGAAAGTGTGATAGCCAAAGTGGTACTCCAGCTGTTTTGGGGCGTTTTTATCACCCGATCAGCTTTTCTGGCCAATGATACCTGGAAAAAGAACAAGCAGCAGCGCTGAAACCTGAGCTTAAGTTTCCGATGAACCTCTGCGCGCAGCTTAACGACAGTCTGAAAATTAATAATTAAGGCAGGCACCATGAGCAGCTTCAGCGATATCCGGCCGGTTAACATTACCCACGAAGGGTTTGACCGCAGCCACAACGGCCAGTATTTCCAGACCAAAGACCTGGATATGGAATACGGCATGGCCGAATACTGTATCTTCAA
>Ga0308167_1003953_pt1 | contig 11234 bp, 11 predicted proteins | sample PhyCR1_2_FD_202138 | JGI IMG/M metagenome (GOLD analysis project Ga0308167, IMG submission 202138) | Phyllosphere microbial communities from UC Gill Tract Community Farm, Albany, California, United States - DLSLRC.R1 | ecosystem: Host-associated > Plants > Phyllosphere > Unclassified | place... | reverse complement strand
GAGTCAGTTCTGGACACGGATGCCTCTCGAGATGGTCAGGCGGCCGAGGCCGACGAGAAGGAGGTCGAGCACGAGGGCGAGGACGACGACGCCGACCACCCCGGTGACCACGGAGGCGAGCGCGTTCGCGCCGCCGGCTCGGGACAGGCCCGAGAAGATGAAGCCGCCGAGGCCTGGCCCCAGCGAGTAGGCGGCGACGGCGGCGATGCCCATCACCATCTGCGCGCTGACGCGCACGCCCGTGAGGATGACCGGCCAGGCCAGCGGCAGCTGGACCTGCACGAGGGTGCGGAGGCTTCCCATGCCGATGCCCCGCGCGGACTCGACCAAGGCCGGGTCGACCTGGGTCAGGCCCACCACGGCGTTCCGCAGCACGGGCAGGGTCGCGAAGAAGGTGACGACGACCACCGCGGGCACGACCCCGAAGCCGAGCGGCACGATCAGGAGGCCGACGACGGCGAAGGAGGGGAGGGTCAGGCCGATGGCCGAGACGCCGTTCGCCACCGCGGTGAGGGCGGGCACCCGGTACACGAGCGCGGCCACGACGACGGCGATCACCACCGCGAGCACGAGGCACTGGACCACCAACGAGAAGTGCTGCCACGAGGCGAACCAGATCTGGTCCCACCGCCCCGTCACGTAGTCCCACGCCATCTGATCCCCGTTCCTCGTCACTCGCTCGTCGACCCGTCCGCACGAACGCCCGGCCTGGACCGGGCGTTCGGCGTCCACCATAACGAGGACACGTCGGGTCTTGTCCAGGCGACGGGCGTCGTTCGAGTCGCTCGGACGCGCCGATCGTTATCTGCGCGCGGACACGGAACCCCCGGTCAGGGGGCGGGTCGGCGGGCAGCGAGCAGAGGAGTGTAACGATCGTGAGCAGAACGCCGGAGGCGCGGTGCAGGACCTGCCTGCACCGCGCCTCCTGCGAGCGTCACGTCACGCCGAGGGCACCCTCGCGGACGCCTTGTGACGGGCTCCGTGGTGCTCGTCCGGCAGCCGGTCACCGCGGCCGAAGAGCTTCTGGCGGAGGGTGCCCGGCTCGTACTCGGTCGGGTACACGCCGCGCGCCTGGAGCACCGGGACGACGTGCTCGACGATGTCCTCGAAGGTGCCGGGGGTGATGGCGTAGGCGAGGTTGAACCCGTCGACGTCCGTCTCGGCGACCCACTCCTGCAGCTGGTCGGCGATCTGCTCGCCCGACCCGACGATGCGCGGGCCGAGCCCCCCGATGCCGGCCGCCTCCGCGATGTCGCGGATCGTCCACTCCTTGCCGCTGTCGCCCTCCTGCGCCTGGAAGTTCGCCAGCGCCGACTGGATCGCGTTGCTCTCGACGTCGCCCACCGGGTCGTCGAGCGAGTACGTCGACAGGTCGACGCCCATCCAGCCCGACATCAGGGTCAGCGCGCCCTCGTGCGAGGCGTACCGCTGGTACTCCCGGTGCTTCGCCTCCGCGGCCTCGGGCGTCGCGTCGGTGATGATCGTCAACAGCGTGTAGATGCGGGCGGAGTACCGATCGCGGCCCGCCTCCTCGAGGGCGTCGCGCAGCTTCGTGACGGTCGCGGCCAGACGCTCCTTCGTGGGGGCGGCGACGAAGATCGACTCGGCGTTGCCGGCGGCGAAGCGGATGCCGCGGGGAGAGGCGCCCGCCTGGTAGATCACCGGCGTCCGCTGCGGGCTCGGCTCGGAGACGTGGATGCCGGGCACCTTGTACCAGGTGCCCTCGTGTCCGATCTCGTGCACCTTCGTCGGGTCGGTGAAGACGCCGGTCTGGCGGTCCCGGACGACGGCGTCGTCCTCCCACGAGCCCTCCCACAGCTTGTAGAGCACCTCGAGGTACTCGTCGGCCTGGTCGTAGCGGTCGTCGTGGTCGAGCTGGTCGTCGGCACCCATGTTGCGGGCGGCGCTGGGCAGGTAGCCGGTGACGACGTTCCAGCCCACGCGGCCGTCGGTGAGGTGGTCGAGCGTCGACATGCGCCGGGCGAACGGCACGGGGTGCTCGTAGGCGGTGCCGGCCGTGATGCCGAAGCCGAGGTGCTCGGTCGCGGCCGCCATGGCCGAGACGAGCAGGATCGGGTCGCCGACCGGCGTCTGGGTGCCGTTGCGGAGCGCCGCGTCGTGGTTGCCGCCGTAGACGTCGTAGGTGCCGAGCACGTCCGCGATGAAGAGGCCGTCGAAGCGACCAGCCTCGAGGAGGCGCGCCAGCGAGGTCCAGTAGCTCAGCCTCGTGTAGTCGGGCGAGCGGTCGTCGGGGTGCCGCCAGAGACCGGGGGACTGGTGCCCCACGCAGTTCATGTCGAAGGCGTTGAACCGGATGCGTCGAGTCATCGGGCCATCGTCGTCGTGCACCGTCGTGGGCGCCACGGGCATGCAACACGGCGTCACACGCGACGCCTAGTCTTGATCGGTGACCCGCCCTGCCCCGACCCGCCGCGACTCGCCCCGCCCTCCACGTGCACGGCTCGGACGGGACGTCGTCGTCCTGGGCGTCATCGCCTTCTTCGTCATGGTCGGCTTCGGGGTCGTCGTGCCCGTGCTGCCCGTCTACGCGGCGAGCTTCGGCGTCGGCTACGTCGCCGTCGGCGCGGTCCTCTCGGCCTTCGCCCTGATGCGCCTCGTGGCGAGCCCGTTCGTCGGGCGCATGATCGACGTCGCGGGCGAGCGCGTCGTCCTGTCGGTGGGCATCGGCATCGTGGCCGTGTCGAGCGGCCTCGCGGGCCTCGCGCACGACTACGTGCAGCTGCTGCTGCTCCGCGGGGTCGGCGGCATCGGCTCGGCGATGTTCACGATCTCGGCCATGACGCTGCTGCTGGCGTCGACGACGCCCGACCGGCGCGCCCGGTCGATCGGCTTCTACCAGGGCGGGTTCCTCGTCGGCGGCATGGCCGGGCCGGCGCTCGGCGGCCTCCTCGCGACGGTCTCGCTGACGGCGCCGTTCTTCTTCTACGCGGGCACGCTCGCGGTCGCGGGTGTCGTCGGCATCCTGCTGCTCAGCCCCCCGCGCCGAGGCGACGCAGCGGCCGCCGCCGCGGCCGCCGAGCCCGCGCGCCCTCTCGCCGACGTGCTCCGCGACGTGCGGTTCCGGGCGGCGTGCGTGGCGAGCTTCGCCCAGGGCTGGTCGTCCCTCGGCGTCCGCAGCGCGTTGGTGCCGGTGCTGGTCGTCGAGGTGCTGCTCCAGCCCACCTCCTGGACGGGCGTCCTCTTCGCCGTCGCCGCCGTGGCACAGACGCTCGCGCTCGCGCCCGCGTCCCGCTTCGTCGACACCGTGGGTCGGCGACCCGCCGTCATCGGCTCGTTCGCCGTGGCCGCGGTGTCGCTGGCTGCCGTCCCGTTCGCCCCGGGGCTCGTGACCCTCGGCGCGCTCCTGGCCGTCTACGGCGTCGCGACGGCGTTCATGGGCACGGCTCCGGCCGCACTCGTCGGCGACGCAGCGGGTGCGCGGGGTGGTCGCCCGGTGGCGATCTTCTCGATGTGCTCGGACGTCGGGGCGATCGCGGGCCCCTTGGTCGCGGGCATGCTCGTCGACGTCGCCTCGTTCGAGGTGGCCTTCGGCACCGCGGCAGCGCTGCTCGCGGTCAGTGCGGTCGTCGCGGTCCGGCTGCCGCGCGGCATCCCGGTGCCGCAGCCCTAGCGGGAGCTCAGGCTCCAGCCGCCGGCCGGTGCTGGGACGAGACACCTCCGTGTCACGTCCTGTTCCGAGCATCCCGTCTCGCCGCAGCACGACATGATGCTCGGCACACGACGGGACAGCAACCTCGACGACTGGTTCGAGGGCGGCCGCCGATCCGACCGTCGGGCGGTCCCTTCGGTGGCGTCAGTCGACCGGCACGAGTCGTCGGCAGCCCTCGTGGTCGGAGAAGTCCCGCTGTCGGGTCTCAGGCCCACGCCCTGTCGTCACTGGCTCAGAGGCGGCGACGCCACGAGCGTCGGGGATCAGCGAACCACCGGGCCAGCTTGAGTCCGAGATCGATGAGGTAGGTCCACACGGTTGCACACGCGAACTACGGGAGCTGTGGGGGCGCGATGAGTTCGAGGAATCCACCGAGGGCACTTTCGAGGTAGATGATGCGTGTGCCGGCTCGCGCGCCACCCGTCATCCGGTGAGGTGTCCCGACTGGTCTCCAGCCGTGTCCAGCACAGAGCTCGAGCACACGATCGAGGTCTGAGACCGTGAGCGCGATGTGCACCGTGCCGACGAGTGCGGGTGAGCCGGCAGACTCGGGCAGTCGGGGCGGGTCGTACTGCAGCAGCTCTACCCGGTGGGGGCCGAGTGTCACCGTCGCTGCGCGGATCACGGCTCCAAGGACGCCGGTGGTCGCCGCCGTGACTTCCCCGTCGAGCGTGAAGGTGCGTTCGAGCTCGAACCCGAGACCGGAGCACCACAGCACCAACGCGTCGTCGAGGTCGGCCACGGTGAGACCGGAGTGAGCGATGTCAGAGATGAGCGGTGATGCCATGACATCAGTATCGAGCTCCGACACGCGGGCCCGGAGCGGGCGATCCATCTGCCCGCCCCGGGCTGCCGTCAGGGCGTGGAGTCGAGGAGGCGCCCGGTCCAGTCGCGCAGGGCGGTGACGGCTCGGCGCGACAAGGTCGCTCCCGGCATCATGCTCGCCGACCCGTGGAACGCCCCCGGCCACACGTGCAGCTCTGCCTGCACGCCGGCCGCCCAGAGCGCGCTGGCGTAGGTGACGGTCTCGTCGCGGAACACCTCGGCGCTGCCGCAGTCGACGTACGCCGGCGGAAGGCCCGTGAGGTCGGTCGCGCGGCCGGGAGCGGCGTAGATCGACACGTCGTCACCGCCGCGACGGTCGCCGAGGTAGGCGTCCCAGCCGAACCGGGTCATCTCGCGGTCGGCGACGCCCACCCCGTCGAACTGCCGTGCGGAGAGGGTCGCGTCGCGGTCGTCGAGCATGGGGCTCACGAGCACCTGCCCAACGACGGCCGGCCCCTGTCGGTCGCGGGCGAGGAGCGCCGTGCCCGCGGCGAGTCCGGCGCCGGCGCTCTGGCCGACCAGGACGATCCGCTCGGGGGCGACGCCGAGCTCGTCGGCGTGCTCGGCGACCCAGACGAGGCCGGCGTAGCAGTCCTCGACCGGGTACGGGTCGGGGTGCTCCGGGGCGAGACGGTAGTCGGGGCTGACCAGGACGACGTCGTGCACGAGCAGCCAGTCGTCGTACGAGTCGAGGTTGCCGAGGTGGTGGCCGAACATCATGCCGCCACCGTGGATCGCGTAGGCGCAGGCCGCCGCGCCGGTGCGGCCGATGCGCTGGACGACAGCGAGGGCGATCGGGTCGCCGAGGTGCCCGGGAACGGTGATGCTGCGCCTCTCGAGGCCGCGGGCGCGCAGTCCTTCGTCGAGCTGCGCCTCCGTCATGTCCAGCTGTCGCATCTGCGGCAGCATGGCGGTCTCGAGGCGGAAGCGGCCTCGGGCGTCCATCGCCTCCAGGAACGGCACGAACTCCGGGTCGAACGGGGGGCGGGGCAGGGCGGTGGTGTCAGGCACGAGAGGGCTCCTGGGTGGGGGTGGTGGTGAGAGTGGTCGAGGGGGCAGGTGAAATGGAGCTGGGGGCGGATTCCGGAGCTCGTGCGCGGAGCATCCCGACCACGACGAGCACGGCGGCGACGGCGGCGAGGCCGAGCCCGGCGACGGTGAGTGCGTCCTCGAAGTCCGCGAGCCGCGAGGCCGTCAACGGGGTGGTCGTGATGCTGCCGGTGACGAAGGCCGCGACGATCGTGCCCGCAACGGCGACCGCGGCTCCTCCCGCGAGCTCGCTGGAGGTGTCGACGAGGGCAGCGCCGACCGAGGTGCGGTCGGCGGGCAGGCCCGTGAGCACGGAGGCTCCGGCGACGACGCCGACGACGCGCATGCCGGCGGCGACGAGCACGAGAGCGACGAGCACCCAGACGTACCCGTGACGGCTCAGGGCACCGAAGACGGCGAGGCCGGACACGACCGCGGCCGCGCTGACCCACGCCGCCCGTCCGAGGCCGACCCGCTGCACGAACGGCCCCACGAGGCGACCCCCGGCCAGGAGCACGACGACCTGCGGCAGCGTGCCCACGGCGGCGAGGGCCGGCGGCCAGCCCCAGGCGAACTGCAGCTGCATCGTCACGAGGTACGACAGCCCGGCGACGGCGAGGCCCGACGCGGCCTTGAACGCCAGGCCGCTCGACACCAGGGGGCGGGCGAGCAGGTGCAGGTCGACGACCGGGTGCCGCGCCGTCCGCAAGCGCACGATGAACCCGGCCCCGCACGCGACGGTCAGCACGACGGCGGCCCACCCCCACGAGGAGGTGGTGTCCGGCCCGACGAGGACGGACGGCGTCACGAGCAGCCCCGCCACGGTCGCGGTGCCCAGCAGCGCACCGCCCACGTCGACGGGGTCTGACCGCAGACCCGCGGCGTCGTCCCGTGCGACACCGCACCGGATGCCGACGAACGCCAGCACGGCGATCGGCACGTCGGCCAGCAGCAGCACCTGCCACGGCGCGACGGCGAGCACGAACCCGCCGACGGTCGGGCCGACGGCGAGGCCGACGAGCCCCGCGGTCGAGATCACCGTGAGTGCCCGGACACGGAGGTCCTCGTCGTCGAACAGCCGGAACGCGAGCGCCATCGACCCGGGCGTGGTCATCGCTGCGGCGATGCCCGTCAGCACCCGGACGGTGATGAGCTGCTCGGTCGTCGTGACCGTCACGGTGGCGAGGCTCGCCAGCGCCAGCAGCGCGAGGCCCGCGAGCATGACGCGGCGGCGCCCCACCCGGTCGGCGACGGCGCCGAAGAGCAGCATGAGCCCGCCGAAGGCGACCGCGTAGGCGCCCGACACCCACTGCAGGCCCGTCGTCGAGGAGCCCAGCTCGCGGCCGATCGTCGGCAGGGCGACGTTGAGGACCGAGGTGTCGAGCATCTCGAACAGGAACACCGCGGACAACCCGGCCAGGGCGATCCACGCGTCGGACAGCCGAGGAGGCGCGTCACCGCCGCGCAGCCGACCGAGGGGAAGAGAGGTACTGGGGGACACGAGACGCGCTCCTTCAGGGAAGAAGTGGCGACTCGTTCGATGCCGCGTGCGGGTGCGTCGCAGAGTGCGGCGCCTTTTACCTCAGTGATGAGCACGATACACCGGCCGCTGCGGGAGAAGAACGCAGGTCCGTTCAGAGGGTGCTCGTGCCCTGCAGCGACCGCGCGTCGCTAGGGTCAGGACATGGACGAGGCCGACCGTGAACTGCTCCGGCGGGCCGAGGCCGAGGTGGCAGCGCTGCCCCACCGCGACCCGCTCATCGACCCGTCACCCCGCCTGGGCGGCCCTGCCGCCGAGACCGAGCCGACCGGTCGGGCACGGTCGCTCGCCCCGCTGACCCTCATCGTCTGCGTCGTCACGGCCTACGCCGAGGGTTCGTGGCGATGACCGTCGGCCACCGGCCCCGTTCTAGGCTGGCGCGGTGACGCGAGTGGGTGCGGTCGGATTCGACCTCGACGGGACGCTGTTCGATCACCACGCTTCAGCCCGATCCGCCGCAGTCCACTTCCTGGGCTCGCTCGGCGTGGTTTCGTCGGACTCGACTCTTGAGAGCTGGTTCGCCGCCGAACGGCAGCACTACGAGCGTTGGCGGTCGGGCGAGATCAGCTTCGCGGAGCAACGACGCGAGCGACTGCGCTCGGCCCTCCCGCCGCTCGGGGTCCATGTCCCCGCCGGCGACGTCGAGATCGACGAGTTGTTCAGCGAGTACCTGCGGGCGTACGAATCGTCGTGGCGGGCATTCCCTGATGCGCTTCCGCTTCTTCGGAGCCTGCGCGCGTCCGGTCATCGCATCGGGCTGCTGACGAACGGGGCGGAGGCTCAGCAACTAGCGAAGCTCCGGCGCACAGGTCTCCTCGTCGAGTTCGATGTCGTCTGCACGTCTGAGCGCATCGGTTTCTCCAAGCCCGACGTGAGGGCCTTCGCCGTTCTTGCCTCTGAGCTCGGAGTCGAGCCGGGGGCATGCCTGTTCGTCGGCGACGACCCGATGAAGGACGTCGCCGGAGCCAGGGCAGCGGGGATGCAGGCGCTGCTGGTCGACGGTGACAGGCGCCGTGAGCTTCCGATCGGTGAGTCGATCGGGTCCGTGCTCGCCGGGTCTGCGGGTGCGCGATAGGGGATCGGTCGGCGGTCCGTCCAGGAGAAGAACCGAGTGGTCGGTAGGGAGCTGCCCCTGTCCTGCCAGGATCGGGGCATGATCTTGAGGAACAGCACCGTCGCTCTGGAGCCCATCACGCCGACCCTCGCCCTGCGCATCGTGGCTCGTGACGAGCGACCCGGTGACCGGTGGCACGCCGAGTACCCGTTCCTCGACGAGATCGATCCTCTGAGGTCGTTGGCTGCGTCAGCGGTCCCTGATCCGGACTTCACGATGTACGTCGTCCGACGGGCGTCGGACGGGATGGCTGTGGGGGGCTTCGGGTTCTTCGGTCCTCCGGACGCCGACGGGCGAGTCGAGTTCGGGTACGGCTTGGTTCCTTCGGCCCGGGGCGCGGGCCTCGCGACGTCGGCTGTCCTGCTCGCGCTCGGACACGCTGCCCGGCACGGGGCGACGATCGCGGCGGCGGACACGGAAGCGGACAACGCCGCGTCGCGTCGCGTCCTCATCAAGAGCGGCCTCGCAGAAGTGGGACGAAGCGGCACCGTGGTCCTCTACGAACGAGTCCTGACCGCCGGGTAGGGGATCAGGCTCAGGACGGATCCCCGAAGTCACCTACTCGCTGCGTCGACTCGTCACCTCAGGCCCCGCCTCCGCCGGTTCGACGCGGGCACGCCGACGGGGCCTCAGCGTCCGGCTCGTCACGAACAGGCACGCGCACAGCAACGCCCACCCGAAGAGGGACGGCTCGAGACCGACCGTCGCGAGGAGTCCGAGGCCGAGCACGGCCACGCCGACCGAGCGGGGCAACGGCCGACGCGACAGCGTGGCGATCAGGATCCCGAGAGCCGCCGCGGCGACGCCGGGCACGAGCGGCACCACCTCTGCCGCGATCAGGGACGACGCGGGGGACTCGGGTCCGCGCGCCAGGAGGGACCACGTCACAGCGAGGACCAGCGCGACGGACGGAGTCACCGCCGCGAGGCCAGCCACCTGATGGCTTCTCGTCCGCGTGGTCCAGCCCGCGTGCCCGACGAACGATCGGTGCCAACCGACGAGCGAGATCAGGAGCGCCGCGACTGCACACCAGAAGGCAGGCGCGACGACGGCCGACCCATCGACGCTCACGCCCTGTCGCTCCAGCGCCTCTCGCACGACCAGGACCGGGCCAGCAGCGAGGACCACGCCGGTCAGGGTGCCCGCGACCAGGAGGGCCGCAGCGATGCGGGCCCGAGCGCGGTCACTGGTCATGGGGCCAGTGGATCAGACAACGGGGCGGACGGCATTGTCCGTGAGGCGCATCAGGCAGCGGCCGGCGACGACGAAGGAGGCGCGCCCCGGTCACCCGGGACGCGCCTCCTTCGCTCTGACGGTCGCGCTACTTCTTCGCGGCTCCGGCCTTCGTCGCGGGCTTCGCCGCGCTCTTGGCCTCGGTCGCGGGGTCCGACTTCGGCTCGACGACCGGCGTCACCTTGAGGAACCCGGCACGCGGGTCCTTCAGGCCGACGAGCGGCGTCTGGTCACGGCCGCCGACGAAGTTCGTGATCCAGCCGGTGAGGATGCGCCACTTGCGGTTCAGCGTGGGCATCGCGTACAGGTGGTACCCGCGGTGTGCGAGCCAGGCCGGCACGTTCGTGACGGACACGCCCTTGAGCACTCCCGCACCCTTGCCGATGCCGTAGCTCGCCACGGTGCCGAGCGACTCGTGGCGGTACTCGGAGGCCGGGGCGCCCGAGAGCGCCGCGATGACGTTGTCCGCCACGGTGACCGCCTGGCGGACGGCGTTCTGCGCGTTCGGCGGGTAGTACGCGGGCTGCTTCTCGGCGAGCAGGTTCGGCACCTGCGCGACGTCGCCGAGCGCCCAGACGCCGTCGAGCTTCTCGCCCTGCTCGGTCTCGACCTGCAGGGTGGCGCTGACGTTGACGTGGCCCTTCGGGCCGAGCGGCAGGCCGAGGTCGGCAACCACGGGGTTGGGCTTGACGCCCGCCGTCCACACGATGGTGCCGGCGGGGATCGTCTCGCCGTCGCTGAGGACGACGTCGCCGTCGACGCACGAGGGCATCGTGGTGCCGAGGCGCACGTCGATGCCGCGGCCGCGCAGGTGGCCCAGGGTCCACTTCGAGAGCTCGGGGCCGACCTCGGGCGCGACGCGGTCGAGCGCCTCGACCAGGACGAACCGCAGCTCGTCGCGCGACAGGGTCGGGAACTGGTCGACGGCCGCCTTCGCGGCGTCGTCGAGCTCGGCCATCGCCTCGACGCCGGTGTAGCCGCCGCCGACGAAGACCACGGTGAGCAGCTTGCGACGCGTGGCTGCATCGGTCACCGACGCGGCCTCGGAGATGTTCCCGAGGATGCGGTCGCGGACGTACTGCGCCTCCTCCACGCTCTTGAAGCCGACGCCGTTCTCGGCGAGGCCGGGCGTCGGGAACGTGCGCGTGACGGCGCCGAGGGCGACGACGAGCTGGTCGTAGGCCAACACCTGGTCACGACCGTCAGCCGTGGTGACGGTGACCTTCTTCGCGACCGAGTCGAGGCCGGTGACCCCGGCCTCGATCACGGACGTCTTGCGGAGCGCCTTCCGGAGCTGCACGGTCACGTCGCGCGGGGCGATGTGCCCGCCCGCGACCTCCGGCAGGAACGGCTGGTACGTGTAGTACGGCGACTGGTCGACCAGCGTGATGCTGGCGCTCTGCGGCGGACGACGCTTCTGGAGCTCGAGTGCGGCGGTGAGCCCGGCGGAACCGCCGCCGAGGATGATGATTCGCTGTGTCATGGATGTGTTCCTCCCTGCGACGACCGTACTCTGCGGGCAGCGCACGGGTCGAGCCGCCGGGCCGGGCTCGGCGATGCCGGCCGGGACCACGGCCGGGCACGACGTGGCCCGCAGGCACGACGACGCCCCGGCCTCGAGGAGGCGCGGGGCGTCGTGCGGGGGAGTGCGACCAGGCTGCGTCAGCGGTCGGAGGGGACGTCCGAGTCGGTGTATGAGCCGTCGGCCTCGCCGTCGTGGGGGCCGGCGGTCGTGCCGCCGTCCTCCGGGATGTCGCTGTCGACGTACGAGCCGTCCGACTCGCTCGACGTCGTGCTGTCGTGCGAGACGTGCGTGTCGCCGT
>Ga0308167_1003952_pt1 | contig 11235 bp, 9 predicted proteins | sample PhyCR1_2_FD_202138 | JGI IMG/M metagenome (GOLD analysis project Ga0308167, IMG submission 202138) | Phyllosphere microbial communities from UC Gill Tract Community Farm, Albany, California, United States - DLSLRC.R1 | ecosystem: Host-associated > Plants > Phyllosphere > Unclassified | place... | reverse complement strand
CCGCCCGCTTCGACGTACATCGACTGCAGATCATCGAGGGTGGTTCCAGAGTCCGCAGCCGCCGCGGTTGAAGTAGGCGCGCTCGGTGACGGTGACGGTGACGGTGACGGTGCGCCTTGACTGGCAGCGCATCCCGCGAGCATCACGACGAGACCGGCGACGGATAGGAGCAATGCAGGGGTACGCATCCGCCCATCGTAGGGTGTCGATGGTCGTAGGCAGGATCGGCCCGGATCGTCCGCGAACGTTTCGCGCTTTGCGCCCGTCGCCGCGTCTCCTATTCGTCTCACATGGCAAAGTACGCGGGTGTCTATTAGTGTCTTCCCTCGTCGGTCTTGGGGCGATAGAAAGTCCAGTTCGCGAGCGATTAGTGAGGGTCAGAGTCCGTCGATGTCTTTCGCTGTCTAACCCGCTTTGCTCAACAAGGGGTCGCAGGTTCAAATCCTGTCAGCCCGACCACAGAGCCCCGGAGAACCGCAGAACTACGCGGAACTCCGGGGCTTTTGTCATGCCCGGCCCAGCAGCCAGGAACGCACTACCGTGCGATGTCGACGCGTCAACCCCCTCTCCAGCATCGGATGAACGGCATACCGTCGGTTCATCGACAGAGGAGATGCAATGAGCGATCTGCAGAACACGCACGGAACCACCGACGCCCACGAAGAGCCTGACACCGCCTCGGGTGGTGCGCCCGATGACTCGACGTCCCAGAGCACGTCCAAGAGCACGGACGAGATCCTCGAAGACGAGACCACCGACGAAGACGGCGCGCCTCTCGAGAACCCGTCGGGCGGCTGAATCGGCCACGCCCTGAAGAGCGAAGACCCCCACCCGGCGCTGAGCCGGTGGGGGTCTTCTTCGCTGTCCGCTGGTCTCTCGACCTAGGCGTTGCGCACGGTCAGCATCCGCCATCCTTCTGGCACCTTCGCCTCGAGCGATGCCATGTCGTCAGCCTCGATCTCCTGCACGCCGTCGACGCGGGTGAACGTGCCGGTCGCTTCCATCTTGGCCACGCCCTTCAGCATCCGCACCGGCGCCGAGGCGAGCTCGAAACCCGGCTTGCGGTGCTGTTCTAGCTCGACGAGCACCTCGGCGAGTGTCGTTCCGATGACGTCAGCAGTGCTGGACTCGACGGGACGGATCAGAGCGATGAGCATGAGGCCAGCCTATGGCGCAGCGGTCGCCTGGCCGGGGTACCGCTCCGCAAGGGGTGTCAATTGGGCGTCGCCGCAAGCGGAGGAAGGTGCGGGATCGTGATCGGCGCTGTGGACCGGCTCGGTGGGTTGTGGAACCGCTGCAGATCGCTGAGCACCTCGTCGGCCGACATGTACGAGCTCGCCAGGGGAAGGTTGCGCAACCAGAGCACGTCGACCTCGACGGCATCCACCTGGTAGATGCAGGCGACGGTCTGGCGTGCGTCATGCGGCTCGTACTTGTGGTCGACGATCAGCCACTCGGTCTCAGTCACCCTGCGGAGCTCGAACCTCGGATCGGGCATCGCGGACATCTCAACACTCCAATCAGTCGTATTCGCCATCGGCTGACAGGGGGAGCGCTCCGCGAACGGGCGACGACATCACCGCCTGATCGACGGGCGCCCTCTGCCCGCCAGAGTTCACCAGAATTATACGAACGCACCGGTATATCGCTCAAGGGGACAGTGAGCGGACGCCGTGCTGGGGCGCCTCAGGCCTCATATGCGGTGCGTCCACCGATCACCGTGCGCAGAACACGGGCCGTGAGCAGCGACCCGCTGCCCTCCGAGAACGGATCGACGTCGAGCACGGCGAAGTCCGCCGCCTGGCCCACCGCGATGCGGCCACGCCACGCACCGTCGCCGATCGACGCCGCGGCGTCACGAGTCGCATGGGCGATCGCGCGTGCGAGGGGAAGGGCGAACTGCGGATGCACCGCGGGCACATCGGGGTTCAGCGCCGATGCCCGTGTCGTGGCCACGTACATGTTCGCGAGTGCCGCGTGCGGCGCGGTGGGAGCGTCCGTCGAGAAGGCGAGCAGCGCACCGGCATCCTCGTACTCCGGCCACGCGAAGGCCCGCTCGGCTCGCTCGTCGCCGAGCTGAGCCGCCCAGTTCGCGAATATCGCCGGGTCAGCGTGCACCGGCTGCATGGACGCCGTCACACCCAGGCGCGCCATCCGCTCGGCCGTGCCGGGAGCTGCGTACTCGAGATGCTCGATGCGATGCCGACGCGGACGATCGCCGTTGACCGTGATCGCGTGCTCGATCGCGTCCAGCGCGAGCGTGCTCGCCTCATCGCCGATCGCATGCAGTGCGACCTGGAGTCCCGCGGCATCCGCAGCCGCGACGACGGGGAACAGTCGTTCGGTCGGCCAGATCGGCGCCGCGTTGGAGCCATCCGCATACGGTGCGCGCATCGCGGCGGTGCACGCGTCGATCGTGCCGTCGAGTACGAGCTTGATGCCGATCACCCGGACAGCGCTCGAGGCGGTCTCGGCACGCTCGGCCGCCTCGGTGACCTGAGCCAGGTTCAGGGCGTCATCGCCGGTGTTCGCGACGAACCAGTGCGCGGCTATCCGCAACGGCAGCGCGTCGCGCCCCTCCGCCCGTTCGAGCGCCGCAAGGGCGAGCCCGTCGAACGCCATGTCGACGGCGCCGGTGACACCCGCCGCGAGATACGCCTCCACGACGCGCTGCACCGCTGCATCCCGCTGCTCGTCGGTGGTCGTGGCATCCCGGTGCGCCCACGCGTGCTGCTGCGCGGCCGTCTCGTAGAGCATCCCGGTCGGTTCGCCGTCGGCATCCCGCTCGATACGGCCGCCGATCGGGTCAGGCGTCTCGCGGGTGATCCCGAACTCCTCGAGCGCCGCCGAGTTGACCCAGCAGGAGTGGTAGTCGTTGGCATCGAGATAGACGGGGATGTCGGCGACGACGGCGTCGATCATCGCTGCCGTCGGCGATCCGCCCGGGATCGCGTCGAAGAGCCATCCGCGCCCACGCACCGCACCGGTGGAGGTCTCACGCGCCTCTTGCACTCTGCGCTGGATCTCGTCGAGAGACCCTGCATCGGTGAGCCCGATCTGGCCCAGCGCCTCGCCCATCATCAGCAGATGGGTGTGCGCGTCGGTGAATCCGGGAAGAACGACCCGTCCGCCGAGATCGACCACATCATCGGTCGGCGGTGCGTCGGCCTCGGCTCCGACGAAGGCGAAGTCCGCGCCGTCTACGACGACGGCTTCGGCCCAGGCGGCGTCGTCGGCGGTGAAGAAACGCGCATTGCGATAGAGCGTGGCGGGCATCAGAGTGTCTCCTCGGTGGTGGCTGCGCCCTCGAGGCGTGTCGAGAGCAGGGCGATGGCGCTTGCGGGCACGGCGAGCACGAAGCTCGCGATGCCCAGCGCGACGGCGAAACCTTGGAACCCGAGCATGCCGACGAGCGCAGCGCCGATCACGGGGGTCAGTGCCGATCCGACGAGGTAGACCGCGAGCAGGGGTCCAGACCAGCGGCCGTCGGCATCGAGAGCCGCCGAGGTCGACACGAAGTACATGAAGGCGATCGCGTAGACGGTGTTCCAGGCGATGAACACCACGATGAACGCGGTCGGATCAGTGGTGAACCCCTCGACGATCTTCAGCACTCCTCCGGCCAGCAGCAGCACCGCGAGGGGCACTGCTCGGCCCAGCCGGGATCCGACGATCATCAGCAGCACAGACCCGATGAGACCGCCCGCCGTCGCGCCGCTGAGCGCGAGGCCCAGCCCCTCGGGTGTCAGACCCGTCTGCTCCGCGCCCATGATGCCGGCCATGGCCCAGAGCGAGTCCTCGCTCACCGCCCACAGCGCGAACACGACGAGAAGGCTGAATCCGGCGATCGTGACGGTTCGCGAGCGTGCGGGAGAGAGGCGCAGCGCGCCTGTGGGCGGCACGTCGATCGGCATCGCCTCGGCGACAGCGGCCCCGGCCTGAGGATCGATCACGGGGGCCGCAGGCAACCACGCCGAGACGAGCAGCCCCAGGATGCTGAACAGCGCGAGAGCGCCGAAGACATCGATCGGCGCGAGCCCGATGAGAGGGATCACCGCCAGCACGATCGTGATGACGCCACGGTTCGCGAGACCGTTGAAGCCCGCGACCCTGTCGGGATTCCGGAAGGCGGCGAGTGCAGCTCCGGATGCGGCGACGGCACCGCCGGCTCCCGCCCCGCCGACCAGCAGAGCGGGAAGGATGAGCGCAGGCACCAGCGCTGCGGTGCCGAAACCGAGGGCCGCGATGGCGAGTCCGGTGCGGGCCACCATGCGCCTGTGACCGCCGGCGCAGAGCGGGGCGATCGCGAGTCCCGTGACCGCGGTGAGCAGCAGGGTCGCGGTGACGAGCCAGCTCGCGGCGAGCACGTCGATGTCGAGGCCCGTCTGTGCCGCGGTGATCATGTAGGGCGACAGGTTGACGCCCAGATAGCCCGCGATTCCGATCGCGAAGGTGGCTGTGGCGGTCGGCAGCCGGAGCGGAACCCGGGTGCTGAGGTCGATGGCGGTCATGGTTCTCCCACTGAGAGGGCACGGCGATGTGCGCGAAAGTCCTGCCGATGCGCGTCGGGTGGGGCGCGGATTCCAAAACGAATGGTGTTCGTCAACGAATGGTGTTCACTATTATGCACAGGAGGGATGCCGGAGGGAAGAGATTTCTCGACGGGCCCGCCGACAGAGAGTGAGCGTGCGATGCCCCGACCCTCGAGCCCATTGCTTTCGCCCGAGATCATCGGGGCGGCAGGCCTCGAACTGTCGAGAGCCGGAGAGCCGTTCGGGGTGAACGCGATCGCCCGCAGGCTCGGTGTCAGGCCGTCTTCGCTCTACAACCACGTGGACGGCATGGACGGCATCATCGAGCTGATGCGCGGCCGGCTGGTCGAGGACTACCGGGTCAGGCCGGGGGAGAGCGCGTGGGACGACTTCCTCGTCGAGCTTCTGCGACAGCAACGCCAGATGTATGCCGATCACCCGCAGCTCGTGCCGCTCCTCATCGGAAAGACCATCACTCATCCGGCGGTCATTACCGCGTATGACGACCTGGCGACCGTTCTCGTCGACGGGGGCTTTCCCGAAGACGAGGTGCTCACGGTGATCGCGATCATCGATGCCTTCGCGATCGGCTTCGGCCTCGACCTGGCATCGCCGGACGAGGTGTGGGAGCCGGGAGAGGGAACGCGCACACTCGGTCGCGTGCTCGAGGGGGCGGAGCGCGGTACCGCGCGAGCGGATCGGACGTTCGAGCTCGGTGTCGGACTGTTGGTCGACTCGCTTCGGGCTCGCCTCGACAGGTGAGTCTCGCCTCGACAGGTGAGTTCGGAGTGGTTGCCCCCTCGAGTCATCCAACCCCATTTGGATCACTCGAGAGGGCTCACCGTCCGTCCCGGACGGTAGGGGAGGCGGCGAAGATTTTCGCTGCTCTCTCGACTGATATATCCCCAGATGTTCAGCCGGTAGCCCCCGCTACTTGCAGCAGAATATCGCTTAATCGTCGTGTCCGCCATTTGGGGGACAAAGAAATCTACGAATGTTTCTTCCAGGACTGGGGCTTGCCGTGAGAACGTCCACTCATAGAGTGGTTTCATGGACAGAAAGCTCGTGCTGAACGCGCACCTCGCCATCGCCCACGGGCACCGAGTCGAGGTGACGGAGCGCATCGACGAGCTGACCGGTGAGTCCCTGGTCCTGTCTGTCAGAGACCTCGACACCGGCATCCGATATCGCCGCGTCGAAGAGCCCCGGGGCGAGCTCCTCCGGTGGCTGGGTCGTGTCATCGACTGCACGGTGACGATCGGCGGCCACTCGTCGCTGACGACTCTCACCGTCGATGCCGAGGGGAGCGGATCGGGAGCGACGAGCGCTACGGCCGCCCTGCACGGCGCGGATGCGGCGGTCGACGCTGCGAAGGCCGAAGCGGACCGCTGGGGCGGTGGCGACCGCGTGCCTGAGCCGGAGCCCGAACGCTTCTGGTGAACCGCTCAGCGGAAGTCCCTCGATCGATGCGTCACTCCGGTGCTGAGGTCTTCGAATGCGTCGGCGAGGACGTTCACGACCCCCTCTGCTGAGCGCTCGAGAATGCCGCGGATGATCAGAGCAGGAGAATCCCGCGCCACCCGGTGGTACCGACCCCACACCCCGGTCGAGCAGATGACGTTGACGAGGCCGGTCTCGTCTTCGAGATTGAGGAACGTGACACCCGCTGCGGTCGCCGGGCGCTGACGGTGGGTCACGAGGCCGGCGACCTCGATGCGTCTGCCCGTCTCGTGGCTCTGGAGGTCGGCGGAGGTGAGCACGCCTCGCTCGCGCAGAAGTCCGCGGAAGTGCGCCATCGGATGGTCGTCGGTCGAGACACCTGTCGCCCAGAGATCTGCGGAGAGCCGTTCATAGCTGGACTGATCGCTGAACAGCGGGGGCTGCACGGCGATCGTCGTGCCGGGAAGGAATCGCGAACGATCCTCAGCGGCTGCCCCCGACAGCCAGATCGCCTCTCTGCGCTGCAGCCCGAGGCACTCGAACGCGCCGGCGGTCGCCAGGGACTCGAGCTGCGCGGCGGTGGCATCGGTGCGCCTCACCAGATCGTTCAGATCGCGGAACGGACCGGCGGCCTCGCGCTCGGCGACGATCCTCTCTGCCAGCGGTGTGCCGATGCCGCGCACACCGCTGAGCCCCATGCGCACCGCATAGGCGCCATCCCGGCGGTGCGCCGCCGACTCGTCGGGCTTCGACCGGTCGAAGCGTGGCACTCGAGGCTGCAGAGGATCGCCGCAGGCGTCCAGCCCCGTCGGCATCCGCAGCGGTGCGCCCTCGAGGGGTTCGAGAGTCTCGGTGACGCCTGAGGCGTGCAGATCGGGTCGACGCACCTCCACGCCATGCCGACGCGCGTCTGCGGTGAGCGTCGAGGCGGAGTAGAAGCCCATCGGCTGCGACCGGAGCAGTCCGGCGAGGAACGCCGCAGGATAGTGCAGCTTGAGCCAGGAGCTCGCATAGACGAGGAGTGCGAAGGACAACGAATGCGACTCCGCGAATCCGAAGTTCGAGAACGCCTGGATCTGCGCGTAGATGCGATCCGACTGCTCGGCGGAGAGCCCGCGCCGGGTCATTCCCGCGTAGAGCTTGTCGCGCACCTTCTCGATCTTCTCGAGCCCGCGCTTGGACCCCATCGCGCGTCTGAGCAGATCGGCCTCGTCGGCGGTGCAGTCGCCGATGGCCGTCGCCATCTGGATCAGCTGCTCCTGGAAGATCGGGATACCCAGCGTCCGCTCGAGGATCGGCTTGAGGTCATCATGCGGATACGGGATGTCGAGCACCACAGGCTCTTCTCCGCGAGCGGCTCTGGCGCGGTTCTCTTCGTCGAGCGCATCCTTGGCCATCTTGCGGCGGACGAACGGATGCACGGCGCCGCCCTGGATGGGCCCGGGGCGGATGAGCGCGATCTGGATGGCGAGGTCGTAGAAGGCGCGCGGCTGCAGGCGGGGGAGCAGGCCGATCTGTGCGCGGGATTCGACCTGGAACACCCCGATCGAATCAGCGCGGCAGAGCATGTCGTAGACGGCCGGCTCTTCTTTCGGAAGCGTCTCGAGCGTCCACCGCTCACCCGTGGCGTCGTCGATGAGATCGAAGCAGTGCTGGAGCGCTGCCAGCATCCCCAGTCCGAGGAGGTCGAACTTCACCAACCCCATCCATGCGGCGTCGTCTTTGTCCCACTGGATCACGGTGCGGTTCTCCATGCGAGCATGCTCGACGGGGACGACCTCGCCGACGGGGCGTGCAGTGAGCACCATGCCACCGGAGTGGATGCCGAGGTGTCGGGGAGCCTTCAGGAGCTCACCCGCGTAGTCGAGCACATTCGCGGGAATGTCGTGCTCGTCTGCGACCTCGAGCCCGGCGCTCCACCCGTCGACCTGCCTGGACCAGGCGTCCTGCTGCCCCGGGGAGAATCCCAAAGCCCTCGCCATGTCGCGCACGGCGTTCTTCGGACGGTACTGGATGACGTTCGCCACCTGTGCCGCACGCTCTCTTCCGTACTCGCGGTACACCCACTGGATGATCTCCTCCCGGCGATCGGAGTCGAAATCCACATCGATGTCCGGTTCTTCCTGACGGGTCGTCGCCAGGAACCGCTCGAAGGGCAGTCGGTAGAGGATCGGGTCGACGGCTGTGATGCCGAGGAGATAGCAGACGGCGCTCGCCGCGGCAGAACCACGTCCCTGACACAGGATGCCGCGACGGCGTGCCTCTGCGACGATGCCGTGCACGATGAGGAAGTAGCCGGGGAAGTCCTTCTCCTCGATCACGTCGAGCTCGCGCCCGATCCTGCGGCGACCGTCGTCATCGAGGTGTGGGTATTTCGTCGGCACGGCCTCCCATACCAGGTGACGCAGCCAGCTCATGGGTGTATGACCGTCTGGCACTTCCTGCTTCGGCAGGGCCGGTCGTGCTCGGCGGAGGGAGAAGGCCGACGCAGCGGCGAGCTCGAGCCCGTAGGAGATCGCGCCGGGGTGGCGCCGGAAGCGCGCGGACATCTCCGCACCGCTGCGCAGATGTGCTCCTCCGTGGGTCGGAAGCCAGCCGTCGAGCTCGTCCATGCTGCGCACAGCACGCACAGCGGCGACCGCCTCGGCGAGTGATGCGCGTTCGGGGGCGGCGTAGTGCACGTTGTTCGTCGCCACCACAGGCAACCGCATCCGCCGGGCGAGATCGGCGAGAGCGTCGTTGCGACGTGTGTCCTGCGGGTCGCCGTGGTCGAAGAGCTCGACGGCGACGTGATCCTGGCCGAACAGATCGACCAGACGGCGCAGCGGCGTCTGCGCGTCTCCGGCTTCGAGCCCACGGCGGACGCCGCCCTTGCGGCATCCGGTGAGGATCGTCCAGTGCCCGTCGGCGGTGGCCGCCAGCTCATCGAGGTCGTACACGGGGCGGCCCTTCTCTCCGCCGCGCAAGTGAGCAGCCGTCATGGCGCCGGAGAGACGGTGATAGCCCTCCAGGCCGTCGGCGAGCACCAGAAGATGGTCGCCGACTGGATCGGGGGTACCCCGCTGCGGGGCGTCGAGACCGAGCGAGAGCTCGGCACCGTAGACCGTCTGGACGCTCACATCCATCAGCTCTGCGACCTCGGCGAAGCGGGCCGCTCCGTAGAAACCGTCGTGGTCGGTGAGTGCCAGCGCGGTGAGCCCCAGACGCTCGGCCTCGGCGAGCAGGTCTTCCGGTGAGGAGGCGCCGTCGAGGAACGAGTACGACGAATGCGCGTGCAGCTCGGCATAGGGGACCGCATCCTCAGGTCGGTGCACGGAGGTCGGGGGATTTCGCTTGCGCTTGGTGCTGACGGGGCCCGGGTCTGGACGACTGCCGGGTGGCATGCCTCCGGTCGGATAGGGCGATTCCTCGCCGCTGAGAGTGCGCTCCAGTTCGTTCCAGGACAGGGGAGGGTTGTGCCAGCCCATCAGCGGTACCTCCCCTCGGCCCACCAGCGATCTCCCGTGCAGAAGACGAGCCAGGCCCGATCATGGTCATCGATGATCTGCAGGCGATGCCCCTTCTTGCCGCCGGAGGCCTCCCACCGGCGTTCATGGATCGGCCATGGGCCAGCCCAGGCCTGCACATCGTCGCCGTCGATGCGAGCGGGTGCCGCCGAGAGCGAACCCCGGTCGTCGACGAGGACGGTCTCCCCGTCGGGTGCGAGCACTCCGATGGGGCGAGGGGGACGGAACACCTCGGCGGGAAGAGGATCGGGAAGGCTTCCCGGCCAGGGGTGCCCGGGGTCTCTGGGGGCGACGGGGCGTTCGCCCCACGGAGTGAGCACCTGTCGATCGGCGAGCCAGCGTCCGCCGGAGAGAGCGGCGGTGACGACGCCCTCGTGGCCGAGCATCGTCTGCACGCGGGAGATGGCGTGGTGCAGGCGCTCATCCGTGCCGGACCCGAAGAGTCCGGGCTGGTGATGGGCGGCATCATCGACCGCATCGGGGACGATCCGCACCAGGGCGATCCCGCCGAACGCGCGAGCCTCATCGATCGGCTCTTTCGCTGACTCGGCCCCCAGCGCCTCGAGCTGCCAGCGCACCCGGTCGACGAGGTCAGCGGCATCGAAGCAGGTCGGATGCAGCCAGGGCCGGGAGAACACCTTGCCGTCGTCGTCGATCAGGTCGATGCGGATCTCTGTGCACACCACCGAGGCTTCTCCGAGAGCGAGCATGACCGCATCGGCCGTCTGCCGCACCGCGAAGGCCACCTGATCGGCTCCGGCGAGCGGCGGTTCGAACTCGACGGAGCGCACGAGTTCGGGGTCGGGCGGTCGTGCCACCACGGCGCGGGAATCGGCACCGGCGGCGAGGGAGTGCAGGCGGGCGCCGCGCTCGCCGAAGCGATCGCGCACCTCGATCTCGTCGAGGCCGGCGAAGTCGCCGAGCGTGCGCACGCCGAGCCGGATGAGCAGACCGGTGAGCTGTTCGTCTCGCAGCACACCCACGGGGAGCGGGGCGAGGAAATCCTTCGCGAGACCTGCAGGAACGACGGTGCACGGGGTGCTTCCTCTGGCGGCGAGCTCTGCCGTGAACGGGCCGTCGGCGATGCCGACGCGCACCTCGGGGAAGCCCGCCTCGGTGAGGACATCGATGAGGGCCCGCCCTGCTTCGGCCTCGCCGTCGTGGTAGCGGGAGATGCCCCGTGCCCGCACCGCCGCGAGTCCTGGACGCAGCAGCGCGGCGCCGGGGGCGTGCTTCTCGATGAGCTGCAGCACCGGAAGGAAGGCCCTCTCGTCGCGGTCGGTGTCGTGCGGCAGCACGCGCAGCGACGAGATGTGCCCCTGCGCGACGCGGCGGCGCTGGCCGGCGCGCACACCGTGCTCCCTCGCCGAAGCGGTGCATGCGATGACGGTGTTCGCATGCACCAGCGCCGTCGGCGGATGAGGCGGTGGCCCGCCCAGGGCGGCGCGCAACGGCCAATCGGGAAGCCACAGGACGAGGACCCGCAGCGGAGCAGCGGTCATCCGGCCACCGCCAGACGCGGGTATTCGAGCGGAGTGGCCTCGTGACCGCGCAGGCCGGGCAGCGTCGTCATCTCGGCCATGGTCTCGACGGCGGTGTGCTCGGCGGGCAGCTCTTCGACCGCGCCGTGGGCGCCGGGAAGGCGTACGCGCACGCTCGACGACAGCGGACTGTGCCGCGTCCGGGCTGACACCGTCGCCGTGGAACCTTCGATCAGCCCCCACCCCTCACCGACACCGAGCCAGTGCTGGTCGTGC
>Ga0308167_1003949_pt1 | contig 11242 bp, 11 predicted proteins | sample PhyCR1_2_FD_202138 | JGI IMG/M metagenome (GOLD analysis project Ga0308167, IMG submission 202138) | Phyllosphere microbial communities from UC Gill Tract Community Farm, Albany, California, United States - DLSLRC.R1 | ecosystem: Host-associated > Plants > Phyllosphere > Unclassified | place... | reverse complement strand
CACACGGCGTCGTCGTAGGTGACGTCGTCGACGACGGCCTCGTACCAGTACGAGCGCGGGTCGACGTCGTGCGCGTCGAAGCAGGCGTCGAGCGGCATGATCAGGTCCTGCGCGGCGTAGGTCGTGACGTAGCGGCGGTCCATCTGCACCACGTCCGGCACATCGCCCGATGCCAGGCGCGTGGTGAACTTCTGCGCGTCGAACGCGGTCGCGTCGAGGTCGATCTCGACCCCGTCGAGCTGTGCGGCGGCGTAGTCGAGGCGCGAGGTGCCGACGTCGTCGGCGTTCTCGAAGCCCCAGGCCGACAGGGTTCCCTCGGGTTCGGCGTCGAAGTCGGCATCGGCGGCCTGGCCGCCCCCGCCCGATCCGCATCCGGCGAGGACCACGACGGATGCCGTGACGAAGGCTGCGGCAGCGGCTGTTCTGCGCATCATGTGCATTTCCTTTCTCGGCGGCGGCGGATGCCGCTCATCCCTTGCGTCCCTGGGTGGCCACGCCCTCGATGAAGTACCGCTGCCCGAAGGCGAACAGCACGAGCATCGGGAGGGTGACCAGCAGGGCCGCGACCATGACGTACTGGTAGTCCCCGTGGCCGCCCGCGGTGGGGCTGTACTTCGTCATCGCGTAGGCGATGCCCAGCGGGGCGGTGAAGTCCTCGGGAGAGCCGGCGTTGAGGTAGATGAGCGCCGACTGCAGGTTGTTCCAGCTCGCCTGGAACTCGAACAGGAACACGATGATGAACGACGGGATCGACAGCGGCATCGCGATGCGCCAGAACAGGCCCCAGGCGCTGGCGCCGTCGAGCCGCGCCGCCTCGAACAACTCCCGGGGGACGCCGAGGAAGAACTGCCGCTGCAGGAAGATGTAGAAGGCCGAGCCGAACAGATTCATGCCCCACAGCGGCACCCAGGTGCCGAGCAGCCCGGTCTCCTTCCAGATCAGGTAGATCGGGATCATCGTGACCGCACCGGGCAGCATCATCGTCGCGAGCACGAGCCCGAACAGCAGCCCGCGGCCGGGAAAGCGGAAGTACGCGAAGCCGAAGGCGACGATCGAGCTCATCACCGCGACGGTCGTCGCCGCCAGCAGAGCGATCGCGACGCTGTTGAACATCCAGTTGAGCAGCGGGAGCTGGGTCCACACCTCGGCGTAGTTGCCCGGGGTGAAGGTCTTCGGGATCAGGGCGTTGTCGAACACCTCGCCGCGCGGCTTGAGGCTCGCCGCGAGCAGCCACGCGAAGGGGTAGAGGAACAACAGCGCGAAGACGACCAGCACTGCCGCGAGGACCACGCGGCCCGCCAGGGTCTTGGGCTGCTTCAGCGCACGGCGCCATCGCGGCGCCCTCGTGACGGATGCCGCCAGCTCGGGCCGGGCCTGCGCGACGCCCGGGGTCTGCAGGGTGTCGGCCATCAGCGATCCCCCTCGTAGTAGACGAAGCGGTTGCCGAGGCGCACCTGCACGATCGTGATGAGCAGGATGATCACGAACAGCAGCCACGCCATCGCCGCGGCGAAGCCGAAGTTGAACTGCCGGAACGCCTGCTGGAAGAGGTAGATCGCGTAGAAGAGCGATGCTTCGGGCGAGGCGTTGCTCTGGTCGCGCCAGAACAGCAGGTAGGCCTGGTCGAACACCTGGAAGGCCGCGATCGTCAGCACGATGACGTTGAAGAACATCGCACCCGAGATCATCGGCAGAGTGATGGAGAAGAAGCGGCGGACGGGACCTGCGCCGTCGATCTGCGCAACCTCGTAGAGGTCGACGGGCACGTTCTTGATGGCCGCGAGGAAGATGACCATGGTGCCGCTGACGGTCCACAGTGCCATCAGGACGATGCTCGGCTTCACCCACGCCGGGTCGACGAGCCACTGCGGACCGGGGATGCCGACGGCTCGGAGCGCCTGATTGATCGCGCCGGAATTGCCGTTCAGCAGTAGGAAGAACACCGCGGCGGTGGCGACCGCCGGCGTCATCTTCGGCAGGTAGTAGAGCGTGCGGAAGATGCCGGCCCCGCGGCCGACCCGGCTCAGCAGCAACGCGAGGACCAGGGCGAACGCGATCTCGAGCGGCACCGCCATGACGGCGTAGAACAGCGTGTTGCCGAGCGAGACGGCGACCCGCGGATCTTCGAACAGTTGAGAGTAGTTCGTGACGCCGACCGGTCGGGCGGCCCCCGTCGCGAGGTTGTAGCTCGAGAACGAGATGACGAGGCTGTAGATCATCGCCCCCGCCGTGAAGACGAGGAACCCGAGGATCCAGGGCGAGATGAACAGGTAGCCGGCGATCGCCTCGCGGCGGTTGTACTTCACCTTCTGCCGCGGAGGGCGGCGTTTCGTGAGGGGAGTGCGAGGCCGGGCGGGGGAGAGCGTCACCGGAAGGACCGGTCGGCGGCGGTGGTCTCGATGCTCATGGGGTCTCCTCTCGCGCGCGCCCTCGTCGTCGAGAAGCGCTTCGCCAGGGTCGAGAAGCCGCGAGAAGAGGTCCAGGGCGTTGCCAAGGGCGGCCGAACGTGGGATACAGGCCGGTTCAGCGCGCGTCGAGGGCGCGCAGGTAGCGCCCGGTCATCCACGCCTGCACGCGACGACCGAGAGGGGCGCCGATGCGGGTGAACCAGCGGCCCGGCTTCGAGAAGGCGGCGATCTCGAAGACCACCTCGTGGTCCGGCCGAAGAGTCAGGGTGAAGCGTTCCTCCCCGCGCTCCGGGTGACCTGGCAGCGTTCCGTAGGCGAAACCCGCGACGGTGGCCGACCGCTCGGCCCACACGACCAGGCAGGGGATCCGGAAGCTCAGGATGCCGAGACCCAGGCGCATCGTGACGCGTGTGCCCACGCGCATCGGCGTCTCCGACAGCGTCACCCGCGCCCCCGCGCGCCGCTGCGCCTCTCCCGACAGCAGCAGGTCGGCCGCGCGCTCGAAGTCCGCGTGACCACGGCCGATCACGCGCCGCGCGCGCACGTGGTGGTAGCCCGCGGGCATCGTGCCGCCGGTCGCGCCGACCTCGTCGTACGTCAGGCCGTCCATGCGATCACGGTAGGGCAGCGGCATCCGGATGCCGTCGGGCTTGCGCGTCGATCGGAGCGCCGTCGCGGTCGGGTGAGAGGCGCGTGGCACGCCGACATGCGCATCAGAAGCAGTGCAAGGATGACCGCATGATCGAGTTCCGCGACGCGCGCCCCGAAGATCTCGACGACATGGTCGAGGTACAGAACGCCATCCACCGGGCGGGGCTGCGCGCGTGGGCGGTCGACGCCGACTTCGTGCGCGAGCGCTATCTCGACGACGAGCACACGATCGCCCTCACGGTGGCGGTGCGCGACGGGGTGGTGATCGGCTTCCAGTCGCTCAAGCGCGCCTGGGCGGAGAACCCGTACGGCGTGGAGGAGGGCTGGGGCATCATCGGCACCCACATCCACCCCGACATGGGGCGCAGCGGCATCGGCCGGAGCCTGTTCGCGCGGTCGATCGCCGCGGCGCAGGACGCCGGACTCCGTCACATCGACGCCACGATCGGCGCCGACAACGCCCCCGGACTCGCCTATTACGTCGCGATGGGCTTCGTGCCGTATCGCGAGGGCGACGGCGAGAGCGGCATTCCGCACCGGTTCGACCTCTGACGCGCGGGCGGTGTCGGTGGCCACGCCTACGCTGAAGGCATGGTCTCGACAGTCCCCGGTCCGCTCGCGTGATCGACGTCGCCGAGCACCTCGCCGCGATCCTCGAGGCGGTCGTGCCGCTGGAATCCGAGCCGCGTGACGTCGCGGCCGCGCGCGGCCGCGTGCTGCGGGCCGCGGTGCACGCCGCGGTCGATGTGCCGGGGTTCGACTGCTCCGCGATGGACGGCTTCGCCGTGCGCGCCGACGACATCACCGCAGGGCCGACGACCCTGCGGGTGGTGGCCGATCTGCCGGCCGGCTCCGAGCTCGACCCGCCGATCGGGCCTGGTGACGCGGTGCGCATCATGACCGGAGCCCCCGTGCCCACCGACGCGACCGCCGTGGTGCCGTTCGAAGAGACCGCCGAGGGGCTCGAGGGCGGTCTCGGCCCGGTGGCGGTGCTCACGGCGCCCCGCGGCCCCGGCGCGCACATCCGTCGACGCGGCTCCGACGTGCGGGCCGGATCGCTCGTCGCCGCCGCCGGGGTGCGACTGACCGCGGGACGGGTCGGTGCGATCGCGGCATCAGGAGTCGGGACCGTCTCGGTCGCGCGCGCCGCGCGGGTGGCGATCGTGTCGACGGGATCCGAGCTGCGACCGGCGGGAACACCGCTGCGGCGCGGACAGATCCCCGAATCGAACAGCGTGCTGCTCGCCGGTCTCGCCGAGGAGGCGGGGGCCGAGGTCGTGCTGCGCACGAGCGTCGACGACAGCGGCGACGGCCCGCGTCGCGCGATCGCCGCCGCCGAGGCCGCGGGCGCCGACGTCGTCGTGTTCTCGGGCGGGGTGAGCGCGGGCGCCTACGAGGTCGTGAAGAACACCCTCGGCGACCTCATGCGATTCGAGCCCGTGCGCATGCAGCCCGGAAAGCCGCAGGGCTTCGGTCGCTCGGCGGCGGGCACGCTGCTGTTCGGTCTGCCGGGCAACCCGGTCAGCGCGGCGGTGTCGTTCGAGCTCTTCGTGCGTCCCGCCCTGCGTGCGCTCGAGGGCGACGGCGAGCTCGGCCGTTCCCGCGCCCTGGTCCCGTTCGCCGTCGAGTGGCGCGCACGGCCCGAGCGGGCGCAGTACGTTCCCGTGCGGATCGACCGCTCAGACCCCGCGCATCCGGTGGCCGAGCCGGTCGAGCGCGGCACGCGCGGCTTCGGCGACGCGAACGGTCTCGCCGTGATCCCCCCGAGCACGCGGGGTGTCGCCGCGGCCGATCCGGTCGAGGTGCTGCTGTGGTGAGCGTCGATGCGATCCTGCTCGCCGGCGGACGCGCCACACGCGTCGACGGGGCGACGAAGCCGCTGTTCGAGGTGAACGGAACGACCCTGCTGCACGCGGCGATCGCGGCCGTGCGGTCCCACGGCGCACAGCGGATCGTCGTGGCCGCACCCGTGCTCGCTGACGATCTCGACGTCGAGTGGGTGCGCGAAGACCCGCCCTTCGGAGGACCGGTCGCCGGCATCGTCGCCGCCCTCGGCCGCGTGCGTGCCGACGAGGTCTACGTGCTCGCGTGCGATCTGCCGACCGCTCGCGCCGCGGTCGATCTGCTGCCCGACGAGATGACTCCGGATGCCGACGGCGCCTGCCTCGACGACGGGCGTCGACAGTGGCTGATCGGTCGATACCGCACCGGGGCGCTGCGGGAGGCGGCATCCGCCCTGCCCGACGACGGACGAGATGCCTCGATGCGCGCGCTGCTGGGCGGGCTGCGCATCACGGCGATCGCCGCGGACGAGTCCCTGACGCGCGACGTCGACACGTGGGACGATCTGACGCAGGCGCGGTCGTCGACCCGCCCGACGGCCCGAGGAGGAGTCATGACCGAATCCCGCACGCTGCCGCCCGAGGCGCTGAACGACTGGAGCGCCGCCCTCGCGGAGCGTTTCGATCTGGCCGAGGGCGACATTCCGATCTCGCTGATCCTCGACCTCGCGCGCGACGTCGCGAACGGGGTGGCCCGCCCGGCGGCACCGCTCAGCGCGTTCGTCGCGGGTCTGGTGGCCGGTCGCGCCGGCGGCTCACCCGCCGACACCGAAGCCGCGGTCGCTGCCGTGGTGGAGATGGCCCGCGGGTGGGAGAACCGCTGAGCCGCGATGCCTGAGGGGGTGGTCGTCGGGGTGGTCGCGGGCCGAGAGGCACTGGCCCGCCGAGGGTGGCGGAGTCTGCTGGCGCTGGTCGGCGCCCCTCGGTGAAAATCAGGCGGCCCGCAGCACGTCGACCGCGAATCCCGGCGCGATCGCGGCCAGGCGCGAGTCGTTCGTCCACAGCAGCGAGCACCCCTCCTCTTGCGCGACGGCGAGGTGCAGCGCATCTGCCGTTTGCAGGCCGGGATTGCGAGCTCTCAGACGTGCAGCCTGGACATAGGCGTGGGGCTCGATCGGCAACATCTCGAAACGATCGAAGACGCTCCACATGTGAAGCTGCGACTCGGCGCCTCGCTCGCGCATGGGTCCGACCATCGCTTCGAGCATCACGAGCGGGCTCGCCGCCAAGGGGGCAAGAGCTGCAGCGAGAGCCATGCGCGCGCGGTCGCCGACACTGTCGTCGCGCTCGACCGCATAGTTGACCAGGCAGCTGTCGACGTAGATCACGCCCCTGCCGCGCGATTCTCCGCGATGATCGCCTCGATCTCTTCGACCGGACGCGCGAGCTCGGGCGTCAGGGGGTTCTCCTCCAACCACTTCGCGAAGGCGTTGCGCGGACGCGGGGGCTGGACGTCGATCGGAACGATCCGCGCGACCGGAACCCCGCGCCGCGCGATCGTGACCTCGACGCCCGACTCGGCCTCGGCGATCAGCTTCGAAAGGTTGTTGCGCGCCTCCAGCACGTTGTAGATCATCGCGGCAGGCTAGCCAGCTTCCTGGCTAGGGAGAAGAGAATTCACCCTTGGTGGTGCCGTCAGTTGGTGCCGGGCCCTTCGGCAAGCTCAGGGACCTCCCTTCGGCAAGCTCAGGGACCTCCCTTCGACAGGCTCGGGGACCTCCCTTCGACAGGCTCGGGGACCTCCCTTCGACAGGCTCAGGGACCTCCCTTCGACAAGCTCAGGGACCTCCCGTCGGGGTGGCTGAGCTTGTCGAAGCCCCGCCTCACGGCCCCACGTACTGCCCGCGGGGGCGCAGGCGCATCGCGGGCTCGGCGTACTCGGCGGCGATGTGCGCGGTCCACCCCGCGATGCGTCCGAGCACGAAGATCGTGCTCGCGGCGTCGTCGGGCAGGCGCGCGGCCGACACCAGGGCCGCCAGCGCGAGGTCGACGTTGGGCCGGAGCCCCGTGCGGTCGGTGACGACGGCCGAGAGGCGCTCGACGGCATCCATCGCCGAGGCCCCGTCGGGGAGCGCGGCGATCAGCGGGAACAGCGCGTCGGCTCGGTCGTCGCCGTCGCGGTAGAGCGGGTGGCCGAAGCCCGGGATGCCGCTGCCCTCGCGCAGCGTTTCCGCGAGGGCGCGCTCGGGTTCCTGTCCGCGCCGCACGCGGGTGAGCAGGCGGGCGGTGCGCGTCGCCGCCGAGATGTGCAGCGGGGAATCCGCCGCTCCGAGGGCCGCGCTGATCGCGGCGTACCCGTCGGCGCGCGCCGAGGCCGCAACTCGCGCGGCGAACGTCGACACGGCAAGGTCGTGGTCCATGAGCAGTACGAGCGCGGCGTCGACGGCGCTCAGGGTCGCGGCATCCGCCGACCCCCTCCAGCCGCTGACGAGCGCGCGCGCGAGGTCGACATCGGGGGTGCCTCCCAGGGCGACGGGGAGGCCGGTGATCAGCGTCCAGCCGATGCGGTGGGCGGTCGCTGCCGACGCGTCGTAGCGCAGCGGGTCGTCGGCCGCGAAGCCCGTCACCGCGGCGCGGAGGCGGTCCATGGCCCCGGCGTGCAGGGGGAGGGCCTCGACCATCGCGCGGGCGCTGCCGATCGCGGGGTCGGGGGCATCGACCCGCTCCACGCCCCACAGCCACGCGACGGCCTCGGCGAATGGGGTGCCGATCAGGTCGCGGGCACGGCGACCGCGGTACAGCAGCTCGCCGTCTTCGATGTCGGCGATCTGCGTCTGCACCACCCCCAGCGGCATGCCGGTCGTGGGGTGCGTCGGCGTGCGGGCGGGCGTGCGCCGGCGCGCCGCGGCGAAGGCCTCGACCTCGAGGGCGTCGAAACTCGAGCCGTGCGCGTCGCGCTCGCGGGTCAGCAGTCCGCGTGAAACGTAGGCGTAGACGGTCTCGGGTTTGACGCCGAGGCGGGCGGCGACCTGCGCGGCGGTCAGGCGGGGGAGGGTCATATTGATCCGATCAACGTTGACGCTGTGACCGTCAGGTTCGCACACTGAGCCCATGAGCGACCTGATCGATGTGCCCCGCGGCCTGAACGGCGTCGTCGCGGCCGAGACGACAATCAGCGACGTCAACGGCGAGGCGGGCTGGTACCACTACCGCGGTCACGCGGCCGTCGACCTTGCGCGGTCGCACTCGTTCGAAGACGTCTGGCATCTGCTGGTGGTCGGAGAGCTTCCGGATGCCACGGCCCGAGCCTCCTTCGCCGCCCGCGTGACCGCGGCGCAGGGCGATCCCCGCCTCCCCGAGCTGATCACCGCCGTCGCCGCGCGCACCGGCCAGCCGCTCGCGGCGCTACGCGCGGTGTGGACGCTCGCGGCATCCGCCCGCTCGTCGACGCCGCTGTACGACCTCGACCCCGCCGCCCGGCTCGACGAGGCGATCGCGTTCGCGGCCATGGCGCCGCTCGCCCTCGCCCCGGGCGACGCATCGACCGGGCGCGGGATCGTCGCGGACTACCTCGCGCGGGTCACCGGGCACGACCCCGACGAGCGGCACGTGCGCGCCCTGTCGGCCTACTTGATCGCGGCGATGGACCACGGCTTCAACGCCTCGACCTTCACGGCCCGGGTCATCGCGTCGACCGGGGCCGACATGGCGTCGTGCCTCACCGGCGCCCTCGGCGCCCTGTCGGGGCCGCTGCACGGGGGAGCCCCGGCCCGCGCGCTCGACGGCCTCGACTGTGCCGGCGACGACCCGGCGGCGTGGATCGCGGGAGAGTTGCAGGCCGGGCGGCGTCTGATGGGCTTCGGGCACGCGGTGTACCGCACGAGCGACCCGCGGTCCGAGCTGCTGCACGGCGTCGCCGAGCAGTTCGGCGGCCTGCGCGTCGCGCAGGCTCTCGCGTTCCAGGTCGAGGCGGAGCGGCAGCTCGCGGCACGGCATCCGGAACGCCCTCTGCACGCCAACGTCGAGTTCTATGCGGCGGTGGTGATGGAAGAGTGCGGGATTCCGCGCGAGATGTTCACGCCCACCTTCGCGCTGGCCCGCACGATCGGCTGGAGCGCGCACGTGCTCGAGCAGGCGGCCGACCCGAAGATCATCCGCCCCGCCGCGCGGTACGTCGGGCGGCCGTTCGCGGGGTGATCCGGTGCCGTCGGCCGCCGCCCGGTGCCGTCGTGCGGATGCCGCGGGCGACGCGCCGCGAGAACGGGCGGGCGGGACGGCGTGTCGAGGTCGGGATCCGCAGGACGGCGGCGGGACCGGCCGCCCGGACGATCGGTCGGATGCCGCGGACGAACGGTCGGGCGTCTGCTCCCGCGCCGGACCAACATCGGAGCATGACCACCACCGCCCCCGTTCCCACCCCCGTCGCGGGGGTCCCCGTGATGCGTTACGGCGGGCTCGTCGTCGTGATGCTGCTGAGCTTCCTGCTCGTCACGGCCGAGTTCCTCCCCAACGGCGTGCTGACCGAGATGGCCGCCGCCCTCGGCGTGACACCGGGGCAGGCGGGCCAGACCGTCACCGTCACCGCTCTCGCGGGACTCCTGTTCGCCCCGACCGTGGGGCTGTTGCTGCCGCGGCTCGATCGCCGCTCGCTCCTGGTCGCCGCGGCGGCGTCGGCCGCGATCTCGAGTCTCGTGGTGGCGATCGCCCCGAGCCTCCCCGCGATCCTCATCGCACGGTTCTTGCTGGGCGCCGCCATCAGCGCGTTCTGGTCCATGTCGATCACCGTCGCCGCGCGCCTGTCGAGCCCCGACCGCATCGGCCGGGCGATGATGTTCGGCTCGGCAGGCCTGTCGCTGGCCACGGTGGCGGGCGTGCCGATCGGAGTCGCCCTCAGTGAGGCGCTCGACTGGCGGCTCGCGTTCCTGCTCATCGCCGTCGCCACCGCTCTCGTCGGCGTCGCCGTGCGGATCGTGCTGCCGCCCGTGCCGCCGGCCGCCGCGTCGAGCCTGCGCATCCTGGGCGACACCCTGCGCCGCCCCGGCGTCTTGGGCGCAATGGCAGGTCACGTGCTCGTCGTTCTCGGCCACTTCCTCGCCTACACGTACGTGCGCCTCTCGCTCGAGCGCATCCCCGACGTCACCGCCGGCACGATCGTGCTGCTGCTCGCCCTCTTCGGTGTCGGCGGGTTCGTCGGTAACATCGCCGTCGGCATGGTCGTCGACCGAGCGTTCGCCCGCCTCGCGGTCATCGGGCCCCTGGCCATCGCGCTGGCGATCGCGGCGGTCGCCCTTCTGCCCGGAGCCTTCGCCGCGGTGGCCGCGGCCGTGCTGGTGTGGGGCTTCTTCTTCTCGTCGTGGCTGATCATCGTGAACACCTGGGTGGGGCACTTCATGCCCGACCGTCTGGAGGCGGGCGGAAGCCTCGTCGTCACCGGTTTCCAGCTGGCGATCACCATCGCGGCGGGGGCCGGCGGCATCCTCGTCGACGCCGCAGGGGTGTTCGCGGCGGATGCCATCGGCATCGCGCTCCTCATCATCGGGGCCGTGCTGTTCGGGCTCTCCCTGCGCTCGCGCCGACCCGCGCGCGTCTGAACAGAGGCGAGTGGCTCAGCGCACCTCCCCGCGGAGGCTGTCGATGGGCCGCTCGTCCCCTTGCGCGAAGGGGTCGTCGCCGCGACCGACGGGACGGCGTCAGACGGTCAGCGGTCGCCCGGCGGTACGCCAGGCCGAGGGGGCGACACCGGTGTGGCGGCGGAACGCGCGCCGGAAGCCTTCATCCGAGCCGTAGCCGAGCAATCGCGACGTCTCCGACACCGAGGTGCCGGCGTCGAGGAGCTCCGTCGCCCGGCGCATGCGCACCTCGGTCACGTATGAGGCGGGCGAGGTGCCGAACACCTCGCGGAAGCGCGCGGCGAACACCGACCGCGACATCGCACCGAGCGCTGCGAGCTGGTCGAGGGTCCACTCGTGCCCGGGGTCGTCGGCGACGGCCGTGACCACGCGGGTGAGGAACGGGTCGTCGCTGAGCGGCGGCCACGTCGCCTCGCGCTGGGTCGAGGCCCACGTGCGTAGCGCCGACAGCAGCACGGTCGTGACCATGAGTCGGCAGATCGTCTCATCGCCCTGGCGACCGGTGCCCGGCTTCGGCAGACCCAGGTGGGCGGCGAGTCCGGCGGCGGCCGGTTCGGCCCCGGCGAAACCGCTGACGAAGATCAGGGGCGGAAGAGCGCGTGTGTCGAAGGTGGGCACGACCTCGAGCGGCACCACCGTCACCTCAGCGCCCGACTGCGACGACACGGCGACGGCGTGGCAGCCGAGCGAGATCAGCGCGTCTCCGGCGAGGAGGGTGCGGCCCCCGTCGAGGGTGGCCGCCTCACCGGAGGCGGCATCGACGGTGCAGGCG
>Ga0308167_1003942_pt1 | contig 11255 bp, 8 predicted proteins | sample PhyCR1_2_FD_202138 | JGI IMG/M metagenome (GOLD analysis project Ga0308167, IMG submission 202138) | Phyllosphere microbial communities from UC Gill Tract Community Farm, Albany, California, United States - DLSLRC.R1 | ecosystem: Host-associated > Plants > Phyllosphere > Unclassified | place... | reverse complement strand
CGTTACCCCGGCTCGACCGCTTGACGCTCTACTGATGCATTCACATCACAGCGAAGAACCTCGACTTTCGGCTCATTGTTCACTGTGTACGAAAGCGCCTACCCTGCGCATCTCGAGTATCTGAGCACGCTCAGCAAAGAAGAGAGTTAATCCGAAATGCCCAACCGTTCGAAGATCATCTACACCTTCACCGACGAAGCTCCGGCGCTCGCCACCTATTCACTGCTGCCTATCATCGAGGCTTTCACCGCCAGCGCTGATATCGACGTTGAGACGCGCGACATCTCTTTGGCAGGCCGCATCCTCGCCAGCTTCCCCGAGCAATTGGGTGACAAGGCCGTAGCAGACCACCTCGCCGAACTGGGCGCCCTGGCTGTTACCCCTGAAGCCAACATCATCAAGCTGCCTAACATCAGCGCCTCGGTTCCTCAGTTGCAAGCTGCCATCAACGAGCTGCAAGCTCAGGGCTTCAACATTCCGGACTATCCGGAAACGGTTAATACCGACGCCGAGAAAGACATCAAGGCGCGTTACAGCAAAGTCATGGGCAGCGCTGTAAACCCGGTACTGCGCGAAGGCAACTCGGACCGTCGCGCTCCGCTGTCGGTTAAAAACTACGCACGCAAGCACCCGCACAAAATGGGCGCCTGGGCTGCTGACTCCAAGTCCCACGTGGCTCACATGAGCGAAGGCGACTTCTACGGCAGCGAAAAAGCCGCCCTGATCGAAGCCCCGGACAGCGTTAAAATCGAACTGATCGCTCAAGACGGCACCACCACCGTCCTGAAGGAAAAAACCGCCGTACAAGCCGGCGAGATCATCGATTGCTCCGTAATGAGCAAAAAAGCCCTGCGCGAATTCGTAGCGGCCGAAATCGAAGACGCCAAGAAACAAGGCGTGCTGTTCTCGGTTCACCTGAAAGCCACCATGATGAAGGTTTCCGACCCGATCATGTTTGGTCAGATCGTGGCTGAGTTCTACAAGGATGCGCTGGCCAAACACGCCGACGTCCTGAAAGAAATCGGTTTCAACCTGAACAACGGCATTGGCGACCTGTACGCCCGCATCAAGGCGCTGCCTGCCGAGAAGCAAGCTGAGATCGAAGCCGATATCCAGGCTGTCTACGCTAACCGCCCTGCACTGGCGATGGTGAACTCTGACAAGGGCATCACCAACCTGCACGTTCCAAGCGACGTGATTGTCGACGCTTCGATGCCGGCGATGATCCGTGACTCCGGTAAAATGTGGAACACTGAAGGCCAGTTGCAAGACACCAAGGCCATCATCCCGGATCGCTGCTACGCCACCATCTACCAGGCCACGATCGAAGACTGCAAGCAACACGGCGCTTTCGATCCAACCACCATGGGTAGCGTGCCAAACGTTGGCCTGATGGCGCAAAAAGCCGAAGAATACGGCTCGCATGACAAAACCTTCCAGATCAAAACCCCTGGCGTTGTTCGAGTCACCGACAGCAACGGCACTGTGCTGATGGAGCAAACGGTTGAGGAAGGCGATATCTGGCGCATGTGCCAGGCCAAAGACGCGCCGATCCGCGACTGGGTAAAACTGGCCGTCAACCGCGCTCGCGCCAGCAACACTCCTGCCGTCTTCTGGCTGGACCCAAAGCGCAGCCACGATGCTGAAATGATCAAGAAGGTTGAAACCTACCTGAAAGATCACGACACCAGCGGCCTGGACATTCGCATCATGGCACCTGTAGATGCCATGAAGTTCACCCTGCAACGCACCCGTGCGGGCCAAGACACCATTTCGGTGACCGGCAACGTACTGCGCGACTACCTGACTGACCTGTTCCCGATCATGGAACTGGGCACCAGCGCCAAAATGCTCTCGATCGTCCCGCTGATGAATGGCGGTGGCCTGTTCGAAACTGGCGCAGGCGGTTCGGCACCCAAGCACGTCCAGCAACTGCTGGAAGAAAACTTCCTGCGTTGGGACTCGCTGGGTGAGTTCCTGGCACTGGCTGCTTCCCTGGAGCACCTGGGTACCACTTACAACAACCCGAAAGCGTTGGTATTGGCCAAGACTCTCGACCAGGCCACCGGCCAGTTCCTCGACAACAACAAATCGCCATCGCGTAAAGTCGGCAACATCGACAACCGCGGTAGCCACTTCTACCTGGCGCTGTACTGGGCTCAAGCCTTGGCAGCCCAGACTGAAGACAAAGAGTTGCAAGCCCAATTTGCCCCTGTGGCAAAAGCCATGACTGAGAACGAGGCAACAATCGTTGCCGAACTCAACGCCGTGCAGGGCAAGCCGGTCGACATCGGTGGTTACTACCACGCTGATGCCGACAAAGTGAGCAAAGTAATGCGCCCTAGCGCCACACTGAACGCGATCATCGCTTCCGTGTAAGAGCAACAGGCAACAACACAAACCCCGGCCCACGACGCCGGGGTTTGTGTTTTGGGGCCCGACTATCTCGTAGCAGCTGCCGGAGGCTGCGTCCGGCGACGTAGTCGTCGTAAAATCAATACCTGCAATTTGTCAGTTACACCGCACACCCAGGCTTTACGATTGCTTCGCAACCGGACGCAGCCTTCGGCAGCTGCTACGTACAATTCATTACAAAGAGATCAACTTAATGGAATGGAAACCCCACATCACTGTCGCCACGGTCATTGAAGACAATGGCCGGTTCCTGATGGTCGAAGAGCTGAAGCACGGCCGCGCCGTACTCAATCAACCGGCCGGCCATTTGGACCCCAACGAAAGCCTGATTGATGCGGCGATCCGCGAAGCCCTTGAAGAAACCGGTTACGACGTTGAACTGACCGGCGTCATTGGCATTTACCTGTACACCGCACCCTGCAATGGGGTGACGTACCAACGCGTCTGCTTTGCCGGTAAAGCCATCAAGCACCACCCCGAATACACCCTGGACACTGGCATCATCGGCCCGCTGTGGTTGACCCGCGACGAACTGCTGGAGCAACGCGAGCGCTGGCGCAGCGAGCTGACCCTGCAGTGCATTGACGATTATCTGAGCGGCAAACGCTTCGACCTGACGTTAATCCGCCCTTCGGTTTAGCCTTGCGCGCTCGGGCCTGCTAGAATCGCGTCCTTTTTCAAGACACTCATTGAAACCTTATGCGTGATCCAGCCCTAGTCGCCCCCGAAAAACAGCGCGTCATCGTCGGCATGTCCGGTGGTGTCGACTCTTCCGTTTCCGCCGTTCTGCTCATGGAGCAGGGCTACCAGGTGGAAGGCCTGTTCATGAAGAACTGGGAGGAAGACGACGGAACGGATTACTGCACCGCCATGGATGACCTCGCAGACGCCCAGGCCGTGTGCGACAAAATTGGCATCAAGCTGCACACCGCCAACTTTGCCGCCGAGTACTGGGACAACGTGTTTGAGCACTTCCTGGCCGAATACAAGGCCGGACGCACGCCGAACCCGGACATCCTGTGCAACCGCGAAATCAAGTTCAAGGCGTTCCTCGATTACGCCCTGATGCTGGGTGCCGATTTGATTGCTACAGGCCACTATGTACGCCGTCGCGACATTGACGGCCGCACCGAACTGCTTAAGGGCCTTGATCCGAACAAGGATCAAAGCTACTTCCTGCACGCCGTCGGCGGCGAGCAAATCGCCAAAACCCTGTTCCCGGTCGGCGAGCTGGAAAAACCGGAGGTGCGCCGTATCGCCGAACAACACGGCCTGGCCACCGCCAAGAAAAAAGACTCCACCGGTATCTGCTTTATTGGTGAGCGTCGCTTCAGCGACTTCCTCAAGCAGTACCTGCCCGCTCAGCCGGGCGAAATCAAAACCACCGAAGGTGAAGTGATCGGCCGCCACCACGGCCTGATGTACCACACCATCGGCCAGCGCCAGGGCCTGGGCATTGGTGGCCTCAAAGACGCCAGTGATGAGCCGTGGTACGTGCTGATCAAAGACCTGGAGCACAACGAGTTGATTGTCGGCCAGGGCAACGATCACCCTTGGCTGTTCTCCCGCGCTCTGCTGGCCTCGGAGATCTATTGGGTCAATCCGGTCGACCTGAGCAGCCCACGGCGCTTGACGGCCAAAGTACGCTACCGTCAGGGCGATCAGCCTTGCACGCTCGAGAAAAGCGCAACCGGCTACCGCGCCACCTTCGACGATCCTCAGCGGGCCGTTACACCCGGGCAATCCGTGGTGTTCTACGACGGTGAAGTGTGCCTGGGCGGTGGCGTGATCGAAGTAGCCGAGCCCTGGACCAGCAAGGACCTGCGCGCATGAGCCCCACTCAGGAGCAATTGGTCGCTCTGGGCGGCGTGTTTCTCTGCGCCGTACTGGTGGACAAGATCGCCCGAACCGGGCAAATCAGCGAAGCTGACCTGAGCTGTATGCTCGGCAGCCTGCTGATTCGCGACCCCAAGAATACGCTCGAAGTCTACGGTGGCGACGATATCAACCTGCGTGAAGGTTATCGCGCACTGATCGGCGCACTTGAGCGCGACCCTGCCACCCTACAACGTGAACCGCTGCGCTACGCCTTGTCGATGCTGGGCCTTGAGCGGCAACTGGCCAAACGTAACGACCTGATGGACCTGATCGGCAAGCGCTTGCCGCAGATCCAGTCACAAGTCGAGCATTTCGGCCCCGCTCACGAGAATGTCGTGGCTGCTTGCGGTGCGCTGTACCAGGACACCCTGAGCACCCTGCGCCAGCGTATTCAGGTGCACGGCGACATGCGCAACCTGCAACAACCCAGCAACGCCTCAAAAATTCGCGCACTGCTATTGGCGGGCATCCGCTCTGCCCGCCTCTGGCGCCAATTGGGTGGTCATCGCTGGCAGTTGGTCTTCAGCCGCCGCAAACTGCTCAAAGAGCTTTACCCCATGTTGCGCGGCGAATAACCCCTGCCGCGAACATGCCCTGAAACATCGATATGCGTATGACGCCGGTCACTTGGCAACGGACCGGCCGTTTTTTTCATGTATGATACGCGCCCCATTTCGTTGCCCGACTGTCCGAGAACACCCCATGCAGCTTTCTTCGCTCACTGCGGTTTCCCCTGTTGACGGCCGCTACGCCGGCAAAACCCAGGCCCTGCGCCCCATTTTCAGCGAGTACGGCTTGATCCGTGCTCGTGTTCTGGTTGAAGTTCGCTGGCTCCAGCGCCTGGCTGCTCACGCGGCCATCCCTGAAGTCCCGGCCTTCTCCGCCGAAGCCAACGCCGTTCTGAATGAACTGGCCGAGAACTTCTCGCTTGAGCACGCCGAGCGCGTCAAAGAGATCGAGCGCACCACTAACCACGACGTAAAAGCCATTGAGTACCTGCTCAAGGAACAGGCCGCCAAGCTGCCTGAACTGGCCAACGTCAGTGAGTTCATCCACTTTGCCTGCACCAGCGAGGACATCAACAACCTGTCCCACGCCCTGATGCTGCGCGAAGGCCGTGATGACGTAATGCTGCCCCTGATGCGCCAGACCGCCCAAGCCATCCGTGAACTGGCTATCCGCTTCGCTGACGTGCCCATGCTGTCACGCACCCACGGCCAACCCGCTTCGCCGACCACCCTGGGCAAAGAACTGGCCAACGTGGTTTACCGTCTGGAGCGTCAAATCGCTCAAGTCGCTGCTGTACCGTTGCTGGGTAAAATCAACGGTGCCGTAGGCAACTACAACGCCCACCTGTCGGCCTACCCGCAGATCGACTGGGAAGAAAACGCCCGCGCCTTCATCGAAGACGAACTGGGCCTGGGTTTCAACCCGTACACCACCCAGATCGAACCGCACGACTACATCGCCGAACTGTTCGATGCCATTGCGCGCTTCAACACCATCCTCATCGACTTCGACCGCGACATCTGGGGCTACATCTCCCTGGGCTACTTCAAGCAGCGCACCATCGCTGGCGAAATTGGCTCGTCGACCATGCCACACAAGGTCAACCCAATCGACTTCGAAAACTCCGAAGGCAACCTGGGTATCGCCAACGCCCTGTTCCAGCACCTGGCCAGCAAATTGCCAATCTCCCGCTGGCAGCGCGACCTGACCGACTCCACCGTACTGCGCAACCTCGGTGTTGGCTTCGCCCACAGCGTGATCGCGTACGAAGCGAGCCTCAAAGGCATCAGCAAACTTGAGCTGAACGCTCAGAAAATCGCGGCTGACCTGGACGCTTGCTGGGAAGTACTGGCTGAGCCCATCCAGACCGTGATGCGCCGCTACAACATTGAAAACCCGTACGAGAAGCTCAAAGAGCTGACCCGCGGCAAGGGCATCAGCCCCGAAGCGCTACAAACATTCATCGACGGCCTGGAAATGCCGGAAGCGGCCAAGGCCGAGCTGAAGCTGCTTACGCCTGCCAATTACATCGGCAACGCTGTAGAACAGGCCAAACGCATCTGATCGCTGCAACGAACTATTAACGCCCGGCCGAGCCGGGCGTTTTTATTCCCGATTACAAAGCGTATTTTTTCAATAGGTTACACATGAATCCTGATACACCACTTCAACTTCTAGGCGGCATCACTGCACGCGAATTTCTGCGCGACTACTGGCAGAAGAAACCGTTGCTGATTCGCCAGGCCATTCCTGACTTCGAAAGCCCGATCGACGCCGACGAACTGGCCGGCCTGGCACTTGAAGAAGAAGTCGAGTCACGCCTGATCATCGAACACGGTGAACGGCCATGGGAACTGCGCCGCGGCCCGTTCGCTGAAGATGCGTTCAGCAACCTGCCCGAGCGCGAGTGGACGTTGCTGGTTCAAGCGGTCGATCAGTTCGTACCTGAAGTGGGCGAACTGCTGGAAAACTTCCGCTTTCTGCCGAGCTGGCGCATTGACGACGTAATGATCAGCTACGCGGCCCCTGGCGGCAGTGTGGGCCCGCACTTTGATAATTACGATGTGTTCCTGCTCCAGGGCCATGGCAAGCGTCACTGGCAGATCGGCCAGATGTGCGACTCCGAGAGCAAGCTGCTTGAACATGCCGACCTGCGCATTCTGGCGGATTTCCAGGTCACCGATGAATGGATCCTGGAACCGGGTGACATGCTCTACTTGCCGCCACGCCTGGCCCACAGCGGCGTCGCAGTGGATGACTGCCTGACTTACTCCGTCGGCTTTCGCGCGCCCAGCGCCGCTGAAGTACTGACGCACTTCACCGACTTCCTGAGCCAGTACCTGCCGGACGAAGAGCGCTATACCGACACCGACGCACAGCCGGTCAGCGATCCGCACCAGATCCAGCGCGACGCGCTGGACCGCCTGAAAAATCTGCTGACCGAGCACATGAGCGACGAGCGCATGCTGCTGACCTGGTTCGGCCAGTTCATGACCGAGCCACGCTACCCGGAACTCGTCACCGGCCCGGAACTCGAAGAACAGGACCTGTTGAGCGACCTGGAACAGGGGGCGATTTTGATCCGCAACCCGAGTGCGCGCTTGGCCTGGTCTGAAGTGGACGAAGACCTGCTATTGTTCGCCAGTGGCCAAAGCCGCCTGCTACCGGGCAAACTGCGCGAATTGTTGAAAATGATTTGCGCGGCTGACGCACTGCACGCAGATAACCTCGGCCCATGGCTGGCCGATGAAGACGGACGCAACCTGCTCTGTGAGCTGGTCAAACAAGGAAGCCTGGGGTTTGCCGATGAATAGCATTCACGTACGTGTCGCCGACTGGCATAAGGACAACGCCGAACTTCGACGCATTCGTGAGGCGGTGTTCATTGGCGAACAGTCTGTCCCTCCCGAGCTGGAATGGGATGCCGACGATGACACTGCCGTGCATTTTCTGGCTTATGAGGGTGACTTTCCGATTGGCACCGCACGGCTACTGCCGGACGGCCACATCGGGCGGGTGTCTGTTCTCAAAGACTGGCGCGGCCTCAAAGTGGGTGACGCCTTGATGCAAGCCACGATCAGCGAGGCTGAAAAACGCGGTCTCAAAGAACAGAAACTCAGCGCCCAAGTGCACGCAACGCCGTTCTATGAGCGCCTGGGTTTCAAAATCGTCAGCGACGAATTCCTCGAAGCAGGTATTCCGCACGTTGATATGGAACGCGTTAGCTGATCGCCATCCGGTAGCTGCTCCCGTTAGCTGCGACAAGGGCCGAAAGACCTTCAATATCAGGGGTCGCTTCGCAACTCATCGCAGCCTTCGGCAGCGACTACAAAGGCCCAGCACAAACGCCCTGCCATCTTCGGATCGCAGGGCGTTTTGCTATCTGCCAAACTCCGGGGATACTTTTCACGTATTGCGGAGATAACGGACATGTCCTTACGCGCTTTCATCGCCAGCGTGCTAATGGTCTTGAGCATTAGCACGCTGGCCGACACTCAAGTCATCACCCTGCAAAACCGCACCAGCGCCGATTTACTACCGATTGCGCAGAATTTTATCGGCAAAAACGGCAAAGTCAGCGCCTACGGCAATCAGCTGATTGTCGAAGCAGCTCCCTCGAATATTCAAAATCTTGAACACCTTCTCGCACAACTCGACACACCCGCCCAGCACTTGCTCATTACCGTCGACACCCGCGATAACAGCCAGCCTGAGTCAAATTCAGACACCCGCGTGATCAGCACCGCCAGCCGTGAAGGCGGTATTCAGCAAATCGAGGCCACTGAGGGTGTCCCCGCGCAAATCCAGATCGGCCAGAGCGTGCCGCTCACCAGCACCCAGACGGACATGTATGGCCGACTGCTGACTCAGACCGAATACCGCGATGTCACGCAGGGCTTTTTCGTCACCGCCACCCTCACGGGTGAAACGGTACACCTCGCGATTAGCACGCATCTCGACACCATGAGCCAGGAGCATCCTGATGTAGTGAACATGCAAACTGCCAACACACAGATCAGCGGACCTCTCGGGCAATGGATCACCGTGGCCCGTAGCAGCAACCAGAGCCAGACCGGAAATAACGCTACAACCCTTACGTACTCTACTCAAGGCCGTAACGATATGACGGTTAGGGTCAAAGTCAACACGCTCGACCAGAAGACCCAAAACTGACTGACGGGTCGTATTAGACTAAATATGTAGTGCCACGAAAAAAGCACTACAAAGTGTTTGACGGTTCAAAAATGCAAAGGCATGATGGCCCCGCTCCCGCTAATCAGAGGCTCCACGAAAGGCCTCCGGACCCGCAGTACCCGTAGCGAGCCGCCACTCACGCATTACCCAAACACACTGGTTTTGCGTGGGCGGTGGAGCAAAAACACTTCAACCCAGACCTATGCGACGAGGTTTATCTCCATGGCACTGACACGCGAACAGCAAATTGCAGCCCTTGAAAAAGACTGGGCCGAAAACCCACGCTGGAAAGGCGTGACTCGCGATTATTCCGCTGCTGACGTGGTCCGCCTGCGCGGCTCGATTCAACCCGAGCACACCTTCGCAAAATTGGGCGCTGAAAAGCTGTGGAAACTGGTGACACAGGGCGCACACCCGTCCTTCCGTCCTGAGAAAGATTTCGTCAACTGCATGGGTGCCCTGACCGGGGGCCAGGCAGTACAACAGGTGAAAGCCGGTATCCAGGCTATTTACCTGTCGGGCTGGCAAGTGGCAGCAGACAACAACTCTGCCGAATCCATGTACCCCGATCAGTCGCTGTACCCGGTGGACTCGGTCCCAACCGTGGTCAAGCGCATCAACAACTCGTTCCGTCGTGCCGACCAGATCCAGTGGAAAGCCGGCAAGAATCCGGGCGATACAGGCTACATCGACTACTTCGCCCCCATCGTGGCGGACGCTGAAGCCGGTTTCGGCGGCGTACTGAACGCTTACGAGTTAATGAAGAACATGATCGAAGCAGGCGCCGCCGGCGTTCACTTCGAAGACCAACTGGCCTCGGTAAAAAAATGCGGCCACATGGGCGGCAAAGTACTCGTACCTACCCAGGAAGCCGTACAAAAGCTGACCGCTGCACGCTTGGCTGCTGACGTTGCAGGTACGCCGACCATCATCCTGGCCCGTACCGACGCTAACGCGGCAGACCTGCTGACATCGGATTGCGACCCGTACGACCAGCCGTTCGTGACTGGCGAACGCACTAAAGAAGGCTTCTATAAAGTGCGTGCTGGCCTGGACCAAGCGATTGCTCGCGGCTTGGCCTACGCCCCTTATGCCGATCTGATCTGGTGCGAAACCGCCAAGCCTGATCTGGACGAAGCCCGCCGCTTTGCCGAAGCGATCAAAAAGGAATACCCGGACCAACTGCTGTCGTACAACTGCTCGCCTTCGTTCAACTGGAAGAAAAACCTGGACGACGCAACCATCGCCAAGTTCCAGCGCGAGCTGTCGGCCATGGGCTACAAGCACCAGTTCATCACCCTGGCGGGCATTCACAACATGTGGCACAGCATGTTCAACCTGGCGCACGACTACGCCCGCAACGACATGACCGCCTACGTCAAACTACAAGAACAAGAATTCGCCGACGCCGCCAAAGGCTACACCTTTGTCGCGCATCAGCAGGAAGTCGGCACCGGCTACTTCGATGACATGACCACCGTGATTCAAGGTGGCTCGTCTTCGGTGACCGCTCTGACGGGCTCGACTGAAGAAGAACAGTTCCACTGATAGCCGCTTCTCAGTGATGGGCGCCCCGACTGGTTCGGGGCGTTTTTTTGTGTGCCCGAACAAGCTCGCTCCTACAGAGGGGTGAGCATTCACGAAAAACCTGATCCAGATCCATAAGCTGAAACGTGAAGCAGGTTAAAAAACCAAGTTCAAAACTTGCCAAGTGCGTCTATATAAGCCAAGTTCTGTGCACTAGCCGGACTGCACCACAACATTGCACCTCTTAAACGATATCAATTATCATTTAGAACTGCTTTTGTTGATTGCCCGCACAGTAAAACATATTCCCTGAAACACGCTGTAATCCACGGAACACAAGGCCTGCGTAGATTTTTAGAAGTGCTATACCACTAAAGGAGTGAATTAATTCATCTTAGAAAATTTACTTGCTGGGTGTTTAGCCATAAAATCCCGGCCATCAATTGCGCTGCGACATATCGTCACTGCTTTATTACCTTTTTAAGCTCAGAGACTTTTGCTCTCTGTTAAGGATTTCCAGCATGCCCGAAGCGACAGGACTCATAGCCCATAACTGGGGCTTTGCCATTTTCCTTCTCGGTGTTGTCGGCCTCTGCGCCTTCATGCTTGGCGTCTCCAGCCTCCTCGGGTCAAAAGCTTGGGGGCGCAGCAAAAACGAACCGTTCGAGTCTGGCATGCTACCTACCGGTGGTGCCCGCTTGCGGCTCTCAGCCAAATTCTATCTGGTCGCG
>Ga0308167_1003932_pt1 | contig 11285 bp, 10 predicted proteins | sample PhyCR1_2_FD_202138 | JGI IMG/M metagenome (GOLD analysis project Ga0308167, IMG submission 202138) | Phyllosphere microbial communities from UC Gill Tract Community Farm, Albany, California, United States - DLSLRC.R1 | ecosystem: Host-associated > Plants > Phyllosphere > Unclassified | place... | reverse complement strand
ACCGCCAACCAGAACGGCACCGCGCTGTTCGAGGGCGTGACGGTGATCTTCCTGGCGCAGTTCTTCGGCGTGGACCTGAGCATCGGCCAGCAGTTCATGGTGATGGCGGTCTGCATCCTGGGTGGCATCGGCACTGCCGGCGTGCCCTCCGGCTCGCTGCCGGTGGTGGCCATGATCTGCGCCATGGTGGGCGTGAACCCGCTGGGCATCGGCCTGATCCTGGGCGTGAACCACTTCCTGGACATGTGCCGTACCGCGCTGAACGTCACCGGCGATCTGGCCCTGACCACCCTGGTGGCCAAGGGCGAGGTGGACGATGGCCCGGTCGTGGCCACGGTGGCCCCGGCCCCCGCGCCGGCCCCGCGCGACTGAGCCTGCACAGGCCCGAGCTGACCTGACGCCCCGCCCAGTGCGGGGCGTCGTCGTTAAGGGCCTGGCCTGTCTTCGGCCTGACCCCGCCGATCACCTGTGGGACAATGGGCTGCCCGCAGCTCCGCGGGAGCCTCCCGACTCCGACAGAACCATGACGCAGCCTACCCGCCGCCAGTTGGCCAACGCCATCCGCTTCCTTGCCGCTGATGCGGTCGAAACCGCCAAGTCCGGTCATCCCGGCATGCCGATGGGCATGGCCGACATCGCCGAAGTGCTCTGGAACGACTATCTCCGTCACAACCCGAAGAATCCCAAGTGGTTCAACCGCGACCGCTTCGTGCTGTCCAACGGCCACGGCTCGATGCTGCAGTACGCGCTGCTGCACCTGAGCGGCTACGACCTGCCGATCGAGCAGCTCAAGCAGTTCCGCCAGCTGGGCAGCAAGACCGCCGGCCACCCCGAGCACCATGAAACCCCCGGCGTGGAGACGACCACCGGTCCGCTGGGTCAGGGTCTGGCCAACGCCGTGGGCTTCGCCCTGGCCGAGAAGCTGCTGGCGCAGCGCTACAACCGCCCCGAACACGAGATCGTCGACCACCGCACCTGGGTGTTCCTGGGCGACGGCTGCCTGATGGAGGGCATCTCGCATGAAGCCGCCTCGCTGGCCGGCACCTGGGGCCTGTCCAAGCTGGTCTGCTTCTGGGACGACAACCACATCTCCATCGACGGCAACACCGATGGCTGGTTCACCGACAACACCCCCGAGCGTTTCGAAGCCTATGGCTGGAACGTGGTGCGCGGCGTCGATGGCCACGACCCGGAGAGCATCAAGTCCGCCATCGACAGCGCGCTGTCGCAGTTCGACAAGCCGACCCTGATCTGCTGCCGCACCACCATCGGCTTCGGTTCGCCGGGCAAGGCCGGCAAGGAATCCAGCCACGGCGCCCCGCTGGGCAAGGACGAGCTGGAAGCGACCCGCAAGCAGCTGGGCTGGCCGTACGGCCCGTTCGAGATCCCGGAAGAGATCTACGCCGGCTGGCGTGCCGGCGGTACCGGCACCCTGCGCCAGGCCGAGTGGGAGCAGCAGTTCGACAAGTACGCCGCGCAGTACCCGGCCGAAGCCGATGAGCTGATCCGTCGTTCGCACGGCGAGCTGCCGGCCGATTTCATCGCCAAGGCCGATGCCTACATTGCCCAGGTCCAGGCCGACGGCCAGACCATCGCCTCGCGCAAGGCCTCGCAGCTGGCGATCGAAGCGTTCGCGCCGCTGCTGCCGGAACTGGTGGGTGGTTCGGCCGACCTGGCGCACTCCAACCTGACCCTGTGGAAGGCCAGCAAGTCGGTCGCCACCGATGACCCGAACGCCAACTACGTCTATTACGGCGTGCGCGAGTTCGGCATGACCGCGATCGCCAACGGCCTGGCCCTGCATGGCGGGTTCATTCCCTTCGACGCCACCTTCCTGGTGTTCAGCGATTACGCCCGCAACGGCGTGCGCATGAGCGCGCTGATCCCGGCCCACGCCATCCACGTGTACACGCACGATTCGATCGGCCTCGGCGAAGACGGCCCGACCCACCAGCCGGTGGAGCACCTGGCCTCGCTGCGCTACATCCCCAACAACGATGTGTGGCGCCCGTGCGATGCGGTCGAATCGGCGGTCAGCTGGAAGTCGGCGATCACCCGCAAGGATGGTCCGAGCTGCCTGGTCTTCAGCCGCCAGAACCTGCCGCACCAGCCGCGCAGCACCGAACAGGTCGCCCAGATCGCGCGCGGTGGCTACGTGCTGGCCGACGCCGAAGGCGGCGTGCCGGACGTGATCCTGATCGGCACCGGTTCGGAAGTGGGCCTGGCCGTGACCGCCAAGGCGGAACTGGATGCCGCCGGCATCAAGACCCGCGTGGTGTCGATGCCGTCCACCGATGTGTTCCTGCGCCAGGATGCGGCCTACCGCGAATCGGTGCTGCCGAACGCCGTGCGCAAGCGCGTGGCCATCGAAGCTGGCGTCACCGGCTTCTGGCGCCAGTTCGTCGGCCTGGATGGTGCGGTGATCGGTATCGACACCTTCGGTGCCTCGGCCCCGGCCGAAGCGCTGTACAAGCACTTCGGGATCACCGCCGAGCACGTCGTGGCCGCGGCCAAAGCGCAGCTGGCGAACTGATCGTGGCGCCGGGCGCTGCCCGGTAGCTGCAACGCGAAAGGCCGGGGAGATTCCCCGGCCTTTTCGTTTGTTGAAGGGCAAACACCACGCCATCCTTGATCGAGGGTAGATCCCCGCCATGCGTGGATGCTGTTGGCGCAACCCTCGACCATGGCTGACGCGTGATCCCCACGCATCCACGCATGGCGTGGATCTCCATCACCCTGCTGCGGTGCGCGCCAAGCCCAGCCGCAGCAGCCGCGCTTCGATGCGTTCGCCGAACGTCTTCGGCGCCTCCAGCCCCATCCGCTGCAGATAGGCCTGGTCGCCATCGCCGGCCGGTTGCGTCAGCGCAGACAGCACCGTGCGCAGCTTGGCCATCGGTGTCTGCGTGTTCTGCTTGAGCCAGCCCAGCGCCTTGACCAGATGCTGCTCCACTTCGGTGAAATCACTGCCCAGCGGATAGTCCGGCAGCAGGCCGGACTGGCGGAATGGCGCCAGTGCCGCGCTGACCCCGGCCGCGGTGTTGCGCCGCCCATCGTCGGGCGCAGTGAACCCGGCGGCCAGCTTTTTCGAGGCTTTCGCTTTGTCCAGCAAGGCGGCCTGGAACTGCGCATCGGTGATCGCGGCCATCGCGATCACGCAGTCCTCGTCGGTCATGTTGCGCAGGTCGGCGATGCCGTATTCGTTGATGTAGAGGTCGCGCAGATGCCGCGGAATCGTGGTGTGCCCGTAGTTCCAGCGCACGTTGGACTGCAGCGTGCCCTTGTCCTCGCGGGTGGCACGGAAGATCAGCGCGCTGCGGGCGCCGGGCAGGGCATGGGCCATCGCCACGAAGTTGTACTGGCCGCCGACGCCGGAAACCACGCGCCCGTCTTCCAGCGCATCGGAAACGGCCGCGCCGAGCGCGGTGGCCATCATGCAGGAGTTGAAGAAGCGCGCATCGCGGCGTTGCATCCGCTCCAGCGTTTCATCGCCGCCGTAGAGCTGGTTGATCTCACTGATGCGGCGCATGCCGATCGCGCTGCGCTCCTCCTCGGGCAGGTCGCGCAGCCACTGGTAGAACTCCGGCGAGCCCAGGTAGAACGCGCCGTGCAGATACTCGCCCTCGGCCTCGAGCGTGGCGTAGTCGGTGGTCCAGGCGGTGCCGTTCTCGATCCGCTGCAACAAGGCCAGATCGTCATGCACCTTGCGCCGGATCACCCCGGTCTGGACCAGCCGGCGGAAGCCCTCGTTGAGCATCTCACTGCAACCGTACAGGCCGATCTCGAACGGCTCCAGGCCACCGCACTCAAGGACGGTGGGGTTGCTGGCCAGGCCGGGATCGAGCGCCTGCAGGATCTGCCGGTAGCGGGCGTTGTCGGTATGCCGCAGCACCAGCGCATGGCTGAGCGCATCGGCCAGCGTACCGATGCCGATCTGCAGCGTGCCGCCATCGCGCACCAGCGTGCTGGCGTACAGGCCGATCGCATAGTCGGCATCGCTCACCGGTTGGCGCGGCAGGCCGAACAGGTCCGGGTAGGGCCCCGGTGGCGTGATCACCAGATCGAAGAACGACACATCCACCGTGGCCGAACCGGCCAGGTAGGGCAGCTGCGGATCGATCTCGGCGATCATCAACGGGCGTGGCAGCCCGCGCGCGACCATCGCATCCAGCGTGTCCTGGGTGATGTCGTTGTTGCACGACAGCGACAGGCGCCGGTCGTTCGCGCGCATCGCCACTTTCTGCACGATCGCATGCGGCGCGCGCTGCGCCACCGCATCGGCGGCATGGGTGTAGTTGAGGCTGGTGTAGCTGCGCTGCGCCTGCGAGGAATTGAGCAGCGCACCGGACTGCATGTAGAACTCTTCCACCTGCACATGCGCCGGCAGCTGGTCGCGCACCATGGCATCGGCGTAGGCCAGGCGCGGGAACTCCGCACCGAAATGACGCTCGGCGAAGGGCGTCATGAAGCGCGCTTCCAGCCCGGCGCCGCCACGCGGTGGATTCAGCGACAGCGCGGTATACAGCTGCAGCGGCCGCGAGGCATCGTGTTCAACACGGGCATACAGCGCGTTGAGCAGCCGGTGCGGCTTGCCCAGTGCGAGCGGGGCGCCAATGCGCAGGGGGCCATCGACCCGCTGCAGCAGCCACTCGACGGCGGCGTCCAGGTCGGTCAGGTGTTCGGTCATGCGGCGCTATCCTGCGAAATCATGCGGGTCATTACAGCATTTCCGGTTTGAACAGACGGCGACGCGAGACTTCATCGCCGGAAAGCATGAACTGGCCATCGCCGCGGTAATGCACCGTGCGCGGCACTTTCGGGGAGCGCGCGACGTGCGCTTTGACGACCTCCCAGATGAACAGGCCATGCCGTTTGATCTGGCTGCGGTCCGCCAGCCGACACTCGAAGCTGGCGTGGCACTGGGCGATCAAGGGGGCCGCGACCTCCGTGGCGGCCACCGCCTCCAGGCCGAAGTGGTCGAACTTGTCGATCTCCGCGCCGCTGCTGTTGCCGATGCCCACCACCGTATTGAGCATCTCGGCGGTGGGCAGATTGATGACGCATTCGCCACTGCGGCGGATCAGCTCGAAGCTGTGGTTGCCGCTGGAGATCATCGTTGCCAGCCGTGAAGGCGTGAACTCCAGCACCATGTGCCAGCCCAGGGCCATGATGTTGCGCTGGCCTTTCCAGGCCGAGCTGATCAGCACGATCGGGCCCGGCTCCAGGAAGCGGCGGACATCGTCGACCGGGTAGTCGAATTTTCGGTAGCGTCTCATCGAGGGCTCCGTGGGGCGTGCGCCGATGCTGGCAGCGGCTGCATGAACCGGCTGTCGAAGGGTTGACACCCAGGTTGATTACGGGCGTAATCGGTTTGTCGATTACGGATGTAAATGATGAGCCAGATCAGTGAAGCCGAAGCGGTGGTGATGGAGGTGTTGTGGCGCAGCCATCCGCTGGGCGCTGACGAGGTGGTGACCGCGCTGGCCAGCCGCGACTGGGCCGAGCCCACCATCAAGACCCTGCTCAACCGGCTGCTGACCAAGGGCGCGATCAGCGCCAGCCGTGATGGGCGTCGCTATCTGTACTCGCCGGTGCTGCAGCGCCAGGCCTGGGTGGCCGAGCAGAGCGAGGGCTTCCTGGACCGGGTCTTCGACGGTCGCGTCGCGCCGCTGGTGGCGCACTTCAGCCAGCGCGGGGAGCTGAGCGCGCAGGACATCGCCGAGCTGAAGCAGCTGATCCGGGAGCTGGGCCATGACTGAGCTGCTTGATGGACTGCTGCAGGCCAGCGTGTGGCTGTCGCTGGCGACGCTGGTGCTGGCCGCGGCCAGGCCGCTGCTGCTGCGCCTCGGAGGCGCAGCGCTGGCCTACCGCAGCTGGTGGTTGCTGCCGTTGATGCTGGTCGCGCCCTACCTGCCACTGCCACGGCTGCCGATGACTGAAACGGACCCGGTCATGGTCATGGCCTCGGCCCTGCGCGCGCCGGCCGTGCCCACCGACGCCTCGCAGTGGCCGCTACTGCTGTTGACGGTGTGGTTGCTGGGCGCGGTAGCGGTGGCCTGCGTCAGCTGGCGCGCGCAGCGCCGCTTCGAGCACGCACTGGGCGTGCTCCAGCCGCGCATGGATGGCAGCTGGCAGGCCAGTGGCGATCCCGGCCTGCCGGCGCTGGTCGGCCTGTGGCGGCCGCGCATCGTGGTGAGCCCGGACTTCGAGCAGCGATTCAGCCCGGCCGAGCAGGAGCTGATCCTGCGCCATGAGCACAGCCATCGCCGCCATGGCGATCCCTGGGCAAACGCCGCGCTTGCCGTGCTGCGCTGTGTGTTCTGGTTCCACCCCTTGCTGCCGTGGGCGGCGCGCCGCTTCCTGCGCGATCAGGAACTGGCCTGCGACGCGCGCACGGTCGATCCGCATCCGGCCCTGCGCCGGCTCTACGCCACTGCGCTGCTGAAGGCGCAGTTGGTCCACCCGGTTGCCCCGATGGCCTGCCACTGGCGCAGCCAACCGATGTTGAAGGAGCGTATTGCCATGTTGAAGGAACACAAGCGGAAGGCATTGCCGTGGATGACCGGGCAGGTGCTGGTGGTCGGGCTGTGTGTCGGGCTCTGCACGGTGGCCTGGGCCAGCCAGAGCGGCGCCGGCGACGAGCCGGCGAAGGCCAACGCGGCAACGAGCGATGTGGGCGCGCAGGCCCGTGACCTGACGCCGCCCAGGTATCCCAAAGCCGCGTTTGATCAGGGCATCTCCGGCAAGGTGGTGCTGCGCGTGGAGGTGGATGCGGCTGGAAAGCCCGGCGATGTCCGGGTACTCAGTTCGACCCCGGCCGGCGTGTTCGATGAGGCCTCGATCGCTGCGGCCAAGCAATGGACGTTCGAACCGGCGCGCCAGAATGGACACGCCGTTGCCTCGGCGTTGAAGATTCCGATGACATTCGAACTGGATGCGTCGGACCCGACGCTGTGAAGCGGGGCTCACTGGCCGTGGTCCTGGCGATGCTGGTGGCCGGCTGCGCCAGTCACCCCTCGCCGACCACGGTGGACACGCGTGCCGAGAGCGTGGCTCACCAGCGTCTGGATCCGAACGTCGGCGCTCAGGGGAGCGGGAAGGTGGAGACGTATCAGCTGGGGCCGAGCGAGGGCTACCGGATGCCGCAGCTCAATGCGGGGCCGGACCCGGCGGTCGGTGATCGCGACCCGCGCCGCACGCTGGCACCGACGACAGTGTGCCTGCAGCTGGTGATCGATGCGGAAGGCAAGGTCGAACGCAGTCTGCCCGTGATCGACCGCAGCGATTGTGCCGCCGGCAATGCCCCGGAGAACGCGCCCCTCGTGCAGGCTGCCCAGGAAGCGGTGGCGATATGGCGCTTTGTCCCCGCGGCCGTCTGTCATTTCCCTCCGCAGCGCGTGCCCACGGATCGAGGCAACTGCGAGGGCGCCGAGCGCATCGAACCGGTACCGGTGAGCCTGCTGTACGGCTTCACGTTCGAGATCGTGAAAGGGCAGCACGTGGTGCGCGGCCAAGGCCGCTGAGGCAAACGGGGCCACCCGTTGCAGGGGAGCCGGCCAGCGGCCGGCACTACCTGGGCGGGCCGCCCTGGATGTTGGCTTTCACCGAGGGGTGCATCAGTTTCGGCTCGGCCAGCGTGGCATCCCGGGCCTGGCGGGTGGCCACGAACTCGGCTTCGCTGATGCCGTCATGCAGGTGGATGTTGTGCGCGCGCTGCGCGCCGATGGTGGTCTCGTTGGCGACCTCGCGGCCACCGGGGCCGTAGTCGTGGCAGATGAACACGCGCGTCGCGTCCGGCAAGGCCAGCAGCCGCTGGATCGAGCGGTACAGCTGCGCCGCGTCACCGCCCGGGAAGTCGCAGCGGGCGGTGCCGCCGTCAGGCATGAACAGCGAATCACCGGTGAACAGCGCATCGCCGATCCGATACGCCACGCTGTCACTGGTATGGCCCGGCACCGCGATCACCTCGGCGTCGATATCACCGAGCGTGAAGCGTTCGCCATCGGCGAACAGATGATCGAACTGCGAGCCGTCGGTCGGCACCTCCAGCGCGTAACGGGGTGCGAAGGTGCGCTGCACCTGCACGATGCCCGCGCCCATGGCCAGGGTCGCGTCCGGCCACTGGCGCTTGAGCCAGCGCCCGGCGCTGACGTGGTCGGCGTGGGCATGGGTGTCCAGCAGCCAGCGCACCTGCAGGCCGTGCGCGCTTACGTGGGCCAGCAGCGGCTGAAGCGGCCCGGCACCGAATGCATCGGTCTCCGGGTCGTAATCCAGCACGGGATCGATCACCGCCGCCTGCAACGTCGCCGGGTCATGCACCACGTAGCTGAAAGTGTGGCTGTCCGGATGGAAGAAACTGGCGACGTGCAGTGACATGGTGATGGCCTCAGCGATTGCCCAGGGTGTCGTTGAGCAGCACCGCCAGGCGTTCACCGGCCAGGCGCAGCTCGCGCTCGGCGACCGGGCGATAGGTCGCCGCATAGCTCGGGGCCAGCGTACGCTTGTCCGGGTAAACGCCAGGTGCAATCGCGATCCGGCAACTGGCCTCGGCCCACTGCACGGCATCGGCATCGATGTTGGAGCGCGTTGCGAACACCGGCTTGGGCAGGGCCAGCAGGCGCTTGAGGTACTGGTCGTCGTCCAGTGTCTGCTCATTCAGCATGCCGCTGTCCCACAGTGAATGCAGGTTGGTACCGCGGTTGTTGAACTGCACCTGGAAATCGTTGCCGCCCTTGTCATGGCCGTAGCCGGCATGCATCGGCTGGTGGATGTCACCGGCGAAGTGCACCACGAACTTCAGTGCCTGCGCGCGTTCGGCATCGGACCTGCTGCGGTCGCCGAGGATCGCGGTCTGTGCTTTCAGCGCCTCGACCACACAGTTGCCGTTCCTGCAGTGCTTCTGCACTTCGTAGTGGCAATCGTCTTCGCCGATGTTGACGTAGTGCCAGCCGGCCGAGCGCTTGCCCAGGCCGGGGTCCTTGGCGCGCAGCTGATCGGCCCACGGGGCGATGCCATGCAGTGTCGGATCCGGCTCGGCGGCGAGCAGACGGTCCACCTCGGCCTGGGCCTGCGGGGTCAGCCGGGTCTCGGCGATCCGCGCCACCAGGCGGTGGCCTTGCGCGCCCCAGGCCAGGGCATCGGTGGAAACAAGGGTGAGGGCCAGCGCGAGCGCGGTGGCCGGGAGCAGGGAAGGCTTTTTCATCCGCGGCATTCTAGCGGGCTGGCCACGCGCGGGCTTGCCGCGATCTGGCCGGCTGCAGTGCCGCTCGGGTTCGGCTAGGCTCGACGGGTGCCCGGCATCGGGCGGACGCAGGAGCGACCCCATGGCCCACATCGTTGGCCTGATCGGCGGCATGAGCTGGGAAAGCTCGGCCCACTATTACCGCCTGATCAACGAGCAGGTGCGCGACACGCTGGGCGGGCTGCATTCCGGGCGGATCCTGCTGTGGTCGTTCGATTTCGCCGAGATCGAGGCGCTGCAGCATGCCGGCGACTGGGACAGTGCCACGCAGCGGATGATCGATGCGGCCCAACGCCTGCAGGGCGCCGGAGCCACCGCCATCGTGATCTGCACCAACACCATGCACCGCATGGCGGATGCGGTGCAGGCGGCGATCGCGATTCCGCTGCTGCACATCGCCGACCCGACGGCCGAAGCGATCAAGGGCGCCGGGTTGCGGCGCATTGGCCTGCTCGGCACCGCGTTCACGATGGAACACGATTTCTACAAGGGTCGGCTCACGCACGCGCATGGCCTGGAGGTACTGGTCCCGGACGCCGAGGACCGCGCGGCAGTGCACCGGATCATCTATGAGGAGCTGGTGCAGGGGCAGGTGCTGCCGGCATCGCGCGAGAGGTATCGCGCGGTCATGCAGCGGCTGGTGGATCGCGGCGCGCAGGGCATCATCCTGGGCTGCACGGAGATCATGCTGCTGGTCGGCGCGCAGGATGCAACGGTGCCGGTGTTCGATACGACCACGCTGCATGCGCAGGCTGCGGCCCGGCATCTGCTTTCCGCAGCGTAACGGCGAGGGTCACGCCCCGCAGTGACCCCCAGACCGCCGCGCCTGTCCAAAAAAAAACCCCGGCCGAAGCCGGGGAAACTGTCTTGCTGCGAGGGTGTTGCCTTGTTGGGTTCTGATCCGCCGATCAGAACTTGAACACGTACGACACGCCGTAGGCGAGCGGGTCGATGTTGACGGTGCCGATCTTTTCGCCATCGAGCTTGACCTTGCTGTCGATGTCCATCCAGCGCACATCGACGCGCAGCGAGCCCTTGTCATTGATCGCGAAATCCACGCCGGCATGGGCGGCCAGGCCCCAGGAGTCCTCCATCTTCAGCTTGCTGCCGGCCAGCGCGCCGCCGGTCTTCTCGCTGAAGAAGGTGGTGTAGTTGATGCCGGCGCCCAGGAACGGGGAGACCTTGCCCGCGCTGTTGAAGTGATACTGCAGCGACACCACCGGCGGCAGGTGCTTGGTGCTGCCCACGTTGCCCAGGCCGGCGATGTTGATGTCGTGCTTGAACGGCAGCGCGGCCAGGATCTCGATGCCGAGGTTGTCGGCGATGAAGTACTCACCGGTGATGGTCGGCTTGATGTCGTTGTCGACATCGACCTTCAGGGTGCCGCCGGCCAGCGAACCGTTGTTGGACTTCGGGGCGACCTGGTGCACGCCGGCACCGATCGTCCAGTCGCCCTTGGACTGGGCCATGGCCGGGGCGGCGGCCAGCGCCAGGGCGGCGGCCAGGCTGGTGAGCAGGAGGGGGGAGGTCTTGCGCATGAGACGGTCTCGTGGCGGGTTGGAATGGGGCCAGTTTTGCCGCCCGCGCGGTTGCGCGCCTTGATCCGGATCAATCCGGGTATTTGCCGTTGTAACCGGTTCCCATTCGGCTTGCGCGGGCCTGCCCGGGTCCGGCCCTGCTAGAATGAACACCCCTTTCCATCGGCGCCGCACCGTCGCGGCTGCAGGAGCTTGTGAACATGGCAATCAAGGTTGGCATCAACGGTTTCGGTCGCATCGGGCGCAACGTGCTGCGTTCGGCCGTGCTGAACTTCGGCAATGACATCGAAATCGTCGCCATCAACGATCTGCTGGAGCCGGATTACCTGGCGTACATGCTGAAGTACGACTCCGTGCATGGCCGCTTCAAGGCTGACGTGGCAGTCTCCGGCAACGACCTGCTGGTCAACGGCAAGAAGATCCGCCTGACCCAGGAACGCGATCCGGCCAACCTGAAGTGGGACGAGGTCGGCGTGGACGTCGTCATCGAATCCACCGGCCTGTTCCTG
>Ga0308167_1003930_pt1 | contig 11292 bp, 9 predicted proteins | sample PhyCR1_2_FD_202138 | JGI IMG/M metagenome (GOLD analysis project Ga0308167, IMG submission 202138) | Phyllosphere microbial communities from UC Gill Tract Community Farm, Albany, California, United States - DLSLRC.R1 | ecosystem: Host-associated > Plants > Phyllosphere > Unclassified | place... | reverse complement strand
ACGTGCAGTTCTACCTGCACGGCTACGGCCTCGAGCTCGAGGACCTCCAGCACCTCCGCAAGTGGGGCTCGAAGACCCCGGGTCACCCGGAGTACGGCCACACCGACGGCGTCGAGATCACCACCGGTCCCCTCGGCCAGGGCCTCGCCAGCGCCGTGGGCTTCGGCTACGCGCAGCGCTTCGAGCGCGGCCTGTTCGACCCGGAGACCGCCGACGGCGAGTCGCCGTTCGACCACTACACCTACGTGATCGCCGGTGACGGTGACATGCAGGAGGGCGTGACGAACGAGGCCGCCAGCCTCGCCGGCCGCCAGCAGCTCGGTCGCCTGGTCGTCTTCTACGACTCGAACCAGATCTCGATCGAGGACGACACCGACATCGCGTTCTCCGAGGACGTCGCCGCCCGCTACGAGGCGCTCGGCTGGCACGTCCAGACGGTCGACTGGAAGAAGACCGGCGAGTACTCCGAGGACGTCGAGACGCTGTACGCAGCGGTCGAGGCGGCCAAGGCCGAGACGAACAAGCCGTCGCTCATCGTCCTCAAGACGATCATCGGCTGGCCGTCGCCGACCAAGCAGAACACCGGCAAGATCCACGGCTCCGCCCTCGGTGGCGACGAGCTCAAGGGCCTCAAGGAGGTCCTCGGCTTCGACCGGGAGCAGACCTTCCACGTCGACCCGGAGGTCCTCGAGTACACCCGCGGCGCCGTCGCCAAGGGCCAGGCCGAGCACGCCGAGTGGCAGAAGACCTTCGACGCGTGGGCCGCGGCCAACCCGGAGAAGAAGGCGATGCTCGACCGCATCAACGCCGGTGAGCTCCCCGAGGGCCTGGAAGAGGCACTCCCGGTCTTCCCGACCGAGAAGGCCGTGTCGACCCGCGCCGCTTCCGGCAAGGTCATCAACGCCATCGCGCCGCTCATGCCCGAGTTCTGGGGCGGTTCGGCGGACCTCGCCGAGTCGAACCTGACCACGATCGAGGGCGCCAAGTCCTTCGGTCCGGCCGAGGCCTCCACGAAGACCTGGAGCACCGACCCGTACGGCCGCGTGCTGCACTTCGGCATCCGCGAGCACGCGATGGGCTCGATCCTCAGCGGCATCGTCCTGCACGGGAACACCCGCCCGTTCGGCGGCACGTTCCTCATCTTCAGCGACTACATGCGTCCGGCGGTCCGTCTCGCCGCGCTCATGAAGGCGCCGGCGATCTACGTCTGGACGCACGACTCGATCGCGCTCGGCGAGGACGGTCCGACGCACCAGCCGATCGAGCAGCTCACGGCCCTCCGCGCGATCCCGGGTCTCGACGTCGTCCGTCCGGCCGACGCCAACGAGGTCTCCTACGCCTGGCTCGAGATGCTCAAGCACACCGACCGCCCGGCCGGCATCGCGCTGAGCCGCCAGAACCTCCCCGTGTTCGAGCGCGGCGAGGGCGACGCCTCCGGCGAGACGCTCGCGTCGGCGAAGAACGTCGGCAAGGGTGCGTACGTCCTGGCCGAGGCGCCGAACGGCACGCCGGACGTCATCCTCATCGGCACCGGCTCCGAGGTCCAGATCGCGCTCGAGGCCCGCGAGGTCCTCAAGGGCGAGGGCATCAACGCCCGCGTCGTGAGCGCCCCGTCGCTCGAGTGGTTCCGCGAGCAGACCGAGGCCTACCAGGAGCAGGTGCTCCCGGCCGCGGTCACCGCCCGCGTCTCCGTCGAGGCCGGCATCGCCCTCAGCTGGCGCGACATCGTCGGCGACAAGGGCCGCAGCGTGTCGATCGAGCACTTCGGTGCGTCGGCCGACTACCAGCGGCTCTTCGCCGAGTTCGGCTTCACGACGGAGCACGTCGTGGCCGCCGCCAAGGAAACGATCGCCGCTTCCTGACCGGTGAGGGCCGGGTCCGTCCGCGGACCCGGCCCTTCCTCCTGGAGGCGCGGCTCGGCTCCGCCACGCGCCTCCAGGCCCACAGACCCCGACTGCACGGCCGACGTCACGATCGACACCGGCCGGTCGACGAAAGAAGAAGAGAAACACATGGCTGAGAACACCCCCACCGCCGCCCTGTCCGCGGTCGGCGTGAGCATCTGGCTCGACGACCTGTCGCGCGAGCTGCTCGAGACCGGCAAGCTCACCGAGCTCATCGACCAGAAGAACGTGGTCGGCGTGACCACCAACCCGACGATCTTCGCGTCGGCCCTCGCCAAGGGCGAGCGCTACGACGCGCAGGTCAAGGAGCTCGCGGCCGCGGGCACCGACGTGACCGAGGCGATCTTCGAGATCACCACCCAGGACGTCGCGAACGCGTCCGACGTGTTCAAGCCGATCTACGACGAGACCAAGGGCTTCGACGGCCGCGTCTCGATCGAGGTCGAGCCGGGTCTGGCCCACGACACGCAGAAGACCATCGAGCAGGCGAAGTTCCTGTTCGACAAGGTCGGCCGCGAGAACGTCCTCATCAAGATCCCCGCGACGCTCGAGGGCCTCGAGGCCATCACCGAGGTCATCGCCGCCGGCATCTCGGTCAACGTCACGCTGATCTTCTCGCTCGAGCGCTACCGCGCCGTCATCGACGCGTACCTCGGCGGGCTCGAGAAGGCCAAGGCCGCTGGCCACGACCTCTCGAAGATCCACTCGGTGGCCTCGTTCTTCGTGTCGCGCGTCGACACCGAGATCGACAAGCGCCTGGACGCCGTCGGCACCGACGAGGCGAAGGCCCTCAAGTCGAAGGCCGGCGTCGCGAACGCCCAGCTCGCCTACCAGGTCTGGACCGAGGCGTTCGCCACCGAGCGTGCCCTGGGGCTGCTCGAGGCCGGCGCGAACACGCAGCGTCCGCTCTGGGCGTCGACCGGTGTCAAGGACCCGTCGCTGCCCGACACGCTCTACGTGACCGAGCTGGCCGCGCCGAGCACCGTCAACACGATGCCGGGCAAGACGCTCGACGCGACCTTCGACCACGGCGAGATCCACGGCGACGCCATCGCCGGGTCGTACGACGCCGCGCAGCAGGTCATGGACCAGATCGCCGCGCAGGGCATCGACTACGACGACGTCGTGGCGCTCCTCGAGAAGGAGGGCGTCGACAAGTTCAACGTCTCCTGGGGTGAGCTCGTCGACACCGTGAAGAACGCCCTCGAGGGCGCGAAGTAAGTTGACCGTCTCCATCGCCGCCACGGGCGACGCCGCGGACGCCATCGACCGGGTGGTCCCGCAGCTCGTCGCCGACCTGGTCGCATCGGGCATCACCGCGCAGGACCCCGCCCTCTGGGGTCCTGCCGCGGAGGCCGAGGCGTCGAAGCGTCTCGGGTGGGTCGAGGCCGTCGCGGTCTCCCGCCCGCTCGTCGCCGAGGTCACCGCACTGCGCGAGCAGCTCGCCGCCGACGGGGTCGACCACGTCGTCCTCGCCGGCATGGGCGGCTCCTCGCTCGCGCCCGAGGTGATCGCGCGCACGGCGGGCGTCCCGCTCACGGTGCTCGACTCGACCGACCCGGCGCAGGTCCGGGCGGCGGTGGGACACGACCTCGAGCGCACCGTGCTCGTGGTCTCGTCGAAGTCCGGCTCGACCCTCGAGACCGACTCGGCCCGGCGACTGTACGAAGCGGCGTTCCGGGCGGCGGACATCGACCCCGCAGCCCGGATCGTCGTCGTCACCGACCCGGGCTCGGCGCTCGAGGCGTCCGCCCACGAGGCCGGGTACCGCGTGTTCAGCGCGGACCCGGCCGTCGGCGGCCGGTACTCGGCGCTGACGGCCTTCGGGCTCGTCCCCGCCGGACTCGCCGGCGCCGACCTGACCGAGCTGCTCGACGAGGCCGACGCCATCTCCGCGCTCCTGTCGGTCGACATCGACGAGAACCCCGGGCTCGTGCTCGGCGCGGTCCTCGCCGGCACCGACCCGCTGCGCGACAAGATCGCGATCGTCCCGGACGGCACCCACATCGTCGGCTTCGGCGACTGGGTGGAGCAGCTGATCGCCGAGTCCACCGGCAAGGACGGCCGCGGCCTGCTCCCGGTCGTCCTCGCACCGGACGCGCCCGAGCTGACCGCCAGCCTGCCCGACGTGCAGGTCATCCGGCTCGTCGGCTCCCGGGACGACGAACGGCACGTCGACGAGGGCGAGGTCGAGATCACCGGCACGCTCGGCGGCCAGTTCCTCGTGTGGGAGTACGCCGTCGCCGTCGCCGGGCGCCTGCTCGGCATCAACCCGTTCGACCAGCCCGACGTCGAGGCCGCCAAGGTCGCGGCCCGGGCGCTGCTCGAGGACCGCCCCGAGCCGTCCGCTCCCGCGTTCACCGAGGGCGGCGCCGCCGTCCGCGCGACCGGGGACCTGGCGGTGGGGAGCTCGCTCGCCGAAGCCGCGTCCAGCCTCCTGGCCGCTGTCGGCCCGTCCGGCTACCTGGCCGTGCAGGTCTACGCGGACCGCACCGCCGACCACGGACTCGCCACGCTGCGCGACGCCCTCGCGGCGCGCCTGGGGCGCCCCGTCACCCTCGGGTACGGACCGCGCTTCCTGCACTCGACCGGGCAGTACCACAAGGGCGGGCCCGCGACGGGTGTCTTCCTGCAGATCGTGGCCGACGAGCGCGACGACCTGGAGATCCCCGGTCGCCCGTTCACGTTCGGCCAGCTCATCCAGGCCCAGGCCGCCGGCGACGCGAGCGTGCTCGCCGACCACGGCAGGCCGGTCCTGACCCTCACGACGCCGGACGTCGCCGCTGCCACAGCAGCCCTCGCGTCCGTCGTCTCCCACTGACTCGTAAGGAGTTCACCGACTCATGTCACCGGTGGCGATCACCCCGGAGCACAACCCGCTCCGGTTGCCGACCGACCGACGTCTGAACCGGATCGCGGGCCCCAGCACCCTCATCATCTTCGGCGTGACGGGCGACCTGTCGCGCAAGAAGCTGATGCCCGCGGTCTACGACCTCGCGAACCGAGGGCTGCTGCCCCCGGGCTTCGCGCTCGTCGGGTTCGCCCGGCGCGACTGGGAGGACCAGGACTTCTCCCAGCTCGTGCACGACGCGGTCCGGGACCACTCCCGCACCCCGTTCGACGAGGCCGTCTGGAAGCAGCTCGAACAGGGCATCCGCTTCGTCCAGGGCTCGTTCGACGACCCCGAGGCGTTCACCGAGCTCAAGCGGACCGTCGACGAACTCGACGCGCAGCGCGGCACGCTCGGCAACCACGCCTTCTACCTCTCCATCCCGCCGAAGATGTTCCCGGTGGTCACCGAGCAGCTCAAGGTCTCGGGGCTCACCGAGAAGCGCGAGGGCTCGTGGAGCCGCGTCGTCGTCGAGAAGCCGTTCGGGTCCGACCTGCGGACCGCGCGCGAGCTGAACGCGATCGTCGAGAGCGTGTTCGCGCCCGACGACGTGTTCCGCATCGACCACTACCTCGGCAAGGAGACCGTCCAGAACCTGCTGACGCTCCGCTTCGCGAACCAGATGTACGAACCCATCTGGAACTCGAACTACGTCGACCACGTGCAGATCACGATGGCCGAGGACATCGGCGTCGCCGGACGTGCCGCGTACTACGACGGCATCGGCGCGGCCCGGGACGTCATCCAGAACCACCTGCTCCAGCTCCTCGCGCTCACCGCGATGGAGGAGCCGGTCTCCTTCAAGGCAGCCGACCTGCGCGCCGAGAAGGAGAAGGTGCTCTCCGCCGTGCGCCTGCCCGAGGACCTCGCGACGGCGACGGCCCGCGGGCAGTACGCCGGCGGGTGGCAGGGCGGCGAGAAGGTGCTCGGCTTCCTCGAGGAGGCCGGCATGAACCCGGAGTCGACGACCGAGACGTACGCGGCGATCAAGCTCGACATCGCCACCCGTCGCTGGCAGGGCGTGCCGTTCTACCTGCGCGCGGGCAAGCGGCTCGGGCGCCGGGTGACCGAGATCGCGATCGTGTTCAAGCGGGTCCCCGAGGACGTCTTCGGCATCCCGCAGTCGCCGCTGGGCCAGAACGCGCTCGTCATCCGTGTCCAGCCGGACGAGGGCGTGACCCTCCGCTTCGGCTCGAAGGTCCCGGGCGTCGGCACGCAGGTGCGTGACGTCACGATGGACTTCGGCTACGGCCACGCGTTCACCGAGGCCTCGCCCGAGGCGTACGAGCGACTCATCCTCGACGTCCTCCTCGGTGACCCGCCGCTGTTCCCCCGTCACCAAGAGGTGGAACTGTCGTGGAAGATCCTCGACCCGATCGAGGAGTTCTGGACCACGCAGGGCCAGCCCGAGCAGTACCGTCCCGGCACGTGGGGCCCGGCGTCCGCCGACGCCCTGCTCGCCCGCGACGGCCGGACCTGGAGGCGTCCGTGAAGATCGACATGCCCGACACCACGGTGTCGAAGATCCAGAAGAAGCTCGTCCACATCCGCGAGGAGGGCGGCGCCGTCGCCCTCGGGCGCGTCCTGACCCTCATCATCTCGACGGCCCTGGGCCACGAGGAAGAGGCGATCGAGGCCGCGAACGAAGCCTCGCGCGAGCACCCGATGCGCGTCCTCATCGTGTCGAAGAACGAGGGCGACACGAAGTCCCCCGGTCGACTCGACGCGCAGATCCGTGTCGGCAGCGACGCGGGTGCGAGCGAGGTCATCGTGCTGCGCGCATACGGCGAGACCGCGACCGACGAGGAGAGCCTGGTCACGGGCCTCCTGCTGCCGGACGCTCCCGTCGTGGCGTGGTGGCCGCAGACCGCGCCCGAGCGGCCGGCCGAGTCCGCGCTCGGCCGGATCGCCCAGCGTCGGATCACGGACGCCGCCGCGCAGAAGGACCCGAACGGTGCCATCGCGGCGCTCGGCGAGTCCTACGTCCCGGGTGACACCGACTTCGCGTGGACCCGCCTGACCCTGTGGCGGAACCAGCTCGCCGCGGCGCTCGACCAGCCGCCGTACGAGCCCATCACCGCGGTCGAGGTCTCCGGTGCGTCGGACAGCCCGTCGACGATCCTGCTGGCGGCGTGGCTCCAGCTGCAGCTGCAGGTGCCCGTCGAGGTGGTCACCTCGCCCCGCGCGACCGGCTCCAGCGGCATCCACGGCGTGAAGCTCGTGCGCGACTCCGGCACCATCGACCTCGAGCGCTCCCTGGTGGACGTCGCGACGCTGTCGATGCCCGGTCAGCCGACGCACGACCTGTCGCTGCCACGCCGCAACCTGCGCGACTGCCTGGCCGAGGAACTCCGTAGACTCGACCCGGACGTCCTCTTCGGAGACGTCGTCAAGCACGGGGTCCCCCAGCTGCGCGAGTCCATCGCCGGCTGAGTCCCCCACACGACCGGGTCCGGTGGTCCGCCACCGGGCCCGGTCGGACCGAAGGCGGTCCGGAGCCCGGCCCGCCGACCATGAACACGGGAGTCACGTGACCAACGAACGGCGGGTGCTGGTGCACCCGGACAAGCAGGCCCTCGGCGCTTCCGTCGCCGCACGCTTCATCACGAAGATCATCGACGTGCTCGACGAGCAGGAGCGCGCGGACATCGCGATCAGCGGTGGTTCGGTGTCGTCACTGGTCCTCGCCGCGATCGGACAGTCGCCGGCGCGGGAGAGCGTGGACTGGTCCAAGGTGCACGTGTGGTGGGTCGACGAGCGCTGGGTGCCTGCGGGTGACGCAGACCGCAACGACACGGGCACGAAGACGGACTTCTTCGACCACGTCGACATCCCCGAGGCCAACATCCACCCGATCGCGACCTCCGACGCCGGGCTGTCCATCGAGGACGCCGCCGCGCAGTACGAGCGCGAGCTCCAGGACGCCGCTCCCGAGGGTGCCGTCGCACCCCGCTTCGACATCACGCTGCTCGGTGTGGGCCCGGACGGGCACACCGCGTCGCTGTTCCCGGAGTTCCCGCAGCTGTCGGTCACGGACCGCGCGGTGCTCCCGGTCGACGACTCCCCCAAGCCGCCGCCGCAGCGGCTGACCCTCACCTACCCGGTGATCAACGCGTCCCAGCGTGTCTGGGTGATCCTGTCCGGCGCCGAGAAGGCATCGGTCCTGGGGCTCGCGCTCGCGGGCGCCGCCGTGGACGAGGTCCCGGTCGGCGGCGTGCAGGGCCGGAAGCGCACGGTGTTCTTCGTGGACCAGGACGCCGCGCGTGACGTCCCGGAGAACCTCATCGCGTCGACCTACTAGCCGCGGGCTCCTGACGGACGGGTGGCGCGGTGCCAGCTGGCACCGCGCCTCCCGTCCGTTCGTGGTGCGCCTGCGCCGTGCCGGCGCCCGTGGCGCTGCCCCCTCTCCCGACCCACGAGAGAGCGATGTTCGTCACTCTCGACGTGCGGGCCCGGCGCTCTTCGCCCGCTGGGTGTTGCACACACGGCGTGTCGTGCCCGCTCGCGACGATCAGGAACGTCGCGGACACGACGAAGGCCCCCGCACCGATCGGTGCAGGGGCCTTCGTCGTGCGGCGCGCGCTACTTCTTCGCGGTGCCGCGACGCTCGCGGAGCTGCTGCAGCGCGTCCTCGAGGAGCTGTGCGGCTTCTTCCTCGGTCCGGCGCTCCTTCACGTAGGCGAGGTGCGTCTTGTACGGCTCGGTCTTCGCGACCTGCGGGGGGTTCTCCTTGTCGCGGCCGGCCGGGAGTCCGGTGGACGGCGAGTCGACCGTCTCGGGGATCTCCTCTTCCGGCAGGCCGGCGGCGAAGTACCGCACGACCTCGTTGCCGAGGGCGTCCCAGTACGAGATCGCCACGCGCTCGGCCTGGACCCCGCGGTCCTGCTCCCCCATCGGGCCCGCGCCGACGCGCGAACCCCGGATTGCACTGCCTCCGGTTGCCATGGATCAGCTCCCCGCTGTGAACTTGTTGATGAGACCGAGCACGATGATCGACACGATCCAGACCAGACCGAGGACCACCGTGATGCGGTTGAGGTTGCGCTCGGCGACGCCGGACGCCCCGAGGTTGCTCGTCACGCCGCCGCCGAACATGTCGGAGAGGCCGCCACCGCGGCCCTTGTGCAGCAGGATGAGGAGCGTGAGCAGGAGGCTCGTGATCGCGAGCAGGACCTGCAGCACGACGGAGAGAATCGCCACGACGTACCTTTCGTGTCAGTCAGCCATGCGAGTATACCGGCCCGAACGGTCGGACCGGGCTCGCGAGGCGGGCGTGGCTCAGGCCGGCCGTGCGGACACGACCGGCCTGAGCGGAGTGGATCAGAGTCCGACGTGCTGCCGGAAGCGTGCGATCGCCGCGAACTCCTGCACGTCGAGCGACGCGCCACCGACGAGCGCGCCGTCGACGTCGGGCTCGCGGAGGAACCCGGCGATGTTGCCGGACTTCACCGAGCCGCCGTAGAGGACCTGGGTCGCCGCAGCGGCCTCGTCCCCCCACGCAGCAGCGATGCCACGACGGATCGCCGCGCACTCCTCTTGAGCCTGCTCGGCCGTCGCCGCCTGGCCCGAGCCGATCGCCCAGACCGGCTCGTAGGCGACGACGATCTCGGCGGGCTGCACCGCGTCGAGCACGACCTGCAGCTGCTCGACGGCGACGACACCCGCGCCGCGTTCCTCGCGCTGTTCGGCGGTCTCGCCGACGCAGACCACCGGGACGAGCCCGTGCTTGACCGCAGCCGCCGTCTTCGCCGCCACGACCTCGTCCGTCTCACCGTGCAGGGTGCGACGCTCCGAGTGCCCGACGATGACGTACTGGGCGTCCAGCGCCGACAGGAACGCGCCCGAGATGTCCCCGGTGTACGCGCCCGAGTCGTGCTGCGACAGGTCCTGCGCGCCGAACCGGATCGGCAGCTTGTCCGCCGAGATCAGCGTCTGCACGCTGCGGAGGTCCGTGAACGGCGGGAACACCGCGACCTCGACGTCGTCGTGGTCGTGACGGGCGTCCTTCAGCGTCCACGCGAGCTTCTGCACGGTGGCGATGGCCTGGAGGTGGTCCAGGTTCATCTTCCAGTTCCCGGCGATCAGCGGTGTGCGGTTCATGCTGTACCTTCCTCCGCGTTGCCGGCGATCAGCGGCGTCCGGCTCATCGGGACCACCCCAGTGCTTCGAGACCGGGCAGCGACTTGCCCTCGAGGAACTCGAGGCTCGCACCGCCACCGGTCGAGATGTGCCCGAACTGGTCGTCCGAGAACCCGAGCGACCGCACCGCGGCGGCGGAGTCGCCGCCGCCGACGACACCGAGGCCGTCGACCTCGGTGAGGGCCTGGGCGACGGTCTTCGTCCCGGCTGCGAACGCCGGGAACTCGAACACGCCCATCGGGCCGTTCCAGAACACGGTCTTCGAACCGGACACCGCCGCGGCGAAGCGCGCAGCCGTCTCCGGTCCGATGTCCAGGCCGATGCCGTCGGCGCCGAACGAGGACGACTCGATGGCATCGGCGGCGACGGTCTCGTGCGCAGCGTCGGCCGCGAAGCCGGAGGCCACGACGACGTCGGTCGGCAGGTCGATGGTGACGCCGAGCTCCTGCGCCCGCGAGAGGTACCCGCGGACGGTGTCGAGCTGGTCCGCCTCGAGCAGCGACTTCGCGACCCCGTGGCCCTGGGCCGCGAGGAACGTGAAGAGCATGCCGCCACCGATGCACAGGGTGTCGACCTGCGGCAGGAGGTGGTCGATGACGCCGAGCTTGTCGCTCACCTTGGAGCCGCCGAGCACGACCGTGTAGGGCCGCTCGGGGTTCGACGTGAGCCGTTCGAGCACCGACAGCTCGGTCTCGATCAGGGAGCCGGCTGCGCTCGGCAGCGCCGACGCGAGTTCGTACACGGAGGCCTGTGCCCGGTGCACGACGCCGAAGCCGTCGGACACGAACGCGTCACCGAGTGCGGCGATGCGGTCCGCGAACGCCTGGCGCGTGGCGGCGTCCTTCGAGGTCTCCTCCGGGTTGAACCGGAGGTTCTCGAGCAGGAGGACGTCACCGTCCTCGAGTTCCCCGGCGGCCGCGGTCGCTTCGTCGCCGACGGTCTCGCCGACGAACGTGACCTCTTTCCCGAGCAGCTCGGAGAGCCGCTGGGCGACCGGCGCGAGCGAGAACTCGGGCTTGGGCTCCCCGTCGGGGCGGCCCAGGTGCGAGATCACGATGACGCGCGCGCCGGCGTTGACGAGGGTGTTCAGGGTGGCGAGCGACGCCCGCACGCGGCCGTCGTCCGTGATCTTCCCGTCCTTGAGCGGGACGTTCAGGTCACAGCGGACGACGACGCGCTTGCCGGCGAGGTCGCCGAGGTCCTCGAGGGTGCGGAGTGCCATGGGTCAGAGACGCTCGCCCACGTACTCGGTGAGGTCGACGAGGCGGTTCGAGTAGCCCCACTCGTTGTCGTACCACGAGGTGATCTTCACGAGGCCGCCGATGACCTTGGTCAGGCCGGAGTCGTAGATCGACGAGT
>Ga0308167_1003924_pt1 | contig 11302 bp, 10 predicted proteins | sample PhyCR1_2_FD_202138 | JGI IMG/M metagenome (GOLD analysis project Ga0308167, IMG submission 202138) | Phyllosphere microbial communities from UC Gill Tract Community Farm, Albany, California, United States - DLSLRC.R1 | ecosystem: Host-associated > Plants > Phyllosphere > Unclassified | place... | reverse complement strand
GACGCCGTGATGGCCGCCGAGCTCGTCGAGACGAGCCGTCTGTTCGCACGCACGGTCGGCCGGATCGACCCCGCGTGGGTCGAGCCGCTCGCCGGTGACCTGCTCAAGCGCACGTACGGCGAACCGCACTGGGAGAAGAAGCAGGGCGCGGTCGTGGCGTACGAGCGCGTGACGCTGTTCGGCGTCCCGATCGTCCAGCGCCGACGCGTGCAGTACAAGCGCGTCGACGCGGAGCACTCGCGCGAGCTGTTCATCCGGCACGCCCTGGTCGAGGGCGAGTGGGACGGGCAGCAGTCGTTCGACCGCGACAACCGTCGGCTGCGGAAGGAACTCGAACAGCTCGAGGAACGCACCCGGCGACGGGACATCCTGTTCGACGACGAGCGGGTCTTCGAGTTCTACGACGCCCGCGTCCCTGCGGACGTCGCCACCACCAGGGACTTCGAGGGCTGGTGGCGGCAGGCCCGCCGTGACCAGCCGGACCTGCTCACGATGCGCCGTGAGGACCTGCTCGACGAGGACGCGGCCGAGGCGGCACAGGACCAGCAGGAGTACCCGACCCAGTGGCGGTCGGGCGACCAGCGACTCGCGATCAAGTACCGCTTCGAGCCCGGCGCCCAGGACGACGGCGTCAGCGTCCAGGTGCCGCTCGCGCTGCTCCCCCGGATGCGTGAGGAAGGGTTCGACTGGCAGGTCCGCGGCCTGCGGAAGGAGCTCGTCACCGCGCTCATCAAGTCGCTGCCGAAGCAGATCCGCAAGAACGTCGTCCCCGCCGCCGACTGGGCGGAGAAGATCGTCGCCGAGCTGCCCGATGACGCTCCAACCGAGCCGACCGAGTCGTTCCGGGCAACGCTCGCCCGGGCCATCCAGCGGATGACCTACGTGCCCGTCGACGAGTCCGACTTCGACCTGACCCGCGTCCCGGCGCACCTGCTGCCGACGTGGGCCGTCGTCGACGAGCGCGGACGCCGGGTCGAGGCCGGCAAGGACCTCTCCGCACTGCAGAAGAAGCTCAAGGACCGGACCCAGCAGAGCGTCGCCTCCGCGACGGCGAAGGCCGCGGCACGGCCGGGAGGCGCGGCGCGCGTCGCCGGCGCGGCCGCCGGCACGCAGGTGGAACGGTCCGGCCTCACCGCCTGGCCGTCCGAGGACCTGCCGCAGGTCCTCGACACGAAGCAGGCGGGCGGCGTGATCCGCGCCTACCCGTCCCTGGTCGAGGAGGGCGACGGCCCGAAGGCCACCGTCGGCGTCCAGCTGCTCGCGACACCGGGTGACCGAGTCGTGCGGATGCCGTCCGGTGTCCGCCGCCTCGTGATGCACGCGGTGCCGTCCCCGGTGTCGTACGTGCAGTCGCACCTCACGGCGCAGGAGAAGCTGGCCCTCGCCGCGAGCCCCTACCCCTCGACGGCAGCGCTCTTCGACGACGTCCTCGCGGCGGTCGTCGACGCGGGCATCCGCCGCCTGCACCCGGACGGGCTCGTGTTCACGAGGGCGGAGTTCGAGGCCGTGCGCGACGCGGTCTCCGCCACCGTCGTCGACACGATGTTCACCGCCGTGTCCGAGGTCGCCGCGGTGCTCACCGCCCTGCGGACCGCCGACCGGTCGATGAAGCAGGCGAACTCGATGGCGCTGCTCCCGGCGCTCACGGACATGCGCCAGCAGGCGGAGCGCCTGGTCTTCCCGGGGTTCGTCGCGGTCGCCGGGCTCGACCGGCTCCGGCGCATCCGCGTGTACCTGCAGGGCGTCGACGCCCGCGTGCAGAAGCTCCTGCAGAACCCGGGACGCGACGCGACCTGGATGCGCGAGGTCACCGTGGCGACCGACCGCTACACCGATGCCGGTGGCACGTTCCCGCCGGCGGTGGGGGCGCACCCCGAGCTCGTGCACGCCCGGTGGATGCTCGAGGAGTTCCGGCTCAGCCTGTTCGCCCAGGAGCTCGGCACCGCCGAGACCGTCTCGCTGCAGCGCATCACGAAGGCCCTGGCCGCGGCGCGCTGACGGGTCTAGCGTGACCGGCATGATCGGCACACTCGACGTCGTCGTCCTGGACTGCTCGGACCCCCGCGTGCTCGCACGCTTCTACGCCGAGCTGCTCGGCGGTGAGATCGTCGGCTTCGACGAGGGGTGGGCCGAGGTGGCGCTGCCGTTCACCGACCACCGGCCGATCCTGGCGTTCCAGCGGGTGGAGGCCTACCGGGCGCCGGAATGGCCCGGGCAGGACGTCCCGCAGCAGGTCCACCTCGACGTCAAGGTCGACGACCTCGACGCCGGCGAGACCGCGGTCCTCGGGATCGGCGCCATGGCCACGGGCTCGACGACGGACACCTTCCGCGTGTACCTCGACCCGGCGGGGCACCCGTTCTGCCTGATCAGGCCGACGGACTGAGCCCCTCGGTCGCCAGGCCCTCGACGACGGTGACGTTCGGCAGCGCCGCCGCCAGGACCCTGCCCGGCAGGAAGACCTTCGCGCCGCGCAGGCCCGCGCCGATGACGACCTCCGGAGCCTCGAGCACGCGGGCGTCGAGGTAGACGGGCCACTCGGCGGGGAGCCCGATCGGGGTGATCCCGCCGTGTTCCATCCCGGTGAGCTCGACGGCCTGGTCCATCGGCGCGAAGCTCGCCTTGCGGACGTCGAGCAGCTGCTTGACGACACGGTTCACGTCGAGCTTCGTCGAGGCGAGTACCACGCAGGCGGCGTACCGAACCTCGTCGCCCCGCTTCCCGGCGACGACGATGCAGTTCGCGCCGCCGTCGAGCGGGTACCCGTAGGCGTCCGAGAACGCGGCCGTGTCCGCCAGGTCTGGGTCGATCGGCGCGGCCTCGATCCGGGCGAGCAGGTCGCTCGGCAGGCCGACGAGGGCCTGGGCGACGGGGATCGCGAGGAAGCCGGTCGCGACGAGGGCGGGGGAACGATCGAGGTTCGGCATCACCCGAGCCTAGGGACGCGGTCGGGTGCGGGTGGCCAGGTGCGGTCGGTCAGGCCCGCTCGTCGATCGACCGTGCTCCGGGCACGGGCGGGGCCGGGTCGTCCGAGGCGTCGGGGTCGTCCGCACGCGCCCACTTCACCGTCCAGCGCACCAGCGGTTGCACGCGGTCCCACGCGGCGACCACGTCGTCCAGCGGGCTCTCCAGCGGCAGGTGCACGAGCGCCGCGTAGTGCTGCATCCGGAGCAGGTCGATCCGCGGGTGGTCGCGGTCGTACCCGCGGGGCGCGGTCCTGAGCGGCGGGCCGGCCAGCTCGTACCCGGCGTCCGTCAGGTCGCCGAGCACCCGCTGCAGGGCCGCGGCCGCGTGCGGGCGCTCGTCGATCGTGGTCCGGGCGGCCCGCAACTGCGGGCGCGACGGTTCGTACAGTCCGCCGCCGACCTGCAGCCCGTCGACGCCGGCGCTGAGGTACACCCCGCCGGCGGTGAACCCGGTGTCCTCGCGGTAGGGCCGCGCGTCCGGTGTGAACCGCAGGTCACGGTGCTGGCGGAGCACCCGGCCCGGTCCGTACCGCCGTTCGGCCTCCTGCAGCAGCGCGTCCATCGGGTCGCGGACGTGCCGCTCCCAGTCCTCGCGGTGGTCCTCGAACCACGACTTCTCGTTGTGCGAGGCAAGCCCGCGGAAGAAGGTCGCCAGCGCGGGCGAGAACGGCGTCTCGGTCATGTTCCGAGTGAACCGCCCCGGGGTGCACGGTCGTCGGCAGCCCGGGGTACGACACTGGTGCCGTGAACGAACTCCGCCCGATCGACCTCGACACCTGGCCCCGCCGCGAGCACTTCGCGCACTACCGCCGGGAACCGGCCGCGTGGGAGCTGACCGTCGACGTGGACGTCACCGCGTTCGTCGACGCGGTCCGGGCCGCCGGTGTGAAGACGTACCCGTCGCAGATCTGGGCGATCTCGACCGTCGTGAACCGGCACGACGAGTTCCGCACGGCCCTCACCCCCGACGGGCAGCCCGGGGTCTGGGACGTCGTGCACCCGACCTTCACGGTGTTCCACGCGGACACCGAGACGTTCTCGGTGCTCGCTGTCGACCACGACGACGACCCGCGGCGCTTCCACGACGCGGTCGTCGCCACGACGGCGGCACACCGCGACGACCACCGGCTCTTCCCGCAGGACGACCGCCGGCCGAACCGCTTCGACGTGTCGACGCTCCCCCGGACGTCGTTCACCGGTTTCGCCCTGCACCTGACCGGCGCCGAGGACCACTTGCTGCCGGTCGTGACGCTCGGCCGGTACCGGCAGGAGGGCGACCGCACGCTCATGCCCCTGGCGCTGCGGATCAACCACGCGGCGGTGGACGGCTTCCACGCGTCGCGGTTCGTGACCGAGCTCGAGGAGCTGTTCGCCGACCCGAGCTGGATCGGCTGACCGGCTCGTCCCCCGCCCGCACAGCTGCTCGGAGCATGGTGACCGTCATGCACGACGACGAGCTCACCGCCCTGACGGTCTCCCGCGCCCTCGACAACGTCGCCGAGGGCGGCAAGCCGTTCGCCTGCCTGGTCGTCCGCGACGGCGAGGTCGTGGTCGACGCGGTCAACCACGTGGCCCAGACCGGCGACCCGACGGCGCACGCCGAGATCCGCGCGATCCGGGCAGCGGCCGAGCAGGGCATCACCGACCTGACCGGGTACGACGTCTTCGTCACCGCCTCCCCGTGCCCGATGTGCCTCGGCGCCCTCTACTACGCGCAGCCGGACCGCGTCGTCTTCGCGGCGACCCGCGAGCAGGAGGGCGAGCACTACGAGGACGGCAACCGCCTGATGACGCTCGCGACCTTCTACGACGAGTACACGAAGCCGGTCGAGGACCGTGCCCTGCCCACCGAGCAGGGTCGGGTCGAGGACCCGACGGCCCCGTTCCGCGAGTGGACGGCCCGCCACCCGTCCTGACGGACCGACGCGGCCCACTGACGGACGGGAGGCGCGGTGCGGGCCCGCACCGCGCCTCCCGTCCGGCTGCTGCGACCGCCCACGGCGGCCGGCGTCCGGGAGTCAGCGTCAGGGCGCCGGTGTCAGCCGGTAGAGCACCTGCGGACGACCGCGGCGACCATACCGGTGCGCGAGGTCGATGGCCCCCGTCGTGACGAGGTGGTCGAGGTACCGACGGGTCGTCGCACGTGAGGTGCCGGTGGCGGCCGCGACCTCGTCGGCCGAACGGGCGACCACGGGGTCGAGCGCGGCCACGACCCGCTCGAGCGTCGTGGCGCTGACGCCCTTCGGGAGCCGGTGCTCGGCCGCCGCCGTCGTCGGCCGCGCCGGTCCCGCGACCCGCACCGAGCCCGTCGAGTGCAGTCGGTCGACGTCCCCCTGCCCCATCGGGACGTCGCGCAGTGACGCGTCGCGGGCACGGCGCTCCGCGGCGAAGGCGCGCAGCCGGTCCTGCAGTGCCTCGCGGTCGAACGGCTTGAGCAGGTAGCCGACCGGGTGAGCGGCGAGGGCCTGGCGGACGGTGACCTGGTCGCGGGACGAACTGACGACGAGCACGTCGGTGCCGATCCCGGCGACGTGCATGCGGTGCAGCACCTCGATCCCGCTGATGTCGGGCAGGCGCATGTCGAGCAGCACGAGGTCGACGCCGTGCTCGAGGTGGGCGAGCGCGGCGCCGCCCGACGCCGCGACCCCGGCGACCTCGAAGCCGTCGGTCGCGGCGACCCAGCGCGTGTGCAGGGCGCGCGCGCCGGCATCGTCGTCGACGACGAGCACGCGGAGCGGCCCGGTCACGGGACCACCGCCATCTCGACGTCGAGCCTCGCGCCACCGAGCGCGGTGGAGCGCCCCACCACCACGGAACCGCCACGGTCCGCTGCCGTGCGGCGCACGACCGCCAGGCCGATCCCGCGGCCGAGGCCCGTGTCGTCCGCCTTCGACGACCACCCGCGCGCCAGCACCCGGTGCACGTCCGCCGGGTCGATGCCGTGGCCGTCGTCCTCGACGGCGACCGCCACCATCCGTCCCCGCGTGCCGATCGTGCACCGCACGAGTCCGGCACCCGCCTCGACGGCGTTGCGGCAGAGGTTGGCGACGACGAGCAGCACGTCGTCGTCGAGCACGACGTCGTCGGCGACGCGGAGCTCGAGCTCGGCGCCGTGCGCGTCGAACTCGGCGCGCACGGCCTCGATGGTCGCCGTCGCGACGGCACCACGGCGAGGCGACCCGGCGCCGCCACCGCTCGTCAGCCCCGGTGCCACGGCGTCGATGTAGGCCGTCGCGTCCTCCGTGTCGCCCTGTGCGACGAGCCCGCGCACGACGTGCAGGCGCGTGCCGAACTCGTGGGCCTGCTCGCGGAGGGCATCCGTCGTGCGGCGCACCTGCCGGCTCTCCGCGTCGACCGCGTCCGCGCGTCGCAGCCGGCGCGCGATGGCGACCGACAGCAGCGCGCTCGCGATCGTGGCCGCGACGAGGGCTCCCGTGCTCCACGGCAGCAGCGCGCCGAGCGCACGCTCCCGGTCGGCGGCGATCGTCGACTCGAGCACGCCCACCGCGACGACGCCGACGACGTCACCGTCACCACTGACGATCGGCACCTTCGCGCGCAGTGTCGGGCCGGACGGACCGGTCTCGGTGCCCACGAACCGCTCGCCGTCGAGCACGGGCGCGATCGTGGTCTCGACGAGCTCGCCGCGTTCCGCCGGGTCGGGGTGCGTGATGCGGACCCCCTCGTCGTCGGTGACGACGACGTACGAGACGCCCGACGCGCCCTCGACGAGCGAGGCGATCGGCTGGAGCGCCGCGGTGGCCGACGCCAGGTCGTCCGCGTCGGCGAGCGCGGTCGGGGTCCCCGCGTCGACGACCGACGCGACGGCGTCCCGCACCTCGGGCAGGTCGGCGAGGCTCGACGCGACGCCGGAGACCTGCTCGCGGACCGACGCCCGGATGCTCTGCTCCTGCACGGAGGCGGCGACGACGGTCGTGATGCCCGTCGCACCCAGCACGATGACGCTCGGCAGCGCGAGCACCGCGATCCGGCCCGTCCGGGTCGCACGCGGTCCCACCATCGTGGTGTCCCCTCCGGTCACGACGTCGTGAGCGTCAATGAGCACATCTCCGCCGCCGGCTGTCCGTCCGGTCGGCGGCTGCCATCGTACTTCTCGACCTGCGTCACGAGGACGTGCGCAGGAGGGAGCCATCCATGACAGACCGACCAGTGACGGAGACGCCCGCCCAGCCGCGGGCCCGTCGCACCATCGCCCGCGGGATCGGGACCGCCGTCGCCGCCGTCTCGATCGCCGTGGCCGCCTTCGGCTCGGTGACCTCCGCGGCCGCCGGCGGCGATCCCACGACCTCGATCACGCTCGTCGCGCCGGCCGCAGCCGGTGGCGGGTGGGACGGTGTCGCCCGCTCCATGCAGCAGGCGCAGCGCGCGAACGGCATCGTGAACTCGGTGCAGGTGGTGAACATGCCCGGAGCGGGCGGGACGATCGCGCTCGGCAACGTCGCACGGCTCGCCGGCCAGACGGACACGCTGCTCGTCGGCGGCACGGGCCTGCTCGCCGCCGAGATCCAGTTCGGCTCCGCGGTGACGCACGACGACGTCACGCCGCTCGCGGTCACGGTCGAGGAGTACGACGTCATCGTCGTCCCCGCCGACTCGCCCTACGAGACGCTCGACGACCTCGTCGCGGCGTGGCGCGACGAACCCGGCTCCGTGCCGTGGACGGGCGGCGGGTCGTTCGACCAGCTCGTCGTCACCGACCTGGCGGTCTCGGCCGGTCTCGACCCGGCCGACACGAACTACATCCCCTCCGACGGTGGCGGCGAGGCCATCCAGGCGCTGCTGAACGGCACGGCTGCGGCGGCGTCCGGCGGGTACCCGGACAACATCGACCAGATCGAGTCGGGCCGTCTCCGGGCGCTCGCGCTCGTCGCGGCGGAGCCGGTCGACGGCATCGACATCCCCACCGCCGTCGACCAGGGCTACGACGTCACGCTGACCAACTGGCGCATGATCATGGCGCCGGGCGGCCTCGACGACGAGCAGCGGACGCAGCTCACCGGCATCGTGCGGGACACCGTCGCGACGCCCGAGTGGGCCGACGCGATGGACCGCTACCACTGGACCGAGCGCATCATCACGGGCGACGACCTCGACGCGTTCATCGACGAGGAACGCGAGCGCATCACGGCGCTCTACGAGGAGCTGGGCCGATGACGCACCCGAGCAACCCCACGTCGTCGTCCGCGGTCGTCGGGCAGCGGCTCCGGCTGCGCGCCGACCCCGGTCGAGCCGCCGAGATCGCGAAGGAGCTCACCGTCCCGGCGCTCTTCACCGCCTTCGCGGTCTACCTCGTCGTCGGCATCGTCACGATGGAGGTGCCCGCGGGCACCTCGTTCCCCGGGCCGGCGGTCTTCCCCGGACTCGTTGCCGCGGCACTCCTGCTGCTCGCCGCGCTGCTCGTGGTGCGCTCCGTGCGGTCCGCACGCCGGTCGCGTGCCGGTGCGGTCGCCGACCTGCCGGAGTCGGCACCGGGCACCGCACCCGACGCCGCGCCCGAGGCGTCCAGAGCGCCCGAGGCGTCCGACGTCCCGGTGCCGCAGCGCTCGGTCCGGGTCGACTGGCGGTCGATGGCGTGGGTCGTCCTGTCGTTCGCCGCCTTCGCGCTCCTGCTGGACGTGCTCGGCTGGATCGTCGGAGCGGGCCTGCTCTTCCTCGGCGTCGCGAAGGGGCTCGGTGCCCCCGGCTGGCTGCGCCCGCTGCTCATCGGTCTCACCGTGAGCTCGATCAGCTACATCGCCTTCGACATGGCGCTCGACCTCTCGCTGCCCTCGGGCATCATCGGATGGCGGTTCTGACATGGACGTCCTCGGTCTCCTCGGTGACGGCTTCGCAGGTGCCCTGACGCCGGCCAACCTGCTCTGGGTCGTCGTCGGTTGCCTCCTCGGCACCGCCGTCGGCGTGCTCCCCGGCCTCGGCTCGTCGATGGCGGTGGCGCTGCTGCTGCCCGTGACGTTCTCGCTCGACCCGACGGCGGCGTTCATCATGTTCGCCGGCGTCTACTTCGGCGGGCTCTTCGGCGACTCGACCATGGGCATCCTCATGAACACGCCGGGCCAGGCCTCGGCGATCGCGTCGACGTTCGAGGGCCACAAGATGGCGCTGCACGGACGGGCGGCGCAGGCGCTCGCGACCGCGGCGATCGGTGCGTTCGTCGGCGGCATGGTCGCGTCGGCGCTCGTCGTCTTCCTCGCACCGGCGCTCGCGTCCTTCTCGTCCAGCTTCGGACCCGCCGAGTTCTTCGCCCTCGCGCTGTTCGCGTTCGTGACCACGTCGTCGGTCGTGACCGACGACGCACTGAAGGGCCTCGGCTCGCTGTGCCTCGGACTCGGCATCGCCGTGATCGGCGTCGACGGCATCTCGGGTGCACCGCGGTTCACGATGGGGGTGCCCGAGCTGTTCGACGGCATCTCGCTCGTCACGGTGACCGTGGCGATCCTCGCGCTCGGCGAGGTCATCCACGTGGCGTGCCTCGCCCGGCACATGCAGGACGGCCGCATGGTGCAGCCGCAGGGCCGCCCGTGGCTGTCGCGCGGGGAGCTGCGCGAGGCCGCTCCGGCGTGGCTGCGCGGCACGGTCATCGGCCTGCCCTTCGGCGTCGTGCCGGCCGGCGGCTCCGAGATCCCCACGTTCCTCGCCTACGGCCTCGAGAAGCGGTTGGACGCGCGCCGGAAGCACCCGCAGTTCGGCCGCGGCGCGATCCGTGGCCTGGCGGCTCCCGAGGCCGCGGGCAACTCGACGACGGGCATGGCCATGGGCGCGCTCCTGTCGCTCGGCCTGCCGGTGTCGGCGACCGCTGCGATCATGCTCGCCGCGTTCCGGCAGTACGGTCTGCAGCCGGGTCCGCTGCTGTTCGACCGGTCGCCCGACCTGGTCTGGGCGCTGCTGGCGTCGTTCTTCATCGCCATGGTGGTGCTGCTGATCATCAACCTGCCGTTCGCGATGGTGTGGGCGAAGCTGCTGCGCATCCCGCGCGCCTACCTCTACGCGGGCATCGCGGTCTTCTGCGGCCTCGGCATCTACGCGACGAGCGGCTCGGTGTTCGACCTGCTCATGCTGCTCGGCATCGGCATCGTCGGGTTCCTCATGCGGGCGCTCGACGTGCCGCTCGCGCCGCTCATCATCGGCATGGTGCTCGGACCGCTCGCCGAGACGAGCCTGCGCGACGCCGCGCTGAGCGCCGACGGGGACTTCTCGGTGCTCGTGGCGGGCCCGATCCCGATCGTGCTCTACTCCGTGCTGGCCGTCGTGCTCGCCGTCACGGTGGCCGGTCGTGTCCGGGCGCGACGGGCGACGCGTCGCGAGCTCCGGGTCGACGCGCGCTGAGACACCGCGCCAGTCGCGGGACACCGCTCCCGTCGCCGGACGCCGCCGGATCCGACGGTGTCCCGTGACGGGAGCGGCGTCTCGTGCCGCGAGCGGCGGCTCGTGACGGGAACGGCGTCCCGTGCCGGGCACGGCGGCTCGTGACGGGGGCGGGTCCCGCCGAGCCCGGACCTCCCGCCACCCGCCGTGCGGCGCACCCGCGCGCTACGCTCGGCGGATGCGCTCGACCGTGCGGGACGTCGCGGCCCTCGCCGGGGTCTCGCCGAAGACCGTCTCCAACGTCATCAACGGCATCGTGGCCGTGCGCCCGGACACCCGTGAGCGCGTCGAGCGAGCACTCGCCGAGCTCGACTACGTGCCGAACCTGTCCGCGCGGGGCCTGCGGAACGGCCGCTCGGGCGTCATCGCGCTGACGCTGCCGGAGCTCGGCAACGTCTACTCGGCCGAGCTCGCGCAGTGGTTCGTGGAGCTCGCCCGCGAGCGTGGGTGGACCGTGCAGCTCGACCAGACCGGCAACGACCCGGACCGCGAACGCGACCTCGTCTCGCGTGCCCGGGCACACCTGGTGGACGGCCTCGTGCTCAACCCGGTGTCGCTCAGCGCGAGCGTCCTCGCCGAGACCGAGGGGCTGCCGCCGACCGTCGTGATCGGCGAGGTCGAACCGGAGCACGTCGACCAGGTCCACGTCGACAGCCGTCGCGCGGCCGCCGAGGTCACGACGTACCTCCTCGACCGCGGGCACCGTCGCATCGCGTCGGTCGGTGCCGCACGGCCGACCGACGCCACCGCGACGAGCGAGCTCCGCGACCAGGGGCACGCCGAGGCGCTGCGGGCGGTGGGGCTCGCGGTCGACCCGGACCTGCGCGTCCCGCTGCCGGCGTGGACGACGAGCGCCGCGGCCACCGGCTTCGCCGCCTGGCTCGACGAGCACCCGCTGCCGGACGCCGTCTTCGCCTACACGGACTCGATCGCGTTCGGCGTGCTGCACGTGC